>Ga0265780_10012335_pt1 | contig 10033 bp, 5 predicted proteins | sample P1T30metagenome_FD_192432 | JGI IMG/M metagenome (GOLD analysis project Ga0265780, IMG submission 192432) | Plant litter microbial communities from East Loma Ridge, Irvine, California - P1 T30 | ecosystem: Environmental > Terrestrial > Plant litter > Unclassified | place: USA: California... | reverse complement strand
CACGATGGCTGTGATAAGCGAGCTGATGCTGCCGGCAGGGCTGCCAAGTGGCTCGTGGTTGACACGGCATTGTGTGTAGTCCTCCCAAAGAGTGTGGCCGCGCAGAATTGTGGGCCGCTGCAAGGCTGTATACGATCGGCATAAATGTTGTGTGATTATTTTTGACGGCCCTACGATTGTGGTTTTACGTTCTGCTATTTGACTGTTAAGGAGCCTGTCGAGAAAACATTCCAAGTTGTTTCATGTGTGAGAACTTGTGTTCTAACCGATATGTCCATCAGTTCCACGGACCAACAGTGAGCCATCTTGGGACCTCACTCCCTCGCTTGAAGACCTAATTAAGCTACCAAGCATGTTCGCGTAAAGTTTCGATAAGTGCCTGCATACAAGGCCATCCATCATCAACCGAGATGTACTCCTCGCTTGCAAAGAGGAACGATCGTATTGAAGTGCCTCGTCGCGGCGTCCAGAAGCGGCCTGGCGTCCAGTCAGATAACATGGGATGGCTGTACATCCGCCCAGGTACCGGAGCTAGTGAGCAGATCGCCCAGCAGTATTTGACCGTTGAGAGGATCCAGATGAGGAAGCGGAAGTGGCGTTCTGACAGACACCGAGCGGGTTTTCGTTGATCCAAACGACGCTGGCGTACTACTTGGAGCGACTTGCATGAGCACTTAAAACGTCGTCACGACATAGCTGCAGGATTGCATCTGTTGTTGGTGAGAAAAGATCCATAGACGTCGAAAGACCGCGGAGAAAGCTTTTTGATACTCATGTGGTGTTGCTATGTTGTCTGGTTGCTCTCGTGAAGCTTCCCGTGTGATGAGTGTGGATTTCTCTCTCACTCATAATCCTAGCAGGATTGCATTGTCACGCTCAGAGTTGTGCGCGGAACAAGCGTCCAACCGACCGAATATCTCGTTGTATTGGTGCGCCACTGTTGTACAATAACCTCGAGCTTGACTTCAGTCGTTCCGATTGTCGCTGCATCTTAGCTCGGGCGATGACAACTGGCTGACCGGTGATTGTACTGCATGAAATTGAGCCTGAAGACTGTAGAGTAGCACTGGCTATATCGCCAAAGGCGAGAGCACGTTTCATCGATTCCTGGTTCGACTCGAGGGGTGTTTGTCATGTGGTGTTACGTCTTCTTCCAGGCTGGAACGAGGTCGTCAAGTCCTGAAGTAGCGTTTGCTGCTGGCCAGGCAGGTTTGTGGTCTTCAGATATCATGTACGCGAAGGAGCAGCGTCGACCGATGCCAGGTCTAAACTTGTCGACAGGCGGACGTATGGCAATTCTTCTCATCATGCAAGGGCGACTGAAGTCTAGTACTGTATATGCACGTATGATGATGGACCAATCGCAGGTCCTGGCTTTCCCACCCGGACGCGTTGATACTTAACCTTCAGCGACTGCAACGACATGGATGAGTATCGAACGACGATGGAATAGCAGTTCGGAGGTAGTTGGCAGTGTAACAATTCAGCAGAACAAGAACAAGTGAGAACTCTCGTCCCAAGAAGTCGCGACCCGCAAAGATAAGAACGATATAATGATAAACTACAAGAAAGTCCGTACCGCAATACCCACCCTAGTAATACAACCATACAATCTAGAGCAGCGCTATGAAAAGAGAAGGCATTCGTCGAAACTTCATAAACATCATTAAGCCAACGCAGGCCAAGCAAACACAACTCCCCAGCGCCCAAGACCCATACACCGACCGGGTTCCGTACCCTTACGCCCCACAACCGCCCCTTTCTCAACCAGCATACTCCTGGAAGCCCATGCCCATGCCCATACCACCTTCCTCCCAGCTCGAATCGAGATCCAACTCACTCCAGCCGGCCGCCAGGCTATTCGGCGTCCTCGGCTCGTCCGCGCTCGGCGTTGGGCTGTTCGTGAACAGCGGCTCGCTCGGGCTCTGCACGAGGACGTACCCGCCGTCGCCCATCATGATCGGCTGGGTCGGCGGGAACATGTCCTGGCCGACGTGCTTGTGGGTCTCGGGGTTGAACGCGTACTCCATGTCGGAGCCGTAGTATGGCGACGGGGGATAGGCCTGCGTGTGGGCGTTGACATAGCCGGGATGGAAGGCAGGCGGGACGGAACGCGCGGCGTAGGGCTCGCTACGGTACTGGTCCTGGATGCGCTTGGAGCGCAGCAGGTTCTTTGAGCGGCGGGCTGCTTGGCCGCCTTTTGCGCCGCTGGCTTGGCGCTGGGGTTGCGGGTGCTGACGGTTGCCCCGCTTGTTGGGCTGCTTGGAGCGGTAGCGGGTGGTGGATTTGACGCCTTCGCGGAGCGCTTCTTCGGTGAGACGCCACATGAAGCCTTTACGGGAGTCTTCGCAGGGTTGGTCAACCTTCTCGAATGCCTGAGCGAGTTAGTTGAGAGTTCAGAGAGTGAGAGATGAATGATGATGTACCCCGTTCATGGAGAGATTGTGTCGGATGCTGTTCTGCCAGCCCTTGGTCTCGGAGGCGGTTGCTTTGTCGGTGTATTTGACAAACCAATCGTAAATGTCGCGAAGTATCATGGTATTACCATCAGCGTGGCGAAGTGCCTGGTATATGAGCTGTGCATACGGTTGCTCCTTGTCGACCGGAGGCTCAATCCCTCCGTCGAGATCATGAAGGTAGTTTGGTGAGTCACCGTTGGGTGTGGAAGCTCGTGTCAGATCCGAGTATGGGCTGTTGTACCCGGCGGGCTCCTCACGTCTCAACTGCGGTGCATAGTGGTGTTCATAGTCCTCGCTCATCTGCATGAGATGTTCATTCATCCCGTAGTCCGACGTGGCATCACAGCTCTTCTGCGGCTCGATCTGGTAGACTGCAGGAGGGTAAGACTCCGACATGTTGACATCCTCGGGCAGGCCATTGATGTTGAGGCCATGGTAAGAGCGTGAACAATCTGTGGCCTGGTACTGGGTTGCGTAGGGAATGGTGTAGTTGTCGTTGTATGACATGCCATTCTGAGCGTAGGTGAACAGATCTCCATGGCCTATGCCGAGTTGGTGAGGTAGGTGGTAGTTCGCGTTGCTCAAACTGGTGTGGTCGGTAGAAAGGTCCGCCTGTCCAGTCCAGTGCATTGCCATCGATCCCTCGACTTTCATTGCTTCAGGCAAAGCTGTTCGACTAGCGGACAAGATGGGTTCTGGTGTGGCGGTAGTATATGGCGAGATTCTGAGAGTTGACTTTGGTGAAATGGGAGAAGGTGACTTCTGAGCATGAAGAGGATGCGATGCACGAGATACGTCCTGAGCTACCCGATCAGTTCCGATGCCGCCAGCAAGGTTCATAGCGGAAGGCATATGGGGCGATTGTGGACGTGCCATAGTTCCTGCGTGTTCGCTTTTGATAAGCTTGCGTGACGAGGTGACTTAGCGTATCAAAGTGGAGAGAGCTATTGAACGACAGCACTGCCTGTGCGATCAAAGGACTGGTGAGACTTGGATACGGAGGACGATCTGAAGCGATACCAGAACAAGTGAAGCGAAATCAAAGACATTTAGGGACACCGTCCACACCCAGTAACAAGGATTGGTGTGGATCCCATTCATTGTCACCATGCTTGTCAGAAAGGGTGCCTGCGGCCAACGCATATGCAGCTTGAAGCGCGCCAAAGCATGGACCGGCAAACCGAAAGATGAAGAGAGGTGTAGATGTCGAAAAGAGTGACGCGGGCCTGGTGGCACGGACCCAAAATGGCCGACATCTCATTGCTTCACGGGCCGGCGGGATGAAGACGCCTGACATGTTGTGCTAACCGCAACCTCACTGGCTCAGTCTGTGACACAAGGCAGTCACTCCGACTTTGTATCGAGGTGGTGCAATGAGGGCTGGAGACGGGACGCCGCACGCGCCTGGACTATGCACGCAACAACTGAAGATGCTCATCATGGCTGGCGGGGACCTACCGCACCTCCCGTGTTCCGTGCATGCCTTCCAGAAGACATAATGACACTAATCGCGGCGAGCATATGCTTGTGAGCAGCTTTCCAGCTTTGCGTGATTGTGGTAAGGACAAAGCGCGTCAAAGACATGCTGCATTGTAAGCAAGCACTTGCCAGAGACATAGTCGTCACGTGCAGGATCTGCTGAGAAGTGATTGGGCATGGCGGTGTGCAGAGACCAGGATCGAATTCAAGGCTGTCCAAATGCAGTCTGCCTGCAGAAAGAGGCGACAGGATGACCGTTAAGGCAGACCCCACAGTGGGATGTGACACAATCCGACCCTTAGACTCTTATTCTCCGGTGAAGCTTCATCACACAAAGCCTGCACGCTCCCGTCCGCTTTTGATTGGTCCCGACTCTGCAAGGCCGCCGACACCGCCCAAATCATCGATACACCGCCAACACCACCAGGTCCGTGTACACGAAATGGTGGTGATGTTGCGAGGCTGTTGGCTGATCAACTTGGTCGGTGAGGGTCCCGGCCTGCCACTGCAGTGCTGCCGCGATGATTCCTAGCGGCGGCAAAGCGAAAAGAAGTCTTGCATACAGGCAGTGGTTTATTTGGGGTGATACTAGTCATGTGCAAGTCGCGTGTGATGTCCGCGTTTGACCCTGTCGTAGTCCACGCCATGTGCAGAATGTCCAGATGTGATGGTGTGAGCAGAAGTGCGCTGAGCCTGTTCGGGAGCACCTGGGCAGCTATTTCCGATAGTAAATCTTGATCGGGTTAGCGTCGCTTCTCCAATACGTGCATTCATCACGTACCTTCTTGAACTGGAAGTGAAGTTGTAAGATACCCTGCATCGTGTAAGCCGGTGTTCGCCAAGCGTTGTGCTCTGCAACGGCTGGCGTGCGTGGGGGAGCCAGGACTCACCTTGTCGAAGCTGCTCTTGAAGCCGCGCTCCCTTTTGGCGCTGTAGTCCCATTCCTTGTCGATGATGCGGAAGGCGATGTCCTGGTAGGGCGGGCCGGCGATGAATCGGATGAGGCACGTGTCGTCTTCACCAGCTGGCGCGAAAGACTGACCGCGCTTGCGACCGTTTTCGCGCTCAATCTTGTACGTGGGCGCTTTTGTTTTGTCCATGAGGTCGGGGTAGAAGATGTTGAACTTGTAGCCCTGCACAACCTTGGGCGGGGGATTATCGTGGTCGTAGTGCGTTTGGTTGTACTTGTTCCATTCATAGCCCATCTGCACGCGGTTGAAGTAGCGTGGCTTCCTCGGCTTGTAGTCGCCAGCCCACTGCGGCCGGGCGGTCGCGACTTCCTCTTCGGCCGTGAAGATCTCCTCGCCATCCTCGACGCCCCTCGCGACTTCCCTCTCATAGAGGGCCATGGTCGCTTGGGAGTAGTCTTCCTTCTCGACGGGGGCAAATCTGGACGCGCTCGTGGTGACGGCCTGGCTGGTCGTGGGCCTGTTCTCGGTGCTGCTGTGATCGTGGGACATGTTCTGCAGGGGGACGTATCCCAGCTTCTGCACCCTACGGCGCTCGCTCGCGAGATGGTCGAGGAAGGTTTTCTCCTCGGTCTGGGCCATGCCTTTGTCCTCAGTGCGGAGCTTCAGCAGTGGCTCCGGGTCCAGCGATGCATCGTAGGCGACTGTGGTGGGGCGGTCCTCTCTCTCGCCGTCTGCAGCCTTCAGCATGTCGTGGATCCTGCCCTGTACCGACGCCGCCGCTTCTGCCTGCTGCGTGCGCAGGCCCTGGAGGCGCTCCTTGATGATCTCCTGGGAGACGCGCCGCAGCTTCGCCTTGGCCTTCCACACGCGCAGGCTCCGCAGCAGCTGCTCCCAGTAGTCGTAGTCGATGGGCTCGTCCGAGTCCAGCTTGCGCTTGACCTGCACCTCGAGCGTCTCCAGCTGCTCGTACGTCTTGGGCGAGAGCAGCTTGTCGATGTCTGCGGCGACGGAGCTGGTGCCGCGCCCTTCAGATGCCGAGGCTTTCGACTTGCGGCCGAGGTCCTTGCATATGGATTTCAAAGCCTGTGAATGTCAGATGGATACACGGTGGTAAGGATGCACGGCGACTCACATTCCAGTAGTCTCGGTTGCTGCGGTTCGTCTCCAGCGCGAGGTAGTTCTCAATCTCCTTCTCCAGGCTCGCCAGCTCTCCGGCGTCGAGCCCCTCGAGCACGCCTTCGGGGTCGACCACGTCCAGCTCGTGGTCTTCGACCTCATCGTCCAGCAGCTCCTTGGTCGGGTCGACGAAGCGCAGGATGACGGCCAGCCAGTCGATGGGCTTGGCGCGGCCGCCTTTTACGCGCAGGGCCGCCTTCTTTTTTGCTTGGGCCAGCACAAAGCGGTCTTCGTCTGCCACCCACGCCTCCTCGGCCGCGTCTGTGTCTGTCGTGTTTGCCGGCCGTTTCGCAGGTTTGTCGTGAGCTCGCGAGTCGGCCCATCGCTTCGCCGGAATTGTCGCAGACGGCGCCGACCGCTGCGGCAGATTGCTGCGCTCGTTGCGCCACGGCGGCGGGTTGCGTGAAGCCATTCTGTGGGCGGGTGCTGAAGCTTGCTCGCTTGCTCGCCCCCCAATTGTCCGTCTTGCCCGTCCAAACCTCGACCGCGAAACTTTTGGTGCAGCCGGCCGCACGTGTGACGTATGCATGCTAGCTCGTCTTGGCGCGTCTGCCTTCACTCGTCGCGCCTGCCCCTGCTACGCGACACCAGCGGCCCCTAATGAGAAAATGAGCGCCATGCCCACATTCACTGCACTCGTTTTTCCCGAGCTTCACATCTCCCATGGGCTCGGCTTTTCTCCTACATCTCAGCCATAATGTCCTGCTGGCGTGTCCTTGAGCTGTCCGAGCTGCCTGACGGTGAACTAATTCCACAACTCCTGGTCAAACCAGAATTTGGACCAGACTCGTACACAGTCCATCTCACGTGCTTGAGCAACATTTGGAGCGAGGTGCTGGACCTGGCAGGCATTGTGCAGCGTGCCGCCGAAGAACAATCGCCAATCGAAGTCAGCAAACGAGACAGCGCGCAGGTTGCCATACTGCTTGCCAACGTTCAAAAATCTCTAGACCTTTCCGATGACACAATTTGCTGGATTACCCGGGCTGACAGCGACGGCATAACGCTGCATACCACCATCGCCCTTCCCAAGCCCCTCGACTCTTTGACTTGGAAGTTCCATTTCAAGAAACAGGCCTCGTCTGTTCTAAAGAACGAGCTCATCCTGCCATTGCTGTTCTCCTCGCACATTCAGCATGAGCGAGTCGCTGGTCTCGTCTCAATCATCAACGACAAAGACAGGGCAATCACGCGACTCGTCGATCAGTACGAGTCCAGCAATCTGGATCTTGCAGCCGCTTTCCCCATCATCAGTGGCCTGAAATCAGGCAGGAAGGTCGTCAAGCGCGAGCAAGCCGCGAGGCACATTCCCGCTCTGCAGCCCTTCCGGGAAGACGCGTTCAAGCAAGAGACAGGGCAGTCGGTCGATTCGGATGTCAGTACCCTGGGCTTGTTTCGAGAAGCACTCTCCGACTGTATGCCTACTGTGCCACCCCATTTGAAGTCAAGTGATGTGGATGTGAGTTGGTGGACTGGTATTCCAGCACGCATCAGTGGCGTCAAGATTCCTGCAAAAGGCAGAAACAAGCATACTGTTTCCAGCACGAAACCGATCAAGGCTCTCGCCGAGTCTAGTGGAGATGAAACGGAGGATGAATTTGAGACTCACTCCAACTTCAAGGTGTGTGTAGCCATCCACTCTGCTAATTCGTGACTCACGACTGTACAGACCCGCAATCTCAAGGCCCCCGTAACTTCAGACGATGCGACAGAGGACGAGGATCTCGATGTTCCTTTGAGGAGCCAAAGTCAAAAGTCAAGTCAGACTGCTAGACAGCCGCCACCATCCAGTCTCAAATCGCCCACCCCAGAAGCGCCCTCTCCTCCGAAAGGTGATCCTCCACGAGTGGTGAAGCCAAAGGCAAAGGGATTCCGTATCGGCGGAAAGACTAAAGAGATCACACCGCAGCCTCAGGATCACTTGGACACCTCGCCGGATGCAGATGCCGTGCCACCGACGGAACCAGGCTCTTCCCAGATGATTGCCGATGTTGACTCGACCCCGAAAAAAGCCAAAAGGACATTCAAGATCGGTGGGAAAGGGAAAGAGAAGGGTGGTGTGGGCGGCAGCTCGCAGGTTCACGATACAGCCCCTCTTATGGCTGACCGGACTAGAGTAACGCGGTCACCCAGTGCGCTTCCTCCCTCGTCTCCGCCCGCGCCTCCGTCTCGTAGAGCAACGCCTCCTGTGGTAGAAGAGGAACGTGAAGAGACGGCTGAGGAAAAGGCCGAAAGGAGACGAGCCGAGCTCAAGCGCAAGACTGAGGAAGCCGCTAAGAAGCAGGCCCAGAGCAAGAAGAAAAGGCGATTCTAGACGAGACTGCGTAAGCGTTATACCCGTTTGATAAATCCATTGCCTTGAATGACTTAATGGCCTGGTGTAATGAATATTTCTGATTTTCTTCGCGTAATCAACACAATCTCAAGACAAACGCAATGTGAGGGATGCAAGAGTAAGTGAACAAGAAATACCGTCGCTGTGGGTTTGGTGGCTGCGTTGCTCTATTTGCGCTGATATACAGATATTTTCTATCACGATTTTGCCTCCCTCCACCTTCACCTGGTGGACCCTGGTTACTACTTCCTTGCCCGTTTGTTATCGCGAACAACAACAACACGCTTTCCCTCAACGTTGGACCTCCCTCCCTCATAGATCCTAAACTTGGATGTGCACAACACGCTTTCCTTAACCATGTGCCAATATCATTGTAATTCGCACTCGCCTCTTGATAGCCTTCGACTAACACAACACAGACGTCTACTTTGACAAGTGTCAGCACGTCTCCTTTTACAAAGTATCCTATTGCAACAAGGCGAAAGCGTTTGGCCTGCCCAGACAGTACGTATTCGCAGCTTTTCGTGTCCTCGCGCCGTAGCTAATCCGAACAGACACGGTCATTCGCCGGACGCAAACAGTGCTGGCGACACACCAGGCGACGACTTCAGTCCCGCATCTTCTCACCCACCGGCATCATCCGCAGACAACAGCAGCTCTTCACATTCGCATACTCAGCACAACAGCCACAACATGTCTACTCTCACCCGTTCCGGAACCGGAGCTGCTTTTGCTTGCAATACCGCTCCGACTGAGCGCGGCAACCACATGCCTCAGCATGCCGCTTTAATTCCCCGTTCAGCACTTCAGGAAGGCCGCGATCTCAACTTGGAGGCCAGCGCCGCTCTGTCCAGCTCGCTTTTGGATACACAGCGTGAGGACTTGGACTTGCCTTTGGATCATGAGTCTTCCTTGTCTCTGGCTACTGGTCACAACGGTAGAGCCACTGGACTCGTCTATCAACATGAAGTCACCTCTGACGAGTTTCAAGCATCTCAAATCGATCATACCCGCGCGTCCAGCATGTCTACCCTGTACAGCTATGCGTCTGACGCAGACACGGTCCGAGGACCTCCCAGCTCCCGCAAACCCATCCCTTCGCAATGGGGTCCTGTTGGCAACGCTCCAACTCTTGCCACGGCTCAGCGCGCAAAGGAGCGCGGGTACAAGCCAGAGTCCATGAGCGGCTCGCCGATTAAGGCAAACAGTCTTCGTGGGACTCGCAGCATGGCCGATTTCGGAAGACCACATGCTGCAGAGGGATCTTCTTTCTTGACAAAGACCTCCCACATCCCGCTTGAGAGCAATCTCACCTCGCCTACTGCCGGGAAAAGTCCGACCAAGCACGCACGTGCTTCTTCAAAGCCTGCATGGAACAGCCCAACCAGCTCGCCGCTACGTGAGAGCCCTAGACAACCACCCAATCTCATTATGCGGACTTCACCAGTCAAGACAGGACTCCTGACCGCCGAGCCAACATCGTATGGTCACCGTCGGGGAGCTAGCAGCGTGACGACCTCTACGACAGGAGAATCTATCTACCACTCAGCTCAGAGTTCACCGGTAAGGGATACTGCCGACTTGTCGCCTGGCTTCAAGTCAACTGCAGAACTCCCTGACGAGCATGAACATACTCCTGCTGCTCAACTATATACTGACATTGAGAATGTACA
>Ga0265780_10012334_pt1 | contig 10033 bp, 10 predicted proteins | sample P1T30metagenome_FD_192432 | JGI IMG/M metagenome (GOLD analysis project Ga0265780, IMG submission 192432) | Plant litter microbial communities from East Loma Ridge, Irvine, California - P1 T30 | ecosystem: Environmental > Terrestrial > Plant litter > Unclassified | place: USA: California... | reverse complement strand
CGCCGGCCGGCGGGCGCTGGATGGTGCGCACCAGGTGCGGCGTGATCGACAGCACGATCTCGGTCTTGTCGTTCGAGTCGCGCGTGCTGCCGAACAGGCGGCCCAGTACCGGCAGGCTGCCGACGCCCGGCACCTTGCTGCCGCTGCTGCGGTCTTCGCTGCTGATCAGGCCCGCCAGCACCTGGTTCTCGCCGTCCTTCAGCTGCAGCATGGTCTGGGCCGAACGGGTGCCGATGCGGTAGGCGACGGAACCATCGTTGGTGGTCATCGAGTCGATCAGATTGCTCACCTCGAGCGAGATGCGGATGCCGACTTCGTTGTTCAGGTAGATCGTCGGCTCCACGTTCAGGGTCAGGCCGACGTCGACATAGGTGATCGACTGCGAGGCGAAGCCGCCCACGCCCGTGGACACCGTGGTGGTGATGTTCGGCACGCGGTCGCCGATCACGACCTTGGCCTTTTCCTTGTTGCGCACGCGGATGCGCGGATTGGCCAGGGTGTTCGAGTCGGTGTCGGTCTTGTTGGCGTTCAGCGTGGCGCCGATGCCGGTCACGCCGATGGTGTCGCTGTTCAGCCCACGCAGTTCGTTGATCGTGATCGGCGCGCCCTGGGCCGCGATCAGCGGCGTGAAGCCCAGGCTCGGCGGCCAGCTCAGGCCCAGGTCCATCAGGCGGCTGCGCTTGATCTCCAGCACCTCGACGTCGAGCATGACTTCCGGTTCCGGCACGTCCTGCAAGGCGACCAGCTGGGTCGCCAGCTTGATCGCTTCCGGGCTGTCGCGCAGGATCACCAGGTTCAGCTTTTCGTCGATGACGACGTCGCGCGACTTCAGGATGGTCTTGAAGGTATTGGCGATGGTCTTGGCTTCTGCGTTGGCGAGATAAAAGGTCTTGACCGTCATCTCCTGGTATTCCTTGAGCTTGACCGCCACGTTCGGGTAGACCAGGATGGTGTTGCCGTCCATGACCTGGCGCTCGAGCTGGTTCGTCACCAAGAGGAAGTGCACGGCCGCCTCCACCGTGCTGTTCTTCAGGAAGATCGAGGTGCGCTGGTCCGAGCGCACGTCCTTGTCGAACACGAAGTTCAGGCCCGAGTGGCGCGCGATGATCTCGAAGACCTGGCGCAGCGGCGCATCGCGGAATTCCAGGCTGATGGGTTTGCGGAAGGCGGCGGCCAGCGTGGCCTCGGAAGTCGGCACGGTCGCCGCCTCGTTCACTTCGTTCAGCATGACGCGCGCGCGCTCGTGCGCCGGGCGTTCGGTGAGGATGGCCGACAGCTTCTGGCGCGCGGCCTCGTAGTCCTTCTTCGCCACGTCCGCCGTGGCGGCATCGATCAGCGCAGTATGGCGCGCATCGGCTTCGAGCTGGCGCATGCCGGCGCGGCCACGCTCGTTGGCCGGGTCGATCTCGAGCACGCGTGCAAAACCGCTGCGCGCTTCCTCGGCGCGGCCGGCGGCCAGGTCGCGCTCGGCCGCGTCGATCAGGCGCACGGTGGCACCATCGCGCGCGCGCAGGTAGGCAGCGCGGTACAGCGGATTGCCGGGATCGGCCGCCACCGCCTCGCGGTACTTGGCCAGGCCGGCGCCAACCTGCTCCTGGGCCACCAGCGCATTGCCTTCCTGGTAGGCGCGCTGGGCCGCGCAGCCCGCGAGCAGCGTGCACGCCAGGCTGAATGCCGCGGCAGAACGAATGCGGGAACGAACCATTAGTCGAATGCTCCAATATTGAGCTGCTGAACCTGGTTCAGCGGCAGGTAAGTCAGGGTCATGAGCGGCGGCGCGATGCGCTCGACGCGCCAGGCGCCGTCGAGCGTGCCGCCTTCGACCGCGATGTGGGTGCGCTCGCCGGTGGCCAGGTAGACCTCCCACTTGCCGTCTTCCAGCGACTTGCCGATGAAGGTGAACGGCAGCGGCGGCGCCATCGGGGCTGGCGGCGGGCCGGCTTGCTGCGCCGGCGGCGGGGGCGGTGGCGGGGTCCAGTCCTGGCTGCCGAACAAGTCGTCGCCACTGGCGGACACGTTGCCGATCAGCTCCGCGCGCGGCTGCAGGCGCAGGATGGCGGCAGGCGCCGCCGCCCGCTGCGTACCGGCGGCGCGTGCCGGCTGCGCCGGACGCTCGACCGCCTCGGCCACCGCACCGTCCGCGTCGGGCGTCTTGTCGCCGAATGCCGCCAGCGCCGCGGCAACCGCCAGCGCTACGCCCATCAGGATATGACGCGGCTTCATGGCTGCGCTCCCGGTGCATCGGTGAGATACAGGGTCAGGCGCACGCGCGCATCTACGTTGGCCTGGCCGATGCTGTCGCGCTTGAAGCTGATGTCGTCCAGCGAGGCGAAGGGCATCGCGCGCAGCGCCAGCAGCGCGAAGCGCCACACCTGGCCATAGCTGCCCTGCACCGGCAGGTTGATCTGGTAAGTATGCAGCTTGCCGTTGCGGTCGTAGGCGCTCTTGTACTCACCCTGGCGCAAGGTCAGGCCGGTCTTCGCGGCGATGTCGAACAGGGTCCTGACCTGCTGCTCGGCGCTGCGCCGCTCGCCGAGCGAGGCATAGAACAGGTCGAGGTTGGCGTCGGCGGTTTCCACGGGCGCGGTGCGCGGTGCAGGCGGCGGCAAGGCGGCGGCGCGGCGTGCCAGTTCCCGTTGCTGCTCCAGTTCGGCGCGTGCCGGCACCAGCCAGGCCAGCGCGGCGATGCCGCTTGCACCCAGCAGCAGCGCCGCCAGCAGCACCGGGCTGGTGGCGCGCAGGGCCAGGCGCAGCGCCAGCGCGCCGGCGTCGATGGAGCGAACCGGCGGCTTCATGGCGTGCCCCACCCGGCATCGACCTGGAAGCGGATCGGCCGGTTCGGGTCCTGTTCGCCGATCTCGTGGCGCACCAGGCTCACGCCGGCGAACCACTTCTGCTTTTGCAGCAGTTCGACGTAGGCGATCATGTCGTCGCTGCTGCGCGCTTCGGCCGTGATGCGCAGCACGCGCTTGCGCGCATCGGGTTCCAGCGCCAGCAGCGCCACCGTGGCCGGCGTCGCTTCGCGCACGGCGTCGTGCAGCGCGCGCCACGGCAGGTTCAACTGCATCACGGCGGCATTCACGGCGGCGGCCTGCTGTTCGTTTATTGGCGATGTGCGCTGGACCGCAGGCTGCACGACAGGCGCACCGGCGCGTGCACGCAGCGCGGCCTGCAGCGCATCGACTTCCTCGCGCGCCTCGCGGTAGTCCAGCGCCTGCACCAGCGCCGCGCCGCACACGGCCAGGGCGCCTATCAGCGGCCCCCACACGCCGGGCGGCGCCAGGAACAGGGCGCGGCGCACGCCCGGGCGCGCGAAATCGAGACGCACGCGCTTCATGCCGGGCTCCCGGTGCAGGCCAGGCGCACGGCAGCCGACTGGCCGCTGGCGCCCTCGTCTTCCAGCAGCGTGCATCCGAACTTCAGGCGCCCCTCGTGGCTGGCCCAGTTGCGCGGCGCCGGGCCGCACACCTGCACACGTTCGGGCCGCCCCACGCCCACGCGCAAGGCTTCGCGCGCCACGTGGCTTTCCAGCCAGTCGCGGTCGGCGCCGGGCGGCACCACCGTCGTGCGCAGGGCCGCCAGGGCGCGGCCGTCGTAGGCGGCCAGGGTCAGCACCTGGCCATGCATCAGGCCGAACCAGGCGCCGGGACGGTGCAGGCGGCGCCAGGCGTTCATGGCGGCCACGAACTGCGGCACGACCTCGACCAGATAGCAGCGCGCCTCGCGTGCGGTTTGCTCCAGCACGTCGAACAGCGCCAGCGGCAGCGCGGCGGCCAGGAAGGGACGCGTGGCCTGCCAGTCGGCGGCGATCTTCCAGCCGGTGGGCAAGCCGCCGAACAGGCTCTGGTAACGCAGGGCGGCGGCCGCTTCCAGGTCGGCCGGCTGGGCCGCGCCGGGCGGCGGCGCCACCTGCCACATGCGCACCAGTTCATCTGCCAGCACCACGCTCAGCGGCCAGCCGGCCAGCTTGCGCTCGGCCAGCAGCGTGCGCAGGGCTTGGGCCAGCGCCTGCGGATCGCGCGCATCGTCGAGGCGCATTTCGGCCAGCACCGTCGCGCCGCGCCCGAACAGGCGGCCGACGCGCACCAGGGCCAGGCTGTCGTGGCCCAGGCCGAGGCGCAGGGATTGTCCGGGCAATCTAGGCATGCTGGGTCACCCGCTTGATTTCGTCGAGGGTGGTGGCGCCGCGCCGCACCAGGTCGAGCGCGGCCAGGCGCAGGCTGCGCGTGCCGTTGGCGTGGGCCGCGGCCTTGATGCGCCGGATCGGCTGCTTGTCGACGATGAGTTCGCGGATCTCGTCGTTCAGGGTCAGGATCTCGGCGATCGAACGCCGACCCTTGTAGCCGGTGCCGCGGCAGTCGCCGCAGCCTTTCCCGCGCATGAAGACGTAGTCCTCGACGGCGTCGCGCTCCAGCCGGGCCGAGATCAGCTCCTGGTCGGTCGGCGTGTACTGCACCGCGCAGTGCGGGCAATTCATGCGCACCAGGCGCTGGGCCCAGATGCCGTTCAGGGCCGAGACAAACGCATACGGATCGATGCCCATGTGCGTAAAGCGGCCGAACACGTCGAACACGTTGTTGGCGTGGACCGTGGTCAGCACCAGGTGGCCGGTGAGGGCGGACTGCACCGCGATCTCGGCGGTCTCGCGGTCGCGGATTTCGCCGACCATGATCTTGTCGGGGTCGTGGCGCAGGATCGACCTCAAGCCCTTGGCGAAAGTGAGACCCTTTTTCTCGTTGACCGGGATCTGCAGGATGCCCGGCAGCTGGTACTCGACCGGGTCTTCGATGGTGATGATCTTTTCGCGGCCGTTGTGGATTTCGGTGAGCGCCGCGTACAGGGTCGTGGTCTTGCCCGAGCCGGTGGGACCGGTCACCAGCAGCATGCCGTAGGCTTCCTGGGCCAGCATGCGCAACGTCGACAGCGAGGGCGCGTCGAAGCCCAGCGCCTCCAGCGTCAGCGCGCCATAGGCCTCGATCATCGCGCGCTTGTCCAGGATACGGATCACCGCGTCCTCGCCGTGGATGCTCGGCATGATCGACACGCGCAAGTCGATCTCGCGCCCGTTCGCCTCGACGCGGAAGCTGCCGTCCTGCGGGATGCGGCGCTCGGCGATGTCGAGCTCGGCCAGCACTTTCAAACGCGAGATGATGTGCTCGGCCAGCTCGATGCCGCCGACCGAGGCCGCATGATCGAGCACGCCGTCCACGCGGTACTTCACGGCGATGCCGGTGGCGGTGCTCTCCAGGTGGATGTCCGAGGCGCCGGCCTTCAGCGCGTCGTACAGCGTGGAGTTGACCAGCTTGACGGCCGGGCTGCCCGCTTCCGACACCGAGGCGAACGACAGCACGGCGGCCGTCTTGCCGTCGCGCCGCGCGTCGTTGCCGCTGGGCGCCAGCGTATCGACTGCACGCGCCGATGCTTCCTGGCGCGAGAGATAAGCCTGGATGTCGGACTGCAGCGCCAGGCGCAGGTGCAGCGGCGCGCGCGGCGTGGCGCCGGCCATGCTGGACAGCCAGGTCTGCTGGTCGAGATCGAAGGGGTCGGCGATCACGCCGGTCACCTGCCCGTTCGGGGCACGCAGCAGCACGCAGTGGCGCGACATGGCCTGGGCCAGCGGCAGCAGGTCGAAGGCCGGCTCCTGGCTCAGCATCTCGGCCGTTTCCATCACCGTCAAGCCGAAGGGTTCGGCCAGCGCCACCACCAGCTGGCGCGGGTCGAGACCGCTGAGGGCTTCGAGTTCGGCCACCAGCGAACGATGGGACTGGCGGCTTTGTGTGCGCGCACGCGCCAGCATGGCCGCATCGAGCAAATCAGCACTCACGACATGTCTCCCGCCAGGTCGAAGATCGGCATGTAGAGCAGCACCACGATGGCGCCGACCACCAGGCCGATGGCCGCCATCAGCAGCGGCTCGAAGGTGCGCGTGAAGCGGTCGATCCAGCGGCTGATCTCGCCGTCGTAGAAAGCGGCCGATTGCGTCAGCATCGGCCCCATGTCGCCGGTGCGTTCACCCACGCGCAGCATGCGCAGCGAGATAGGCGTGGTGAGCCCATGCGCCTCGAAGGCGTCCGACAGCGGCCGCCCCGATTCGATGGCGGCGCGCGCACCCGACAGGGACTGGCGCAGCGTCGGCGAGACCATGGGCTGCACGGTCTCGATGGCGTTGACGATGGTGATGCCGCCCTCGGTCAGCATGCCGAGCGTGAGGTAGAGGCGCGAGAGTTCGTAGATGCGTGCGCGCTCGCCGATACCGGGCAGGCGCGCCAGCAGCCGCGCGATGCCGCCGCTCCTGAGCATGCGGCGCACGCCGGTCACTGCCAGCGCGAGCAGCGCCAGGGCGCACAGCAGGATCGGCATGCCGTGGCTCGACGCAAACTGGCCCCATTCGAGCAGCAGCTGCGACATCCACGGCAGGTTGCGCCCTGCCCCCTGATACACCTCGGCGAAGCGCGGCACCACGTAGCCGATCAGGAAGGCGCTGACGCCGCCGCCCACGCAGAGCAGGATCACCGGATAGATCGAGGCGCTGACGATCTTCGCACGCACGGTGTCGATGCGCTGCTGGTAGTCGATGTAGCGCGAGAGCGCGCGGGGCAGGTCGCTGGTGCCTTCGGCGGCGCGCACGATGCCGACGTACAGCGGCGGGAACAGCGACGGCTGGGCTGCCAGCACGCTGGAAAAGCGCTTGCCTTCGCGCAGGCCGGCCAGCAGGCGTTCCAGCACCACGCGCGCGGCCGGATTGGCTTCCTTTTCCAGCAGGGCTTCCAGGCCCTCGACGATGCCCAAGCCCGCGTTCAGCAGCGCCAGCAGCTCCTGGCTGAACAGGACGATGGAAAGCTTGCCGCCGCGCGCGCGCTGCAAACGACTGCCACCGGCCGGCTCGACCGCGCTGACATACAGGCCGCGCAGTTCACACTGGCGGCGCGCGTCGGCTTCATCGAGCGCGTCGATGACGACGCTGGCGATCGACAGGTCGGGCGCGAGGGTGCGTACTGCGAACTGCATGAAGACGTGCCCGGATAGGTGAAGTAAGAACGTGGAGGATCAGAGCGAGGAGATGTCGGCGTTGTCGCCGCTACCGCCTGGCTGGCCGTCCTTGCCGAACGAGACAATCTCGTATTCTCCCTTGCTGCCCGGCGAACGGTATTGATATGCGTGGCCCCACGGGTCGGACGGCACGCCTTTCTTCAGGTAGGGGCCGTTCCACTTGGCGCCGGCGCTGGCCGGGGCCGTCATCAGGGCGGCCAGGCCTTCCTCGCCGGTCGGATAGCGGCCGACGTCGAGGCGGTAGGTGTCGAGCGACTTCTCGAAGGCGTCGATCTGGGCCTTTGCAATCGTCACTTCCGACTTGCCGAGCTGGCTGAAATACTTGGGGCCGACATAGGCCGCAAGCAGGCCGATGATCACGATGACCACCAGCAGTTCGAGCAAGGTGAAGCCCTGTGCGCGCTTGCCACGGGATACGACGAACATTGCTTCAGACATCCAACACACTCCTGATTCGGCCGGGGCGGCCGCATCCGTGCAGACTATCATGGCGGTGTCTGCGAGGCAACGCAAAAGCATGCCAGGTGCTGCCGGCGCGACAATTTCAGAGGACTTGTCGGTTTGTCATACGCTGGTCACTGTTTTCAGGCAAGCAAGGTGGTGGCTCCGGACCGATAACATCAGGGCAACCATCAGAGCCCGCCATCGTCAGTCGCCACCCGGGCCAGAGCGCCGCACACGAGAAGCCGGACTCCACTCTGGCACGTATGCCCGCCGCAGCAAGCCGCACACCAGTTCCCCCAGATCGGCGCCCAGGTAGTCGCGCGCCGCCTGCGCGCCACCGTCAGCATGATGCGCCGCGAGCACGAAAGGCCGGAACGCTGCCCAGTCCTTGGCCATGTACGCCACCAGGATTCGCGCCAGGTCATAGGACAGCAGATTGCCATCATCCACGCGCTGGAACGAATACCCGGACCAGAATTCCTGGATGGTCGCCTCGCCCCAGAAGGCCAGGTGCTTGCCGTGCATTTCCTGGGCCGTGTACACCGATCCCTGCACCCCGGTCAGGCGCTGTTCGGTATTCACGGCCAATCCCTCGTTCAGCCAAAGCGGAATCGGCAGGTGCGCGAGGCAGCCGTGCGTCATTTCGTGGGCGATGACGGGTTCGATGGCGCTCAGGTCGCGCTGGACGGTGACGAAATGGCCGCAACCGCCATTGATGTACATGCCGCCGCTATTGGCGAATTCGCCGCCGTCGGGATAGGCGTGCGATACATAGCGGTAATAGGAATCCTCGTCGTCGAACACGATCAGGATGTCCTTGCCTTCGGGCGTCGCCTGGGCAATGCCATCGAGCGTGCGCACGACGCGCTTGAGCGTGCGCTCCATGAAGGCGAGCGTGGCCTTCGCGACATTGTCTTCCAGCGCGGACAGCAACAGGCAATTCCCGGACTCCATCAGCCGGAAGCCGGCGCCGAGCGCATCGCGCAGGTGCAGCAGCCAGGCGCGCTCGATGGCGATCCAGGCAGACGCCTGTTCGCCGGATGGCAGCGCGTCGATCCGGCGGCTGGCCGCCGTCCAGTCCATGATGGGATAACCCTGCTGGTCCCAGCAATGTTCGGCAATCCGAAACGCGGCTGCGCTGCCGCTTGCAACATCGAGCGGCGCCGCCACAGCATGCTGCACGACCGGGGCTGGAGCGTGTTCGGCCCGCCCGCCGAACAAGTTACGCAGGCGCGTCAGCATGCCGCCTCGCGCCGCCGTCCGGCAGCTCCAGGGACAGAGGACATTGACGAGCGCTTATCGCGCCGACAAGGCATCGATCAACTGGCAGGTCCCTGCCCGGCAAGCCGCCGCCGGTGGTGCAATGGCGCGGCAGTCGGATACCATGCCCGAGCGCGTATTACTCGCCTGCTGCTCGCTGCGGTGACGATCGGCCAGCGCCTGCAATTCGCTGCCGGAGGTCCTGGCATTCGACCAGGCCAGGTAGCTGGCCGGGCCGCCGCAGGGACGTGCGCCAACGGGCAGGATCTGGCATTGCTGGTCCGAAGTGCACTCGGCCTTGCCGATCAGCCTGGTGATCTGGCCCAGGGTATCGCCGGCGACGGGCGCAGTCACCGGGGCGGCTGGCTGGGCAGCCTGTGGCGCTGCAGACGAGGCCGGGGCGTCGGCCCGGGTGGCGCAGGCCGCGCAGGCCAGCAATGAAAGAAGAACAAGTTTTCGCATCAGCTCATCATACGCTTGTGCCATGCGTGGTCAAGTCTGGAAGATATTCCGGCAAGACGACACGTGCCAGACTTGCGTGCCTGCGGCCCCCCCCCACACGGATGTCGCACGAATGCGACGCCGTCCCGAGAGCAATACTCTGGTGCATCTATTATTTCTCGTAGGATATTTCCCACAATCAGCATTCATCTGCGCCCATCTTGAGTTCTTCTTACGTTCATTATCTTTTATCTTCGTTCATTTTTACGAAAATAAATTGATTCGTGGAAAAAATTGCGGCTACAATCGTTTTATCCACTGACGAGCCTGCCTCTTCCACCATGAACACCCAAGCTATCCGCACCATCCTCGCCGCTTCCTTCCTCGCCACCGTCCTGAGCGCCTGTGGCGGCACCGCGGTCGACACCGCCAGCGCATCGCTCCAGACCGCCGCCCTCGGCACGGCGGTCGCCGCCGCCCCCGCCGTCGACCTGTCGGTCGATCCGGCAGCCGTTGGCCAGACGCCTGCCCCCGACTGCGCCGCCGACAACTGCGCCGGCCTGCGCATCATCGATGGCAATGCCGAAGCCTTCCGCATCGACGCCATGCGCCGCGCGGCCCAGGAAAACGGCGCCTGAGCAGCACGCACAGATATAAAGTAAAAAGGCCCACCTGGCTAAGCCGGGTGGGCCTTTCTTTTTATGCCGGCAGCGTGCGCCGGCAAGGGTCTTAGCGCATGCGGCGCTGGCGCAGCGTCCAGCCCAGCAGCATCAGGCCTGCCAGCAGCATGGCCATAGAGGCCGGTTCCGGCACTTCGGCCACGCGGGTCACGCCGTCG
>Ga0265780_10012333_pt1 | contig 10033 bp, 7 predicted proteins | sample P1T30metagenome_FD_192432 | JGI IMG/M metagenome (GOLD analysis project Ga0265780, IMG submission 192432) | Plant litter microbial communities from East Loma Ridge, Irvine, California - P1 T30 | ecosystem: Environmental > Terrestrial > Plant litter > Unclassified | place: USA: California... | reverse complement strand
CGCACCATCGTCTTGAACTCCTGCACCTGCTGCCCGCCGTCGCCCGAGGACGAGTAGTGCGAGTGCGGCGCGAAGAACCCGATGGTGTTGTAGCCCCAGTAGTTCGACAGCCCCTTGTCCTGCAGCGTCGAGTCGTTCACGAACTGGTGCACCGGCATCAGCTCGAGCGTCGTCACGCCCAGACGCTGGAGGTGCTCGATGACGGCCGGGTGCGAGACGCCGGCGTAGGTGCCGCGCTGGTCCTCCGGAACGTCGGGATGTGTCTCGGTGAGGCCCTTGACGTGCGCCTCGTAGATGACGGTCTCGCCGTAGGGGATCCGGGGAGCCCGGTCACCCTGCCAGTCGAAGAACGGGTTGATCACCACGCCCTTCACCATGTGTGCAGCCGAGTCCTCGTCGTTCGTGGAGTCCGGGTCGCCGAACGTGTACGAGAAGAGCGACTGGTCCCAGTCGATGTCGCCGCTGGTCGCCTTGGCGTACGGGTCGAGCAGGAGCTTCGCCGGGTTCGACCGGACGCCGTTCGCCGGGTCGTACGGCGCGTGGACGCGGAAGCCGTACTCCTGCCCGGGGCCGACGGTCGGGAGGTAAGCGTGCCAGACGTGCGCGTCGACCTCGACGAGGCGGACGCGCTCTTCGGTCCCGTCGGCATCGAACAGGCAGAGCTCGACCCCTTCGGCGACCTCGCTGAACACGGCGAAGTTCGTGCCGCTGCCGTCGTAGGTCGCGCCGAGCGGGTAGGGGTTGCCGGGCCAGGTGTGCAAACGTGCCTCCAGGAGAGATGAACTGGGCCAACGTATCGGCGCACCCCTGTGATGTCCGCCGTTCAGGGGCGCACTGTGGAGCGTTCCCACTCTCCACAGCCCCTCGTCGGACAGGTCGGCTCCTCCCTCCACAGGCTGGACGACGAGCGGGTCCCTCCACAGTTCGTCCCCGCCCGTCCGTCAGCCAGTGCTGGCGGAGTAGCGTCGCCGCCATGACCAACATCGTCACGCAGATCGCAGACAAGGTGCGGCCCGTCGGCGTCGCCTCGAACTACGGCGACCCGGTGGAGGTCGGCGACAGCACGCTGATCCCCGTCTCCGTCAACTGGTACGGCTTCGGTGGGGGCTCCGACTCCGACGAAGACGGTGCTGGCGGTGGCGGCGGTGGGGCCGTCTCGCTCCCGGTCGGCGCCTACGTGCGCCGTCCCGGCCAGGACCTCGCGTTCGAGCCGAACGTCATCTCGCTCCTGACGGTCAGCATCCCGGTGATCTGGGTCGCCGGCAAGGTGCTCGTCAAGCTCATCCGCGCGCTCAAGAAGTGACCGCCTGACGGACAGGAGGCCCGTGGTCACGTGACCACGGGCCTCCTGTCCGGTGGGTACACTGCTGGGACACACACGGGAGTCCGCCAGAGCGGGCTGAGAGGGAGCGAACCGCGCTCCGACCGTCGAACCTGATCCGGATCATGCCGGCGCAGGGAGGAGTCATCGCGATGTCCACTGGTGCACCCACCACAACGTCCACCGAACGTCCGGTCGTGAAGCGCTCGCTGCGCTGGCGGGTCGTCGACATCGTCGTCGCGAGTGTCCTCGCCGTCGCCGTCGGCGTCGTGTTCAAGCTCTGGGAGTACGGCTACGAGCCGCTCTCGGCCGCGGTCGCACTGGTCCTCCCCGGCACGCAGGCCCTGTTCGGCGGGGTCTGGCTGCTCGCCGGGCCGATCGTCGCGCTCATCGTCCGCAAGCCCGGTGCAGCCCTCTACGCCGAGATGGTCGCCGCGAGCGTCGAAGCCCTGCTCGGGACGCAGTGGGGCTGGAGCACCCTGGAAGCCGGCCTCGTGCAAGGGCTCGGAGCCGAGCTCGTCCTCGCCATCTTCCTCTACCGCGTGTACCGCCTGCCGGTCATCGTGCTCGCCGGCGCCGCGGCCGGACTGGCGATGGGCATCAACGACTCGGTGCTCTCGTACGCGGGGTACGACGCCAGCTTCAAGGCGGTCTACATCGTCTGCGGTGCGATCACCGGAGCGGTCATCGCCGGCATCGGTTCCTGGCTGATCGTCCGGGCGCTCGCGCGCACCGGCGTGTTGTCCTCGTTCGCCGTCGGCCGCGAGCACGCGAAGCGCCGTCCGTCCTCTGCAGCGTGAGCGTGGCGGACGCTCACGCCGCCCGGATCGAGTTCCGGGACTGGGGTTGGCGCTACGCCGATCGCGACGCCTGGGCCGTCCGCGGTGTCGACCTGGTCGTGGAGCCCGGAGAGCGCGTCGCGGTCGTCGGGCCCTCCGGCGCGGGCAAGTCCACGCTCCTCCGTGCCGTCGCCGCGGTCTTGCCCGACGAGCCCGACGCCGCTGACGACACCGCCGCCGAGGTCCGCGGCAGCGTGCTCGTCGACGGCGCTGCACCCGGCTCCGTCCGCGGGCGGGTCGGCCTCGTCATGCAGGACCCCGAGGCCCACACCGTGATGTCCCGGATCGGCGACGACGTGGCGTTCGGGTGTGAGAACCTCGGTGTCGAGCGCAGCGAGACCTGGCTCCGGGTGCGGCATGCGCTCGACGTCGTCGGGCTCGACCTGCCGCTCGACCGCTCCACCACGAGGCTGTCCGGCGGTCAGCGGCAGCGGTTGGCGCTCGCGGGGGTCCTCGCGATGCGGCCGGGTGCGCTGGTGCTCGACGAGCCGTGCGCGAACCTCGACCCGAACGGAGTCGTGCAGGTGCATGACGCCGTCCGAGCCCTCCTCGACGACACGGGGGCCACACTCCTGGTCGTCGAGCACCGCATCGGCACCTGGCTCGACCTGGTCGACCGACTGGTGCTCCTCGAGCCGGGAGGGGGCGTCGTGGCCGACGGTCCTCCGGCCGAGGTGCTCCGGACCCACGGCGACGCCCTGACCGCTGCCGGCGTCTGGGTCCCGGGAGCCGAGCCCGCCCCGGGTTCCGCCCGACGGCTGCACTCGACACCGGACGGTGCGCAGCTCGCCGCCGCACTGCCGGACGGTGCGCAGCTCGGCCCCACGCTCCTCCACGCCGAGCGCCTCGCCACCGCGCGCGGCCGCCGTCAGCGCGTCGGGACCGGCATCGACCTCACGGTCACCCGTGGCCAGGTCCTCGCCGTCACCGGACCGAACGGGGTCGGCAAGTCCACGCTCGGCCTGACGCTCGCCGGACTGCTCCGTCCCGCTGCGGGCGTCCTGCGTGCCACCGAACCACTCGCGGACGGCGCCGGACCCAGTCCGTCCGCCTGGTCGAGTCGCACCCTCGCGGCCCGGATCGGTACCGTCTTCCAGGAGCCCGAGCACCAGTTCGTCGCCAGGACCGTCCGCGCCGAGCTCGAGGCCGGCCCCCGCGCCCTCGGCCTGTCCGACCCCGCAGCCCGGGCCGACGACCTGCTCGATGCGTTCGCGCTCCGCCACCTCGCTGACGCGAACCCCTTCACGCTGTCCGGTGGCGAGCAACGCCGCCTGGCGATCGGCACGGTCGTCGCGACCCGCCCGCCCGTCGTGGTCCTCGACGAACCCACCTCCGGACAGGACCGCGCCACCTGGCAAGCCGTCGTGGACCGACTCGGCGCGCTCGCGGACAGTGGCACCGCGGTCATCGCGGTCACCCACGACCGCGACCTCATCAGCGCCCTCGATGCCGACCGGATCGTGCTCACCGCGACCGGAGCGACCGGCGTGAAGGACCGCGACACCACCACGGGGGACGCGCGGTGACCGCCCCGTCGACGCGAGCGACCCCGTCGTGGCGAGGCGAGCCTCCCGTCCGACGCGCCCGGGGGGTGCACGCGGTCCAGCCCGTCGCCATGCTCCTCGGCGTCCTCGGGCTCGGCGTCTGCCTGGTCCTGAGTCTCGACGTCGTGTCCGCGGCCGTGGCGCTGGCGATCGAGCTCGCGCTCCTGCCGCTCCTCCGGATCCCGTTCCGCACCCTGCTGCTGCGCACGTCGCCGGTGCTGCTCGCCGTGCCGCTCACGGGTCTGAGCATCGCGCTGTACGGTCGTGCCTCCGGCCGGGAGTGGTTCGACCTCGGGTTCGCCCACGTGACCGACGGTTCGCTCGTGCTCGCCGTCGCGACGATGCTCCGTGTGCTCGCGGTGGGGATCCCCTCGGTGGCGCTGTTCATCCGCGCTGACCCGACCGACCTCGCCGATGGCCTGGCGCAGGTGTTGCGGCTCCCGGCACGGTTCGTCCTCGGTGCGCTGGCGGCGATCCGGATGATGACGATCCTCGGCGAGGACTGGCGCCAGCTCGGGATGGCGAGGCGTGCCCGCGGGCTCGCCGACACCGGACGGCTCCGGCGTGGTGCGTCGATGGCGTTCGCGCTGCTCGTCGTGGCACTGCGGCGTGCGACGACGCTGGCCGTGGCGATGGAGGCGCGCGGCTTCGGCGCTCCGGGTGCACGGACCTGGGCTCGGCCGGCGCGGTTCGGCCGGCAGGAGTGGGCAGCGGTCGCGGTGCTGGTGGGCATCGGGATGGTGTCCATCGCGGTGGCGGTCGCGGTGGGGACCTGGCGTGCCTGATCAGGCGGGGGCCGGGGCGGCTGCAGCCGGCGACCGGGCGGGGTCGTCCGATCGGGTCGCGTCTGCTCCGCCCGTCCTGGAGGCCCGTCCCGGCTCCGTCCCGTCGCTCGCCGACCGCGCACGGGCAGCCTCCACCGGCGCACATCGCCGCGCCGTCGTGTTGATCGACGGGCGCTCCGGTACCGGGAAGACCACGCTCGGTCAGGCCTTGGCCGCTGCACTGGGGGCGCAACTCGTCCACCTGGACGACGTCTACCCCGGGTGGGACGGATTGTCGGCAGCAGCAGCTGCCGTGGTGCACGATGTGCTCGGCACGCCGTCGGGCTACCGGCGGTGGGACTGGGAACGATCGGAGCCGGCCGCGTGGGTGGCGGTCGACCCGAGCGCGCCGATCGTGGTGGAGGGGTGCGGGGCATTGTCACGAGCTGCTGCACCGCTCGCGACGTTCCGGATCTGGATGGTGGCGGATGACGCCGAGCGGAGGCGCCGGGCGATCGATCGCGACGGAGCGGTCTTCGCGGCCCAGTGGGACCGGTGGGCGGGGCAGGAGGACGCCTTCATCGCCGCCGAGGACCCGGCGTCGATGGCGGACGTGGTGGTCCGGTCCTGACGAACCCTCACGCTCCCTCGAGGGTTCCGGCGTCGAGCAGCAGTTCGTGCAGGCCCGGTGCCATCTCGACGGCGTACGCGCCCGTCAGGTGGACCAGGTCCTCCTTGACGAGGGTGTCGCCGACGAACGCCGGACATGAACTCTGCACACAGAACAGCGGTCGTGTGTCGACGACCGCCGGGTCGCCGTCGAGCCCCTGCACCGCTGCGAGGCGACCGGTCCACTGGCCGGAGACACGCGTGATGCACGCCGCTGGAGATCCGCCTTCTCGGTAACACTCCTCGATCGACTTGCCCGCGGGCGGCGGCGTCACGTGGACCACCTGGCCGACGGAGGGCGTCACCTGCTCCATGTACCGCTCCAGGCCGCTCCGCCACTCGGCAGTCGTCATGTCGCGGTTCGTCCCCTGCAGCGGGAGATCGGCGAACGAGTTGGTGACCACGAGGAGGTCGGGGTGCGTCGCAGCGATCGTGTCGAGCGTGACCTGCTTGTACGACCTGCACGCGTCGAGGAGTTCGGATCGGATCTCGGTGTCCATGAACGAACAGGCGAAGCCCGCCCGGCCGACCAGCTTCCACTCGGATCCAGGGGACTCGACGATCTCGATGAGTGCGTCGAGTTCGTGGGCCGCCGTGGAGTCTCCCACGAGCATCATCGTGTGTGCGGCGTCCCGCGGTCCGAACGTGCAGGCTTCGATGCTCAGGGGCTTCTCGGTGTCGCTACAGAGGGAGTGACGCCCGCCGTTGATCTCCCCGGCCGGGTCCTCGGAGAGCTCTGGCCACGACGTGGCCCCGAGCGCATCGCTGATCTGCGTCTGCAATGCGGTGACCGCCGGGCCGTACTGCTCCTCAGTCGCACCGGCAGCGGAGCCGTCGTCGCCGTCCGCATCGGGGAGGACGTCCTCGGAGCCGCTCGCGAGGACGGAGTCCGGCACCGCGACGGGGCGGAGGTGCTCGGCAGCAGCAACCGTCAGCATCACGGAGACGACCGCCACTGCGGCGACCCCGTTCCGCAGGAGCGCGCGCCGGAGCTCGACGCTCCATCGTGTCCACGCTCGCCGGAACCCGGGTCGGCGCATCGACGACCACGGTGCCGTGAGGAAGGGCTGCTCGATCGTCTGGTACGACATCACAGCGAGTGCGAGGCTCATCGGGATCGTGAGCCAGACGGCATCGGGGGCGATCGAGGTCAGGACGACTAGGACCGGGAAGTGCCACAGGTAGAGCGAGTAGCTGACGTCGCCGAGGAAGGTCATGGGGCGCATGGTGAGCAACGTCGGCGTTCTGGCCGCGGACGGAGCGCCACCGGCGAGGACGGCCAGCGTGGCTGCCACCGGTAGGAGGGCCCATGGCGCTGGGAAGCCGTCGGTGTCGTCGACGACGAACGCGGCGAGGAGGATCCCAGCAGTGCCCACCCAGGACAAGGCGCTGCCCACATCCACCGGGAGCCGCTGCAACCGCGGCAGCGCGAAGGCGAGCAGTGCGCCTGCTCCGAGTTCCCACGCTCGGACGGTCGTCGAGAAGTAGGCACCGGACGGGTCGATCGAGCTGCTGACCAGGGCCCAGCCGAACGACGCAGCGGTGATCACGGTGACGGTGACCAGGGCAACGCGTCGACCGGTCGCGACCGAGCCGACCGCGAGCGCTCCCATGAGCAGGGCCGGGATCACGACGTAGAACTGTTCCTCGACCGACAGCGACCAGAAGTGCTGGAACGGTGAAGTCGGTCCGTCGGACGCGAAGTAGTCCGTGCTCTCGGCGGCGAAGTGCCAGTTCGCGAGGAACAGGGCGCTCCAGGCGGCGTCAGCGGCGGCCGAGGCGAGGCGCTGCGCCGGCAACACGATCGAGACGGTGAGGAGTGAGACCACCAGGACGGTCAGCGCTACAGGCATCAGTCGCCTGACCCGTCGACCGTAGAACTCCCGGAGTGAGATCCGGCCCGTCTGCTGCCGCTCGCGGAGGAGCAGGCCGGTGATGAGGAAACCGGAGATGACGAAGAAGACGTCGACACCGATGAAGCCGCCCTTCGGCGAGCCGGTCACGTGGTGGACGACGACGAGGCCGACGGCGAGCGCACGAACGCCCTGGATGTCAGCCCGCCTCGCTGCCTGGATGACGGGTTGCGGCAACGGAACCTCCGGCTGGTTTGGATGCGACATGCGATATTAACATGTCACACCAGCCGGACCGGAACAGTCTCCGCGTTCAGGCCCACCCGAGTTCGTGCAGGCGGTCGTCGTCGATGCCGTAGAAGTGGCCGATCTCATGGACCAGTGTGGTGTGCACCTCGTCGCGGAGTTCCTCGAGGGAGTCGCACGCTGCGAGGTGCTGACGTCGGAACAGGACGATGCGATCGGGGAGTTCACCGAACCCGTACTGTCCGCGTTCGGTCGTCGCCACGCCGTCGTAGAAGCCGAACAGGTCGGAGTGGTCCTCCGGCTCGTCCTCGACGACGAACACGACGTTGTCGATCCCGTCGAGCATCTCGTCCGGCAGACGGTCGAGCTCGTCGGACACGAGCTGCTCGAAGTCGTCGAGGGACATCTCCATCACCCAGCGATCGTCGCACACCGATGACGGCGGGACCTGTTCGACGAGCAGGCCTGGTGTGGTCCGGTCACGGTGGGGGCATGAGACCGACGAGGAGTTGCCGGAGCGCGGGTGCGACGTCGACAGCGGCCTGTGGCGTGACGTGGATGGCATCGACACGGACGAGGTGGTCCGCGACGACGTCGGGACAGGCAGAGCCAGAACACCAGAGGGGCGCCGTGTCCACGACGCTGACGCCGCTGATCGTCTCGTACGCAGCTCGTCGGCCAGCAGCAGGGCGGGTGACGCAGGCGGACGGGGACCGGAGGGCGCAGGTCCTGGTGTCCGGTCCTGGCGGGTTCGGCAACACGATGGCCGTCGTTCCGACGCGGTCACGGAACCGCGAGGTGATCCGTCCGACGTCCCGTGCCCAGTCCGCATCGCTGACCTGGTCGCCGTCGTCGTCCTCGACCACCGACGAGGTGTTCATCACGAGGACGAGGTCGGGCTGCCGCTCCCGGATGACGTCGACGACATGCTCCCGGTGGGCCGAGCAGGTGGGGTCGTCGGCGAAGACCAAGTCCGCCGCGGTGAAGGGGCACGCCGTCCGAGCGAGGTCCAGCACCTGCCATCCGGATCCCGGGCGTTCCGCAAGCGCGCGGAACGCCGGCATCGTGAACGCTGCAGTGGAGTCACCCACGAGGATCGCCAGTCGTCCCTCGGGCGCGCCGAAGGTGCACGACTCCAGCGAACGTGTCGAGGCCGGCGCGGAACAGCCGAGGACGTCGCTCCACGCCGGGTCGGTGACGAGGCTCGCGAGGTAGGTCGGCGCGCTCACGTCGTCCACGGTGGGGGTCGTGTCGGACCAGGTCACTGCTGCCAGTGCTGCGCGGAGTGCTCGCTGGCGATCGGCGACGACCTGCGGTGCCGGGTCGTCTGCGCCGGTGCCGGTGCCGGTGTCGGGGGCGGTGCTGGTGGTCGGACGGGCGACCGGGTCCGCCGAGCCGAGTGGGAGGTCGGCCGGTCGCAGTCGCACGGTCGCAGCGACGGTGACGAGCAGGGTCGTCATCGTGAGGGCCGCGACGCCGTACCGCCGCAGCTCGCTGTGGTGGATCGTGCCCCATGCTCGCCACCGTTCCCGGTGCTCGAGCGAGGACCGCCAGTGCACCGCTGTCCACGGCACAGTCGTACCGGGACGCTCGATGAGCCGGTGTGTCGTCACCGCGAGGGCGCAGCTCAACGGGATGGTCAGCCACTGTGCCTCCGGCGCTGACCAGGCGAGCAGGACGAGGACGGGGAGGTGCCAGAGGTAGAGCGAGTAGCTCACAGCACCCAGGGCCGTGACCGGGCGGAGGAGCAGCACCGACGGTGGGTGGGAGTCGCGCGTGACGCCACCAGCGAGGACCAGGAGCGTGCCGACCACCGGGACCGCCGCCCACGGGGCCGGGAAGCCGCTGGCCCCGGGGACGAAGAAGGCGCTCGCGATGATGAGCACCAGTCCGACCCAGCCCGCGATGCGCCCGAGTGCGGGGGAGGAGCCGCGCAGCCAGGGCCCTGCGAAGGCGAGCACGGCACCGGCTCCGAGTTCCCACGCGCGAGCTGCCGTCGAGAAGGCGGCGCTGGACGGGTCGGCGCTGGTGAGGACACAGGCGCTGCTGAACGACGCGATGGTCGCGGCGGCCACCAGTGCGGCGGCGACACGACGCCGGCCCACGGCGGAGCGCCGACCGAGGACGAGGACGAGCAGGACCGGCATCACCACGGAGAACTGCCCCTCGACGGAGAGCGACCAGAAGTGCAGGAAGGGCGAGTCGGGACCGTCGGATGCGAAGTGGTCGGTCTGCTCGGCAGCGAAGTGCCAGTTCGCGAGGGAGGCTGCGCTCCAGGCACCGTCGAGCAGCATCGATCGCAGGTGGACCGGCGGGACGATGGACCAGGCGGCCACCAGGGAAGCGCCGAGGACGACGGCGGCGGACGGGAGGAGCCGCTGGACCCGGCGCAGGGCGAGCCGCGACAGCGAGACCCGCCCGGTGTCGCGGTGTTCCTGGAGGAGCACGCCCGTGATCAGGAACCCGGAGATGACGAAGAGGACGTCGATGCCGATGAAGCCCCCGGCGGGCGCTCCGGTGACGTGCTCGAGGACGACCAGTCCGACCGCGACGGCGCGGAGCCCCTGGACGTCCGCGCGGTGAGAACGGGGACGATGCATCTCGGAACCGTACGAGTGCCGTTCTCCTGGAACCGCGTTCTCCACATTCCGGATGTGACCGCCTGGTTGTCCACAGGCGTTGGTCGAGAGACCGCGTTCCCTGCCGGCTCCGGCGTGCACGACGAAGCCCCCCGTCCATCGGACGGGGGGCTTCGTGGATGGGGTGAGTAACGGGGCTTGAACCCGCGACCTCCTGG
>Ga0265780_10012331_pt1 | contig 10034 bp, 9 predicted proteins | sample P1T30metagenome_FD_192432 | JGI IMG/M metagenome (GOLD analysis project Ga0265780, IMG submission 192432) | Plant litter microbial communities from East Loma Ridge, Irvine, California - P1 T30 | ecosystem: Environmental > Terrestrial > Plant litter > Unclassified | place: USA: California... | reverse complement strand
CTTCCTGGCGGCGGGCCCCCCCCCCCCCACCCGCCCGGCCCAGCCAGGAAATCACGGCGTTGCCGCACCATCGCAAAAACCTACTTCAACTTCCTCACGAATTCTTCCGGCGTCAGCCCCGGCGCGAACAGGAAACCCTGGCCGACATTGACCCCCAACCCCATCAGGTAGCGACGCTGGGCTTCGGATTCGATGCCTTCGGCCACCACGCCCAGCCCCAGGCTGCGGGCAATCCCGCAGATCGCCTCGCACACCGCCATGTCCGAACGGTCACCGGGCACGCCCTCCACGAACAGCTGGCTGAGCTTCAGGCCGTGGATCGGCAGCCGGCGCAGGTAATTCAACGCGCTGTAGCCTTCGCCGAAATCATCGATGGCCAGCATCACGCCCATCTCGCGCAGCCGGGCGAAGGTGCGCAGGGTGTCCGGGGCATCCTCGATCAGCACGCGCTCGGTGAACTCCAGCTCCAGTGCGGTGCCGGGCAGATGGAACTCATCCAGCGCCTGGCGCACCTTCAGTGCCAGGTCGTCGCCGGTGAACTGGCGGTAGGACACATTGACCGCCACCCGCACCAGGCCGAGGCCTTCGTCCTGCCACTGGCGGACCTGGCGGCAGGCCTCGCGCAGCGCCCATTGGCCGATCCGCACGATGTCACCGGTGCTCTCTGCGTGGGCGATGAACAGGTCAGGGCGCATCTCGCCCAGCTGCTCGTTCTGCCAGCGGATCAGCGCCTCGGCGGCGATCACCTCGCCGGTGCGCAGGTTCACCTGAGGCTGGTAGACCAGGCGGAATTCATCGGCTTCCAACGCGCGGTGCAGCCGGCTTTCGATCTGCAGGCGGTCGTGCTGGGCCTGCGCCAGCTCAGGTGAAAATACCTGCCAGCCGTTGCGGCTGCGGCGCTTGCAGTCATACATCGCGGTGTCGGCGTTCTGGATCAGCTGTTGCGGGCGCACGCCGTCGCGCGGCGCGCACGCGATGCCGATGCTGGCGGTGACCACGAACTCGTCGTTGCCGAACACGAACGCAGGTTCGAACGCGGCGGTGATGCGCTCGGCCAGCCGTTCGGGCTGGTCGGGCTGGTCGCGGGTATCGCAGATGACCAGGAACTCATCGCCACCAAAGCGCGCCAGCAGTCCTTCGGTGCCGATCGCATGGGCGATGCGGCGGGTGGCCTCCACCAGCAGTTCATCGCCTGCGCTGTGGCCCAGCAGGTCGTTGACTGTCTTGAAACGGTCCAGGTCGATGTACAGCACCGCGACCTTGCAGTGGGTCGGGTTGGACAGCCGCACCCCCAGGTCGCTGAGCACCGCATCGCGGTTCATGATGCCGGTCAGCGGATCGGTGCGCGCCTGGATGCGCAGGGTTTCCTCGGCCTGCTTGCGTTCGGTGATGTCCTGCACGGTGCCGGCGATGCGCGCGGCGTCCACGTCGCCTTCGGACACCTCGCCGATCATGCGCACCCAGAAGGTATGGCCATCGGCGCGCTGGCCGCGCAGTTCCAGGGTGAAGCTGCTGCGCGCCTCTACGCTGGCCGCCAGCGCCTGCTGCAGGGCCAGCCGGTCATCGCTGCGCAGGCACTCCATCAGCTCGGGCATGTCGTCCAGTGGCAGCTCCTGGCCGAGGATCCGGCGTGCTTCGTCGGTCAGGTACAGGCGCGCCAGGCCGCGATCCCACTCCCAGCCGCCGATGTGGGCCAGCGACTGGGCGCGGTCGAACAGCGCGTTGTTGCGCTTGAGTTCGGTGATGTCGCTGAACATCGCGAACACATGGTCGGCGTGGTCGCGCCCGTTGCCGAACACCGGCACGTTGGTGATCGACAACCACAGCATGCGGCCGCGCGGTCGGTGGTACAGCCCGACGATGGTGCTGCGGATGACCCGGCCCGCCTGGAAACAGCGGTTGGCCGGCCATTGGTCATGGCCCAGCAGGTGCCCGTGTTCGTCCACCACGATCCAGTCGTGGGGGTCGAGCAGGGTCTGCAGGCTGGAGCCGGTGCCGGCCGTGCCCAGGATGCGGTGCGCGGCCGGATTGGCCGATACCACGTGCAGTGCGCGGTCGAACAGGATCACGCCCTTGTCGATGGATTCCATCAGCAGGCGATAGCGGGACTCGGCCTGCCAGCGCCCGCTCAGGTCGCGCGCCACCGCCACGATGCACGGTTCGCCCTGCAGTTCGAAGCCGGCCGAATGCACCTCCACCGGAAACCGGCTGCCGTCACCGCGCATGTTGGTGACTTCGATGACATAGGTGTCGCCGCGTTGCAGGGCGGCCCATACCGGTTCCAGGTGGTCGCTGGGCAGGTCCGGGTTCAACAGTTCGATCGGCTGGCCGACGATGGCCTCGCGCGGGCGTCCGTAGGCGCGCACACCGGCGCGGTTGAGGTCCATCACCACGCCGGCCGAACTGAGGATGCTGACCGGGTCGGGCACTGCGTCGAACAGGGCGGCGTAGCGCTGCTCGGCGTCGTGGCGCTGCTGCATGGCCTCATCCAGGGCCTGCCTGGCCTGCTGCAGCAGCGCGTGCTGTTCGGCGCGGTGCGGCTGGGACAGTGCATGGTCCAATGCGGCCAGTGCGTCGCTCTGCGTGGCAGGATGTCCGCCAGCGGCCAGGTCGTCGCACGGGCCGCGGCGGCTCATGTCGGTGCCATCGCCTTGCCGACGCGGCTGCCGGTGGGCCGGCCCAACAGCGCCGACAGCCAGCGTCCGATCTCGGCCAGCGGCTCCAGCTCCACGCCGGTCTGCAGCCCCATCCCGTGCAGCAGGTACACCGCATCTTCGCTGGCCACGTTGCCGCTGGCGCCCTTCGCATACGGGCAGCCGCCGGCGCCGGAGACCGCGCTGTCCACCACGCGCACCCCGGCCTCCACGCAGCTGGCGATATTGGCCACGGCCTGGCCGTAGGTGTCGTGGAAATGCACGGCCAGCGCCTGCATCGGCACCTCGGCAGCGACTGCCTGCAGCATGGCGCGCGCCTTGCGCGGCGTGCCCACGCCGATGGTGTCGCCGAGCGATATTTCGTAACAGCCCATGCCATGCAGGGCGCGCGCCACGCGCACTACCTCGCTGACTGCAACCTCACCCTGGTAGGGGCAGCCGAGCACGGTGGATACGTAGCCGCGCACGCGCACGCCGTCCTGCGCGGCACGCTGCAGGATCGGTTCGAAGCGCGCCAGGGATTCGTCGATGCCGGCATTGGTGTTGGTGCGGTTGAAGGTTTCCGAAGCGGCGGTGAACACCGCTACTTCCTGCACCCCCGCCGCCAAGGCGCGGTCGTACCCCTGCGCATTGGGCACCAGTACCGGATAGGCCACGCCCGCTGCCCGCTGGATGCCGGCGTAGACCTCGGCGGCATCGGCCAACTGCGGTACCCAGCGCGGGCTGACGAAGCTGGTGGCTTCGATGCTGCGCAGGCCGGTGGTCGACAACCGGTCGATCAAGGTGATCTTGTCGGCCGTGCTGACCGGCTGTTTCTCGTTCTGCAGGCCGTCACGCGGGCCTACTTCGACGATGCGGACATGATCAGACATCCCTGCGCTTCCCGTGGGTGGGGTGGGCGGCAGGGCAGGCAAGGGCAGGGCAGCAGGCAACGGTCACGGAACGTCCTGTAGATGAAGTGGCGCACGCAGGGGTGGCCACGAGAGAGATATACGCGGGCCGTCGCAGCAACCGGCCAGCCCGCAGCATGAACGGCTTCACCGGGCGGGGCGCATGCGCGCAGCATCGGCCCGGCCCAGCCGCCGCGGCGTGAAGGCGTCGGGTCAGGTGCGGGCGGCCCACTCCGGCGGACGCTTGTCGAGGAACGCGCCCAGTCCTTCCTGGCCCTCCGCCGATACCCGCAGGTGGGCGATCAGCTCGGCATTGGCCTGGTCGCGCGCATCGGCATTGGCGTTGCCCAGCACGTCACGGACCAGCCTCTTGGCGCTGGCGGTGGCGACCGGTCCAGCCGCCAGCAGCAGGTCCAGCTGCTGCTCGACTGCGGCATCCAACTGGTCGCCCGCCACCACCGCGTGGACCAGTCCGATGCGCAGCGCCGTGGCGGCATCGAAGTGCTCGCCGGTGGCAAACCAGCGTCGCGCCTGGCGCGGACCGATGGCGGCGATGACGTAGGGGGAGATGACCGCCGGCAGCAGGCCCAGCCGGCTTTCGGTCAGCCCGAAGCGTGCGCTGTCGGCGGCAATGGCGATGTCACAGCAGGCCACCAGGCCCACGCCGCCGCCGAATGCCGCTCCGTGGACCCGTGCCAGCGTCGGTTTGGGCAGCTCGTCCAGGGTGCGCATCAACCGGGCGAGCGCCAGCGCATCCTGACGGTTTTCCGATTCGCTGGCCGCCGCCATGCCGCGCATCCAGTGCAGGTCGGCGCCGGCGGAGAACGAGGCACCTTCGCCGGCCAGCACTACCGCGCGCACCGAAGGGTCGCCTCCGGCCTGCGCCAGCTCACCGGTCAGTTGGGCGATCAGGCCGTCGTCGAAGGCATTGTGCAGCGCCGGGCGGTGCAGGCGCAGGGTAAGCAGGGCGCCAGAGCGCTCGACCAGCAGGGAATCCGTCATAAAGTCCGCAAATACTCGATACCTGTACAGATCATAGCGGTCCAAAGGTCATGGGCCATGACGCGGCGCGGCGATGTTACAATTGATAACCATTCTTATCACTGGAAAGTGCGCGAGTGACGCTGTCCGATCTGCCCTTGCAAACCAACGCCGTGGTCGAAACCGTCCATGACACGCACGCCAACGACACCATCGCCCGTCGCCTGAGGGAGCTTGGCTTCGTCAGGGGCGAGTCCGTGCGCCTGGTGGCGCGTGGTCCGGTCGGTGGCGAACCCCTGCTGGTGCAGGTCGGTTTCACCCGCTTTGCGCTGCGCCGCAGTGAAGCCGCTCGCGTCCAGGTCAGCGCTGAACAGGGAGTGCCGGCATGAGCACCGCTGCAACCCTGCCGTTGCGCGTGGCGCTGGTCGGCAATCCGAACAGCGGCAAGACCGCGCTGTTCAACCAGCTGACCGGCAGCCGGCAGAAGGTCGCCAATTACACCGGCGTCACCGTCGAACGCAAGGAGGGCCGGATGCGCGCGCCATCTGGCCGCGAGTTCGCCATCCTCGATCTGCCGGGCGCCTACAGCCTGCAGCCGGCCAGCCTGGACGAGGCGATCACCCGTGACCTGTGCCGTGGCTTCTACCCCGGCGAGGCGGCACCGGACGTACTGCTGTGCGTGATCGATGCGACCAACCTGCGCCTGCACCTGCGCTTCGCGCTGGAACTGCGTGAGCTGGGCAAGCCGATGGTGGTGGCCCTGAACATGGTCGACGCGGCCGAGCGTCGTGGCATCAAGATCGATGTGCCGGCGCTGGAACGTGCGCTCGGCGTGCCCGTGGTGGAAACCGTGGCGGTGCGCAAACATGGCGCGCAGGCGCTGGTGGAGCGGCTGGATGCGATGGTGCCGCACCTCGGCGCACCGGTGGCGGCGGTGGAAGGCCAGGGCATCGACTACCACGTGCAGGTGCGCGGGATCCTCGATGCCGCCGTCAGCATGCCCACCCGCACCGCGAAGATCGATGACACGCTGGACCGCTGGCTGCTGCATCCGGTGTTCGGCCTGGCCACCCTGGTGGTGGTGATGTTCCTGATCTTCCAGGCGGTGTTCGCCTGGGCGACGCCGATGATGGATGGTATCGAGGCGCTGTTCGGCTGGCTCGGCGAACAGGCCGGCGCGGTGCTGCCCGAAGGCCCGCTGGCCAGCCTGGTCACCGATGGCATCATCGCCGGTCTGGGCGGGGTGGTGGTGTTCCTGCCGCAGATCCTGATCCTGTTCGCCTTCATCCTGGCGCTTGAAGAATCCGGCTACCTGCCGCGTGCGGCGTTCCTGCTGGACCGCATGATGGCGTCGGCCGGGCTGTCCGGGCGTTCGTTCATTCCGCTGCTGTCCAGCTTCGCCTGCGCGGTGCCCGGCATCATGGCCACGCGCAGCATCCAGGATCCGCGCGACCGCCTGGCGACCATCCTGGTGGCCCCGCTGATGACCTGCTCGGCGCGCCTGCCGGTGTATGCGCTGCTGATCGGCGCGTTCATTCCCGATGGCAAGGTCGGCATCTTCAACCAGCAGGGACTGGTGCTGTTCGGCCTGTACGTGGCGGGCATCTTCAGTGCGCTGCTGATGTCCTGGGTGATGAAGAAGTGGCGCCGCGACAAGAGCGAGCACCCGCTGATGCTGGAGCTGCCTTCATACCGCATCCCGCACCCGCGCGACCTGGCGGTGGGCCTGTACGAACGCGGCATGATCTTCCTCAAGCGCGTCGGTGGCATCATCCTGTCGCTGACCATCCTGCTGTGGTTCCTGCTGTCCTTCCCCGGTGCGCCGGCCAATGCGACGATGCCGGCCATCGATTACAGCTACGCCGGCCAGCTCGGCCATGCGATGACGGCGATCTTCGCCCCGCTCGGCTTCAACTGGCAGATCTGCATCGCGCTCATTCCCGGCATGGGCGCTCGCGAGGTGGCGGTGTCTTCGTTGGCGACCATCTACGCGCTGTCGGCGCCGGATGACGACGCAGCGATTTCCGCATTGACCCCGATCGTCAGTGACGGCTGGTCGCTGGCCACCGGCCTGTCGCTGCTGGTGTGGTTCATCTATGCCCCGATGTGCATCTCCACGCTGGCCACGATCAAGCGCGAAACCAATTCGTGGAAGCAGGTGGGTTTTGCGACCGTGTATCTGTTCGCCGCCGCCTACATCGCAGCCCTGGTCACCTATCAGGTGACCGTGGCGCTGGGAGGCGGTTGATGGAGGCCGGCCTGCTGCTGCAGTACCTGATCGTCGCGCTGGCGGTGCTGGCCAGTGCGTGGGTGGTGCTGAAGAAGCAGTTCCCGGGGACGGTACGCAAGGCGCGTGGCGCGTTGGCGCTGGGCCTGCTGCGTTCCGGTCGGCCGGGCTGGCGGCAGTCGCTGGGTCGACGCATCGCACCGCCAGCCAGTGGCGGCGGCGGAGCCTGCGGCGGGTGTGACAGTTGCGGGCCGACGCCGCCGAAGGCGCACTGAGCGCGGTAGCGCCGGGCCCTGCTCGGCGAGCGCAGCGGCAGAGGCATCCACCACAGGCGATGGGCGCATGCCCCCTGTGCAAATGCAGGCCCAGCCGCTAGCCTTCCCGGATGAACCAGACTCCCTTGCGATTGCTCATCCATGGCGCTTCCGGGCGCATGGGCCAAGCCCTGCTGCGGCTGGCCGCCGAACATGCCGATACGATGAAAGTAGTGGGTGCCTACACCGGCCGCGCGCCTGCGCAGCGGGTGGTGGACGGCATCCCGCATTTCGCCGCCAAGGAACTGCACGGCGCTCCGCCGTTCGATGTGGCCATCGACTTCAGCCTGCCCGAAGGCTTCGATGCGATCCTGGCGCTGTGCGTGGAACGCGGCGCGGGCCTGGTCTCCGGCACCACCGGTATCAGCCAGGCGCAGCGCGATGCGCTGGATGCGGCGGCCAAGGCGATACCGCTGGTATGGGCGTCCAATTTCAGCCTGGGCGTGGCGGTGCTGGATGAACTGGTCGAACGCGCCGCGCAGGCGCTGGCTGGATGGGACTGCGACATCGTCGAAGCGCATCACACCCGCAAGCTGGATGCGCCTTCGGGCACCGCGCTGACGCTGGGGGCAGCGGCCGGGCGCGGCGGGGCCACGCCGCAGTACGCCAGCCTGCGGGCCGGCGATATCGTCGGTGAGCACCTCGTTCAGTTCACCGGGCTGGGCGAGCGGATCGAGCTGGTGCACCGGGCCACCAACCGCGATATTTTCGCCCGCGGCGCCTTGTTCGCCGCGCGGCAGCTGGCTGAACGCGCACCAGGGAGCTACCGGGTGCGGGATCTGCTGAACGGCTGAACGGGGTGCGCCGTGGGCTCCGCGCGAAGGGCCCGCTGCGCTCGCCGACCATGGGTCGGCGCTACCTGCAACATGGCGCTGGCGCCGGACGCCGCATGCGTCTACAATTCGCACTCGCCGAAACACGATAGCCGGACCGGTCCTGAACCGTACGTCCGCGCTTTTTTGCAACCGGTTTTTACCGTGAGCGCAGGCGTGACCTTCGGTACCCCATCGGTAGCCAAAGTGAGATTTCCGTGACCCAAGCCGCAATCCTCGTCCTCGAAGACGGCACCGTATTCGAGGGCGAATCCGTAGGCGCGCCCGGCCTGTCTGTCGGTGAAGTGGTGTTCAACACCGCCATGACCGGTTACCAGGAAGTGCTGACTGATCCGTCCTACGCCCGGCAGATGGTCACGCTGACCTACCCGCATATCGGCAACACCGGCATGACCGACCAGGACAACGAAGCGTCCAAGGTGTGGTCGGCCGGCCTGATCGTGCGCGACGTGCCGCGTCGCCCGAGCAGCTGGCGCAGCCAGGTCTCGCTGCAGGACTGGCTGCTGCAGCGTGGCGTGGTCGCCATCTCCGGTATCGATACCCGCAAGCTGACGCGCATCCTGCGCGAGAAGGGCGCCCAGAATGGTGCGCTGATGGCGGGCGAGGGCATCAGCGTGGAGAAGGCACTGGAGGCTGCACGCAGCTTCCCCGGCCTGAAGGGCATGGACCTGGCCAAGGTCGTGTCGACCGAAACCACCTACCAGTGGAACGAAGGCCAGCTCGATCTGGATGCCAACGCGTTCGTCAGCGTGCCGTCGCAGTACAAGGTCGTGGCTTACGACTACGGTGTGAAGACCAACATCCTGCGCATGCTGGCCGAACGCGGCTGCGATGTGACCGTCGTTCCTGCGCAGACCCCTGCGGCCGACGTGCTGGCGCTGAAGCCGGACGGTGTGTTCCTGTCCAACGGCCCGGGTGACCCGGAGCCGTGCGACTACGCAATCAACGCGATCAAGACCGTGCTGGACGCCAAGGTGCCGACCTTCGGCATCTGCCTGGGCCACCAGCTGCTGGCGCTGGCCTCCGGCGCGAAGACGCTGAAGATGGGCCATGGCCATCACGGTGCCAACCATCCGGTCCAGGACCTGGACAGCGGCCGGGTGATGATCACCTCGCAGAACCACGGGTTCGCGGTGGATGAGGCGACCCTGCCGGCTACCTTGCGGGTGACCCACCGCTCGCTGTTCGACGGCACCAACCAGGGCATCGCGCGCACCGACGTGCCGGCGTTCTCCTTCCAGGGCCACCCCGAAGCTTCGCCGGGACCGACCGACGTCGGCCCGTTGTTCGATCGTTTCGTGACCCTGATGGCCGAGGCCAAGGCCTGATGCGCGTTACCGCACTGCTGGCCGGCCTGTTGTTGGCCGGTACCGCAAGCGCCCAGCCGGCCACGCCGGCCGAGGTGGCGGTGATCATGCACCAGCTTGGCATGCACGGGCTGGGCAAGAGCAGCGCCGAAGTGCTGTTCGGCATCTCCCCGACGCTGAAGGCGTTGGACCAGGGCGGGCGTGATTGTGCGTCCAGCCAGATCGGCAAGCTGCTCGATGCCCACTTCCAGCAGCAGATCGCCGGCAATCTCGGTGAAGACGGGGCGGTGCTGGTCGGCGAATGGAAGCAGTTCATGGCCACGCCTGCCGGTGCCGACATGGGCCGCACTTTCCAGGCCAGCGCGGCGGCCCAGCAGGGCATGGCCAGCGAGGGACCGGAGGTGAGTGAAGCGAACAAGGTGGAGATCGCCCGCTTCATGGCAACCCCTGCCTTCCAGCGCTTCATCGACGGCCTGGGTGCTGACGGCGGGATGCCGGAAAACATAGGCCAGACGATGTCCGCCGCGCTCAAGAGCGAATGTGGCATCGACTTCGACGCGGAACAGATTTCCTGATCGTCAGCGTGCGATCACTCCCCCTTGTCACGCTGTACCGACCTAGAGAAGAAAATGGCAAAGCGCACTGACCTGAAAACCATCCTCATCATCGGTGCTGGCCCGATCGTCATCGGCCAGGCCTGTGAGTTCGACTACTCTGGCGCGCAGGCCTGCAAGGCACTGCGCGACGAGGGGTACCTCGTGGTGCTGGTCAACAGCAATCCGGCCACCATCATGACCGACCCGGAGATGGCCGACGCCGTCTACATCG
>Ga0265780_10012329_pt1 | contig 10035 bp, 6 predicted proteins | sample P1T30metagenome_FD_192432 | JGI IMG/M metagenome (GOLD analysis project Ga0265780, IMG submission 192432) | Plant litter microbial communities from East Loma Ridge, Irvine, California - P1 T30 | ecosystem: Environmental > Terrestrial > Plant litter > Unclassified | place: USA: California... | reverse complement strand
ATCCGGACCAGGACGCCGTCGATCTGATCCCCACCGACGAGGTGCCAGAGACCGGGTACCGCACGGTCCTCGGCGGCGAGGACCAGGACGGCCGCTCGGTGACGCTCATCCACGAGGACTCCCCCGCGCTCCGCCGCATGGCCGTCTTCGACGTGATCGCCAACAACGCCGACCGCAAGGGCTACCACGTGCTCGCGATGCCCGACGGCCACCGCTTCGGCGTCGACCACGGCCTCACGTTCCACGAGGACCACAAGCTCCGCACGGTGCTGTGGGGGTGGGTCGGGGAGGCGCTGACGCCTGAGGAGCTCTCCGGGATCGATCGAGTGGTCGCGGGGCTGGATGGGGAGCTGGGGCGGGAGCTGGCGGAGCTGCTGACGGTGGAGGAACTTGAGGCGTTGCACGCTCGTTGCACGCGCCTGCGCTCGGAGGCGCGCTTCCCGCCTCCCGCCGGCCAGTCCTCCGCTGTTCCCTGGCCGTTGTTCTGAGGACTCGGCGTCAGGCGACGCGCAGGGGCACGATCTCGGCGATCCTGTCGTGCAGCGCCCGCCGCTGGAGCCGCAGCTCGTAGTTGCTCTGCAGGTTCATCCAGAGCTCGTCCGAGGTGCCGAAGCCCTCAACGAGATCCCCACAACTGTGACCACAACACACCGTGTCGGATCTATGGACGGTTTACCGTCCTGGCTCGCACGCTCTACATGCGTCGGCACTGCGAGCGATCTTGGAATCCGATCGAGCCCTAGGAGTCAACTATCACGCCGACGGTTGTTCGATCTTTCGTGTGCCGCATCCGGGCCGGCACCGGGTCGTCCGCTATGCCAGAGGAAGGAGAGGGAAGTTCTTGCTCATCAATCTCCACCACATAGCGCTGCCAGCCGGATCCCGCGCTGTATCGCGCTAGGCAGACCTCAGTGGGTCCCAGAAGCCGACCGAGTTTCCGTCGAGCTCGGCCTCTGAACCAGACGTCGGAAATACCGTCGGGTAGGACAAGGTTTGAGACAGATTCAGGAGATCCATTCTTACACGGGTCGGAGAGACGATAAAAGTAGTGCTGGACATCGTACCCTCGTCCGAACAGGAAGAGGTGTCGCTCGTCGGCCCGTTGGGCCTGCAGCTTCTTTATGTTCTCAACTGCCCAGTCCGTAGCGAGCAACTCGACGCAGACATCAGCGAGTTCGTTCAGCCGCAGTGGTATTGACCCACTCTCTGCCTGTGGTCGCCCTTCTCGCTTCGCCTTCGCCCATTTAGACATCAGGCGGTCGGCCGGGGGTGACGTGATCTCCACGATGCACCGGGAGCGGCCATCGCGATTCACCCAAACGCCGTCGGGCATCTTGTCCGCGCCATTGGCATCGGCGAGCCGAATGTCAACACCAAGAACCTGTTCCATGGCAAGGAACGCGATCTCCTCCTCGCGGCGGGCTCTCACACCAGCGCTGTTACTCATACGGGATCCACAACACGCGCGGGGGTCCAGGACGCATATGTGGTCGGGGTAAGATCGAGATCGACATCTCGTAAGGCGACTTGGCGAGTCAACCCCGTACGCCCGTTTGTCATGCGCTCTTCCGGTAGGTCGCCTTAAATACTGCCCCAGCGAGCCACTGCTTGAAGCTGCCATTGTCCTGGAACTCCTTGAAGAGCTGAGTGTCATCTGAGATGAGGCGCAGCATGACTTGGCTGAGAGCGCGGTCGCTCTCAACGCGAGCGTTCACCGGGTCGTCATTAGCCTGAGCGTTCTTGTAGGCCTCGTCCTCGGACACTAGCCTCGGAATCTCCTCGGTAATGAAGCGCTCAACGCGATCGGCGTCGTTCCACTCGATGTTGCCGAAGTGATCGTTGAAGCTCCTGACGATCGCCGAGAGTCTCTCAAGTTCCGGGTCCGGGAGATGCCCTCCGCTGGCGACCGGGACCGGGACGAGAGTGCCGTCTTCATCATCGAGCACGATCTTCATCGCGTTGAGCTTCTCAGCGCGGTACGACTCCAGGTCGATGTTCTCAAGGATTCCCGCGGAGAGATCCTCTTCCTTGGGAGCCGGTAGCTTGGGCACCAGATGGTCAAGGAAGATCGAGCGCTTCTCCCACTCACTGCTGCCGTAAGGCAGGACGGTGGAGAGGAAATTGTAAGTGCGAAGAAAGGCCTTGGCGCTTCCCTTGAACATCACCTGGTCGTCTTCGTCGGGGAGTTCGATGTACTCAGCGACGCTGGTGTCCAGCAGCGGGTCAAGGTGATCGCGCCTCTCCCCCGCCAGGTACCGACTGACGAACTCATCGACTTGCTCAGGCGTGTAGATGCCAAACGCGTCAAGATCGCTGGCCAGATCGTGCAGCTTGTTGGCGTCCGTCTCTTCAGACAGCACGGTCGTGCGGTAGTAGGGCTCGAAAGCGCGCTGAATCTCATCGGCGTCATTGGCAAAGTCGAGGACGAACGTGTCGTGCTTCGCGGGGTGTGCCCGATTGAGCCGCGACAAGGTCTGCACAGCCAGCACACCCGAGAGCATCTTGTCGACGTACATCGTGTGCAGTAGCGGCTCGTCGTACCCGGTCTGGAACTTGTTCGCGACAACAAGGATCCGATAGGGATCGGTCTTCACCTGATCGGCGATCGCGTTGGATGGGAAGCCGTTCAAGCTCGCTTCGGTGACTTTCAGGCCCTTGTATTCGTGCTCGCCCGAAAAGGCGACGACCACCCCGTAAGGGCTCTTGCGGGCAGCGAGTGCTTCGCGGACCGCATGGAAATACTCGATGCATCGCGCGACCGACGAGGTCACGACCATTGCCCGCGCCTGGCCACCGATCTTCCGCTTCGCGACCACCTGGGCAAGGAAATGCTCGACCATGATTTCGGTCTTCTGAGCGATGGCGTGGTCGTTGCCCTCAACATAGGCGCGAAGTTTCTTCGAAGCGCGCTTCGCATCGAACTCGGGATCGTCCTCCACGGTCTTCATCAGCTTGTAGTAGCTGCCGACTGGCGTGTAGTTGGAGAGGACATCGATGACGAAGCCTTCCTGGATCGCCTGCTTCATCGTGTACGAGTGGAATGGTCGGAACCTCGTGCCTCCTTCGGCGTTGGGCATCGGCTCGCCGAACATCTCAAGCGTCTTGTTCTTCGGTGTCGCCGTGAAAGCGAAGTAGCTCGCGTTCGTCAGTAGCTTCTTGCCCTCAATGATCCGGTTGATCCGGTCCTCGACGATGTCGTCCTCGTTGGTTTCGACACCCGCAAGTGCACGCGAGACGGCCGCTGAGGTCTTCGATCCTTGTGATGAGTGCGCCTCGTCGATGACGATGGCAAATGTGCGGTCACGGTGGTCCGCACCAATGTCATCCAGGATGTACGGGAACTTCTGCACCGTAGTGACGATGATCTTCTTACCTGCGGTGATCGCGCGGCGTAGATCTCCGGATCGGTCGGCATGCACCACAGTCGACCCCACCTGCAGGAACGACTTGATGGTCTGCGTGAGCTGACTATCAAGGATGATGCGGTCGGTGACGACGATGATCGAGTCGAAGGCGATCTTGCCGTCATGTGTGGCCTCGGTGAGCTGGTGAGTCAGCCAGGCAATCGAGTTTGACTTGCCGCTGCCAGCCGAGTGTTGAATGAGATAGCGACGACCAGCACCGTTCGCCTCGACATCGGAGAGGAGTTGGCGCACGACATCGAGCTGGTGATACCGAGGGAAGATCGCCTTGGAGACCTTCTTGCCAGTCTTCTGGCTCTTTTCAACCACGATCTGCGCATAGTTCTCGATGATCCCGGCGAGGCTCTGCGGTGCGAGCACTCGCCGCCACAGGTAGTCCGTCATGACTCCATCGGGATTCGGCGGGTTACCCGCACCATCGTTGAATCCTTGGTCGAACGGCAAGAACCAGGATGAAGCGCCCTTGAGCTCGGTGCAGAATCGTGCGCGCTGATCGTCCAGGGCGAAGTGTGCGATCGTCCGTCCGAACGCGAACAGCGGCTCACGAGGATCGCGGTCGCGCTGGTACTGCTGAACCGCGTCTTCCACCGTTTGGTTCGTGATGTTGTTCTTCAATTCGAACGTAAAGATGGGCAAACCGTTGACGAACGCCACAAGGTCGACGGCATCCCCCGGGCTACTGACGCTGTGATGCACCTGCCGCGTGACGACGAACCGGTTTGCGGCGAAATGCTCAGCAGCCTTCGGGTTTCCATCCCCAGGTGTCGGGTAATACAGATCAATGTGGTGACCGTGATGGTCGATGCCGTTTCGCAAGACGTGGACGACACCCCGCCGCGTGATCTCACCCTGGAGCCGAGCGAGGAACTTGTGACGCGTGGGAGTCTCCGATGCGAGCCCGAGCGAATCGACGAGATCGGGCTGGGTTGACTCGATGAACGCAGCGAAGTGCTCCAGATCGATCGCGTAAGAAGCGACGTAGTCGCCGGGTGCCCCCGCGGTCCAGCCACCCTCGCTCATCTGTGTGACGATGAGCGCTTCCAAGCTCTCCTCGTTGAGACGGTGCATACTCACTCCTCGCCTTCGCTCAGTGCTTCCTGAAGGTCGTCGTCGGTCGCAGAGACCTCGTTGTTGAACGACTCGGGCAACGCCGCAGCGATTGCCCGGACATCGACTTGTCCGGTCACGACGTCTGCGACGAGACGCGTACGAAACTCTTGCAAAAGCGCGATTTCTCGCTTGGCGACACCCACCTGTTTGCCCACCACACTTACCGCAGCTTCGATCTCCTTTACAATTCGTGCTTGATCACCAGGCCCTGGGATCAGCACGGGAAAGGATGCAAGAACGGGACGGCGCAACGATTCCATTGTCACCGTATTACTTTGGGACAACGCGAAGGCTCGAAAGAATGTTGACATGTACCAATAGAAATACTTTGCTTCAACCTGCTTGAAGTCATGCAAAACGTATACTCGTTGGTGCACCTGAAATCTTCCTTGAAAATAATGAAATACCTTGCCGACACCGCCCTGGCCGTCTCCTGGAGTCATCACGGCTTCCGTGTCAAACAGATAATTGTCGGCACGCAAAATCTCGCGCCCTCGTACATAGAACGGGTAAGCTCCATCCGCATTTGCATTCCCAGAGTCTTCGAATCCGGTTGATATTCGGCAGAGTCTACCCGTACGCACGGATGTCCAGCCGAGAGGAATCGGAGGTACGCCATACCTCTCGTCCATACCTCCAAGCGGACGAGACGATCCACCCTCAGTGAACTTCTCCGCTGCTATGGAACGCTTCTGCTCATCAAGAAGGGCGATAAGACGGCGCTTGGCGGTGATGGCTTTGTCGATGCGGGCGTTGGCGTGAGCGAGGTACTTCACGATCGCCGCCTGCCCCTCCGCCGGCGGTAAATACACCTCGATGTCGCGCATGCGGGGAATATTGAGATCCCATTGGCCAATCCGCACACCGTCAGATGCCGCGCCGAACTTCGCAACGTACGGTTTGCTGCGTAGCAGGTACTCTCCGTATCGCGGCACGGCAAAATCAGTTTCGAAAACAAAATATGCTGGGCTGACAATTCCATCAACCGGGGCAAGGCCGAGCGATCCCTGCCAAGCCTTCATCTTGTTGACGACAAGGTCGCCTTTTCGAGCGATTTTGTAGTTGGTGAGGTCTTCAGGAATCGCATTGTGGTTTGCATCGTCCACCGAACGAACGAACACACCACGCTCGCGGGCAACGCTGAGGAGGGGTAGGTCTGGACGGTTCCGCTCACTTCGCGGACCCAAAATCGACCGCAGGGACCGCGCCTCCCACTCATTTGCAGCCTTGCCCATTGTCGGCGGCGAGAACAATCTCTGGGCCATTAGCGTTCGCCTGCGATCTCTGCGATCAAGTCATCCGTCTCTGCCTCGAGTGCACGGATGTCAGCTTGAATCTCAGCCAACGTGCGCATCGCCGCGGGCTTGTAGAAGTGACGTGTGAAGGAGATCTCATAGCCGGTCTTCGTCTTCGCCTCATCGATCCAGGCATCCGGCGTGTAGGGGGTGACTTCACGTCGAAAGAACGCCTCAACACCGTCAGCGTAGTCGCCCTCCGGCTCGGTAAGCGGCACCTGCTCTGTGTCGCGGAGCTCGGTGTCAGGCTCGTACTCCACAACACGAGTTCGTCCATCAATGACCGCCTCGTATCGACCGCGCAGTGGGTCGGGCGCGGCAGAGTAGGGAAGCGCCTTTCTAATCACCGGCGGCGCAGCCTCTGCGCGCACACCGTCTTCCTTGAGCTGCTTGATCTCCTTCGCGGTGTACACGCGATTTGGGTCTACGCCGGCGATGCGGAGCGGTCGCTCGACGATGATCTTATGGTAGCCGAAGTCGACTCCGTCGAACACTTTGGAGCGATCGGTATCGGGATACTGGTCGAATGCGGTGAATGCCTCGAGTACCTTGTCTGCGTCGGTTGCGCTAACTTCGACGCCCTTCTCGCCGAGATTTTTGCGAAGCGGCGTCGACCATCCGGTCGCGTCGATCAGTTGCACCTTGCCCTTGCGACGCTCTTCTTTCCGATTGGAAAGCACCCACACGTAAGTCGCTATGCCGGTGTTGTAGAACATCTTGAGCGGCAGTGCGACGATTGCCTCAAGCCAGTCGTTCTCGATGATCCAGCGACGGATGTTGCTCTCTCCTTGCCCCGCATCACCGGTGAACAGCGAAGAGCCATTGTGCACCGAAGCGATACGGGAGCCTCGATCGGTTTGCTGCTTCATCTTCGATATCAGGTTTGCGAGAAACATTAGCTGCCCGTCACTGCTTCGCGTGACCAGCGAGTATTCGCTATCGCCATCGTGAGTAACCACAAAGCGTGGATCAATGATCTTCTTTGCGCCGCCGAGTCGATCTTGATCGGTCTTCCAACTTTTACCGTATGGCGGATTCGAGAGCATAAAATCGAACTCTTGACCTGCGAACGCGTCGTTCGAGAGAGTCGAGTATTCCGGGCCGCCCACAATGTTGTCCGCCGCCTTGCCGTCTCCCTTGAGGATCAGGTCGGCCTTCGCGATTGCGTAGGTCTCGGCATTGATCTCCTGTCCATATAAGTGAGTGGACACTTTTCTTCCTGACGACTCGGTCAGATTCTTCAGTGTTTCCTCGGCGACAGTCAGCATGCCGCCGGTGCCCATCGCGCCGTCATACAGACGGTAGGTGCCGGATGGAATCTCATCGGCGATCGGCTCGAACATCAGCCTCGTCATTAGGCGGACGGCGTCACGTGGTGTCCAGTGCTCACCGGCCTCTTCATTGTTTTCTTCGTTAAAGCGTCGAACGAGTTCCTCGAACACGGTGCCCATGCCGTGGTTATCCAGCGCGACAGGGGACAAATCAAGGTCTGGCGCCAGGAATTTCTCGATTAGCGCGCCGAGTGCATCGGCTTTCGTAAGGCGTGGAAGCTGGTTACGGAACTCGAAATTGTCGATGATTTCCTGCACGTTCGGCGAAAAGCCGTCAAGGTATGCCTCGAAATTCTGACGCAGCCTGGAAGAGTTCGACGTATGCCGCAGGTCACTCAAAGCGAAGCCTGACGTGTTGTAAAAGTCATGCTTGGACGCGTCTCTAAGTGGAGCATCTTGATCGGCGATACCGGCTTCATCCAGCATTTTCTTCATCGTCATGACCGGGTCGCGCGTCGGCCCCAAAACGCTATCAAGGCGGCGAAGGACGGTGAATGGGAGGATCACGTCTCGGTACTTGCCGCGAACGTAGAGGTCGCGGAGAACGTCATCGGCGATGCTCCAGATGAGTGCCGCAATTCGTCCATGATTGATGGCACTGTTTGACACCGGTATCCTCCGCTAAACTTGTTGGGCCGTCGAACGGCCGAATAACCTTGTCTTTAATCTAGGTGCGCGCGCCCCCCGCGCATCGGTACTACAGCTGCCATGGTGCCAGCCTCACCACGATGATGGAAGGCTACTGGCAACACCAGCGCTACGGATACGCACTGATAGGCCGAGACGAGGCGATGAACTTCACGTCGTCTAAAACCAAAGCGCTCTATGGGGACGCGCGTCGGCGTGGCCCATCGACGCAAAGGGACCTTCCCAAGCCGCCGAATCGGTCGGCCAGCCCACTATCAGTTGTTGAACCGGAACTCCACCACGTCCCCGTCCTGCATGACGTACTCCTTGCCCTCGATGCGGGCCTTGCCCTTGGAGCGCGCCTCGGCGATGGAGCCGGTCTCGACCAGGTCGTCGTAGGAGATGACCTCGGCCTTGATGAAGCCCTTCTCGAAGTCGGTGTGGATCACGCCGGCCGCCTGCGGGGCCTTCCAGCCGCGGCCGATGGTCCAGGCCCGCGTCTCCTTGGGGCCCGCCGTCAGGTAGGTCTGGAGGCCGAGGGTCTCGAAGCCGATGCGGGCGAGCTGGTCGAGGCCCGACTCCTCCTGACCGGTGCTCGCGAGCATCTCGGCGGCGTCCTCGGGGTCGAGCTCGATGAGCTCCGACTCGATCTTCGCGTCCAGGAACACGGCCTGCGCGGGCGCCACGAGGGCGGCCAGCTCCGCGAGCTTGTCCTTGTCGCCGAGCACCTGCTCGTCGACGTTGAACACGTAGATGAAGGGCTTCGCGGTCAGCAGCCCGAGCTCGCGGACGGGCTCGAGGTCGATGGAAGACGCCGACAGCGGCTTGCCCGAGTCGAGCCACTCGCGTGCAGCCTTCGCGGTCTCGAGCACGACGGGCTCGATGCGCTTCGTCTTCAGCTCCTTCTCGTAGCGCGGCTCGGCGCGCTCGAGGGTCTGCAGGTCGGCGAGGATCAGCTCGGTGTTGATGGTCTCCATGTCGCTCGCGGCGTCGACGCGGCCGTCGACGTGCACGACGTCCTCGTCCTCGAAGCCGCGGACGACCTGCGCGATGGCGTCCGCCTCGCGGATGTTCGCGAGGAACTGGTTGCCGAGGCCCTCGCCCTCGCTCGCGCCGCGGACGATGCCCGCGATGTCGACGAAGGAGACGGGAGCCGGGAGGATCTTCTCGGAGCCGAAGAGGCCGGCGAGCACCTCGAGGCGCGGGTCCGGGAGGTTCACCACGCCCACGTTCGGCTCGATCGTCGCGAACGGGTAGTTCGCGGCGAGCACCTGGTTCTTGGTCAGGGCGTTGAAGAGCGTCGACTTGCCGACGTTGGGGAGACCGACGATCGCGATAGTGAGTGCCACGGGAGTCCATCGTACGGGGCCCTCCGGCTCCTCCCCCGCCCGCGCCGGGCCGGGCTGTCCCGGGATCCGGCGTCGGTCGTGCGTGGAACACTCGAACCCATGCCGTTGGACTTCACCGCGATCGACTTCGAGACCGCCAACAACTCGTCGGCGAGCGCGTGCTCGGTGGGTCTCGTCAAGGTGCGCGACGGCGTCGTCGTCGAGACCGCGTCGTGGCTCATCCGGCCGCCCGCGGGACACGACTCCTTCTCGGTCTGGAACACGCGGATCCACGGCATCGTCGAGGACGATGTCGCGGGCGCCGACGGCTGGGCCGACCAGCTGCCGCGCCTCATGGCCTTCGCGGGCGACGACCACCTCGTGGCGCACAACGCGCGCTTCGACATGGGCGTCATCCAGGGCGCGTGCAAGGCGACCGCGCTCATCCCGCCGCCGTACTCCTACCTCTGCAGCCTCCAGGTCGCGCGCCGCACCTACGACCTGGATTCCTACCGGCTGCCGGTCGCCGCGCGGGCCGCCGGGTTCGAGGACTTCTCGCACCACGAGGCGCTGGCGGATGCGCGGGCGTGCGCCGCCATCGTCGTGAACGCGGCCGGCCGGCACGGAGCGGCGTCGCTGACGGGGCTCGCGGAGGCGGCCGGCGTCGGCATGGGCCGCATCGGCGCGCCGCGCACGCAGACCGTCACGCGGGCGTCGGCCGCCGCGACGCCGCCCATCGACTGGGCCTGATCCTCCCCCAGCGCCCCCGGCCGCATCCGTCCCTCGGGCGCGCGACCGGCGTCCCGGCCGTGTCGGGGGCCGCTGGCACACTGCACGCATGGATCCCGTCATCGCCCTCCTCGTCGGCCTCGTCATCGGCCTGGCCGTGGGCGCGGTGGTCGGGCTCGCCGTGTCCCGCGCC
>Ga0265780_10012328_pt1 | contig 10036 bp, 8 predicted proteins | sample P1T30metagenome_FD_192432 | JGI IMG/M metagenome (GOLD analysis project Ga0265780, IMG submission 192432) | Plant litter microbial communities from East Loma Ridge, Irvine, California - P1 T30 | ecosystem: Environmental > Terrestrial > Plant litter > Unclassified | place: USA: California... | reverse complement strand
TCGGCGAGCGCCGCGAAGTGCGCGCCGGCCGCGACGAGCGACTTGCCGGTGCCGGTCGGCGTGCTGAGGACGACGTTGGCGCCGGAGACGAGCTCGATGAGCGCTTCGTCCTGCGCGGGGTAGAGCGGCCGGCCGCCGGCCTCCGCCCAGTCGGCGAAGGCCTGGTAGACCGCGTCCGGGTCGACGGCGCCGTCGACCGCCGCCGGCAGGGCGGCGACGAGTGGCGGGGCGGTGGTGACGTCGGTCATGTCCCCATCCTCCCAGGTGGGTGGCGACCGGACGGCCTCGGGAGGCGCGGGGCGGGGCCGCCCCGCGCCTCCCGTCCGACGCACTGTGCGAACTGGATGCACGCGCATACACTCGACGCGTGCGCGAACTCGGCTTCCTCTCCTTCGTCCCGAACCACGGCGGCACCGCTGGTGCCGCGTCCGCACTCGAGGACGGGCTCCGCCTCTTCGAGACCGCCGAGTCCCTCGGGTACGGCACCGGCTGGGTCCGCGGCCGCCACTTCGAGCCGTACCTGACGAGCCCGATGACGTTCTTCGCCGCGGCGGCGCAGCGGACGCGCACCATCAGGTTCGGCACCGCCGTGCTCGGCATGCGCTACGAGGACCCGGTGCGCCTCGCCGAGGACGCCAGCACGGTCGACCTGCTCAGCGGCGGACGTGTGCAGCTCGGCATCAGCACCGGGATCGCCGGGTACGGTCCGATCCTGGACCCGGTGTTCGGTGCGTCCGAGCGCGGCTTCCGCGACGAGGCGGAGGGGCGCGCCGCGCGACTGCTCGAGGTCCTGCGCGGTGAGCCGCTCGGGACCTCCGGCAAGGGGTACGAGAGCATCCCCGCCGACACCGACCTGACCCTCCAGCCGCTCAGCCCCGGCCTGCTCGACCGGGTGTGGTGGGGCGGCGGCAGCATGGGCACCGCGGTCCGCACGGCCGAGAAGGGGCTGCTGCTGCACTGCTCGACCCTGAACACCGAGGACACCGGTGCGCCGTTCGCCGAGGCGCAGGCGGACCAGATCGCGGCGTACCGGGAGCGGTTCGCCGAACTCCACCCGCAGCGCACGTCGAAGGTGGCGGTGGGGCGGATCGTCGTGCCGCTCCTCGATGACCACGACCGCGCCGTGCACGAAGAGTTCCTCACCGGGTATGCGAGCGGCATGGACGACGAGGGCCGGCCGCTGTCCGGGACGCCCCCGTTCCGGTTCAGCAAAGTGCTGTCGGGCGAACCGTCCGCCATCGTGGACGGGCTGCTCGCCGATCCCGCGGTGACCGCAGCCGACGAGCTCGTCGTCACCCTCCCGGCGAACGGGGACGCCGCGTCCCACGAGCGGATCCTGCGCATCGTGGCCGAGGAGATCGCACCGGCCGTGCGGACGCGGGGGTAGGGCATCCGGCGGGCCCGCGCCGGGAGGCGGTGAGGTTCCCGGGAGCCCGGCCGGATGACCATCTCGTCCCTGATCCGCACGGGATGGCGCAGCCATGGTTCCACATACCGTTCGGTTTGTCACCGGATCCTGCGGGTTTTGGATGTTCAAGGTGACGTTCCATCATGCGTTTCACCCGATCCGGCGGGAGGTCCCTGCTCCGGCCGCTCGGCGGGAGGCCGGAGGAAGACGAATGCGTCCCCGCGCGGACGCGGGGACGCATTCTGGACGCACCGGGGCGACCGGGGCAACAGCGGCCGGATCAGGAGACCGTGTCGCTCACGCGGCGACCCCGTCTCGGTGCGCGCGCCGACGGTAACCAGCCATCAGGCGCAAAGTTCATGCTACTGAATGGAATCGCGGTCGGCGCGCATATCGGACGACCGGCGTCACTCCAGTTCGAGGGCCCTGGCGTCGGAGGCGGCGGACGACCGAACGGTGCCGCGCCCCGCACCCCGCAACTCGGGGAACCGGTCCTCCCGCCACTCGCCCGCGATCGGCACACCGCTCGCAGCAGCGCGCTCCTCGCGCTCGCGCAGCTCCACCCGGCGGATCTTCCCCGAGATCGTCTTCGGCAGCTCGGCGAACTCGACCCGGCGCACCCGGGCGTACGCGGGCAGCGCCGTCCTGGCGTGCGCGAGGACGGCACGTGCGGTCTCGGCCGTGGCCTCCCACCCGGAGGCGAGCGCGACGTACGCCTTCACGACGGCGAGCCGGGCCTCGTCCGGTGCGGGGACGACCGCGCTCTCCGCCACCGCCGGGTGCTGCAGGAGCGCACTCTCGACCTCGAACGGCGACACCTTGTAGTCCGACGACTTGAACACGTCGTCGGTCCGGCCGATGAAGGTCAGCTGCCCGTCGGCGTCGCGGGCAGCGATGTCCCCGGTGTGGAAGACGCCGTCGCGCATCGAGTCGGCGGTCCGGTCGGGGTCGCCGAGGTAGCCGGACATCAGGTTCACGGGACGCTCGGTGAGGTCGAGGCACACCTCCCCCTCGTCCGACGGCCGCCCCGTCACCGGGTCGAGCAGGACCACGGACACCCCGGGCAGCGGGGCGCCCATCGCGCCGGGGGTCACGGGTGCGCCCGGGGCGTTCCCGATGATCGCCGTCGTCTCGGTCTGCCCGTACCCGTCGCGGATGGTCAGCCCCCACGCGGCGCTGACGCGGTCGATCACCTCGGGGTTGAGGGGCTCGCCGGCGGACACCACCTCACGCAGGGCCCGGGGACGCTGCCCGAGGTCGGCCTGCAGCATCATCCGCCACGCGGTCGGCGGCGCGCAGAACGTGGTGACCTCCGCCTGGTCGAGCCGGGCGAGGAGCGCGGCGGGGTCGAAGCGCGGGGTGGTGTGCACGAAGACGGTGGCCTCGGCGATCCACGGCGCGAAGAAGCAGCTCCACGCGTGCTTGCCCCAACCCGGCGAACTGATCGCCAGGTGCACGTCACCGGGACGGAGACCGAGCCAGTGCATCGTGCTGAGGTGGCCGACCGGGTAGGACGTCTGCGTGTGCACGACCATCTTCGGCTTCGAGGTCGTCCCCGAGGTGAAGTAGACCAGGCACGGGTCGGACGTGCGCGTCGCCACGACCGGCCGCGTCTCACCTGCCGGGGCGGGTTCGCCGAGGTCCGTCGGGTACGCCGTCCACCCCTCCGCCTCGCCACCGATCACGATCCGCGAGAAGTCGCCGCGGACGCCGTCGAACTTCGGCGTCTCGCTGCGGTTGGTGACGACGTGCGCGACCGCTCCCCGGTCCACGCGGTCCTGCAGGTCCGCCGTGTCGAGCATCGTCGAGGTCGGCAGGATCACGGCGCCCAGCTTGATCACCGCGAGCATCGTCTCCCACAGTTCGAGCTGGTTGCCGAGCATCACGAGGACGTGGTCGCCCTTCCGCACACCGTGCCCGTGCAGCCGCGCCGCGAGCCGGTCGGACCTGGCCGCCATCTCCGCGTAGCTCAGCCGCTGCTCGCCGTCGCCGTCGACGATCCAGAGCGCCGTGCGGTCGTTGCCCGCCGCGATCACGTCGAACCAGTCGTCCGCCCAGTTGAAGGTGTCGCCGAGGTCGGGCCAGGAGAAGCCGGCACGGGCGGCGGCCGCGGAATCGGCGGCGAGGAGCTGGTCACGGGCGGCACGGTACGCGGCGGTCGCGTTCGGGGAGGACACGGATCGATCATGCCCGATGCCGCCGCTCCCCCCGCTCGGACTTCCGTCCCGGCGCCGACGGATGCGTGCGCCGGACAGGTACCGGCAGTGCCTGGTCCCGCACACCGCCCGCGCGGCAGGATGGACGAGGCCGACCACGGCCAGCCGACGACGATGTGGAGTGACGCGATGACGCGTGTTGTGGTGACCGGAGGCAGCGGGAAGCTCGGGCGGGCGGTCGTGCGGGACCTCGACGAGCACGGGTACGACGTGGTGCTCCTCGACCGGGTGCCGTCCCCGGACAAGCCGGAGCGGGTGCCGTTCGTCCGCATCGACCTGAGCGACTACGGCCAGGTGCTCGGTGCGCTGACGGGGATCGACGACCGCTACGACGCGGTCGACGCGGTGGTGCACCTCGCGGCCGTGCCGGCGCCGGGACAGGTGCCGGACGTCGCCCTCATCACGAACAACGTGACCGCGTCGATCAACGTCTTCCACGCCGCCCGGGTGGCGCGGATCAAGAACGTCGTGTGGGCGTCCAGCGAGACCCTGCTCGGCATCCCGATGGGTGAGCACCACCCGCCGTACCTGCCCGTCGACGAGGAGTTCGCGGTGCGCCCGCAGTCCTCGTACTCGCTCGGCAAGGCCGTCGAGGAGGAGATGGCCCGGCACTTCACGCACTGGGACCCGGAGCTGAAGATGATCGGCCTGCGCTTCTCGAACGTGATGGACGAGACCGACTACCCCGCCTTCCCGTGGGACGCCACCCCGGAGGCGAAGACCTTCAACCTGTGGTCGTACATCGACTCGCGCGACGGTGCCCAGGCGGTGCGGAAGTCGCTCGAGGCGGAGCTCACCGGCTTCGAGGCGTTCGTGATCGCCAGCCCGGACACCGTCATGGACACGCCGACGATCGAGCTCGTGGAGCGGTACGTGCCGGACATCGAGCGCCGGGCGGACATCGACGGCACGAGCTCGCTGCTGTCGAGCGAGAAGGCCCGCGAGCTCCTCGGCTACGCCCCCGAGCACACCTGGCGGGACCACCGCTCGTCCTGACCCGCTCCCTCCTCCGGCTCCGGCTCCGGCCCCGGCTCCGGTTCCGGCTCCGCGGAACGCAAAGAGGGCGGTTTCTCGCAGCGGAATGCCGCTGCGAGAAACCGCCCTCGTTGCGTTATGCGGGCCGGCAGCGAGCGACGGACGGGAGGCGCGGGGCGCGTCAGGACGTCGGTGCGAGCAGCAGACCGTCGAGCACCAGGTCGCGCACGCGCGGCAGCAGGTCCTCCCGGAGCGCCCGCTCCTCGGCGCCGGTGATCTGTGCGAGCGCGCCGATGATCGCCCCGTCCGAGAGGTCTCCGTCGCACGCGCCCACGAACGCGGCGAGCGCCGTGTCCGCGTCCACACGTCGTCCGAACCCGCCGCCCTGCACCAGCGTGATCACCGTGGGGTCGTCGTTGCCCGGCCAGTAGTACCGCTCCTCGGTGACGTCGCCCGCCACCCGGAGGTGCGCTGCGGCGAGCGCGTCGTCGTCGTGCGCGCCGAGCCAGGTCGCCGCGTCGAGCACCCGGGCGACCGTCGCACCGAGCCCGGCGGGGTTGGAGCCGAGCGTCTCCGGGACGCGCTCGAACCGGCGGAGTCGCCCCGCGCCTCCCGGCCCGGCCCCCGTCGGACCGGCCCCCGTCGGACCGGCCCCCGTCGGACCGGCCCCCGTCGGACCGGCACGACGCACCACGACGTAGCCGAAGCCGACGCCGGTCACCCGTCGTGCGGCGAAGTCGTCGAGCCACGCGGTGACGAGCCGGTCGAAGCCCTCCGTTCCGGGCTTGGTGCCGCCGTCGCGGATCCAGGTCTCGGCGTAGCGGTGGGGGTCCTGCCGCTCGCGTTCGACCACCCAGACGTCGAGCCCGCGGTCGTCCGTGTCCCCGTCCTCGAACCAGGCTCGGACGCGGTCGAGGCCGTCGACGCCCCAGTGGTACTCCCAGTTGCCGAGCAGCTGCGCGGTCCCGCCCGGCTCGAGGTGGTCGGCAAGCCCGCGGAGCACGGTCTCGACGAGCGCGTCGCCGACCATCCCGCCGTCGCGGTACTCGTACGCGGGCACGCCCTCGGTACGGGGCGTGATCACGAACGGCGGGTTCGACACGATCCGGTCGAACCGTTCCCCGGCGACGGGCTCGAACAGCGAGCCGAGCCGGAACTCGACGCCCTCGATCCCGTTCAGCCGCGCGTTGAACCGGGCGATGTCGAGCGCGCGACGGGAGATGTCGGTGGCGACGACCTCGTCCGCGAACCGCGACGCGTGCATGGCCTGGATGCCGCACCCCGTCCCGAGATCGAGCACCCGGCGCACGGGCACGGGCACCTGCAGGCCGGAGAGCGTCGTGGTGGCGCCGCCGATGCCGAGCACGTGCTCCTCGTCGAGCGCGGCGCCGAGGGCGAGCTCGCCGAGGTCCGACACGATCCACCAGCTGCCGGCGCCGAGGTCGTCGACGAAGCCGTACGGGCGGAGGTCGACGGTCGGCAGGACACGGGCGCCCTCGACGCGCAGGAGTCCCGCGTCGACGAGCGCGTCGACGCCGACCGTCGGGAACGCCCGCTCGGCGTCCCGCAGGTCGACGGGCAGGCCGAGCACGAAGAGCACGGCGACCGTGTACCGCGGCAGGAGCTCCTCGGTCAGGCGCTCGCGCGCTGCGCGGACGGCGGCGACGCGGTTGCCGCGGTGCAGCGCGGCGGCGGCGTCCTGGCCCCACAGCGCGTCGACGCCCTCGACGGTGTACCCGGCCGTGGTCAGGTCGGTCCGCAGCGCGTCGGTCACCGCGGGCTCGGCGACGACCGTCGGCAACGTGTGGGTGCCGCTCACGCCGACACCTCCTGGCGCACGAGCCCTGCGGGGACCTGCCAGTCGAGCACGAGGTCGAGCAGTCCGGGGAACCGCTGCTGCACGTCCTCGACCCGGACGCGGCTCGACCGGGTGAGCCCCTCCTGGTGCTGTTCCAGCAGGCCGGCCTCGCGGAGCACGCGGAAGTGGTGGGTGAGCGTGGACTTCGGTCGGTCGATGCCGACCCATCCGCAGCTCCGCGTCCCACCGGCGGCGTCGACGAGGTAGCGGTGCAGGATCGCGAGCCGGATCGGGTCGCTCAACGCGTCCATGACGACGGGGAGGTCCATCTCGGCGACGGTCGGCTGCGGCAGGCGTTCGGCTGCGTCCACGGGCGCGGGCATGGACGGGACGCTACCACCATTGCCCCCACTGTACGACTTGCGTCGTACTGTACGACTGCGGTACGAATGCGGTCGTACAAGCGCCGATCGGCGCCCGGACGGAAGGACACCCATGACGCAGTCGACCCGGTCGGTCGCGGGCTTCTGGATCATCGCGGCGATGCTGCTCGTGTCGGTGGCGTCGTCCGCGGTCCCGTCGCCCATCTACCCGGTCTACGCGGCCGAGTGGCACCTCACCCCGCTCATGCTCACCGGCGTCTTCGCCATCTACGTCGGCGGACTCCTAGTGAGCCTGCTCGTCGCCGGGCGCATCTCGGACCACGTGGGCCGGAAGCCGGTGCTCGTGGTGGGCGGGCTCGGGGTCGCGCTGTCGCTCGGCCTCTTCGCGGTCGCCGGGGGCGTCGGCGCCCTCGTCGTCGACCGCATCGTGCAAGGCGTGTCGGTCGGACTGCTCATCGGCGCACTCGGCGCGGCGCTGATCGACCACTCGCTCGAACGGCACCCGGCGCTCGCCGGCGTGCTGAACGGCGTCATCCCGCCGATCGCGCTCGCCACCGGCGGCCTGTCGAGCGGCGCCCTCGTGCAGTGGGGACCGGCTCCGGAGCAGCTCGTGTACGTCGTCTTCGGCGTCCTGCTCGTCCTGATGGTCATCGCGCTCGTGGTGGTCCCGGAACGCGTCACCCGCCGGCCCGGAGCGCTGCGCTCCCTGCGCCCGACGATCGCGGTGCCGCGGTCCTCGCGCCGGCTGTTCCGCAGCGTCGCCGGCTCCCTCGTCGCGAGCTGGGCGCTCGGCGGACTCTTCCTGTCGCTCGTCCCGTCCGCACTCGGCTCCGTGTTCGGGATCACGAACCACTTCGCGGCCGGCGCGCTCATCGCCGTGGTCACCGGCGTCGGCGCGCTGACCGGCCTCGCCATCCAGCGGATGGACACCCGGAAGGCCGTGGTCCTCGGGCTCGTCGCCCTCGTGCTCGGCCCGGTCGTCACCGTCGTGTTCGTCTCGGCGCACTCCCTCCCCGGGCTCGTCGTCGGCAGCGCGATCGCGGGCATCGGCTTCGGCGCCGGGTTCCAGGCGCCGCTGCGGATGCTCCTCGCGACCGCCGCGCCGACCCACCGCGCGGGGCTCCTGTCGACGATCTACGTCGTCAGCTACCTGGCCTTCGGTGTGCCCGCGGTCGTCGGCGGCCTGATCGAGCCGTCGGTCGGCCTGGTCCCGGTGATCGCCGGGTACGGCGGCTTCATCGTGCTGGCCGCGGCCGTCGCCCTCGTGCTGCAGCTCACGTCGAAGGAGGCCGCGCGCGTCGAGGAGGCCGCTGCCGAGGTCGTGGAGCGCACGGCCACGGGGTCGATCCGGGTGGCGTCCGCCGAGTAGGGGTGCGGGTCGACGCGCTCAGTGGCCGGGACGGGCCCGCTTCGGTCCGCGGGCGGGGACGCCCATGTTCCGGTGCGCGTCGGCGTGCGCGGCGTCGACGTCCGCCTTGCCCCGGTCGGCGGCGTTCCGCAACCAGCGCGGACCGTGCGCCTTCGCCCAGTCCCAGAAGCGGTGCAGCTGGGCGCGCAGCCAGGTGATGATCCGGTGGAAGAAGTGGAACTCGCTCGCGAGGATGGTCAGCCCGATGAACACCACGAGCCACCCCGGCCCGGGCAGCGGCACCAGGGCGAGGCCGATGATGACGACCAGGCCGCCGATGATCCCGACGAGCACCTTGTAGACGAGGTGCACGTGCGGCCTGGCGTGGATCCAGGCGCGGAGGTCGTGGAACCACTGGAAGCGCCGGCGATGGCCGTCGGCGGGCTCGACGCGCACGACTGCGCCGCGTCGCTCCTCGGTGTCGCCGTCCATGCCGGAAACGTAGGGCGCGCGGCTGGGAAACCGCGGCACAGGTGGTGAACGGACGGTGCGCACCCGCGGGGGCGGTGCGCGGCGTGGCGGACGGGTGTCGCGCCTCCCGTCAGACCGTCTGGAGGCCCGTCATGCGTGGGCGACGCACGTCGCCGCCCACGGGACCGCCGCCAGGCGCGCCTCCGGGATCGGTTCGCCGCCGACGGCGCACCGGCCGTACGTCCCCGCGTCGACCCGCGCGAGCGCGGCGTCGACCAGCCGGAGCCGGTTCCGCGCGTCGTCCCGCACCGCGCCGAGCGAGCCCCGCTCCCACGCCAGGGTCGCCCCCTCGGGGTCGTGCTCGTCGTCGGCGTTGGCATCCTGGCGGGCGTCGCTGACGTCGCGCATGCTCCGCTCGACGTCGGCGAGGAGCCGCTCGTTGCGCTCCCGCTCGGCGAGCAGGGCGCTGCGGGGATCGTCCATGTCGCACACCGTAGTCCTGGAATGCCGCTCGTCCCGCATGCGTTCGCATCGACATGACGAAGATCGGGTTCCTGTCGTTCGGACACTGGCGCGACGTGCCGGGGTCGAAGGTGCGCAGCGGACGGGAGGCGCTCGTGCAGGCCATCGACCTCGCGGTGGCCGCCGAGGAGGCCGGCGTCGACGGCGCGTACTTCCGCGTGCACCACTTCGCACCCCAGCAGGCCGCCCCGTTCCCGCTGCTCTCCGCCATCGCCGCGCGGACCAGCCGTATCGAGATCGGCACCGGCGTGATCGACATGCGGTACGAGAACCCGCTCTACATGGCCGAGGAGGCCGCCGCCGCCGACCTCATCTCCGGCGGCCGACTGCAGCTCGGCGTCTCCCGCGGGTCACCCGAGACCGCCCTCGCCGGCTACCAGCAGTTCGGCTACGTGCCCGACGCCGGCGACGAGAACGGTGGCGACATGGCGCGGGCGCACACGTCGGTGTTCCGGCGGGCGATCGCCGGCGAGCCGATGGCGAACGCGAACCCGCAGATGACCGGGTCCGTCGGCTCGCTGCCGGTGTTCCCGCTCTCCGACGGCCTCGGTGACCGCATCTGGTGGGGTGCCGGAACCCGCGCGACCGCCGAGTGGACCGCCGAGCAGGGCATGAACCTGATGTCGTCGACCCTGCTGACCGAGGACACGGGCGTCCCGTTCGACGAGCTCCAGGCCGAGCAGATCCAGCGCTTCCGCTCTGTCTGGGAGTCGATGGGATGGGAGCGGACCCCGCGCGTCTCGGTGTCGCGCAGCATCATCCCGATCATCGACGACGAGTCACGGCACTACTTCGGCGTCCGGGCACAGGTCGAGGGGCAGGACCAGGTCGGCCACCTCGACGGCGGGCTCGCCCGCTTCGGCCGCTCGTACATCGGCGAGCCCGAGGAGCTCGTGCGGGACCTCGCGGCGGACC
>Ga0265780_10012327_pt1 | contig 10036 bp, 9 predicted proteins | sample P1T30metagenome_FD_192432 | JGI IMG/M metagenome (GOLD analysis project Ga0265780, IMG submission 192432) | Plant litter microbial communities from East Loma Ridge, Irvine, California - P1 T30 | ecosystem: Environmental > Terrestrial > Plant litter > Unclassified | place: USA: California... | reverse complement strand
CTTGCATCTGGCGCATGAAGGCCGAATTATCCGTCGCACTCCAGTTAGAGCTAGACATCTCGACCTGGAATGAGACGCCCTTGAAGAACCGAAAGCTCAGGTCCAGTCGGGGCTCAGCATCCACACTGCTGGCCGCGAGGGACGCGTAAAAGTTCGATGGTGTCTCATTGTCGTTCGCAAACTCGACAATATATGCACCGGGGAGGATGTCGCTTGCCTCGGGATTGTCATTCGTTGCTCGTGATGTGATTGTAGTCGAGTGAATGTTTGGTTGTATTGGCGTAGAAACGGCGACCTGTCCCAGCAGCAGGGCCGCAACGGCGCAAGAGACCTTTCCCATGGCGAGAGATGTTGGCGAACGGTAGGACGTGGGCGTGAAGTTGCTTCCGCGACGTCGATATTTGTACCAAGGTCGTTGCGGCGCGCAACCCTGCTGGAAGCCATCGATTCATATCGACATTCATGCCGACTTCGTATAGCACGGCAGGGTGGCTCAATTGGTCCTGGCTGCAGGAGTAAATAGAAACACCAAGGACGGAGATCGCAGGTGTTGTCCACTTTCAATATTAACGTCGGCCCCTATACCCGTTTGAGACGACTACCGGAGAATTGATTCACCACACGGGCCGACCTCGATTTGACACCTCAATGGTGCACTCTTGTCTTCCACTAACAGTTCTACAAGCAAACCACAAATTGCTGGTATTCAGCTTTTACTGGAACGTGTCGAGAGCCTCCACAATGTGCCCTGATATGAAACCCTAAACCTCATTGTTCAGCTGGGGAAACTCATGTCACGTAAGGCTAAGTCCAATACGTCAGGTCACATACGGTGATACCCTGATTTTACTACAAGTAAGCCATATCTACTCTTCCACTTTACCACAATCCACAGTCGTCGAGCACTCGACTGGACTGCCTCCCTGTCTGTCGACAAGCAACTCGCTAGGAGTGAGACTTCGCATCACATATGCTTTGTCGGAGCCATCACCCTCATTGGCAAACTCGATGACGGAATCCGAATGGCCATTCTTACGACCCCGCATGCGCGAGCGTGTGCGCGGAAAGATGCCATTGATGCTGGCCGATAGCTCGGGTGTCGCAGTCGATTTGAGGCCGCTGAAGACGCCGCCAAAAGAGCGGAATACAGGGCGTAGAAGCGGAAGCGATGCTGTCGAGAACTCAGTTTAAGAATACTACAGATCGCGAGGATGGTACTGACTTGCAAATGATGCCAGATTGACGTAACAAACAGCCCAGATCTGATCGTCAAGACCATCCCAGGTGAAATCATGGTCAATGCCTCTGTCTTTCTGATCTAGCATCACGGTGTGGATGATCGTGCCCAGCGCGGAAGCGCAGACCAAGAAGCCAGACGTGAACATGGCTGCGACTGCTATCTTCTTCGGCGTTGCGAGATGCAGTTTCCAGATCTCGGTGAGTGGACATAGCAGAATCGCGACTTCGAGAACGAAATGAGGTATGCCTGCTGCGAAGAGGGACATCATGGGCGTCAGCGGACAAGTGCCAGGGACTGAGTCGTCCCAGAACTTATAGATTGGGCGGCACTGTAGAAGGATGAGAATGACCTGTCCCAACCATAAGCTTTGTTTCCAATGAATTGGCTGTAGTCTTACTCGTCCGATGATCCACAACGCCGAGAGGGCAAAGAGAACTCGAATTGGCTGCCGGATGAAGGACTTGGAGAACAACCGCCAGTAGAGACCCAATATTACGAATTTGGAGAGACCGACCGAGAATGTGTAAAGCCACATGTCGATCCAGAGTTCGAAGAAGTATTTCCGCTCAATTTGCCCACGGGGAAGTTCGAGGCCAATCATATGCTTCCCAAGTCCCCATCGCATTTCTGGTCATTGTCAACAACTTCTAAGACCATGATGCCTGACCAACTCACTGCAGATGCTTAGGATCGTGAAGCCGCTTCCCACAATCTGGAGTCCCGTCAGCGGCTTTGTGTCTAGAGACAGCCGCATGAAATACTCACAAATGCAATAACTGCAAGATGGTCCTCCCACACGAGCGACATCCTCGTCGTCCTTCGCGCAATCATTCTCAGCACAAGTGCCACCGTGGCCGCAACGTATGGGATGATTGCCGCGGCATACAACTCGGGTTGCCGGTTGGGAGACATCTCAAGCCGTAGTGGAATTTGATTTGGAACGATTGATCGTGCGGAGGTGAATACCCAGTGCTTCGGATATACGTGTAACGTCTATCTAAAGAGGACCAAGCGCCGAGACAGTGGCAATGTTTTCTTTTGCCAGGTTTCTGCATGGAACCTGCCTTCGAACGTTTGAAGCGACATATAAATCCACGATGGATGAGAACCCATGCTCTCAGATAACGCAAGATAAAGCGCCTGAGAATCATGGTCTATGGCAGCCGTAATTCCTGCACAAGGAGTTTATTTGGTCTAGCGTCGTCTTGTACCTGCATATCGGTGTGAAGGCTCATTTTATACGGTATTCAGGAATAATGGTGGTATGTGCAATGTTCCGACGAACCAGTTCAATGAGCAATCCTGGTGCTCACAGAGATGTGGGCATTCCGTTGATTATCGCACGTCCAGCAACTCTCGTTGACATGCAGAAAAGCCCCGGGAATAACAACGTTCTGGAAGCGGATGACATTCAGACGTGCGCAACCTTGTTGTGGCTGATACTAGCGCTATCATCCCACGTGGGAGAGGAGTAATTCATCGGAGCTCTCCGCTGGGGTATCTTGACTGCTCAACGTCAATCGCTACCGAGAAACAGCAGTGCTGCATGAACCTGTAAGCGAAGCGACTGACTACAGTTACGGAGCTAGATCCTAGCGTTCACGTTCTGCCATTCCTTCCATCAGCCGGCGATCTCCAATCTTGGCCGGATAAGGTCGCTGGACTGGTACCAGTCGTGGGCACTGGGGAGTCATCTGCATGGGCTTGGTATATGTGAGCAAGGCCGGCTTGCTGCATCAGAATGCGGGCTCTCTCTAAACCACGGGCGACGAGTGGAAGATGAGCCCACGGTCGCAAAGCCTCGTAGCCATTCCGTATGTGCTGCTCTTGTGTAGTCTCCTCCGCAAAAGCAAGAGACGGGCTCTTGAACGTTATGATGAGTGTTGCGAATGTGGCGAAGGTGCTAAGTTTGATGATCAGTCATTGTTCCGTGGAGAGGTCCGATTTCTCACGCGTATAGTGTAAAATGCGTTCCCATCTTACGCCCCATCAATTGCTCGTCGGCTATGCTTAGGAAAAGCGCAGAGCTTCTTAAGCAGTCTTGGGCCTGCCCTCGCGTAACATTCTGGTCCATATCGTTTTCCGCCACCTTCATAACCTCGAGCACGGACGGCCACCCAAGTACAACATGAAGGGCGATATACTGTCCCCTAAGGAACGACTTTCGCGACTCAAACAGCGGTGTGGAGTCCAACGGGAACCTCACCACCTGCGGCAGATTCTCGTACCACTCGTGAACCTGTTTGCGAAGCTCGCCGGTCACGACGGGCGCGAAGACGACGCGGCCAACGAGATACCCCACGACTTCCAGTGTTTGCGTCAAAAACTTGCGGAGACTGATTTGCGCAAGGAAAAAGTAGAATCCTGAGTCTTCTTCGTCGAATTGAGGAAGGGGAACAAGGTCGTGGAAGTGACGGAGACCAATCGGGTGCATCTTGATCGTTGCTTCTATCCTGGTTCATATCAGTACGTGGGATCGTGAGGAAGTCGTCTTTGAAGGGTCATTTAATGACCTACTCATGAAGTATGATAGAGCAAGCCCAAAAGGCCCGATTGAAAGCTTCTTGCTCCAGCTGACTCATGCGCAATATGTTCTTCGAGCTGAGAATATGCATGCAGTCTCTCGCAGCCTGCGATATCGAATTCCAAGTTTGTAGAGGTCTGATCGCGAACTTGAAGTAAGAAGCCTGTAATACTCGGCATTGAAGCGTGTTGAGGCTGCCCGTGCGGAGACTCAAGCGCTCTAGTATCTGGCTACCTCGTGCGAAGTATTCCAGACCTGGCGTAAGGTTGTGTGAGCCCTCGTCGCGATCTTCAGATATCGCACCTAGGGCAAGTACAAAGTAAGCCAGACAGGTAGGTGCATCCCAATATGTGAAGGCTCCGTTGGCCGCTTGGTCTAGTGCTCTCACGCATGTTGCTTGATCGAAGATGGGTGTCCAGCGCAAGAAGTTCTCCACAAACGACTGTTGAAGCCGCCGGCATATCCGCCGCGACAAGTCGATGGGTGTACTGATCATGGCATCGCACTGGTCGGCCAAATTCTCACCTGCCGCTATTTCGTCGTCGTAAAAATCAGCGGTATAATCCCAAGATTCGACATGTATGTAAGGCGGGGCTTTGAAGGTAGTCAAGCTGGGCCTTGGAGTCAATCCTTCAGTGCTTGTCTGCCTGTACGCGAAATCATAAGTGACTGGCGTGCCGGTTGAGGGGAGTAACGTCCTGGCGTTGTTGATGTGGTCAGCTGTCACGCTGTGAAAGCTCATTCCACGCGATCTATGCTTTTGAAAGGGCCGAGTTTCGCTATGGTGGGACACATCCGGCGACGGGACAGCGCGACTTTGCATTGCCTGTTGCATTGATTCGAGCTTTGCCTCGAGCTCCAACAGGCGACGCTGAACGTCGGTAATTGCATCGGAGGGAGTACTTGTCGGTCTGGACCGGTCACCGACGATAGGTTTGCGGTAAGTACATTCAATGCTTAAGTCCGTGCAAAAGCCACAAGACTGCGACAGTCAGTGGAAAGAGAAAACTTGCGCTCTGGAGAGACTGACCGGCTTTTGTGCGTCGCATCGAGTCTTTCGGAAGCGGCAGACATTACACTGAGAACCTACCTATCAGCATGATGCACTCGCTGATGAGTGAAAGGGAGCCTACGGCAATCGCTATGCGCTTCCGAGGATAACTCTCCACCGTACCCGAGCCCTCTTGTGGGCTGTTGGATGAGGGACCGACACTTGATGGAATGGCTCCTGGCAAGTCTGGCCTCGATTGGTGGTCGTGTTTGCGCTTCTCAGTCATGGTATTGATGTAGCGCGACCTCGATCTCGTGACCGCCCCTCGCGACGTGAGGCAAGATGATGTGTGAATGCCGGGGATCCGCGACGTATGGAAGCTCGGCTTGCGTCTTCCACGGGGACCCCGCAATTGGGTAGCTGGCCGCATGGGGAAAGGCGCCCGTCTTGCAGTCTCTCAGGGATGCAGATGCGACCAAAATGCTTGGTTGGATTGTAAATATTACATGACATTTGGCGTGCAACTATACTGCGGCACGAGCCATGGCACCTGCAGCTTCCTTCTCCTTCTTCAGAGCTTCCCTTTGAGCTTTTCTCATTGCTCTCAGGTCTGGCGGCTTCTCAATGCCCAATCGTGTCCTGAGCTCGTCTATGTCAGTCTCCAGCTCTTCCTCCCAGTATATATTGATGATATCGTCACTCTGCGCGCCGTTTCTGGTTGCCCAAGGGCCGTAGACATCCCAGAATCGCCTCCACTCCGACTTCTTCAAAGTGAAAGCACTAAATACGGCGAGACCAGTCATCGGTAGGCCGGTGTTGGCAAACTCAAAGGCCTTGAGCGCCACTTCGCCCTCACGAAAGACAGGCAAACCTACCAGCGCGTGGTAAAAGTCATGACACTCGCGGTACCTCTGCATGACGTATGCACATTCCTCGTCGTCGATGTATTTGACGGCTGCTCGTGTGTCAGGCGAGACCCCTTCGGCGTCGAGCCATGCGGCATAAGCGTAGGCCAGAGTGTTTGGCGGGAGGTTGCGCAAGCGTGGGATGTCAAGGGACGTGGATGTGAGTCTGGGTCGATCGCGCAGTATCCGGCGTCCTGTCGCGTCCAGGAGCATGCGATCGCGCAGATTGTAGATGAAATGCGGTTGCGCGGTCGCTTCCCCGAATGAGGCAATGAGGTCTGATGGTCAGTCCAGATCAGCGGAGTGTGGAACTCTACATACCAGCTCGTCGCGGATCTAGGAAGCTGCCGAGACCAGAACCTATCGCCAGCCCCAGCCTTTCTGTCACAGTCAAAGGAACATGTCCTTCATAGTTTGGTGACGGCCGGTTAAGAGCAGAGAAACTGCGCGCATACAATGGCTTCAAGGAGTTCGGGTGTGTTAGAGATGCTGCTATCAGCTGAAGCTGAGAAGCTCGCACACGCTTCGCCATTGATTCGCTCCGATTGAAGAATTTCAATGGTCGAAGAAAGCATGAAGGTTGGCGATGCGGTTCATGGAATGACATGTGCATGTACTATCGATAAGCCGACACGCCACACCTCAGCCACAGCACATCATTCGCTGACTGTGACTCAAATGTTCTTCTCTCTTCATCTTCATCTCGACATTTCTGACTTAAGATTTCACGTTTGACACTTTCACTTTCACATCGACAGACCTATCATGGCAATGGCGCTTAATCCTGGTGAGCGGCACACCAAGTTCGTCGCATGGGCGACAGACAACGGCGTCACCATTGATGGTCTCGCTCCGGCTCAGTTCACTGGAAGAGGAATGGGTATTGTCGCCGCGAAAGACGTCAAGGTCAGTACTGATCCACTCTGCATCGTCAGTTTCCTACACCGTTTGTATGTGTGCTGAATTCTCAAGAAAGGTGACCGCTTAGTACATGTCAGCAACACCTCACTAGTACACGCTGCACTGCCTGAGGTGCGAAACATTGGACTTCCAGATCACGTCCCAGTACACGGCAGACTGGCGGCGACTCTGGCATTGTGGTACTCCGACCCAGAGCATCAGAAGTACCAACTCTGGCAAGATGTCTGGCCCACCGAATCAGACTTCAAATCCACCATGTCCTTCTACTTCTCAAAAACACTGCAAGACCTACTCCCTCATGCAGCTACTCTACTATTGACCAAACAGCGCACAAAGCTTGAGAAAGACTGGAACGACTTGCGCACGCATATTCCCAACATCTCCAAGGGCCTGTTCACATACACCTGGCTCATCGTCAACACGCGAACATTCTACTGGGAATACCCAGACCTCCCAAACTCACATCCACGGCTACCAAGGAAGCGTAAACAGTTGACGTCCGACGACTGCTACGCAATGTGCCCTTTCATGGATTACTTCAATCACTCAGACGTAGGATGCGACCCGCAGGCCGACAAGAACGGGTACAGCGTCGCTGCAGATCGCGACTACAAGGCCGGCGAGGAAGTCTTCATCAGCTATGGCTCGCACGCGAACGACTTTCTCCTCGTCGAATATGGCTTCATTCTCGACGACAATCGGAACGACTCTATGCCGCTAGACCATCTGATCTTACCACTACTCAGCAAGGAACAGGCAGAGGCACTGAAGGAAGACGGGTACCACGGCAACTACACGCTGTTCCAGACGGATCCGACGATATGCCACCGTACACAAGTCGCGCTACGCATGCTTGTGCTGGATAACAGGCGGTATTCTGCGTTCGTCGGGGGAGATGATGACGGGAGCAAGGAGCAGGGGAAGGTGAACGATTACCTTGTGGGGATCCTGACCAAGTACTCGAGGCAAATTATCGACATACTGGAAGAGTTGGAACAGCTTGAGACGGATGGTGCGGGGGAGGAGAAGAGGGAAAGGAAGAAGTCTGAGAGACTGTCGGAGGCGAGCGATGTGAGCAAGGCAGAGCACAAGGATGTTGTGGTCCGGAGGTGGAAGCAGATTCGCGACATGGTCAATGTAGCCATCCAAGAGTTAGGGGCTTGAGCGCATGGCTACGTCTACCTGATCTAAGCATCAATCTTTTCTTCGGCACATCAAGTATACTCGAGCCGCTTCATAATTCAAACATTACCACCACTTTTCGCACAGCACCTTTTCCGCATCGACATTATCCTGCGCCTTCAAGAACTCCACCATCTCATCCGTCATACTCGGCGGTCCACAGATATAAAACACCGTATTTTTGGCCTCTACCTTGCTCCCCACCGCACTCGACAGCGCCAGATCATCGATGCGATGTGTCCACGCTACAACAGGCACCTCCGTCTCGGCATCGATGTTCGGCAGCGTGAGCGACATGAGCGGCTGTATGACAGTATCATCGTTCGTGCCGATTGCTGTGCCGTCCCACGTGCCAGTGAAGAACAGCTCAATGCGGTCTTTTGTGGTCTCGCTGCGCGGTATGCGGAAGAGGTCGAGGATGCGTGTAAGAAAGAGGACTTCAGAGGGGCCGGTCTCGTGGGAGGGGACCTTTGTGGAGTAAAGGAGGCGAACTTCGAGATTGGGGTAGTTTTGGTTGATGTAGGTGAGCATGGACATCATGGGGCTGTCGCGCGCGTCAGCATTCGGTAAACTTGGTGTCTCGTGACAGTCGTACTTAATTCCTACTCCGCCTGCAATAAACATGACGCGCTTGATCTTGTTCACGTCAAGCCCTGGTGGTGGCCAGACGAAGCTTCCGCCAACGCGCACGTTTACATCCTGGCCTTGTATCTCCTCTTCTGGTTTCCATAGCCATGCTGCAGGCGGATTGCTTGGACTTTTTTGTATCGCTAGCTCGAAGAAGGGAGTATGCTTCGAATCCGATTGGGGAAGCGCATCGCGCGGCGAAGACGTAATGGTGAAGCCGCCCGCCTTCTCGACATCAGGAACAAAGACATCTAGCCATTGGCCTGGATGGAACTATGACGCTTAGCCATCAGCGTGTGTTGAGAGCGCGGAGGGTGCTGACAATACGTTCAAGCCTTTGGTATCCTTGAGATCGAATCTGAAGAGCTTGATCCGGTCATTTACAGGCGTGATCTTCGCGACGGTAGCAACATGAAGGTCTTGCTCCCGGGGTTCGGTCGCAGTCCGCTCCTGGTGGCTCAGCGCTGTCTTTGCTGCTTTGGCCGACCTGGTGGCCGTGCCGCTCAGCGATGCTCGGCGCATAAAGAGAGATGTCGATGGAGACCGCTGGCGGAGTAAAGTCCGGGAACTGGATAGCATCACATCACAACTCGGCGGACTTCTGACAGAAAGGAAAAATGTGAGAGCGGGTACCGGTGGGGTAGGAAGGTCCGAAGCGTTGCTGGTGCTGATCTTCTTGGGAAGAAGCTTGGGCGTTGCAGGATGACGTCGCGTTGTGTTTTCTACATACGTCTACACAGCATGACAGCGGGATACCTCAGAAATGGCGGTGTTGCATTAAGAGCGATTGAATTGCGAAAGCACACTGTTGTGCGATACTAAAGAGCATGGAGAGACATTTGTGTAGGCACGGATGGACTACCGAAGATGAACAGGACTAGAGTTACATACCTCGTCAACAATTCCTTCGACTCTTTTCAACTCCTATATCACGAGGAAAGTCAGTTCTTGGTCTCATACCGTTAATGTCGTTGATCACACTCCTGTCACTCCTGTCACTCCTGTCCGCCCCACTTTATGGGGTGCACTTGATTTCACGCAATCGCGACTTCCACTTTATCAACACGAATCATGTAAAGTAGCATAAGTTAACTTAGGTACTTTGGAAGTCACGCTTTACACTCTCTCTACATCGCCGGAATTTCTACGCGCGGACCTCAGCACTCACGACGCGTTCTTGTCACAGCCTGAAACCTCTATTCTACCATCACTTGCTAGAGCATTGAAATCAGTCCCGGACCCAACCACACGCCGCAATGCAACCCCAATCGACCGTCCACATCATCTGTGTCGGTGCCGTATATATCGACACGATATGGACGTGAGTACTCAAACCCCCGTAGAGGCCTCACAACTCACCACAATACAGAGTCGCAAATTTCCCCAATGAACACACCAAAACCCGCGCTGAAAATGTCCAAAAGCGACGAGGAGGCAACGTTGGTAATACTCTCGAAGTCCTCTCCGACATCGTCAAGCACATCATAATGGACCCTTCAGTCGATGCCGTAACCACGCTACCGCGTACGCGGTTGTACTTGCTTGCCTCACTGCCAGTTTCGGACTCCGCAGACTTTACTATGGTCCAAGACAGCCTGCCGGACGTGAACATACTGAACACGTCCACTGCGAATTGCAAGTACGCG
>Ga0265780_10012326_pt1 | contig 10036 bp, 4 predicted proteins | sample P1T30metagenome_FD_192432 | JGI IMG/M metagenome (GOLD analysis project Ga0265780, IMG submission 192432) | Plant litter microbial communities from East Loma Ridge, Irvine, California - P1 T30 | ecosystem: Environmental > Terrestrial > Plant litter > Unclassified | place: USA: California... | reverse complement strand
CAAATCTTCAACCCTACTCCCCGAACATCAGAGATGTAAAAACATGGAACTTTAACAACCGGTATTTCGATAGATACTTCCTGACTGGTCTGACTGAGGGCGACTGGCGGAAGGAGATCAAGTATGTGCAGCAGCAGCTTAGTCCGGAGCTGATTAAACAAGCTTTAAGCTTACTGCCACCCGAAGTAAAAAGTCAGAATGAGGTGGAGATCAGCACCAACCTGAATGGTCGCATTAGGAACCTGGAGCAAATTGCCTTGGAATACTATACGTTTTTGGCCAAGACAGTAGATATACCCGCCTCAGACAAACGCGAACAATTCAGTATAAATCATAAGGATAACGGCGATCTGGAACTGCGAATTGAAAATATAAAGAAGGACAGCACACTTGGCAGAAGCATCTTCCATCGCACCTTTAAGGCAGATGAAACTGAGGAAGTACGCCTTTATGGCTTCGGAGGGGATGATATTTTTGAAGTTAAAGGTCAGGCAAGTTCTCCCATCCGGCTGCGGTTTATAGGCGGTGCAGGGAATGATCATTTCAACATCGCGGAAAGCCTAAAAGGCGGTAAAAAGCCTTTCATTTATGACCGGCGGGATGAACAGAATCAGCTTCCATCAAGATCATACGCAAAACTTAAGCTTGCTAATGATACTACTGTAAATTCCTTTAACAAACGCAGTTTTGTGTTCGACCAGCTCGGTCCACTGTTCAGGCTCAATTATAGCATTGACAGGGGATTACAACCAGGTGTCGGACTGATCTATGAGAAACAAGGATTCCGTAGAACACCTTATGCTTTCCATAACGAATTCTGGATAAACTACTCTACCGGGCGGCAAGCTTTCCATCTTACCTATGAAGGAGACTTCAAGGAAGTAATTGGGAAAAACGACTTGAAGATCGATGTAGATTACTTGGGTCCAAACAATCAGAGTAACTTCTTTGGATTAGGTAATGACACCCGTTTTGAAGATGAAGAACCAAGAGAGATTTCTTTTTACAGGAACAGATATGATTACCTGAATGCAGATGTTAAGCTGAAAAGAGGTATCGCCAGGGGCTTAACTGTAGAAGGAGGTATTTCCACAGAGTTTTACAGCAGTAAATCGTCCAGAAATGCAGAACACTTCCTGGGTGAGTACAATCAACTTAATCCAGCTCAGGACGTATTCAACAACCGGTTTTACGCCGGACTTATCGGACTAATTACCTACGACACCAGGGACAATGAAGCCATCCCTACAAAAGGTATCTACTGGCAAACGGCACTGAGCGGAAAACAGCAGGTCGCTGAGGCGCAAGACCGCTACGGCTACTTACGTTCGGAGTTCAGGTTCTACCTGAATCCAGGAAATTCCGGATTAGTAATTGCGAACCGTATTGGCGCTGGAACAACATTCGGAGACCCTACTTTCTTCCAGCGTATGCAACTGGGTGGAGCAAGAAACCTCCGGGGATTTCACAGCAATCGATTCACCGGCAAATCCGCAGTGTACTACAACCTGGACCTGCGTTTAAAGCTATTTGATTTTACATCCTACATTACCCCCGGCGAAGTCGGTATGATTGCCTTCAATGATGTCGGTAGAGTCTGGGAGCCTGGAGAATCTTCCTCAACCTGGCATGATGGTTTTGGCGGAGGCTTGTATGTACGGCCTGCGGAGTTAATTCTGATTCAAGGGACCGTTGGCTTTTCCAGAGAAGGTGCTTTACCTTACATTTCCGTAGGATTTTCATTTTAAAGCATGTAACGAATGTCCAAATCATGTATCCAATGCAGAAAATTTGGGCAAGTCATCAATGAAGAAAATAGTTGCATTTTTTAAAAAGACGTTAAAGTTGGCGGGTGGTATCGGCCTGGCATATTGGTTAATAGCCACATTATTCTTTGGACATCAGAATATTGACGAGCACACCGGCAGGTACAGCTTCTACTGGTCTGGGCTAAATGCACTTTGGAAAAAAGATAGAACCTTTGGCTTCAAATCGGATGGCAGGGTAGAAACCGCCTTTGAGGGTATCGATGGTCCTTACGTTATCGACAGCATGGTTTATCAGGTTACCGCCAGAAATCAATTAATCGCATCCGTTATTGACAGCACCCATTCTGTTCTGATTCGTGTAAACAATGAAGATCTGGATAGTTTCCGGGTGCATCTTAATCCGGTGCTACAGCCACAGCCGGAAACATCACCCATGCCCGAAAAGTTGATAGCCATATCAGATATTGAAGGAAACTTCAACGGCTTTTACAGCTTTCTGGTGAAGAACAAAGTCATGGATAGAAATTACCGATGGATTTTCGGAAAGGGTCATCTGGTACTAAACGGCGACTTTGTGGATCGTGGTGAACACGTTACGGCTGTGCTATGGTTAATCTACCACCTGGAACAGCAAGCCGCCCTGGCTGGTGGAAAGCTGCACTACATCCTTGGGAACCATGAAATCTTGAACATGTATGGCAATACTTCCTATGCACAGTACAAGTACCGTGAAGCTGCCAAACAGATCAGCAAAGAAGCAGATTGGAACCGCGCAAACAAATACTTGTACGGTGAAAAGTCCTTCTTGGGTCGTTGGCTGCGCAGTAAAAACGTCATGGAAAAAGTTGGAGATTACATCTTTGTGCACGCAGGTTTAAACAAAATACTTGTTGAAGAAGGTATTACACTAACCCAGATTAACAACATTGCTAAACAATACTATGGACGCAATCCGGAAGCAGACAGTCTGGACAGAGCAGCCTACCTGATTTTAAAATCAAACCACAGTCCTTACTGGGACCGGACTTTGTCTATGAACATCTTCTACAAGATCCAGTATTTTTATAGAGCGCCTCTTAAACAAATACCTTCAGCACAAAGCCTGCAGGATCTGGAAAAGGTACTTAATTATTACAAAGCTTCAAAGATCATTGTTGGGCATAGCATAGTTGGCGATGTTAAAGCCGATTACGAAGGCCAGGTGATCAAGATAGACCTTAAACACGGGCAGCAGAAATTCAGTGGTAAAACGAAAGGATTACTAATTGAAAAAGGACAGCTTTACATTCTTGATGATCTGAATGATCCATCCTCAAAAATCCCGACCCGACTCTGAACTTTATAGCTTGATGTTAATAACCCTACAATCAACATATCGTTGACTGAAGCATGATGCTGTGTTAACGCAAGCTAGGACTTGTATCAGGAAGAACGTCGGCATAAGACATAATTAGCTCTCAAACAATGACATACTATAAATTAGCATAGCAATAGACACCTCCTAGAGGAGCTTTATGCATTGCTGCAATAACAGAAGTTACAAGAAATTGGCCTAATTTGTTATTAACAAATGGTGTTAACAACTATGTTAACTAGTGTTTATATGGTGTGTAATAGCTGTTCATAACACGGTTATAGATGTTAGTTACTTCGATTACTCTATTCCCTTTTAGCAAGATATTTCCATGTTGGGATGCACTGCAGGGTGTGTTTATAAGTCAAATGTTTAAAACACACATAATCAAAACCAACTGCGTCCTAATCTTACAATACATCGCCGGATAGAACCTTAATTACTATCCTAGTACGCAACAAAAAACGCCGCATTCTCAAAAAATGCGGCGTTGTGTTATCAACATTTTATGTTAACAACTATGTTAGTTAATGTTTATTAAACCACAATATTCACAATTCTACCCTTTACAACAATTACCTTTTTCGGTGATTTACCGTCAAGGTATTTCTGAACCTGCTCATTCGCAAGCACAAGTTCTTCAATCTCCTTAATTTCCATTGTAGAACTGATACTCAGGTTCATGCGAGTCTTCCCGTTCACTGAAATCGGATAACTGATTTCATCTTCAACCAGGTACTCTGGATTAAACGTCGGGTAATCGGCATATGATAATGTACCAGCTGCGTTTCCTAACAAGGTCCAAAGTTCTTCACATATATGTGGTGCATAAGATGAAAGTACAATCACCATATCCTGCAGTATCTGCTTGTTGTTGGACTTCAGATCTGTTAATTCGTTAACCGCGATCATGAAACTGGAAACAGAGGTATTGAAAGAGAAACGTTCAATATCATCCTGAACCTTCTTGATGATTTTGTGCAATGCTTTCAATTCCGCTTTCGTAGGTTCCGAATCACTTACATTAAATTCCCAGGCATCGTTATGGAACAACCTCCAGAACTTTCTCAAGAACTTAAATACACCCTCTATACCATTCGTATTCCAGGGCTTGCTCTGTTCAAGCGGGCCTAAGAACATTTCATACATCCTCAATGTATCTGCACCATAGTTCTCGATCAGCACATCCGGGTTCACCACGTTGAACTTAGACTTAGACATCTTTTCAACTTCTACACCACAGATGTATTTACCATTTTCCAGAATGAATTCAGCGGCTGCAAACTCCGGACGGAAAAGCTTGAACTTTTCTATATTCAACACTTCGTTCTCTACGATGTTCACATCCACATGTAAGGCAGTGGTTTTATAATCGCCCTTAAGCCCATGAGATACCAAAGTATTAGTTGACTTCCCATCTTCATCCATCACGCGGTACACAAAGTTACTGCGCCCCTGAATCATCCCTTGGTTGATCAACTTTTTAAAAGGCTCCTCCTGTTGCACATAGCCAAGATCTTTCAGGAACTTGTTCCAGAAACGACTGTACAATAAGTGACCGGTGGCATGTTCTGCCCCACCAATATATAAATCCACATCCTGCCAGTAGTCGATAGCTTCTTTCGACGCAAAGGTCGCCTCATTCCTGGAATCCATATAACGGTACCAGTACCAGCTGGAACCTGCCCAACCCGGCATGGTGCTCAATTCATATTCATACTGCTGCTCGTAGCTCCAGTCGGTTGCGCGACCCAATGGTGGCTCTCCTGTTTCTGTAGGTAGATATTTATCAACCTCTGGCAGCAACAGTGGAAGCTCCTGCTCTTTAATCAGGTATGGAATACCGTCTTTGAAGTACACCGGAATCGGTTCTCCCCAATAACGCTGACGACCGAAGATCGCATCGCGCATCCGGTAGTTGATCTTCGCTTTACCCGCTTTGTTATCTTCAAGCCACTTGTTCAAGGTATCAATTGCCTCTTTGTAGCCCATCCCGTTGATGATGCCAGAGTTGATGTATTGACCTTCTTTTGTCGGATCAGCCTGTTTATCAAGATCGGCCTGCTTATCTAAGATCTGCAAGATCGGAAGACCGAAGTGGGTAGCAAATAGCCAGTCGCGCTGGTCACCGCTTGGCACACCCATTACTGCCCCAGTTCCATAACCTGCAAGTACATAGTCGGCGATCCATAGCTGTACCCTTTCGCCACTAACCGGATTAAGTACATATCGACCCGTGAAAGCGCCAGAAACCGTCTTGGTATCTGCCATACGGTCCAGTTCGGACTTCTTGCGGGTTTGTGCGATATAGTTTTCTACCGCTTCTTTCTGCTCAGGGGTGGTTAGTTCAGCCACAAGCTCATGCTCTGGCGCAAGCACCAAAAACGAGACACCATAAATGGTATCCACACGGGTGGTGAAAACTTCGATATGGCCGGTATGATTTTCAATCGGAAACTTTACGCTCGCACCAACACTCTTGCCGATCCAGTTGCGCTGCATTTCTTTTACAGGTTCCGGAAAATCGACAGTATTTAAACCTTGAAGCAAGCGTTCTGCGTAAGCAGAGATACGCATGCTCCACTGCATCATCTTTTTCTGCTCTACCGGGTGACCGCCACGTTCAGAATAACCGCCAATCACCTCATCATTTGCAAGTACGGTTCCAAGTGCCGCGCACCAGTTCACAGTACTTTCTCTTAAATAAGTTAAGCGATATTTTAGCAGTTCTGTTTGTTTAGCTTCCTCGGTCATTGCTGCCCATTCGGCTGCGTCAAATGAAAAAACATCCTCATCTGCTGCTGCCTTGATACCAGCGCTGCCCGAGCTTTCAAATTTTTCAATCAGCGTACTAATGTTTTCTGCACGATCAGTGTCGACATTATACCAGGAATCAAACAGCTGCATGAAGATCCATTGTGTCCATTTATAATAAGATGGTTCACTGGTACGGATTTCTTTGCTCCAGTCGAATGAGAATCCAATCTGGTCCAACTGTCTGCGATAGGTATTAATATTCTGTTCAGTGGTCAGTGCCGGATGTTGTCCGGTCTGAATGGCGTATTGTTCTGCAGGCAATCCGAAAGAATCGTAACCCATTGGGTGCAGTACATTAAAGCCTTTTAATCTTTTATATCTGGAAAAAATGTCAGAAGCAATGTATCCGAGTGGGTGTCCAACATGTAGTCCGGCACCAGATGGATACGGGAACATATCTAAAACATAAAACTTCGGTTTGTCAGTTGTTTGCGCTGCCTTAAAGGTTTGATTTTCTGCCCAGAAGCCCTGCCACTTTTTTTCTATTTCTTTGAATTGATAATCCATTTTCCGCTATTTCCTATGTATATGGCGAAATTAAAGATAATTTACCAATTGCGAAATTGGGGAGCCCTAATAGAAGTACAAGTCGCCACCAGCGGCATACTGGAAGAGCACTACCAGCCCAGCCAGCGCCACAAGATGGATTGAGGATCAGGTAAAAAGGCTTATAAAGGTCAAAATATGTACAAGGAACCTCAATCTTGTATAGTGAGGTTCTTTTTTGTTTTTATATTGGGGCCTTATTCAAAAAAGCCTAACCAAATGAAAAAGATCTTTACTTGTATTATCGCCGCGGCAATCAGTATTCCAGCCTTTGCCCAACATGATGCAAACATGGGTATCATTCCGGTGCCCGTGTCTATCCAGAAGTCGAATGGAACCTTTGTACTCGACAAAACCGTCTTATTAGTTTCTAAAGATGCCCAAAACCAGCGGCATGCTGATTTGCTAAATGCCTTTATTGTTACCAAAGGTGGATTTGCACTTCGCGAGACCAAAACTGCTGATGCCAAAACGAAAGCTATTATCCTGACCTCAGCGGGTGCCGAGAAGCTTCCTGCTGAAGGCTACAAAATTTCCATTTCTAAAAACAGCATCACGGTTACCGGTCAAGATGCTGGGTTATTTTACGGGCTACAGTCGCTCATGCAGCTGATGCCCGAAAAAGAAGGTGGCAAGATTACCATTGCCACAGCTGAGATCAACGACTTTCCACGATTCAAATACCGCGGACTACATCTTGACGTCGGACGTCACTACTTCCCGGTGTCATTCATCAAGAAGTACATTGACATGATGGCCGCATACAAAATGAACAACTTCCATTGGCACCTGACCGAAGATCAGGGCTGGAGGATTGAGATAAAAAAATATCCAAAGCTAACCAGCGTTGGCGCTTCGCGAAATGGAACCATCATTGGCCGTCACCCGGGCATTGGTACCGACAATGAGGTATACAAAGGTTTCTATACCCAAGATGAAGTAAAAGAAGTGGTTGCCTATGCAACTACGAAATTCATCAATGTGGTGCCGGAGATCGAAATGCCTGGCCATGCCTCTGCAGCAATTGCTGCCTATCCTGAACTGAGTGCATTCCCGGATCGCGATACCTTTGTTGATCCAAAAACCCCCTGGTCAGGAACCAGAAAAGGTAAGCAGGTACAGCAGACCTGGGGTGTATTTGATGATGTATTTGTACCGACTGAGAACACCTTCAAATTCCTGGAGAACGTTTTAGATGAGGTTCTTACACTTTTCCCATCAAAATACATTCATATCGGAGGTGATGAAAGTCCGAAAGAATACTGGAAGGAATCAGCATTTTGCCAGCAGTTCATTAAAGACAACAACCTTAAAGATGAGCATGGCCTGCAGAGTTATTTCATCCAGCGGATGGAAAAATACCTGAACGGCAAGGGCCGCTCGATCATTGGATGGGATGAAATCCTGGAGGGTGGTTTAGCACCTAACGCCACGGTAATGTCCTGGAGAGGTGAAGATGGTGGTATAGCTTCGGCAAAACAAAACCATGATGTGATCATGACGCCAAACAGCGCTGGTTTGTATTTCGATCATAAGCAATCTTTATCACCGGATGAACCCCTAAGCATTGGCGGACATTCTACCGCGACCAAAGTCTATGGCTATGATCCGGTGCCGGCCGCTCTAACACCTGAACAGCGTAAATACATCATCGGCGTACAGGCGAATGTTTGGACGGAATATATCGAGACCCCGGCGAAAGTGGAATATACCATCTTGCCAAGGTTGTTCTCGCTGGCTGAAGTGGCCTGGAGCCAAAAGGAGCGTAAAGATTTTAAGAATTTCTATGAAGAACGCGTGCCTGTACACCTGGCCCGTTTAGATAAAGCCGGAACAAACTATTGGGTACCAACGCCGATTGGCCAGGAAGAACCACTGTTAAATGGTGAAAACTTTAACATTGAACTGAAAGCACCGACCAAGGGTGCGAAGATTTACTATACCCTTGATAATCACCGTCCTTCAGAAACTGCACATCCTTATGAAAAAGCGATTAAGGTGATTGTACCTAAAGGACAAAAGCGTATTTTAAAGACGATCGTGATTATGCCAAGTGGCAAAAGAAGTGTGGTTACGGAAACGATACTGAACAACGAAGCACCTGATGTTGAGCTGAAACCGGCAAAATAAAAATTTGAGTATGTTGAAAAGATGCTGCTATATGGCGCTTACTTTAATCTGTGCCTTGCCTATTTTTAAGGCTACTGCACAGGTTGGAGATCTGAGCAGCTATGGGCAGCGTCATTTCAACAGGTCTCTGACTCCCGCTTTTGGGGGAAAGCCTTGAACTGGTAGATCACGAACATTCTGGTAAATAAAATTCAGCAGATGAAGGATTTGAAGAAATTTATGCTCAAATTGAATCAACCAAATTTTTAGCCGACACATGAACCACCTTTCCGTTTACGACTACGTTATCTTTCTAATCTATTTCATTGTAATATTAAGCTATGGGTACTGGGTTTATCAGCGAAAAAAGAAGACGCGAACGGACACAAAAGATTACTTTCTAGCTGAAGGTTCTTTAACCTGGTGGGCGATCGGTGCATCAATTATTGCTTCCAATATATCAGCAGAGCATTTTATAGGCATGGCAGGCTCCGGATTTGCAATGGGACTGGCCATCGCGAGCTATGAATGGATGGCCGCTGCTACGCTGATCATTGTCGCCATATTTTTCCTCCCTATATACGTCAAGAACCACATCTATACCATGCCGCAGTTTCTGTCCGGACGTTATAACAACACCGTAAGCACATTAATGGCCGTATTCTGGTTGCTCGTATACGTATTTGTGAACCTGACCTCCATTTTCTTTCTTGGTGCACTGGCGATAGAAACCATAACAGGCATCCCCTTTTATGTTTGTGTGATTGCACTGGCGATATTTTCTGCTGTTATCACGCTTGGGGGGATGAAAGTAATTGGCTACACCGATGTAATACAGGTGTTGGTTTTGGTGCTCGGGGGCTTGGTGACCTGCTATATGGCACTACAACTTGTCTCAGATAAGGTAAACGGCAACGGCATCATCGACGCACTTGGCGTGCTGCGTGTTGAAGCTGATGACCACTTCCACATGATCTTCTCCAAGGGCCACAAATACTATGACGATCTACCCGGTATTGCCGTTCTTGCAGGTGGTCTCTGGATTAACAATCTAAATTACTGGGGATGTAATCAGTATATCGTTCAACGTGCGCTTGGTGCCGATCTGAAAACCGGACGCGCAGGATTACTTTTTGCTGCATTTCTCAAATTGCTGATCCCAGTGATCGTCGTGATTCCAGGTATTGCAGTGTTTGTGTTGTTTCAGCAGGGTTATTTCCAGGCGGAAATGGTCGATGCAAGTGGCAATGTAAAACCCGATCATGCTTACCCCGTCCTGATGAACTTATTGCCAGTCGGCATAAAGGGACTAGCCTTCGCGGCACTTACAGCGGCAATTGTAGCCTCCCTTGCCGGCAAGTGCAACAGCATCGCAACGATCTTTACCTTAGATATTTATAAGAAATTTATCAATCCTGAAGCAACTGAGCGGAAGATGGTT
>Ga0265780_10012324_pt1 | contig 10036 bp, 10 predicted proteins | sample P1T30metagenome_FD_192432 | JGI IMG/M metagenome (GOLD analysis project Ga0265780, IMG submission 192432) | Plant litter microbial communities from East Loma Ridge, Irvine, California - P1 T30 | ecosystem: Environmental > Terrestrial > Plant litter > Unclassified | place: USA: California... | reverse complement strand
CCCCATCTTGCGAGACATGTTGACAGGCAGAGACCAACAGGTCCCGCGCCCACGATAACGATATCGTAGTTTTCCACCGCCATTGCTATTCTTTCAACCCAGATCCAAGGAAGAGTCTCTCAAGGAAATGAAGACGTAACGGGAACGGTCCGGGAATACGGATGATGCCCCACACTCAATGATCAAAGTAAGTAATCTCTTCGCTCCCAGCTACACCGAATTGCTCAATGCAGGCGACAGGGCGTAAAGAAAGAGGCGTAAAGTATGTAAAAAAGGGTATAAAGTATATTAACTCGAACAGTAACCGACGATCCCAGTGACCGGCACCTGCTCTTTAAGAATCAGTAAACGACGCCATCAAACCACGGACCAAGGCTAGCCTCGGCCGCGTCTTCGTCATGGCAAGACAACTCGGGAGTGCGTAGTGCGCGCCGGCACACGACTTCGGATGCGCGTGAGAGGGACCAGGGCCTGGGGACCTGGGTACGTGGGTCGCCGCGTGCGCCGAATGGGCATGCCGTCATGTTGCGGGGAGTCTGACTAGGCGTTGGCGGAACTGATGCGCGGCATTTTGAGCGCCAAGATACATCTTGCACTTTACCTTTCGGAGGGCTAGTGTGGTTGGATGAAGGCTAGGTGACGCGCAGCCGCGATCTGGGCGAGGCAGGCGAGCATGGCATGGAGTATCGTGAAGTGGAGTGTTTCGGCCGCTTACATTTACCGCTTCTTCTTCCCTTGATGTTTGGTGTGTGAGTAGGATTCTTTTTTTGCTTTTGGACTTCGTACGAGGGTACGTGTACTGCCAATGAGGGTGAAGGTAATAGGGCCGAAGCTTGTCGTTGAGATGATGATAAGGCTGCACGTGTAAGTAAGACTACGCTTGCGAGTACCGAGTATGCTTCCCGTGGAGTTTCCATCGAGGATGTTGCCGCAGGATGTCATAGCTCCAGTAGGAGCTTTGCTGCTAGTGAATGAACACGATTTCAATTTCGCCGTGACGGTCTCGAAATGCTCCGTCTTGATTCTGAAATGTACCGTGCAGATGTTGAAATTGACCGTGGTGACATGTATCATGATTTACGAAACGTTCTGGGCGTAAGGAAAGCTCATATCATGTAGATCATCATAATCTTTGCGACCCAAGGTATCGTACAACAGCTTGTTCCGATATCAGCATTCATGCTGGACCTCATTGACATCCATCTCACGTTCAATCAGACGCACCCATTTTGTACCACATCAATGTGAGTCCGTAGAGCAACTTGCCCCGGTGAATGTACTTCTGTATTCGTACAATCATGTATAATATATACCAGAACCCAGACGCCAGCGCCGTTCACACAAAGCCGACTAAGCTTTGCGAATAATGTTCGGGACATGCCGCATTAACGCTGAAGCCCAGACACGGCCAAACATGCTGATGATGCAAAAAAGACTGCATCAAGTCAATCTGTTGCCTCCACATACTTCCATCGAAGCCAGGTCCCGGTAATGCCCCGCAAGCTTTTGCAGCATTGTGTGGCAACCGGCGAGGTTTTCCTGCTTCATCTCCCCCTGTGGTGTTCGATCCAAAGTGGATGGATATCCTCAAGATACTGTCATGTTGCCGAGTGCGACTGCCATTCTCTCCTCTTCCTTTCGGGCTCTCGCTGCCTCGGTTTCCTTCCTCATGGTCTCCAAATTCCACTCATCGCCGCCCTCATCATCACTATCCGCATCGCTGTCTTGTGCCCAGTCACCCTTCTCGAACATAGCCCTACCAGTGGCATCCTTCATCTTCTTAGCCTCCTCCTCAGCCTGCTTCTTATCGATACGCTCCTTCTTCCACTTGGCGAATGTTTCGGGCGTGACAGGTGTGAGCTTGCCGGTGAGCTTGTGTCGTTCAGATTCAAGGAAGTCTTCGAGGGTGAGGGTGTTGAGTGGTGAGTTGGCCATCAGGGCCTTTTCGGCGGCGCGTTGCTCCCTAGTCTTGATGACGAATCTGAAGAACATGTTAGTTTCGATTCCCAGATGTGTTCATTCTGTATGGCGATAATGAATTGAGAATACGTACCCAGGTGGTAGAGAGTGCTTGTACATGCATTTGTCGCCTTAGATACAGGTCAGCGCGCGCCTCATATGCATTTCGTTGTCGAGACTCACCTCCATTCGGACATGTCCAGAACCAACCGTACTTCTGGTCCTCGATAGCCTGAACAAAGTACTTGCACACTTTGTCTGTTGTGGTCTTTGGGTTGCCGTGCTTGCTGAGAACGACCTGTCGCAGCTTTTCCTCGTCCCAATCGTCCATGTTATCCTTCTTCCGTCGCTCCTCTTCCTCTTCCTTTTCTTGGTCTCTGTTATCGGTGTATAAACTCCTCTTCTCTGTTTTGCGCTCGATGGCCAGGTCATGGCTGAACTTGCACTTCTTGCCCTTTTCGCAGTTTCCCTTCTTGTAGAACTGGCATAGTACGGTCTTGGGGTCGGTGCCAAAAGGTACTTTCTGGACCTGCACTGGTTTGAAGAGCTCGGCGGTCTCTTTGCGGGCTTGTTCTGCGGCCGCCTTGTCTTTCTCGCGCTGGGCTTTCTCAGCGGCCTTGCGCTTTTCGTCGGGTGTGCCACCTGATGCGGTGGTGGCTTTGAGTTGCGCAATCTGCTTCTGGGCGGCTCCTCCCTTCTTATTCTTCATACCAAAGGTCTTGTCCACGGCGACCTTCTTCACCTTGGGCTGCTCGCCCTTGCCTTTGGGTGGCATCTTGGCTTATTGTGTACGGACGTTGAAGTGACAGTGAGGTGGTTGGTTTGGGATATTCCAAGGATCCGGGCGCCTTGGAGAGTCGAAAATTCGGTGCCTGGCGGGGGATATGGGACCTGGGTCGTGTGTGTCAAAGTGAGAATGACGCTGTGTGGGGTGGAATTTCGAGTGGCGGAGCATCTGGCGCTAGAGCCAGCCCTACCTTCGCCGACATTCCCGAAGCTTCAAGGTGGCCTTCACATGAACCCCAATAGTCAATCGCTGCGCATCCAATACTGTCGCGACATTCCCGTCTCTCGGATAGTTCTGTCGCATCTAGCTTCCGTAAGCTCTTGCCATTCTTGTCTCCGCCATTGGATTTACTAACAACTCCGCAGCGCCCTTGACGCCTTACACCTGTCACCCAGCTACACTCGACGCGCAGTCGCACCCAAGATGATTACCGACAGCCAACTTTACTCGCTCGCCATCTTCCTCGGAAGCGCTGCCATGCTGCTCATCGTCCTATACCATTTCCTCGAGGTCAATTCCGACGATCACAAAGTTGAGGAGAAGCCCAAGGCTGCAGCGGGCAAGGTCAAGGCATGAGTTGCGCGGTGCATACGTGGGAGAGGGTCACAACAAGGAGAGAGGCTGGAGGGAGGACAAAGGATACCACTTGCAGCTCGGAGACTTCTATCGAATGGGGCATGGAGTTCTGGCGTATCAATATAGCGGTTTTGTCGCTGATGGATTTAACATGGTCGAATTGGCTATGGCTTACACGTATGGAGACATACTTCGGTTTCCTTCTACTGCGCACCCATAAAGACTCCCAATGCGCCTTGTCCTCGCTATGGGTATACGCGTACTTATACAAAATTATCAAATCTGAAGTTATTCGCAGTCCTCAATGCTCAGCATCTACCAGCTCCTCCTCTTCCTCGTCGCCTTCGATGAAACCCCTTCGACGCTTCTCGTTGGCAAGCGTTACGCCTCCACGATCCATGCCGGGTCCACCAATGCGCTTCTTGAGCGACACAAGTCTTTCATGCGCATCGCGGGCTTCTTCTTCCGCTGAACGCTTGGGTGGACGTCCGCGACCGCGACCTTGGCCAACAGGTGCCTGTGGTGACATGCTCAGTGCTTCTATTCGCTCGGGCTCGACTGTGATACGTGGTGTGACTTGACGTCCCTGCGCATCGCTGAGATATGCCTCAGAATCATGCGAGTCTATGAATGAGAGCGTTAGATCATTTCTCTCCAAGTGTTCAACGACGATTTAAGCCCATCAATTATCTTCCTTACCAGAGAGACCCCCAGTCGGCCCATCACCAAGCTGCCATGACAGAGGACTGATATGGGCTCCGTGTATGTGGTTGCGCCAGTTGCTCTCTAGATCGAAGGAATAAGGCTGATGACGCTCGATGCTCATGTTAGTCATAGGGTCGTAGTTGGTGACTTCTTTGCCGCAATCATCCCACAAGCATTCCAGAGTCTCCTTGCGATGCACCTTGTATATATGCTTTTGAAGCGTCTCTAGATTGTGTAGATCCGCCTGACAGTTCTGCCACTTGCACTTATACGATCGGTACTGCGGGATATGGTTTGCAACACTCGGCGACCGGGAACTGATACGGATGGGCTCGTTGCGCAATGAGCTTGGTTGCGGCGGCTGGTGCTTGAGGGGACCTGTGTGACCGTTCAGAGCTGGACGAGACTGCGCAGCCGGAGATCCATGGATTGCCTTCCTCCACCCAATTGGGCGGCCCTTCTTCTTCGGCAGTGGCTTGCCATCAGGCCCATACTCCGTAGCGGAGCGGAATGCTTGATACCCAACACCAGCCGCACCGGAAGTAGGGCGTGGGGCACTTTGGCTCATAGAAACGGGGTTGCTCGGACGTTTGGGTGTCGCTGGACCTGGACCCGCACCGTTGGGGAGGGAGCGTCGAGGAGGGCGACCGCGGCGCTTCTGCTTAAACGGATTGATGGCTTCGGGTAGAGCTTGGACCTTCTGAGCCCCACCTTCACCAATCGCACTGGGCGGAGCGCGGACACGACGCGCTTCATCGTCGTCGGACTCGTCTTCCTCATCGTCTGCATCCTCAGTCAAGGCTTGAACGCCGTCTTTGAAATACCCTGGCGGGGGTCTTCCTGGATCAATCAAGTCCCACCTGATTGTACTAAGATCCGATTCCCAAGTTATCTGCGGTAATGTGGTCCTCAGTCCATCTAGATGTTGGTTCAGATTGCGCTCAGACGGATGGCGCCCACAAGCGAGGAGTACATCCCTTGCAATCGTGGCAGGGTTGTATGTGTTTCGACGGAGAGCATTCTTCTTCTCAAGTGGTTCAACATAAACCTGGTACCTGAGTTCATTAGGCGGCGGATGAACTGGCGGCGGCGCAGATGCTTGTGGCTGATATGAGGGAGTGTTTGCTATGGGGAAGTTCGGGGTGGAAGGCTCTTCATCGACGGCCATGGCATCTTGATGCGAATATGATGCGTAAGGGTCTGCATTCATTCTCTTGCGCGGCGGGCCCATGTCTTCCTCTTCGGAAAGTTGAGACAAATCGATGAGATCGCTCAGATTGCGTTTGCGAGCAGCCTCTTCCTTGTTTGCTGGCTTTCTCAGCTCGGGCTTGATTGGCACCATCTCGGCGACGGGTGCAGGCGCGGGTGCAGGTGCAGGCGACGCGCTCCCTGGGAATGACGGGTAAGAGCTTCCGTTCGCTGGTGAGGCAGTTGCTGGTGTATATTGAGGGGTTGGCGCAACGGGGGTCGCGACTTCCTTTCTCATGACGGCAGGCGGCACTGGCGGTTTTTGAACTGGAACTGGCGCCGCCTGCACTGCCTTGCGAGATGCAGAATTCACATCTGGTACTGCTGTGAGTAGGCTCTTGGCAAACACTGCGCGATCTAGCTTCAGACCCATTTGCTCTAGTTGTTCGCACAACTCGATGTAGGAAGGGTTGCTGTTGAGTAGGCCCAATATCTGGCTGGGTTCAACTTTGCGAACGTCATTTTGGGCGTTGAGATATGCTGCTGCTGCGCTCGCCAGATGTGCCTTCTTCTCGGGTGGCCAGTGAGTGTTACCCGTGGGTCGAGTGGGGGTCGGTTGTACTTGTCTGACGGGGAAAGCTTGAGGTACGGCAGGCGTCGCTGGCTTCGCTGCTGGTTTGGGCGTCGCCTTCTTCTTCGAGTTCGCCGCTTGGGGCGTGACGGTTTGAGCAGCCTGTGCGGGTTGCGGGGTGGCAGACTGAGGAGCGGGTTTGTTCTGCGCAGTCGGAGACTTGGGCGCTTTCGCTCTGCGTTCTTCTTCCCAGATTCGAGCTAGGAGTGCCGGGTCTTTGCTGTTTAGCTCTCTCATCTTAGCCATCATCGCTCGGATCTCGCTCTCTAGTGCTTCAGCAGGGCCGTCGGCACTAGATGCTGCAGAAGCTGCTTCCGTCGCATTCGCTTGCTGTTTTTGCGCCTTCTTCGCTCTTGGCTTGGGTTGTGACGCGCGCAACCTGGCCTCCTCCTCCTCTTGTTGTTTGCGTTCCTCTTCCCTCTTTTGCTCCTCTAATTTGCGCGTCTCCTCGGCGATCCTCTCTTCTTCTGCGCGCGCTGCATCTAGAATCGCCTGTTGCGCAGCCTGCTTTCGCTGATATTCTGGCCATGGATCGTAAACTGCCATAGGGTCTACAGTGGTGGTGCCTTGCGCACTGTATGTGTCCGCCATACTGGTGGCCGGTGCCGGTGGTGGCGGCACGATCGCAGAAGGCATTTGCGCGTTGCCGTAGTTGTAGGCCGTTGACGATGTGGCGTTCTGAGAGTTACGCGAGGCTTCAGCAGCAACGCTAGGGAGCTGTCGAGCATTGTAATCGCCATACTGCTGGTTCGCCGTAGTGGTCATACTTGCGCTGCGTGAGTTGCTAACAGGCGCATTGTTGTACTGAGGCTGGGCTGGACTGGCAGAGCGCTGTTGCTGCTGGGTGTACATCGCTTGGGTTCTCTGAGTCTGGGAAGGGTACCCTGCCGTCACGGCCGGTGATGGCAAGCCCCGACTCGCTGGCTGCGCGCGGTTGTTGTTGACGCTCCTTGGACGCGCTTGCGCTTGTCCGTAGCCTGCGTGGGGTTGTTGCGCCTGTACTTGGGGCGAATGCGAATTGCCGGCGGCGTAGCGACTGGAGTGCGAAGAGGCGGCCGTATTAGTTGCGGTGAAGCCCGCTTGGGTATTTGTCGGCGCGGAATTATTCGTATACGATGTCGAGCTGCTCATATTCCGCAAAACCTCGGCGGCGCCTCTGGTTGTCTCTCGTGTCCCGCCATAGTTGTTGCTACTCCATGAGTTATCTTGCGCCGTTCCATATCCACTGTTTTGGTTCGCGTACGATTGCGGCTGGTAGGAGACGTAGTCTTGCGCTTGGGTCGTCGGCGGCTGCTGATACTGGCGGGACGGTTGCGCGACGCTGTTTGCAGCGGGTGCAGTCTGGTATGCCGAATACTGTTGCGCCGAACTTTGTTGATACGGGTAGCTATAAGGGTTGTAGTTGTTTGACGACATAGCAGCGTATTCCTAAAGGTCTGCAAGCCCTTGCGAAGCCACTATATAGGGAAGATTCGGTCGCTGCATGGGAACCATGGTTCGCGTGAAGGGGCTCGGGTAGGCGTGAGCGGGGGTTCGGGTGGGTGTAGATGCAATACTAATACCGCACTCGGGAATCGTCCGTATCGAGGCTGCACCTTGGCGCAAGGTATGCGCTGGTCGAGAGAGCAGACTGACTGCGACGCGTGTTGAAAGTGCGCGACGGCTCGGCGATGCGCTCTATGATGCAGACGCGACTTGCAGCGCCGGACTGTTCGGCGCGGAGAAACCCACCCACCGACCGCGCTAGCGAAGCGAAGCCGCCCTAGCAGAGGCACATCTCACAACACCAATTTTGTGATCGCGACACGAACTTTGTCTACTAACCCGACAACCGCCAATCCCACAGCAAAAATGACCAAGGTTAACGCAATGGTCGCGAGCTCTCGACGCAAGTCCCGAAAGGCGCACTTCAGTGCGCCGAGTAGTGTGCGTCGGGTCATCATGAGCGTATGAAGAGACTTGGAACATTGCATGGGACATGTTCTAACAACCTTCAGGCGCCTTTGAGTAAGGAGCTCCGCGAGAAGCACGGAGTGCGCAGCATTCCCGTCCGCAAGGATGTAAGTATCCAGATCTTCACCCCAGTTTCGTCGTATGCTGACTTTTCCTAGGACGAGGTCATGGTCGTCCGCGGCTCCAACAAGGGACGTGAGGGCAAGATCTCCTCCGTCTACCGCCTCAAGTACTGCCTCCACGTCAACGGCAGTGCGTAGCCCTCTATTCCCACTCGCCAGCAGATATACTAATTCACAACACAGTTGTTCGCGAGAAGAGCAACGGCCAGTCCGTCCCCATCCCCATCGCTGCCTCCAAGGTCGTCGTCACCAAGCTCAAGCTCGACAAGGACCGTGAGCAAATCCTGGAGCGCAAGTCCGCCGGTCGCGAGGAGAAGAAGAAGCAGAGGGAGCAGCAATAAGCGTATCGTCCCTTTCTATTGACGATACACTACGGCTATGAGGGACATCGACACGAGCATCCCCGTCCCTAGAGGATGAAATGCATATCATGGGTTCACGGTTTGGGCATGCGACACGCGCATGGAAAAGCAGGGCGTTATACCGGCTTCTAGCTCGAACAATGGACTTGCCATCATGCGGCCCCGTCGAAGTTTTCTGTTCGAAATGATACCACGATGGAATGGAGTTTGGCAACGAATGAGATTTGTTACTCCAGCCGTCGCAGTGACACTCTACGTGAAGTTTGACACGAACGCTAGTATATCTACTCCCCAACCGAACCTGATGGTTGACGTGAGTTATACGACTAGCGGAGAAGAACGCCAGACGACAGCAGTCGTTGCTCGCATGCAGACCACCTTTGAAATTTTTCCATGACGGAGATGGTTTGACGCTGAGACACATTCCTTCAATTATACACAGAGTCTGTGTATGTCAGTATGACTACAGTGTCAACTGATAAACTTTGCATGAAGCCACAGCCATGTTTGACCAGTGCAGCGTACCGCTCAATCGCACGCATTCAGGGCTGTCATGATCTCTTGTGTAGCCACAACTACGGGCTTAGCATATTAGAGATCCCGATTCCTGGTTCTCGGATCTCATCAATTCTCCCATCATACCTACCAATTGGTTTTGTAGTGACCCTGTAGAAGCAACTTCTACGCTTCAAAAGCCGTTACGTAGCAATACGATTTATCACCCTTGACTCCGAAGTAACCCACACCTCTATCGCATTTTCTTTGCAGAGCTCAACCTATCTTATCTCCACCGCGGCATCTCCACTGGTTCCTTCATGCATCGACCTACACGCTTAGCGTTCCGGAAAACAAATGGTGGCGTTCGTCACATTTTGCTCGTACATGTAAACTGCTGTTTCGGCTACTGCACATCGCCACAACTGTGGTGTACCTACTGCACATGGATGCAAAAGCTGCCCAACGCCAACAATAACTAATCGATAAGATACTATGGGACACTTTGTTTGGGTTTGCGAACTACTGTAAGAGGCGCTGGCGAATCGGATGTTGCCTTGAAGGTGCCAGATCTCGTGCTAATGGGGGCTGAGGGCTAGATGCAGGTAGTGGATCTATCATTCGGGTAGGCGACGGGTGAGTTATAGAAGGTAGAGCTTGTTTTAGGCGAGAGATGGGTTTGTTATTCTTTGTCAGTGAGTGCGGTTCTCATGGTGTGGTTGGTTGGTGATTTTTCTCGTGAACTGCGCATGTAGGCAATTGAGCAAAATGACAACCCTTGGAACGCAAGACAGAATTCTACACAGGCATATCAATTGGCATATGTGTTATATCTGTTTATGGCATCCCATGTTTGGATACGAATACTGCATACACGATACGACTGACCTCGGGACGTTCGTATCGATAGTGATGTTCCCTGAGCTGGAGATCTTGATGCTTTATCTCGTGTTCTATATCTGGACACGAACACTATTGGAAGTATTTTGTTCTTGTATGCAACGCACACCGAACATGTTCTACCTCGCTATTCAAGACCCTTCCAAGGCCTGATTTTTGCATCATCCTTGCTATCAGTAAAGATAAATGTAGATTAGGCGTCATGTGACATCAGCCTTCGCTGCGGTACGGTACGCGAATCTCACGCCTCACGAATCTGACATAACGTCGATCTTATATCTCACTCACATGAATAGCAAAGATGTTTCAGGCGCAAGTACATGTACAGTGTAAGCGCGGCGTCTCCAAATAGCACGGC
>Ga0265780_10012323_pt1 | contig 10037 bp, 13 predicted proteins | sample P1T30metagenome_FD_192432 | JGI IMG/M metagenome (GOLD analysis project Ga0265780, IMG submission 192432) | Plant litter microbial communities from East Loma Ridge, Irvine, California - P1 T30 | ecosystem: Environmental > Terrestrial > Plant litter > Unclassified | place: USA: California... | reverse complement strand
GTATGCTGTTGCTTACCCACTCTGCGCCGCTTCTTCAGGCACGTAGCGCCGCGATTCATTGGCGAAAGTGCCAGCAACTCAGAAAACAAAGATTCATCTGGCCGCAACCGCCCTGGACTACGCACATGGGGAAGCTCAGGTAATCAGAAGCGCCAATATGACACGTTGATGAACACTGTGCAGGGTGGCGACGACGAGATTCCTCTTGCTGGCGTGGGACCAAAGGGCGATTTGAAACAACTAGAGTCTGCCGTTCAGGTCGGAGAACATGGACTCAAGGGCGACAACGACAGTGAAGAAGCCATCCTCTATGAGCGGACTGTTCAGGTTAATTATGAGGGGGGTGTAGCCCCACCGGCGGATGCGTATACCCAACATGTCTGGACAGGCGGACTTCCAAGGGCAATATAGACATTGCGTTGAGCTCTTCGTCTGATATTGCCATGGTGGCGTTGCGTATGTGTGTATCTTATTAGCGATTTTGTTTGGCTTGTTTTTACGATGTTACTTCGGGGATACCAGACCGGATCTGGCAGCTGGCTAGTAGCTTACCTAATACCATGATGTAGCTTAGTCGATCGTGCCCGTGCGGCACATCTCTCTTCACAACTACTGCAAACATGTCTCAAACAAATTCAACGCGAACTCTCGCTGTCATTCATAAACCTCCCCACAGACCAGTTGTCAAGACAGCATCTGTGATTCTTTATGGAGGCATGCCGTCCGATCCTGAATGGGATTGGCGAGCGGATCTCTCCGCCTCACTTTCAGACCTTCCCATCGTTATCCTGGACCCAACTTGCGATGCTTGGGATAGCACTTGGGTCCAAGACATATCCTTCCAACCTTTTAAAGAGCAGGTCAAGTGGGAGATGGATCATGCGGATATTGCCGATGTGATTGTGTTTTTCTTTGGAGGGAAGACCGACCAACCTATCACGCTGCTAGAGTTGGGACTCTATGCGCACACGGGCAAGGCGGTGGTGTGTTGTCAAGATCAATTTTCGAAGAAGGGAAACGTTCAAATTGTTTGTGAGAGATACAAAATCGACATGTGCGAAACAGTGGAGGAACTGGAAAAGGAAGTCAGGGTGAGGCTGGTGACCAAGCTTGGCATGTAACTGTCAGCCGAGCTCGAGTCACATACCATATGGTAGCATTCCGAGGTTTCTGCTGTAGATTTGGAAGCACGGGAAGTTGGCTCCCACTTGGTGTAAGGCTGAATGGTTTTGACCCCTCAATTCCCCATTGCGTATCTGCCAAGCAACGCCACCACGCCACCCTCGTATATAGCTTCCTGCCTCGACCTGTCAACAGCATGCCAAGGATTGAAATCCGGCAAGTACTATCTGCAACACCGTGGGATGTGCTAGTCGGTGAATTATGGACTTTGGTCACACTGTAGGCAACTGCGGCTGAGACCCGGATGTTCCACGATCGGTATGGTGTTGGAACGCAGGAAGCCTTGAAGCCTGCAAATGCGGCTGAGTATTCTGACTGAACAGGCCACAGCATATCGTATTTCTCACCGGATTCTCCGCAGTTATTATTGACAGTGTCCAGAGGTACTCACTGACTGCTGGGTTCCTTACTCTCCTTTCGACATTCTTGTTCTATCTTTCGCGCACTTAAGTATGTCGATGCCTGAATCTTGCTCATGTCAGTGTTAACATTTACAAGCATCCCGAAGATGCCGGTACCAGGAGGTTATCGACTTCTCAGCCTTGATGGAGGAGGTGTACGTGGCCTTGCCTCCCTGTATATGTTGAGGAAGATTCTCTCCTTTGTTGGAAGCCCCAAACCATGTGATTATTTCGACATGATTTGCGGAACCAGCACAGGGGGACTGATTGCCATCATGCTTGGTCGGTTGGAGATGTCGATTGATCAGTGTATTGAGGCGTATATTGAGATGATGGACGTCATATTTGATCCGAAAGACAGAAGAAGGCTCCCCTTCAAGATACGAAATGGCAAGGTTCAGCCCAAGTACAAGACCAAACACATTGAGCAAGCGATTAAGCAAGTGATAACGAAAGCTGGGTGTACGTCGGATGATCGATTCAGGGGAACGAAGGAGTCAGCATGCAAAACGTAAGATACAGATGCTCATGCTATTTATTATGCGAGCCTGCTAATGTGAGGATAGGGTTGTACTCGCACTTACAGAGGAGAGTCGTGCACCAACTCGCTTTACCGATTACAGCAAAGATGGCGAGCACTCAAACTTCTATAACGAAGTCAGAATCTGGGAAGTAGCTCGTGCCACATCAGCAGCGACTTCCTTCTTTCCGCCAATGGAAATTACGCGCGCTGGCGAACCGCGCCGCTTTCTCGATGCAGGCCTAGGCTTCAACAACCCCATTCAAGAGCTATACGTCGAGGCAATGTCTGAGTTCGACAAATCTGAAGGCGAGTTCGATGCGCAAATCCGCGTGCTGGTATCGATCGGCACGGGCAAGCCAGCACTGCGTGGGTTTGGCGACAATGTGGTCGAGGTTGCAAAGAGCATCGCTTCGATTGCGACAGAGACACAGCACACTGCGAACAATTTCCACCTTTCGCATATGAAATTGGCCGATAGGGGAGGGTATTTCAGGTTCAATCCTCCCGATCTTTCCGAAGTGGCAATAGACGAAGCAAGCATGAAGGGTACCATTGCCGCGCGAGCAGAGACGTACGGAAACGACGCCGAAACTGTGGCAATGGTACAGCGCTGGAAGAATGCGGCGGGTACTGAGCAAAGTGCGTTGACTCTCTCTTTAGTAGACGACTTCACTTAAAGAAGCTCTCTTCTGCTACGAGATTACCTACTCCATAGTTCTATACTGATGTCTAGAATCTATAGTACCTGCCAAGTCTTCCATAAAATCACTGCCTCTTGCAAAATCGACTCCGACAAAGCTGTTCTATTCTCTACACAAAGGGCCTATGTACATTAGAGAGGATATGTCTGGATATTGGCAGCGTCTCACCCTAGATTCCTATTATAAGTATGAAGAAATATATGACCGATGCGCACCGATAGACAGAAAGGTAACGTGTAAGTTCCCCCATCTCCGACACAGTCCTCCTCAGTCTGACCTTTCGCCGTAGTCGGTGCCTTCTTTGCGCAATTCGGACCTAGTCGCACACCTTCTCCCTCCCAAGTTGCTGAAGTCTGGATGCGCATGCTCCGCGACACGAACAATGTGCGCAACACTATCCATCGTAAACCATTCGTAATGGCGGTGCTATACATGCTTCACTTAGAGACATCGCTTCCAGATACTCCAAAGATGACCGTGATAGAACCGAATCGACGCGAAATGCTGAAGCGCTTCGCACGATGGGTTCAGTGTCAGTGTGACCGAAAGTGTGGTCGCCAATGGAACTTTGTGAACGAGGTCGGGTTATCGCGTGGTCAGACTGGCGAGGACGGATGTGACATTGTAGATTTGTATGATCATAGTGACAGTTGGAAGCTAGTATTCAAGGGCGCCAAGGTACGAAAGTTGGAGGCCACGAGGACGCTGTGGGAGGCGACTGTATAGATTGGTAGTTGTGTAGGTGTCAACGCACATTCCTTGTAACACCTGCATTCCAGGGGACGGGGCACTGCATAAGCTGCTCCTGAAGAGCATAGGCAAGAAGCATATAATGCAATCTAAGAATCCCTATCCATGTGCCTGTAAACGTACAGCCATTCTCAGTCGTAGCCACAGGGCTTGCATAGCGGTTAGGTATGAGTATCATGTCCCATATCAGAGGCCGCCGTCTTGTTCAACCCACCGGCAAACGAGCCCACCAATAACATGAATTCGGAATATTGGTGGCGCCCGGACAGGCCGGGGTAACACAATCCTTCAAATTGATGTAGCAAGGCTAGAGCTTTTATCTTTCAGCTGGTGGACAGGGGTAGCCGAGAATAAAGTCACCTGTTCGCATGCTCATACACACAGTCCACTTCCCGAGGTTCATTGACCAGCTACTACATACTATGAAAAAAGCCCCGCACGATCTTACCGCACATCAAAATCGCGATGCGAGTGAAGATTTGTTTTCTGATATCGACTTCGGTGTGGCTGGCTACTTCGAAAGACGTCCCAAATGTAGCACTACGAGCAACCAGAGTCCAGGCAGCAATGCCAGCAAGTATTATTACTCCAGCGCCAATTATACACGGAGACATATTCAAAAGAGCCATTGCGACATGTGGGTTTATCCGCGGCAACTCAGGTATGCAGTTTCTTTCGAAGCATCTTGACAGTCAATATCTAACGCATGGAACAGCGTCCCCTGTGACATGTCCGCAGGACTACAACTGCATCACTACACAAAGAGCCCTAAATCTGTTTGGATGTTGTAACAACATCGAGTGTAAGGACAACTGGGGAGTATGTCGACCATATGGACAGACCGACTGCATGGGGAACGCCCTACCAGATGCCGTTTGCTCGTCAATCTTCGGCCCAATCCTCCAATGGTACTTTTCCAAAAAAATCCCTTCTCGCTCTTCGAATACTTACCTATTGAATGCAGTTCAGCAGATGCACCTCAGTGTTTCCGTTATGCGCGCAGCGCGGCACTCGCAGACACGGATATACACTATTCATATGCGTGCGGGACGGCTACAGATGACGTCCTTATGCTTGCAAAGGCGACAAACGGCGGTGCTACTCCAACTGGAGACTCGAATACTAATGGAGGCAATGGCATAGTCAACTCCGCCTCCAGCATTGTAATTCCAGGCCTCAACGTACCAGCTGCTACAAACACTTCGCCTGGCGGTGTCACTGATGGCAGCAATGGCAGTAGTAGTGGCGGCGGCGGAAGCCCACTCAGTATTACAGCAATTGCCCTTATCTCCGTGGCTGGAGCTGGTGTACTATTCTTTGCCCTACTGATCGGGTACTGTTGCTGGTGGCGGCAAAGCCGGCGAAAGAAAAGGGAAGCACTCTATCCGTCCCAACCGGCTCAGCTCAAACACGAAGGAACCGTTTCGACGGGCACCGGTGCTGGCTCTATCGTTTCATGGACCCTCCGGACACCCAAGGGAGCAAATCCAAACGTGGCGCCATCACACAGATCAGGTAGTGAATATGGAGATTCCGGGCCTACTGCAAATCGAACACTCAAGCCTATGAACACGTTGCATGAACAACACAGCCAAAGGAGTTTTGGACAAACACCTTGATGATCCCTATTTGAGATTGGCCTTTTAAACTATTGTATACTTGTCACATACCATGTTGCTATGCCATGCGGTGCGATGCAGTATGGTCGTTGGATCTGTTTTACCTATCTACGTCTTCCTAGTTCTGTACTTTACTCATCGCAATCTCACAGGGTGTATGGCTCCTGCTTCCAGCTGACTCGCCTCTCATCCCTCATTCTGTCGAACCTAACTACGCTTTGCAGCAAGACTTGTGCACCTAGCGCACAGTCTTCTTCTTTACAGAACTCGCGTGGGTTATGACTTACGCCCTCTCTGCACGGTACGAAGATCATACTCGTCGGGCAGCGTTTGCTTGCATAAACACTGTCATGACCAGCCCCAGATTTCATCTCCATGTATTGGTTAGGGCCGAGGATTGTGTTTGCAGACTGTCGGACAGACGCGATGCAATCGGCATGAAAGTTTGTGGCTGGACTGTCAAAGTCCTCGGTAATGTCGACTGTGAGTGGGAGAGCACTTGTGCAGCCATAATTTGAGCCGTCAACGTCTTCGCCAGCAGCAATCTTTGCAAAATCGCGAAGGACCAACTCTTTCATTTTCGCGACTGTCTCGTCTTTGGGTGAACGGATATCCAGGCTGAACGTCACTTCACCCGGGACCGTGTTTGTGGAGCCAGGCTTCAAGTTTAGTATGCCTGTTGACGCTAACGCAGAATTGGCGGTTGCGAGGCGATGGGAGTGCAGTATCATCTTGCTTGCCGTTAACAAGGCGTCGGCTCGAGATTTAAGGTCGGTCGTGCCAGTATGAGTATCGCGTCCCTTCACTTTTACAGTGAGCCATTTATACGCCTGGACTCCTGTGACGATGCCAATCTTTTTGTTCGCCATTTCCAGCAACGGACCTTGCTCGATATGCAGTTCGAAGTGTGCTGCCATGGGCATGGCCTCGTGACTCGCTGGTGTACTGCCTAGATAGCCAATACGCTCGAGTTCAGACTTCATCGTTGCGGCTCCGGGATGAACTTCACGAAGGTTATGTGCCGTGTCGAGAGGTATGGAGCCTGCCCATACCCCACTCGAGACCATGGACATGGGGAACCGGGCGCCTTCTTCATTGGTCCAGTTTACCACACCGACAGGATACTCAGTCTCCGTCCAGTTGTCATTCAAGACTCTAAGCATCTCAACACCTGCTGTAACGCCTAGAATTCCATCATATCTTCCACCAGTGGGCTGGGTGTCAAGGTGGCTTCCAACAAAAGTGGGCGGCTTATCATTTCTAAGGCCTGGCCGAACAGCAAATGTATTTCCCATTGCATCCACAGTAACTTCACACCCTAGCCTTTGTGTTAGTTTACATTGGAATGTCAGTGGCAAAAACCTACCTAGGGCTTTCGTCGTCTCGGCAAACCAGTCACGTGCAGCTCTGTCGGTATCAGAGAGCGCCAGTCGGCTCATACCTGTCTCTGTTGGCTTCCTGTTATTGTCAACACGCCCCAACTAGTGAATATCTCTAGAGCACTCACTCTCCCCATCGCTCCCCTATGCCCCATTGACATGTGTGGTGAATGTCGTCCATCAACCGCTTTTGGTTGACTTTGAGATCCTTCAGTACATCATCACTCATCTCCTTGGTCCTAATCTGCCATTGTGGTGAGTTGGAGAAGCGTCTGACATGCCCACAGCCAGTCCTCGCGGGTCCAGCTTTCAGCGTGGAGTAGCGTCTGTTTGCAACCCGAAGGGCGGCAGGGAACCTGCTAACCAAGATCACCATTGTGAAAGTAGAAGGATAGAAAAAGAAGGCAAAAGGAAAACATGGCGGCACGGTTCATGGGAGTCGGCATCTCATGACATGGCCGGCGCCCAGGTTGGGGAAGGGGCGGGTCGGATAGCCGATAACAGTAGTGCGGGACTGGCCATCCCGCGTTGTGACATGCAGGTTCTCCGACGGCTAACACCAAACTTGCTCCAACTTGCGATAGCGGCGATAGTGAAATACTGTGGATCTCGTAGAGGGCAACTAAACCAGTACAAGAACTTGTAACAGCAAGTCTTGCATTTGATTATGGGGTCTCAAGGTAGGGTACTTGGCAATTCCTGTACAATTCAAACGGCGCAGCAGTCATGAGAAGATTGGTGTGGTATTGGGTATCTATGTATAATTGAAAAGTTGCCTGAACGCCTATGCATGCTGCTAATAATCAGACTACTTCATGTCTTGTCTCGAGCTTCTCCGAGAAAGCTTACGTAGCCCTTGCTTTCCCTTTGCCCTCGACAACGGGCTTCGCGTCCTCTTCAGATACGTCCTCTTCCTCTTCACTATCACTCATGAACTCATCGTCTTCGTCGTCCCACCCAAACATAGCTCGCTGCTGTTGCACAGGCTTGGATGCAGAAGCAGTCGGTTGAGCCTCATCCACGTCGTCTTCTTCTGAGCTTCCCCGCTGTGCCATCAGCATCTTCTCAATAGCCTCTCGTGTCTTGTTCTCTGCCTCCTCCTTGTCCTCTACCCACTTTCCATCTAGACGTGCTGTGCCTCTGCTGTTCATGAGTTCGTCCTGCTTCCGCTCTGTGCTTTCCACAATATCCTCCAACTTCTTCCTGCGCTCGTCCTTTTCTCGCTGCTCCATCTCCGGCTTGATCGCTAGGTACTCAGCAAGTATCTTGGCTTCAGTGACTGTGCGCAGACGTCGCCCATCCAGGTTGCGAGATGAGCCATTTACATCGCCTTGCTTCTTCTTTCGCGATGACATGCGGCCACCCTGAGCGCGCAAAATGGAACCAAAACCACCCTTGCCACCACATAGTGGTACGGTCAAGCGCAGTGAGAGAAAAGTGTCCGCTGGCGAAGAAAGCAGAGATGAGACGGGTGCAGCGTCATGTCGGACTGAACGGCGCGAGTTTGTGGTGAGAATGTAGGATGAGTTCTGTATCCAAGGTGCGCGTTCGTAGAGTGTTTCGTAGATGGAAGTGAGGGGCGCATCCTTCTCCGTAGCGAACGCGATGTTCTGCCCGCGGATGCTATTAACGATTACGGTGATGGGCGACTGTCCGGTGGCGTTCATGATGACAGTTGTAGGAGATATAGGAGAAAGATTCGGAGCACGGTGGATTCGCAGTGTTTTTAGAGGTTGCGGGTTGCGGGTTGCGCGTGTAGTGAATGTGTTGGTGGTTGGAGGCAAAGCGGGCGAAGACTGGAGATGGGGTCTTGGCACCTGTTGGTCATAGCGTTCGCTTAGATTAGCTGCCCACCCATCTATGTCGAAATCGCGTCGACAAACTCTCATCCATCGACCTCACAACTAACGCCAGGCATCCCCGAGACTTCTCGCAGACCGTCAAGATGCTCATTCCCAAGGCCGACCGCAAGAAGATCCACGAGTTAGTCCACCTCCACAAAAGTCATTGGGCGCAATTGGGTTCGAGTTTCGCACGAAACTATACGACTTGATCTTTGGCTTCCCTTGACCCCTCTACAAGAATGAAATAACTAACCTTCTCTTCCCAGGTACCTCTTCCGAGGTTAGTAAACCCCCCGCGTACTCGAGCCATGGCTATGGCACAATTATACTTTGTTGCATCTTTTGCAATGGGATAGGCTGACACACGGTCACCAGAGGGCGTACTCGTTGCCAAGAAGGACTTCAACCTTCCCAAGCACGGCGACATTGACACCAAGAACCTATACGTAGTCGTAAGTGGCTAGCCTCTTTGGTTTTGAAATTCAAACGCTAACATGACGCAGAAAGCCTGTACGTCACCCTGTTTGATGAAACAACACTTTAGTGTCTGACAAAAAATAGGCCAGTCTTTGACCTCTCGCGGCTACCTCAAGACTCGCTTCTCGTGGCAATACTACTACTACACCCTCACCCCTGAGGGTCTCGACTACCTCCGTGAATGGCTCCACCTCCCAGCCGAGATTGTGCCCCAGACCCACATCAAGCAGCAGCGCTCTGCTCCTCCCCGGGGCATGCTCGGAGGCGGCGACGACCGTGAGCGCCGTGGCGGAGGCCGTGGCGGACGTGGCGGCGACCGTGGCGGCGACCGCGACGGATACCGACGACGTGACGCTGGCGAGAAGGCCGAGGGTGCCGCGCCTGGCGAGTTCAAGCCCGAGTTCCGTGGTGGCTTTGGTCGAGGACGTGGTGCTCCCGCTGCTTAGTAGGCATGCGAGGGGCGTGTTCAGAGTAGGCTAGAGACAGATTCATATTCATGTCGTGCCTTCTGCACAACAAAATGGGTTTCGGATTCGGATATGGCGAAATGACCGGATGATACTACGAATGGATCGCTTGTCTGAGTTGCGATGTCGCAGTCTTAGATGACCACGTTCTCAATGATACCCAGTAAACTTCAGTGACTCGTTGCACAATGTCGTATTTTGACCTTGACTTGATTTGGGTGCTTGGATATTGACACAGTATGTTGGCCTTGGGTTGAAGCCTGTCCATCAATGTCCACCTTTTCCTGGTTTAAGCAATCCATGACCGCTCTTCATCCAAGCTTCACACACCTGGCCAATAGTCTGACCACCCATTTCCTTTTCCACCAACTCGCTCAGAAATGACAATCTCTCTTTGGTACTTGCATGGCCTTGACCCTGACCTTGACCATTTTTATCCCGCACTGTCCTGCCCAAGACGGCTATATTTCTCGTACTCGGGATCCTCAAATGTTCCTTCTCGACCTTGTAGCCCGTCGCCTCTGTCAAATGGCACAACCAGCTACACAAACTAGCATACGCAGAGGGTGCTTTGTTCTTCTTCGACTCGACCGTTGTGGGATCGTGCACGAGATGCTTTGCATGCACGGGGGCGCGGAACCTCGTGCCCGCAAAGTCGTGCGAACAGCAGGGTATAGCGATAAAGGGCGAGGCA
>Ga0265780_10012322_pt1 | contig 10037 bp, 9 predicted proteins | sample P1T30metagenome_FD_192432 | JGI IMG/M metagenome (GOLD analysis project Ga0265780, IMG submission 192432) | Plant litter microbial communities from East Loma Ridge, Irvine, California - P1 T30 | ecosystem: Environmental > Terrestrial > Plant litter > Unclassified | place: USA: California... | reverse complement strand
TGTGGCCAATGGTCGTCTGCGGTATTGAAGCAGTTTTTCGTATGGAGCGCGAAGATCTAGATTTCCTTCGTGATTCATTGGAGGCGATGACACTCGACCTTGGATCTCTCACGATGCGAGAAGCCGCGGCATTCCTCAAAAACGTATCGAAACACTGCGAGAACAGACTTGATCATTTGAGACGTGATCGTTTGGAAGACAGCATTGCTGTGGAATGGGACAAAATTTTCGACTGCGCACCAGTGTTCATTGTGTAAGCGGCATTTTCGATCATGGATCACGATTTCTCAAACATCTATGCCATTTCTTACTACTATCAACAAGCCCCCGTTACGCATATGACTGGCACGTGAAACGCTTCCTTCACGTTAGCTGAAATATGCTCTCCTCACGCCCACCACGTAAGATCCGTCTGGCGTAGGGTGTTGGATCCGCAATGGATCTCTCCAGCTCCGACATGATGGCTCAAGAAGTCGTCCACGTAGCCCACGCTCATTCCAGCCCTGGCGTACGCCTTTTCTACAGCCTGTGCGAGTACATCGGTTCCGTTAACCAGTGGGCCCCATGGCTTTGGACTGAAGTAGTGGTTTCCAATGACGATGCCATTGATGGAAGCTGGATGGAAAGCCATCAATTGCCTTTCGCCTTCCATTATCGGCTCGCCATGCGATGGTAGTCCATCTCCCTCACCGAGGTCGTCGTAGTAGGTGGTATCCCGGAACAGTGTTGGCACGTAGATCACATCCTCGGCCGATAGCGGTATCTCTGACAAGAGGATCTGCAAATTCGCGTCGATGTGCCGTTGTGCATAGGCGTTCACATCGGAAAACGTTGTGTTGGACAAGATCTGATCGACGGTGTCGTACAATCCTGGCTCTTCCCGGCCTTGCATATCGCCATCGAAGCTAATCGCACGAACTCCGCCCTGACCTGTGGCCTTTAGATGCTTGAGCATGTCGATCCCCGAGACCGTATCAGCGATGGCAATCGTGAAACCGAGATCGTTATCGTATGGCAAAAACTGTACGAATTCGTCCACATGGCCGATGACTAGCCAACCAGCTTCAAGTATGAGTGGAGACTGGATTTGCTGGCCATGCAAGAAGTCCAGCATTGCCGACGCCGGAAGCCTTTCGAAATGCTTACCCATGATGATGCGGCCAGCTGGGTATTTCTTCCCACTCTTCGAGGTATAAGGCGGCACTGTCTCTAAGTTGCCGAAGCTGTTGATTTCTCGATGGCCAAAACCAGAACCAGTGCCACTTGGGGGCTGGAAGCCCCCTACACCGGGTCCGCGAAGCTGCTCAAATACTTGTCGGCCTCCGGTACGAGTTGACTGTGCTGAGCGAAGGATAACGCGAATGGCGATCGGCCCTTCGAGACCTGGCATGCTGGCATAACCTGAAAGATGTATGAAAGCAGTCAGCAAATGGCTAGCGTCTTCTCAATGGCATGCGTACCTGGCTCGATGAAGTCCTGTGCCCAAATATCGGCCGACTGGTTGAAAAGTAACATCGGCTTCTCCACGCCCGCAGCCTTGCGAGCATCGTCTAGTTGACGGATGAACGCCTGTTGGATCGGGTTGGTGGTGTTTCCCTCGGTACTGATAAGTGTTTCCACCTTTTGAAGGTGGTGGTGTGTCAATACAGGGGCCATCTTCATCGCAACAGCATCTGTGGCTTGGCTGCTTCCATCGGAAACGTCGAATCGGATCGTCACAGATCCGTCCCATACTGAGGCATCCGTGACCAGTTCCCGGCCGTCGATTCCAAGGGTGATACCAGCTTGCAGTTGGGTAGCGTTGAACGAAAATTCTTGATCGACCAAGCGCCATGAAGTAGTCGAATTACGATTCTCTGGGAAGTCCAAGACGAACAGCCGGACTCGGTCGTAAGCAGCCCCTGGTGTCGCGTAAATTCTGGCCGTGCCGGTCTCTGAGACGTTCATAGGTAGAGTCTGCAGAGGCGCAACGTACTCGGGAGCCAAGAGAAGATGTCCGGATGCGTCGTGGCAAGCAGCAAGCTCGTCGTTGCTTAGTGGATTGCCAATCTTGTCCGTGTTGTCACAGCGCATGTGCTTGTCGCCAACATTCGGAAGGAATATCGCTCCGCGTTCAGCACTCCAGGCAGCCTTGTTACCGCTATCTGAGATACCATCGATGTCCACAGTACCATCGCGGTTCGTGTCGGCGCGGATGTCTGCTGTGAGAGCTGCGGTCGTTGCGGCAGCCAACAAAGGGAGTAAAGAGAAAGAGTTCGACTTCATGGTGAAAACGATCCCGGAGAGACTGATGGTCTCGAACAAGATTGAAGTGCAGATTTCCAAATGGGCAGCACCAAGCAGGCCTTTGTACTCGGGTGCCTTCTACGATCGGCCAGTAGCATTACGAATGCACCCGCGTGATTACCCTTTCTCCCCGATCACGGATGCTCAACATTTGCCGACTTTTCACTGCCCCCACACCCTTGGATGATAAGCGTTCGATGCTGTGGGCCATTTCGTTAACAGCGACAACGAACTCAAAAAAGTCGATAGAGGTCACCAAGATCTCAGGAACTGGCACGTTGCGCTAAGACTCATTTGGCTAGTTTTCTGGCCAAGACGCGGATTGTGGGGCTATACACGCCAGGGTTATCACAGAACTCTCGCCTCAGAAGCTGCTGGATCGCGTTCAGCCCCAAGACTCGGCTGTCTGAAGCCGACTATCTAGATGCTGTCAGGAATTCGCTATCTACGCTTGCACGAATACTCCGTGGCCGCCGGCGCTCGCCAAGCTCAATCACATCCGATTTGTGCGAGACACGATATGGCGCATGATAACATCAACCCCATTGACGGGAAGAGCACTTCGTCATGGCGCTGTGGATGATAGTAAGTATGTCAGTCGAAGAGAGACGTAAAATCCCACGATAAGACGATTAGAACAGTGCCGACATCTAACCTAGCGAACGTGTCGATGTCATGACCGAGATAACGAAGAGGACAGGAATCAAGAGTGGCGTGCGTCAATACTGCTATCGTGGTAGCAGACTGGTGATCGAGCAAGGGATGCGTGTCGCTGGAAGGATTCAATGCAGACATACTTAAGAAGGTTGAAGGTGAACCTCAATTTCTCAGCATACCTCGAGCTATCTCTGCCAATCTTTGAAAATGCTTGTCAACACAGCTATCTTGTTCCTCACATTTCAGTCGCTGGTATTGGCAAAAGCTGCAAGTCATTTCAAAGAGAGGTTTTGCGCATATCACTAACTGATATTAGGGGATTAGTATCGTGGAAGGCACGGTAAAGGACTTGCAATGTGCACTTGGTACTGGTCAGGTCAACGCCGTACAACTGACCGCCAAACACCTCATCCGAGTGGCGCGGTTCGATCGTCGAGGACCTCGCCTGAATGCCCTCGTAGTCTTCAACAACGATGTGTTTGATCATGCGCAAGCATCGGATTCGTACCGCGCCATCAGTAAGTGTTAATGCATGGACACTGATTCGTACTTACTTGCCTCGCAGATGGGTCCATCAGATCGCCCTTAGAAGGCCTGCCTGGCACGCTCAAAGACAGCTACATGATGGAAGGTCTCACAGTCGCCTCGGGTTCCCCAGCTTTCCAAAATCTCTCGGCCCACGACGATGCTTTCACTGTTGGACGTTTGAGATCTGGCGGTGGCATACTGCTCGGCAAGACGAACATGCCTCCCATGGCCAATGGTGGCATGCAGCGCGGCCTCTATGGTCGTGCGGAGAGCCCCTACAACAAAGCGTACCTCACGGCGGCGTTTGCATCAGGCTCTTCGAATGGAGCGGGCACGTCAACTGCAGCAAGCTTTGCAGTCTTTGCAATGGCCGAAGAAACTGTTTCCTCCGGCCGTTCGCCTGCGTCCAACAACGGCTTAGTCGCGTATACGCCGTCGCGAGGAGTTCTGTCTATCCGCGGCAACTGGCCTTTGTTCCCAGCGGCAGATGTGCCAGTACCGTATGCCCGCACTGTTGAGGATATGCTCGAACTTCTGGACGTCATTGTGGAAGACGATGAGAGTGTGGAGTCCGATTTCTGGAGAGGCCAACCCTGGATTGACTTGCCGTCTGCCAGCTCGACTCGGCCTTTGGATTCCTACTATAGCCTTCTAGATGGCGAGGCACTGCGCGGAAAGCACGTCGGTGTTCCCAAGATGTACATTGGGGAACATGACCCCGCAGCACAGCCCACGTTCGTGAGCGCAGAAGTACGTGCGTTGTGGAGCAGGGCCAAACAGACTCTCGAGTCGCTTGGAGCTATTGTCGAAGAAGTGGGGTTTCCTCTGATCACCGCTTACGAAACCCGCGGCGTGCCCGGCTGGAACACCTCATACCCGCTGCCAGCTTCCGTCAACGACACCACCCTTGATTCACCTTTCGAGACATTCGCACTCGGTTGGGAGAACTTCCTTCAACTCGTCAACGATACAAGCGTCTCTGGTATCACGCACTTGAGTGATGTCAACGATACACTCATATATCCTAACTACCCGGGCACTCTACCCGACCGTTACGGCAACCGCTTCGACAACGCTTCCAATTCTGGCGGCGAAGGCTCGATGAGCATCGACGGTCTCAACAGCACAAACATATACGACGTCGCTGGTCTAGAAACCAATCTCAGAGCCGTCGAAGCGTTCCGCAAGAAGCATCTCGAAGACTGGATGGACGCTTCTGGCCTCCACTTGCTCGTATGGCCCTCAGCAGGTGACATTGGCCCCGAAGACGCGGAATCAAACGACACGGCTGCCGAGATTGCGTGGCGCAACGGCGTGTTTTTCTCGAACGGCAATTACGCGATAAGGATATTCGGCGTGCCCACCGTGAGCGTCAACATGGGACTCATGAGTGAGAAGCACATGCCCGTTGACCTGACTTTTGCCGGCAAGGCATACAGTGATAACGACTTGTTGAGGTACGCATACGCCTTTGAGCAGAAGCATGAGCGTCGTACTGCGCCGCCCTTGACGCCGGAACTGCCTACCGATATCATTCCCCAGACACGCCACCGCAGCCTTGTCGGCACTGAACCTCCGCGTCTTGGCAACGTCACGGTAAAGAAACTTTGTGGCTCCATCGTACAGCTCTCGGGCGCGGTGGACACGGCTGCATCTGGAGGCCTGGAGCAACTTGAGGTGTTTGTCGATGGTGTTCCTGTTGCGCCGACGTTCGCGGAGGATGGGACATGGTTGGTGTTGACTGAAGTCACGCCGTATGATGATGTGCTTGGCGATGTGCCGGTGCGGTTTCTGAATGTTCCTGATCAGAGTCTTGCGATGGTCATTGTGATGGCGACTGCGAAGAATGGGAGGAGTGATGCGAAATTGCTGTGGACCTGATGAGTGACGCGCTGGGAAGAGCGCGTTCGAAACCTGGAGGTTTGAATATGTGGTATCGTGTTGAGGTGGTGGAGATGGTATATTGAGATGATTTTTCGCTCCTCGGGCCAGAAAGTAAGCTCCCATATTGGTTGTCAAAGAGAATTATGCAGAGCTCCGCTGAGATATTGCAACATTGCCGCAACATTGCCAGCTGCAAATTGAACCTCGCTTTGCGAGAGACCCTCGAGCAAACAGCCTTGCACTCGTACATCATGCAGCTTCATGCTTTCGTCTTATGTTTCATCGCCATCAGAAGCTAATTAAAACCCTGCTGATTTCTCGCAAAGATAGCTACTTTAAATGGTACATGTACAGAGGACGACGTAAAAGGCATGTTTTGTGATTCAAATCAAGCTCATATTGCTTGCTGTTCATCGTGTGTAGACCTTCTTCTTGGCATGCATCTTTAAGGTTCCTGCCCATCTTGAAAGTGCAGGCTGAGTTTAACACTGCTGCTGGATGTATTCACAGGATGTGATGAGGCTATATTGCCGAGTGTGTCATTTGGCGTACGCTGCCATACTGCACTGCTTTCCTCGTGAGTGCTAGATTAGCTCGTCTGCACCCGCTTCAAACGTCCGCACCCCAAACATGCACCAGAGCTTACTCCACCACGAATGCTGCGCCCCGCAGTCCGTCATTTAACTGTAGGAACGGGTAATATGCACGCGAATACGTTTAAGGTTCGGGTGTTGGTGAGTCGGCGCATTGCCATTTGAGCATTGAGGTGGACCATGGAACTCGACAGCTGCACCGCTCTGATGAAGTGGCTTCAGTGTCTTTCATGCGAGACGCTGATGAGGGCACGTTAATTGAGGTTTGTAGGGCAGAGTAGTTCGCAGGGCCAGCCAACACACGGCTCGCGATCGTCACGTTAGGCACGGCTAGGCCCATCGCAGACAAAGTCACGAAACGGCGGCGGTGCAGTTTGCTGCTGGCGATACCGCATCGAGTCAGTAGGCCGTGTTGGACCCTTATGAATCCTGCGCTCGTACATTTGCGGGCTGGATCTTCGGGGCGCAGTAAGTAACATGCAGACCCTGGCTTCTTGGCTCCGCACGCTGTGCATGGGAGGAAAGGAGCAGCTAATGTCAGCTAAGCCCGCGCGACAACCTTCTGCCTTTCACTCCACTCCGCTCTATACACCCGTGAAGAAGGAAGTCATACACTGCATGGCTTACCGCACTTCGCAAGCACGCAACCTCACCGACCCATCCTGACGCCGGCGGCGCAACGAGGACCAGATGTCAGCCAAACTGCGCCGGTCGAACAACGAGTACGAGCTCCTGCCGCGAGACTCGTTCGAAGAGGAGCACAAGGAACATGCAGAGCTACACGCTCCACCACAGTCATGGCTTTCGCGCCTAGGCTCACGGTTGCGGCTCACAAAGTTCCCCAATCGTGCCGCGTACGCCCACTATGTGACACCGCGCCGACGCAAGCGGTCGATACTGCGCCTGGTGTACTGGGCCATCTTCTCGGTGCCCTACATCCTCATCACCCTGGTACTCGTCGCCGGCATCTTCTTTCCCAGCTACACCGTCCGCCCACCGCACTACGAACATCTCCGGAAAGTCGCGACGAATTCCACGGTGCCTGGCCGGGCGAATCCATACAATGAGACGGTCTTCATCACAGCCGCACTGTACGAGGAGAAGGGCAGCCTAGTGTCGGGAGCGTGGGGCAAAGCGGTGCTCAAGCTCATCGACCTGCTGGGCCCGGAATATGTCCACCTGAGCGTGTACGAGGACAATGCGGACCTCAAAACCAAGCAGGCGCTGGCTGAGTTCCGCAAGAAGTTGTCATGTGAGACTCATCATTTGTATTGGGAGTGTGTGGAACTGATAGACCAGGCAACTCGACCATCGTCCACGAAGAACTCGACCTACGCAAGCTTCCCCACATCACTCTTCCCAACGGCGAGCAGCGGCTCAAGCGCATAGCTTTCCTGTCCGAAGTTCGAAACCGCGCCCTCGCACCGATCGACAAGCACGGTGTCAAGTTCAGCAAGGTGCTATTCCTCAACGATGTCATATTCGACCCAGTCGACGCTATCCAGCTTCTCTTCGCGACCAACAGAGACGAGACCGAACACGCAAACTACGCCGCCGCATGCGCCGTCGACTTCATAAATGCGTTCAAGTTCTACGACCGATTTGCTACCCGAGGCTACGAGGGCGACCTCACCGGCATACCGTTCTTCCCGTGGTTCACGACTGCCAACGACGCAATTAGTAGGAAGGACGTGCTCAAGGAGACGGACGCCGTGCGTGTGCGCAGCTGCTGGGGAGGCATGGTCGCATACGATGCGCGGTGGTTCCAGCAACAAGGCCCTTCAGCCGCGACCGCCGAACCGACTACACCAAACGACATTCGCACGTCCCCCCTCCGCTTCCGATACGACAAGGAGACATTCTGGGAGGCCTCCGAGTGCTGCTTGATCAACGCCGACCTACAGTACCGCGAGACTGGCAAAGCGTTCCCCTCCGAGCCGCGCATCTACATGAATCCTTACATACGCGTGGCATACGACGAGCGAACATTGTGGTGGCTCTCCATCACGCGACGACCAGAGCGCCTGTACTCCCTTATCCACGACATACTCAACAAAGCGGTGGGCTTCCCCGACCCGACAAATCGTCTGGGCGAGGAGCCAGGGTCGAAAATCACGGACACCTGGTGGGAGTATGACAACCCGTCACGAGGATTGGCTGCGAATGCGACCGATGCCGACTTCGCAGGGCACTGGGCCAAGGTCGACCGGATATCAGAGCCAGGTGGCTTCTGTGGAGGTTCGAATTTACTCGTCATCAATGAGAAGCCCGAGCATGGCTCGAGCAAGTGGAGTAAGATCTGGCCGCCTCACCCTCCGACTTCGTAACTCGTATTGCACATTATGTTTCTTTGCGTTTTGTCTTCAGCATAGCATCGGCGTTTCAAAATGCATGGGCATGGCGTTTTTATTCATTCGCATATGTTTATATTTAAAGGCGACATCTGCGCAAAGCAAGACGCTCGCTGGGCGTAGAATCTTCAATTCAAAGTACCAACATCTTCAATCCGCATGACACGATACGTGTGACGCTCCATGTGACGCTCGAGTCCAGACCACCACATGGCGGTGTAACCAATCGTGACGCCGACAATGCACGATCTGCAGATCCAACGCTAACGTTCTTTGTCTTGGCGTCCGCAGGCGCGCCATCACGGTTCGATCGCCGAAGGATTGGATTGCAATCCAGCTTCACTGTCCATCTTCAAACCTCACATCGTTTGCTTGTCGTTCGTTCGCGCCCTCGTTTGCTGATCAAGACTCTCCACTGCCCTGATAGACTTGTGGCTCGCTGAGGGTAGAGCAAGACGTGCCGAGAAAGAGCTTGGAGGTCAAAGGATAGCAGCATGGTCCTCGATAATGATACCCGCGGATGGGTTATGGCGGTTGTTTCGGGGATAGGTGCGTGCGGGAACATGCATGAGATGTTGGTACCCTTGCTAATAGATCTGCAGCGTGTACTTTTGGAGGTAAAGATCCTGCGGCAGGCGTTTGAAGAGTTTTGATGACGATGTACTCGCGCCCTTGCTAACGCTTGGTACAGCGTCGATAATATGTGTTGATCTCATTGTTCGCAAGTTTCCGGGGATGAAGAACTTTAAGATTGAGGATAGTAATGCTTTCTTGTCGACGGGGCTGAGTTTGTCGTTTGGGGTTATGGTATGTGGTGTTGTGTGCTTGATTTGGGATGACGTCTGACGTGGACTAGATCTTCTCAGCACTATACAGCATGCTGCCTTCAGCGAAGAACTACCTGACCAAAGGCGGTCTCTCACCTAAAGCAGCAACCTTTACATTAATGGGATGCTTCCTGGCCGGCGCGCTCGGCATATCCGTTGTATCGCAGATCCTGCACCGATACATTCCGCACTCGGTAGTCGACTGTGACCACGAGCACGGCGACGAAGAAGAAGGCAAGACCGTCGACGAAGAAGCCGGACACGCTCACCACCCCATGCAAGAGTCAAGAAACAGTCTACCTCCAAGCGACGCACACCACGACCACCATTCATACGGCACGACCAGCAATTCCACCACCACCCCGGCCCGAAGACCATCACTCCACACGGCAATCTCATCGAAAGTATCGCAACTCGTGACTGGCTCGAAACTATGCGATGAGAATGGCCAGTGCTTCGGCTACTCGGAGACCTGCGGGACAGAATGCTTCAAGAACGTACTCACCACACGCCCACCACGCCTCCAACACACCAAATCAACAGGGCAATTGAACTCCGCCCGCCCCCTTATATCCAGCCGCGCACAAACAACTCAAGGCCCACACGAACGCACATCTCTCCTCCACGACGCCGACGAAAGCGCAGTGACAATGGAATCTTCCATCGCTTCACTCTCCACCAACGGAAACGGTCGTCTACCAGCCATAACCGAAGACCACGACCACCCCCACAAACACAGCCGCACATCCTCCCCGTCCCCGTCCCCCTCCCGCACCTCCACAACTCACTCCCACTCCCACTCCCCCCAACACCACCACCATGTCCCAACAAACGCCTTCCTCTCCCTCGGCCTCCAAACCTCCACCGCAATAGCCCTCCACAAAATTCCAGAAGGCTTCATAACCTATGCC
>Ga0265780_10012321_pt1 | contig 10037 bp, 12 predicted proteins | sample P1T30metagenome_FD_192432 | JGI IMG/M metagenome (GOLD analysis project Ga0265780, IMG submission 192432) | Plant litter microbial communities from East Loma Ridge, Irvine, California - P1 T30 | ecosystem: Environmental > Terrestrial > Plant litter > Unclassified | place: USA: California... | reverse complement strand
TGGGCCGTCGCATCTGCTTTGGGCCCGGTCCTCGGCGGCGTCTTCGCACAACGTCTCCATTGGACGTGGTGCTTTTACATCAACATACCCATCGTCTCACTAGCGATTTTAGTGTTGTATCTTACGCTTCACCTACACAATCCACGAACGCCTCTTGCGACAGGACTCGCGGCTATGGACTGGCTGGGGACGGTCACGATAATTACGGCTACTATACTCCTGCTAGTGGGCCTCCAAGTAGGTGGCGTTAGCTCCTACTCGAACGCTGGTGTCATCACGTGCTTGCTGTTCGGATCACTCGCTTACGTCGCCTTCCCTTTCTCGCAACACTGGGTGGCGCAACATGGCGGCAGTCCCATCATGCCGCTGCGCATCTTCAAAGACACCAGCAACCTCAGCGCACTGGCCGTATGCGCATGCGACACTCTGGTCTTCACCTCGGTGGCTTACTTCCTACCCCTGTACTTCCAGATCGTGCTTGGACTCCAACCAGAGATCACAGGCGTATGTATGCTTGCCGTCGCGATACCTTTGGCACTTGTTTCATTCGCTTCCGGCCACATTATAGAGAAGACCGGGCGTTTCCTCGAAGTACTGCAAGCGGGTCTGTTCGTTATGACGCTCGGTGTCGGCCTTCTCATCTTGCTCGGCACCGCGCCAAGTCTCGGAACCGTCGTCGCATTTTTGGTCGTCATCGGCCTGGGGTTTGGGCCCAACTTTGGTGCGCCACTCATCGCCCTGCAAACACGCATACAAGAGACTGATATTGCTGCCGGCACCGCGGCTTTTGGATTCGTACGTGCGATATTTGGTGCCATCGGTCTAGTTATCGGCCAGGTGGTATTCCAACTCCTCATGGCGCCACACTACGGGAAGATTATCGACAGTGGCATCGCGGACGATGTTGCTCTCAACCTCACTGGGGGTGAAGCGATATCTCAAAGCGCCGCTATCAATGGTCTCACTGAGTTTCAGAAGAATGTAGTTCGCCACAGCTTCATGAGCGCGCTGAGGGGGACCTGTATTCTCATGACGATTGTGGGTGCCATTGGACTTTTGATCTCGTTCGGTATCAAGAGAACAAAGTTGCGTCGAGAGCGGACGACTGAGCTTAAGGAGCTGGAAGTCACATCGAGCGATTGAGCATGAGATAACAGCTCCCACGCGTGCAACTAATGGCTCACTCATTGATGCTCAGTCATCCGACATACATTATGCAAGCGTTTCAGTCATTTGATTCAGACTAGCTCACCTAGTCCCATGTTTCGGGTGCTAATCATTCCATATTTAATTTATTTGAGCGTCTTACATATATAGATCTGCGCAGTGCAGCCACCAATTGCCAAAGCAGCCTCAAGCTCTACCTAAATACACAGGCTAAATATACCACTTCATGTATTGCGATACCCAGCCTGGGGTGTATCACGTCTGATCTCGTTTGCGCCGTGTACCTACTTCTTTCTTCGTGCTTCCCTATGCGTCCTCAGCAGCTCTGCCAACGCCTCATCGCTCCATCCCGCGTCGCGATACGTGAAGTAATCACTTGGCAGGGTCGCAGGATTATTCGGATCTTGCGTAGGTCTGGGCAGCGGTGCCACGAGAAGCGGTTGTGGTTGGGACGGCTGTCCAGGCTGCTGTTGAGGGTGTGCGCCGTGGTCATTCTGAATAGGCATAGGCGGCATCCACCACGGCTGGGCTTGTGTCGCTGCTGGTGCTGGTGCTGGTACTGGTCCCTGCGGTATACATAATTGATCGGGGAGAGGGTAAGGTACTAACACACGCTGCCCTGTTGGTGTTACTATGACTTGGAAGGCGGGTTGTCCGGGCTGCTGAGCTTGGTCTTGGCCGTTTCTTGGGGGCTGAGGTGGCTGGTTGGGGAACATGCTTGGTTGAGTTTGATACGTTGACGATGGCGAGATGAAGAAGACCATGGGCGGGCGTAATGCATAAATATATATACATATGGTATAACGGAATATAATTGGACCGAAGCGACAGCACCTACTCGTTGTTCGATGTATAAGATGTCGCGTGTAGGACGCGTCAATGATGCGCTGTGGCACCGACGGCTGTGCTAGCAGCACGCGTGCGTTGCGTGCGAATACCATGTCAGTACATCAAATACTCCACAGAAACCCATAGTCCCTTAGCGATGTCACTGTAGTCACTAAATGATGCACGAAGCGGGTGTTGAGGGCTGCAGAAGTGTTTTTATTCTTCAACAGCCGAGACAAACTTGTTGTAGGTATCTCGAAACGCCAATAATAGGGTAACAGATACAGAGATAGCAAGATTCATCTCGAGCTCAGTCCAAGCTTTCTCCTTTGTAGCCAGGAGAATAACAGTACTTCATCAAACGACGGGAAGTCTTGCTGCCACCAGCTCTTGCTGTCCAGCACGTGTCGACAACCCCAATGCGCCGAACCTTCCACATCGCGACGCCAGTGTCAAAACAAGCCTTTAGCTTCACACCGGTCTTTTTCGAGAGCTCAGAGGCGAAGATAATTTTGTTAAGACAATGTAGGCGGTATTTATCGGGAGCTTTTTCCGTTTGGCCTGGTCTCATGAGAAACTTGATCAGAATCTCATGCTGCGCATCATCTTCGTCTTCAGTGGTACTGGTGATATTGTTCAATCCTTTGGATACCGAGGTGATGTTGATGCTATCCAGGCCTATCAAGCTGATAACATTATCCTGTGACCAAGTGCGAAACGTTCTTGCCATATCCCGCATGATCTTCAGCTCATCGAAGTCATCCGGATCGGTGGGCATGATCAAGGCGTCTAGAGCTTCGCTTACAGTTGTTGGAGTCAGCTGAAGATGAAATCTTGAACTGGTTTCCCGAAGCTTCAACAAGGCGAGAACATCAACACCATGTTGAGGGAGTGGTGCGCCGCAGCAGATGGGCTCCACCCATCCTGATACCTCGCCGTCTTTGTCTGGTCGATGGAAGATGTTGACATAGTCGTTGATAGTCTCTAGCCCGGTACGAACTCGACGCTTCGCTAGAAGCCAAGGGGTAAACTCGCCCCGAATCTGGCGGCAGGTTTGAGTGAGGCCCCAATATGAATGCGCAAAGTTGGTCGGACAAGCTATGCCGCGAACAGAGCGCCGAGGTACGCCTTCGGGGTAGTGGCGAACGTTCAAAATCTTCTTCTCTTCGTCGGTCATGGCGTATTGATATATCAAATTGCGGACTTCACCCGGTAGATCACTCCAGGATGCATTCTGAGTACCTGGCTTCTTTGGTGGATACCGACGAGAATGCGAGCGCGGCACGTATTGATCCTCATCATCGCTCTCGTCATCCTTCTCTTCTTCTGATACCCAACCAAGCCAACGACCCAATCTATCAGCCTCTGCTCTGACTTTCTCTTCGAGACTCGTCTTCCTTCGGTGTGCACCTGTGGTTGTTGATTTCGTGATGCGCGCACTCTGTACACGAAGCTTTTCGCTCAAATGGCCAGACTGAGCGGTCGACCCTGAAGTTCGTGAGTCACGAACACGATTGCGGCTGGACCTGGCCCTAGGCATTTCATCGTCGGTAAGCTGAGCTACGGTAGCCTTAAGCGATCGCTTTACGGGAGGTGCGTTGTAGTCGGCAAGGTTTGCAAGTTCCGCGGCAATATTCGTAGGCTTCTTGTGCCCGCGCTTTGGGTGCGGAAGTCGCATGTCCTCACCGCGACGGCGCCTGGCACCCCTATCGCGATCGCTTTCATTCTGGGAAACTGCACGTGTCTCCTGAACGTCGCAACGATTTCGCTTCCTGGGCAACTGCGAAGGTACGCAGTCCTTCTCGGCTTGGTGTTTGCGCTTTGAACCCATCATGTTCGCTGTATGTAGGAGTTACTGGCGGATACTAAATCTAGAGGAATTCACTGCGTGATGTGAAAGGACGTGGGCGTATGTATACACCAGGTTGACACAGTTATAAGATCTGGTGGAGCGTTCCGTTCAGAATGGGTGCCTAGTTGTCGAAGAGCAATCTACTATGGATTGAAGGGGAAACGCACGTGCGTTCACAACTCTTTCATTCACTCATATGGATTAGCTTAGATTTGTTGTTGTCGTCCATAGGAATTACTGATTGCACCAGGTCGGTATAGTTGTTGTCGCGATGGGGGCCTGTATGATCCATGGCGATGTGTGTGCGGAGACCTGGCTTTCAGTGGTACCGAAACGCGACACCACTGCAGGCGAGTTTGCAGCCGATGACCCCTACGATACTATTTCGTGTTAGCATCGTGAGGCTGATTTGACTACGCAGTTTCTGTCCTACTATGCTGGATCAAGTTCCAAGATCACAGCATGACAGTCGGTATCCGAACAATAAGAAGGCCACGACAGTCGTCCTCATAGCTGGATCGAGACCTTTGTGAAGAAGCAAACGTGTCGCAAGCTATTCGAGTTTCTTAAGCGCCGCTAGGGTGCTTTTTCTCCTTGTTTTCTCGAGGCCCAGCCGATGCGAAGAAGAGCTGATATAACGGTCGCGGTCAGGTGGTCGCGGACGCGGCGGCTCTAGCCCCTTCCCACAACAACGGAAGTCGTTCTGTGTGCGACCGCGCTTGCCAGACGACTGCACTAAGCAGCAATAGAAGATCGTAAACGAGATCAAAAATATCTAGACGCGACGAAGATGTCCAAGATATGCTCAGCTTGGGATGAATGAGTGTTGAAGTCGAAGCTGATCGGCAGTTTGCCAAGCTGGATGACGTCATCACGGTTTTCTTCTCCTTCCCTCCTCTAGACGCAAACATCCCACTTCGCTTTCGCAAACATTGGCCCGGTCCCGAAGCTACCAGGCTCAGACATGTACTACGCGATGCCATTTCTTCTCGAGGTCTCGGCGCGCCTCGTCACGTGAGTAAGCCACCGTTTAATGTGTGATCAGTGATCAGTAAACCCGATACCGAGCCTCGGGTCGCCTCACAATCAGCCAATCAGAATCACGCACTCCTTTACAGCTCAGCTCTTCTTCGAGCGATAGTCTCTTGGAGGGTGTGAGTAACTCAATATGGCAAACTTGATAGTGCGCTGCGCTTGCTCTCGGCCGTAACTATGAACGCGTGCGGGGAACAGGAAATAGCACCGGGTATATACAGCACATAACTTAATTCTCATTGTGAAGTATAGCGGAGGATATCCCGTGTGCCTTTCACAGCACCTTGACTTAACCCACCATACTCCTAGCATGAACCACGATTGCCAAAATGGACATGTGACATTGATCCATGAGACCGAGACTGTCATTGCTGGAAACAACGGTGAGAAGTCCGACCCCGAGCATCAATCTCCATGCCAACCCGCCAAACTCGAGGATGAACGACGCTGTAGTGAACGGCCGGCTAGCGAAGATGGATCGTTCACCAGCCCCGTCGACCCGATGGACTGGGATGGTCCGGACGACCCTGAGAACCCGCACAACTGGCCTACATGGAAGTTGGCTTATCATACGATGATACCAGCCCTCTTTGGATTCACTGTGTAAGTTGCAAGACAGCCTGTAACACTAGAAAGTACTGACGATGCAGCACCTTTGGAACATCAGTGTATACACCCGCGCTCGCAGACGTCATGCGTGACTTCGACGTATCGCGCACGGCTGCGCTCATCGGAATAACGCTTTACACGCTCGGCCTCGCGTTTGGTCCAATCGTCACTGCACCACTCAGCGAAAGGAAAGGCCGAAAAGCTGTCTATCTGGTGTTCTTCCCCATATTCATGCTGTTTACTCTCGGTGCAGGCTTCTCGAAAACATACGCAGGCCTGGTCGTGTGTCGATTTTTCGCAGGATTGTTTGGAAGTCCAGCGCTAGCTGTTGGTGCTGGAACGAATGCCGATTTGTTTCCACCGCATAAGCGCGCCTTGGCCACGAGTTTCTACTTGATGGCTCCTTTCGCTGGGCCGTCCATTGGGTATGTATCTTCCAGAGTCTATCGCTCTACTAGATGTTGACGTGATGACAGACCCGTGGTTGGAGGATTCGTGGCGCAGTACAAGACTTGGCCGTGGACACAATGGTCCATTCTTTTACTTGCGGTGGCTGTGTATGCCACATCTATACCAATGGATGAGACTTACAAGCCAATCATCTTGAAGAAGCGAGTGAAGGAGACTGGAGCGCAAAAGAAACAAGAAAATGGAGATATCAAGCGTGAGATCGTTCTGAGGTTCATTCGGCCCCTCCACATGCTCTCAACAGAGGTACGATTGCAAGCCCCCGTGCATCTTCGTCCATGTTTGAACTAATTGTGCACAGCCTGTAGTGTTCTTCGTCTCGCTCTACACAGGTTTCGCATTTGCGGTGCTGTTTCTCTTCTTTGCAGCTTTCCCTTACGTCTTCTCACGTCCGCCATATTCCTTTACGCCGTCTCAGTCTGGGCTCACATTTATTCCCATCAGTATTGGTGTGTTTGTTGGAGGTATGACTACTATTGTCATAGACCGCACGATCTACCTGAAAAAACATCAGCAGGCCACCTTGAAAGGCAACCCGAACGCTGACCCGGAACATCGATTATATAGCGCAATGCTTGGTAGTTGGGGTATGGTCATTGGTCTCTTCTGGTTTGGCTGGTGTGCTGATAAGGGCGTTCATTGGGCTCCCACTGTGGTGGGAGTTATACCTTTTGCATGGGGAAATATCTGCGTCTTTGTGAGTTGCGAAGCTCGAGTTCATGTTCCATTAACACTAATACCCTGATCTCTAGACATCTTCTGCTCTCTATCTTGCGGATGTATACGGTGCGATGAACGGCGCGTCAGCTATAGCGGCGAATGGAATCGTCAGGTACACGCTTGGGGCTGTCTTTCCCCTCTTTACCGTGCAAAGTAAGTCATCAAACGTGGAATCAGCCGATGGCAATATCTCGAGCGTTACACAAGCTAATATCTGACTCAGTGTATGATGCTCTCGGGATCGGCTGGGCGACGTCTCTCCTTGGCTTCCTGTGTCTGGCTATGGTACCTATCCCATTTGTATTCTTCAAATTCGGTCCAGTTATCCGCGCGAAGAGCAGATTTCCAGTGGCCATGTAGAATGCATGCTTTGAGATGGTACCCGTCCCAACACGTAAATGAAGGCGGAAAGGTGACCGTGAAGGAATGTGGACGGAACTGGACGCGCATCTAGGGCAATGCTGAAAAGCTTCACAAGGCGAGTTGAACGGTACTGGAGAGCGAATGAAGTCTGACGACGCGTCAGTATACTAAAGACATGCTCGTGCAATGAGGAACATACTGGCGCCTTCGCAAACTTAGAAAGCAAATGATCACGCGTCATGTAGGGAGGGTTCTAGCGCGGGACCCGAGTCATGCTTTGAAAAACAATTCGGGGTCGGCCTTAGCTTCGCGTCTGCTGCTTGTAAATCAGTTCCTGGCTCGCATCAAAACTGAGATAATACAGTATGCACGTTGCTCGACAGTGCCTGACGGTGCGTTGCACAAGGCTGACGGCGCAAGTATTGGAGGCTGTAGATAGTCGCTGCTGCACACATAATCGCAACAACAACAGTCCAAATCCCTACGCTTTACACTTTTCAATCAATCCAATACCTTTTCCTCTTACCACTTGCTCTGCCGCTGTTTCTCGAACGCAATCTCTTCATCCTCACCATGGATCCCAACGCCTTCACGGCCCCGTTCCAGCTCACCAAGTCGCTCAAGCGCGATGTGTACCCGGCCATCGACCCCAAGAACCCCACTCTCAGCGCCAAGGGCAAGACCATCCTGGTCACGGGCGCTACAGGCGGTTTAGGAGGCGTAAGACGGTCCGTCGTCGATCGCGCGAGATGGATGCTGACGCCAACGAATAGGAAGTGGCCCGTGCCTGGGCTATAGCCGGCGCCCAGGGCATCGTACTTGTCGGTCGCAACAAAGATCTGTTGGCAGAGCCCGCCAGAGCCATCGCCTCCCTCAGCCCCGAGACCAAGGTCCTCAGTACCACCGCCGACCTGACCAACGAGGCCGAAGTCCAGGACCTGTTCAAGAAGGCGACCGATGCCTTTGGCACCGTTGACGTCGTGGTCCATGCCGCGGGTAGTATGGTGGGCGGACCTGTCGGCGACCTCGAACCCAGCGCTTGGTTCAGCGACTACGAGGTGAACGTCAAGGGCTCGTATATTCTCGCATACTACTACCTCAAGGTCGTTGAGTCCGGTACGCTCATCCTGCTGAACACGCTTGGCTCGTCCTTCACAGTTCCCGGCATGAGCGCCTACTCGGGCAGCAAGATGGCGCTACTCAAGTTGGCCGAGTACCTGGACGCTGAGAAGCCTAATCTTCGCGTCTTCACCGTGCACCCTGGTATCGTCGCAGCGACCGAGTCAAAGCGCGGTATGATCGTCGACCAGCTCACGCCGTTTGCGCACGACAAGGGCATCCAGACGGGTGGCTTATCGCTGTACCTTGCACAGCCCAAGGCCGACTACCTCAAGGGCTCATTCCTCAGCGTCAACTGTACGTATCTCATTCTATTCCAACTCTTTATCTACGACTGCTGATCTTTTCCAGGGGATGCAGACGAGATGGAGGCGCATAAGCAGGAGATCACCGAGCAGAAGCTGCTCAAGCTTAGGTTTCTGAACGCGAAGCTCGGTCCGGAAGGTCATCCGTGGTCCGCGTGACTAGAGAATCGCGAGGCCGACGGGACGGACAGAAAGGCGGAGGAAGGCGAGAGACATGTGAAGAACAAGGAAGTGTTCGTGTGGTCAGGAACAGAGTGGCGCGCTTGCGAGCTGGGTAAGCGATCGATCGCGGGTCGGGTATGCTAGAGCTCTTCGCGCTTTGTAAGGGGTGCTGCGGGTCATCTTAGAATGGCGACACATGATTTTCGAGGCAGTTTTCCAGCATTCCCTATCGGTCTCAGCCATATTGATACGGTTGCGACGTAGAAGTTCTGTGTGCGGTGATGGCCATGACGCTGTCCGAACTAAGATCCACTGTGCTTACCTAATAAGTGGCCCCCGCTTCCGCCCCAACCTCCTTCCCTGCTGCCTTCGGGCGTGGCCTCTATCACCACAACAGCTCTACATCCCCTCAAGCATCCCATGCCGTGAGGCTTTCTTCCCAGCCCCATGCCTGACGCATGATGTCGTATCGATCAGCAGCCCGAAAACGGAACCATCAAGCTGCCTTCTCCGAGACACAAAGAATGCATGGACCGCGTACGACCTCGCGACACCCATGAGAGGCACTTCGAATCGAGGTCCTTCCTGCAGAAGTACAAGACCCTGTGCTACTCGCTTTGACGCGAAGGTGTGACCTTATGACGTCGATCATCGAAGGTTCAGCACGCATCCGCTATTGAACAACATCAACGGCAGTCTCGATTTATCAAACCTCTTTCCGTTTGAGACATGCTTTTGCTGTTGCCGCACTGTCGAAATGTCGGGAAAAAATCTCGCAGCTCGCTTTTATACGGCCCGTCGACGCGTGTTCGATTCATGTGCGCTGTGGTAACGCTGTATCCTCCCCTGTGTTGTACACTGTCATCAAGTCGTGCCATCAGGGTTCGTTTGAGGCTTACAAGTCGGCATTGATGCTTTAGCAAGCGCTATCGTTAGTTCGGTAAATTTTCCCGAGCTCCAACAGCCACGTTCACGGCCCTGTTGCCGCCACGCTGCAGGTCACAGCAGCATCAGGTTTTGACTTCGCCTCAGAGCTTCTCGCGGGGCGAACGTTACATTTCCTCTTCTTTTTCATCAAGTCGCTCCATCGATCTCTTCGCTAGAGGATATCAGCATCGTAACGTGGACCGGTGATGCCGGACCAGAGATAAACGGGGGGTCAGGGATCAGTAACTCGAATCTACATTTCGTGTGATCATCATTACTTACGATACCCCCTCTATATTGCAAGGCTTAGTCATCGCGGTGACTTATACGCGCTTGTTTTACAAAAGTACTGTCAACGCGTTGTGGCATCATTACGTCGGTGTCGGTCCAAAAGAAGATTCTTCATGTCATGTGCACGTCTTCAATGCGCTCACCCAGATTCGGTTGCAAGCATACCAGATTTCAACTGCGTAAGCGTGCAT
>Ga0265780_10012320_pt1 | contig 10038 bp, 7 predicted proteins | sample P1T30metagenome_FD_192432 | JGI IMG/M metagenome (GOLD analysis project Ga0265780, IMG submission 192432) | Plant litter microbial communities from East Loma Ridge, Irvine, California - P1 T30 | ecosystem: Environmental > Terrestrial > Plant litter > Unclassified | place: USA: California... | reverse complement strand
GCCCAGCACGACCGGGCCGCCGGCGGCGATGTCGTCCGCCAGCCAGGTGGTTTGCCGCACGCCGCCCACGCTGCACAGGACCGGGCCGTCGATGTAGCGCCAGCCGCGCGCGCTGCGGGTAAAGGCGTTCTCGGGCGCCAGGGCGGCGCCGGGGCCGCACAGGCTGGCGGCGGCATGCGGGTCGGCGTCATTGACCAGGGTGCGGAAGCGGTAGCCGTCGATGCGGAAACTGTGCACCCGGTCGGGTTCGACCCAGTTGTCGTGGCGGCCCATGCGTTCGGCGAAGATTTCCGGCTCGGGGTGGTAGAACTGCGGCGCGTGGCGCAGCACCAGTCGCGCCAGCGGGCTGAATTCATTGTATTCGTACTGCAGCGCGTGCGCCATCGCCAGTCCCTGCAGCGCCAGCACCGCCAGCAGCGGCGCGGGGCGCCAGCGCGGCAGCCCGCGCAGCATCGCCAGCAAGCCGAACAGCAGGGGCATTGCGGCCCAGAAGGCGTAGCGCATCGGCCCTGCGGCGCCCGAATTCCAGTTGATCACGGCCAGCGCCGGCAGCGCCAGCGCCAGGGTGAAGGCGAAGCACAGCAGCAGCAGGCGCAGGGCGCGGCCGCGCGCGGCCAGCAGCGCCAGCAGCACGCCCGGGATCGCGAGCCACATGCCCTGGTTCAGGTCGAAGAAGAAGGACAATAGTCTGGTGGTCCCGACCAGCGCGGGGCGCGAGAAGCGGCTGGCGATCAGGTTCGGCACGCCGTATTCGACCAGGTTGAACAGCACCGGCACGGCCACCAGTGCCAGGCCGAGGCCGAGGCCGGCCAGCATGCGCCGCAACGAGACCGGCGCGACCGGCTGTATCCGGGCCACCTGCGCGCGGATCAGGGGCGCGAACAGGAAGAAGAACACGATGGTCGGGTTCTGCTGGGCGGCCAGGCCCGCCAGCAGGCTTCCCGCCACCGGCATGCCGCTGGTGAACAGCAGCAGGCCGGCCAGCAGGGCTGCGGCGCCCACGGTTTCGGGACTCGACCAGGCCCAGTACAGGACGCCGCCGCACAGCATGAACAGCGCCAGGCCGGTCCAGGCGCGCAAGTCCGAACCGAAGAATCGGCGCAGGGCCAGGCCGAGCACGAACACGCAGGCCAGGTTCACTGCCTGGAAGGCCTTGAACGGAGCCTGGCCGGCCGCTTCGAGCAGGCGCAGGGGCAGGGCGGCCATCATTGCATAGCCGAAGAAGTGGACGCTGTACACGTTGCCGCTGTCGCCGCGCGCAAAGGCCGGGTAGACGTCGCGCACGCCGCGCCGGATTTCGTCCTGCAGCAGCGCGAACAGGGGCGTGAAGCGCTCCGGCGCCAGCGCCTTGGTGCGTTCGAGGTCATCGATGCGGATATCGGGCGTACCGTGCGCCGCGATGCCCACGGTGTTCACCGAGTATTCGAGGATGTCGCCGCTGAGCGAGACCGGACGCGCCATGAACAGCGCCGCCAGCGCGAGCGCCAGCAGCAGCCCGAAGCGCCACGGCGCGCCGGCCGTGCGCACGCGTTCAGGCCGCTTGCGCATCGCCTTCGGGTCCGGCGTTGCCGGCGTCCGGCGCGGGGCTGGCGGGCAGCGTGCGGTACCAGCGCTGGCGCACCAGGCCGGCCAGCACCTGGCGCGCGCTCTGGTTCCAGGTCAGCCACGGCATGCCGGTCGAGAGCGGGATGCGGCCGTCGCCGCGGCGCTCGAGCCAGGATTCGATCGCCTGCGCCAGGTCCTCCGGCGCCAGGCCACTGAAGTACCAGGCGTGCTCGCCCGCCACTTCGCGGAACACCGGCAGGCTGCGCGCGATGATCGGGACGCCGTGCTGGGCCGCCTCGATCAGCGGCAGGCCGAAACCTTCGCCCTCGGATGGGGCAAGCAGGGCGGCCGAGGCGCCGTACAGCTTGAGCAGCATCTCGTCCGAGATCCCGGCCAGCCAGAACAGTCGCCTGCCCTTTTCCGGGTGGCTGCTCATGCGTTCGGCCACGGCTTCCATCATCCAGCCCTGCTTGCCGACCACGACCAGGGTGACGTCGACGCCACGCTCCCACAGCAGCTCGAATGCGGCCAGGGTCTGGGCATGCCCCTTGCGCGGCTCCACCGTGCCGACCATCAGGAAGGCCGGGCGCTGGCGCAGCGCCTCGAGTACCTGGCCGGCATCCGGCGGCAGGCCGGTGCTGGGCGCGCTGGCGTTGATGTCGGCGCCGAGGTGGAACCAGCCCAGCTGCAGCGGCATGGCGCGGCGCAGTCCCTGCGCTTCGGTCCAGGCCGCGTACTCGTCGGCCACCGCGCGCGAAATGCACAGCACGCCGTCGGAGACGCGGTGCACGGTGCGCAGGAAGTCGGCGAAGCCGTCCTCGGTCCCGAAGGGGAACACGTCCGGGCGCAGCACCGGCAGCAGGTCGTAGACCACGAAGTAGATCTCGACGCCGCGCTCGCGCATCGACTGCAGCAGCCGTTCGTTCTGGGCCACGCCGCTGATGTAGAGGTCCAGCCCCAGGAACACGTCGCCCGGACGCAATTCGACCGGCGCATCCTCGACCGCGAGGCCGCTCTCGCCGACCAGACCCATGGCCCAGTTGCGGGCGTAATGGTAGGGGCGGTTGCCGCCGGTGCCGAACACCGGCTCGATGCGGAAACCCGGCGGCGGACTGGCAATCAGCGCCAGCAGGATGCTGCGCACGACGCGCTGGATGCCGGTCTTGAGGTCGGTCTGCACCAGCGCCGAGACATCGACCAGCAACTGGCGCGGCGCGCGCGGCGGCAGGTTGGCGGCGAGCGCGCCGGCCAGCGCCGGCAGCTCGGCCGGCGGGCAGGCGCGCGCCGCCGCCGTCACCAACTGGCGGTAGCCGGCATGGGCGCCGCGGGTGGCGAAATGCTCGATCGCCTCGAAGCACAGGCGGCCGGCATGGGCCGGGGCGTGCTGCGTTTCCATGAAGGCCAGGGCGCGCTGCGCCAGGCCGGCGCGCAGGTCCGGATCGGCGCGCAGGCGGCGCAGCGCCTCGGACAGCTCTTCGCAGGCGAAGCCGTCACGCAGTTTGAGCAGCAAGGCGTCGTCGATCGACGCGGTCGACCCGTGCGCATTGACGATGGTCGGCACGCCGTACAGCAGGCAGTCCAGCACCGCCGCCGAGGTCTCGCCGCGCGATGAGCCGCGCAGCTGCACCGCGCAGTCGGCGCCGGCCAGGTAGTCGGCATAGGCGGCCGGGTCGACGAAGCCGGTGATCGTGATGCGGTCGGCGCACTTGCTGGCGCGGATCTTCTTCGACAGGTTGGCGCCGTACTTGCCGGCGTCGTTCTCGCCCACGAAGACCAGCGAGCAATGCGGGTCGGCCGCCAGCGGCGAGGCGAGGAAGGCGTCCAGCAGCTCTTCGTTGAGCTTGGTCTTGCCGAGCATGCCGAAGCTGCACACCACGTAGTCGCCGGCCCCGAGGCCGAGGCGGGCGCGGGCGGCCGCGCGCGCCGCCGGCGTGGCGGCGCCTTCCGGCTTGCCGCGCAACAGGGGAATGCTGCGCCAGCCGTCGGCCGCGCCTTCGCCGTACCACTGCTGCGCCAGCTCCTTCGGGTATTCCGAATGAACGATGATGCCGGTGGCGTTGTCCAGCACGCCCTTGTTCAGTGGATATTGCCCCACTGCCGGATGGCGCCCCAGCTTCAGGTGCCCGGCAAGGCCGCTGTAGCCGTGCGACTCGTACAGGGCCTTGATGAAGCCCTGCGGCAGGTAATCGGTGTTGTCGAGGTGCTCGATCACGTTCGACAGGTAGAAGTCGTGCAGCACCACCACGCCCGGCACCTCGCGGACCAGCTCGAACATGTGGCGGTGCGCCGGCGAATTGCCGAAGTGGTAGAGCACGCGGTCGTAGGAAGCGGCGTGTTCGCGCAGCCAGGCCACGCTGCGCTGCGGGAAGCGTTCGATGCGGGCGTCGCTCACCTTGTCCTGTGCGACGATCAGCTCGATGTCGTAGTACGCGGCCAGTTCCGGCGCCAGCTCGGCGCTATAGTCGGCGATGCCGGATTTTTCCGGCGGCAGTGGCGAGACGTAGGCCAGGCGCGGTTTGGCGGCGGGCGCGGACAGGGCGGGAATTGTGGCGGCGCCCACGCGCTGCCACAATTCCGCGGCCGTGCCCTCCAGGGGCAGGCAGGCGAACGCCGGACTATCGACCGCTTCGCCGGCCGTTACCACGACGTCGGGCACGAGGCTGGCGAGGGCGTGGCGGCGCAGCAGCGCGCGCAGCTCCGGCCGGTCCGGCAGCGTGAACGGACGCACGCGGCTGCGCGGCGCCAGGCCGTCGAAGGCCAGGCGCAGGGTGTCGAAGGCGCCCGCGGTTGCGGCCGGCGCGGCGATCCACAGTTCGTGCCCCTCGGCCAGGGCGGCCAGTGCGCGCGCCAGCGCGAGCGCTTCAGCGGCCGGCTGGGGCATGTTGAGGAAGTCGATGACGATACGCATTTATTGTCCTGCCTGCTGGTTGGCCTGCGCGCGCTGGAGGTCGGCCAGCACCGTGCGGACCGAGACCGGCAGGCACTTGAGTTCTTCCGGAATCTCGACGCCAGCCGGCGCCTGCTGGGGCGGATCGAGCTTGACGGCGGCGATCGAGGCCGACACGCGCTCACCGATGGCCGGATGGCGCCGCATCACCGGAATAACCAGGCGGCGCAGGCGTTCGTTGGCGGTGAGGCGGTTGACCACGCGGCGCAGCAGCTTCGGGCGGCGCAGCGACTGCACGACGGCGCCGAACACGCGCACCGGGCGCGTGATCTTCCACGAGGTCGAGGACAGCGTCGCCACCAGGCGCTCGTCCAGGCTGCGCGCCCAATCCGCCATCTGGCGGTTGGCGTCGGTGGCGGCGGCGAGCTTGTCCTGTATCCGGGCCATCTCCTCGTCGGCCTGCTCGCGTTCCTGCTTGGCCTTCAGCTGGGCAGCGCGCAGCGCTTCGTCCAGCGTGCGGGCCTGGACCTGGCTGGCGGACAGCTCTTCCCTGCGCTCCTTGAGCTCGGCCGCGCGCTCCTTCAGCTGGGTCTCCAGGTCGCGCTGCCAGGCGGTCAGCTTTCTGGCGTCTTCCTGAGTCGCGCGCAGCTGCCGGTCGAGCGCCTCGCCGTTCTTCCAGGCCTTGTCCAGGTGGTGCGAGATGAAGTCGTCGAACACGTTCGGCTGGATCCCGAAGCTGGGCAGCAGTTCCGGGTGCTCGTCCGCCACGTAGTAGCGGTTCAGGCCATCGAACCACACGAAGCGGTAGCCACTGGCGCCGACCAGGGCGTCCCAGGCTTCGTAGCGGGTCTCGCGGCTGTTCGGCAGCGTGGCTTCGATCACCAGCACCCAGGGGCGCCAGCGTGCGAAATCCATCCCTTTCAGCACTTCGCCTTCGAAGCCCTCGACGTCGATCTTGAGGAAGTGGATCTCGCCGCGCACGTATTCCGCGCAGACCGAAGCCAGGGTGCGCACCGGCACCGTCATCTCGACGACTTCATGGCCTTCCGCGCGGTGCAGTTCGGCCACCGCAGCCTCCGGCGAGGCCCAGCCGCGCACCTGCGGGGTGTCGTACAGGGTCAGTTCGCCGTCGACGCTGCCGGCCGCGACCGCCAGGTTGACGTCGCGCGGACGCTGGTCGAGGAAGGCCTGGTGGAAGGAGGGCAGGGGCTCGATGCTGATGCCGCGCCAGCCGGCGTCGTAGAAGGCCCTGGTGACCGAATGTTCTTCCGGGTCGTTGGCGCCGACGTCGATGTAGAAGCCGCCGGCCACGTGTCCGAGCGCGCGCCACAGCAGCACGTCCTCGGAATTCTGGGAATAGGAGATAAAGCTCATTGCGTCACTCGGGTGCGTTGGATGTCGATGGCCGGGTCGAGCCAGGCCGAACCCTCGAAATGGGGGCGGCGCATGTTCATCACGGTGAACACCAGCGCCAGGTCGCGCCATTCGTAGTTGTTCACCAGGTGGGTCTCGGTGCTGACGATGGCGGTCGCCACCGAATAGCTGCCCGGTCCGAGGTTCATCGGGAAGGCGAAGCGGTACACCACTTCCTCCCCCGGCGCGACGTTCTCGAGGGGCTGTCCCTTGAGGTGGGTATTGGTGCCGTACATCGGCTGGCCGAGGCGGTCCTTGATCATGTAGCCGAGGACCATGCGCGGAATCGGCGCGTTGATCCTGACCCGCACCTCGAGGGTGACGGCGGCGCCGACGTCGACCACCTCGACGCGCTGGCCCTGCTCGTCGAGCAGGGCGATGTCGTCGACCGTCGCTTCGCCGGTGCCGGAGACGGTCTGCACCTTGCCGTCGCCGGCATCGTTCAGCCGTACCGTCTCGTTCTCGCGTTCGGCGATCATGGCGTTGTAGTAGTCCATGATCTCTTCCGGCTTGCCTTCCTTCGCCAGGCGGCCGCCGTCGAGCAGGATGGCGCGGTCGCACACCGACTGGATCGCCTGCTTGTCGTGCGAGACCAGCAGCAGCGTGGTGCCCTCCTGCCGGAACTGACGGATGCGGTCGAAGGACTTGTGCTGGAAGTAGGCGTCGCCCACCGACAGCGCCTCGTCGACGATCAGGATGTCGGGGCGGCGTGCGGTGGCCACCGAGAAGGCGACGCGCATCTGCATCCCGCTCGAATAGACGCGCACCGGCTGGTCCATGTAGTCGCCGATGCCGGCGAACTCTTCGATCTGCGGCATCAGCCGCGTGATCTCGTCGACCGTCATGCCCAGCAGCTGGCCGGCCATGTAGACGTTCTGGCGTCCCGTGAAATCGGGATGGAAGCCCATGCCCAGCTCGAGCAGGGCGGCGACGCGGCCTTCCATCCAGACGCTGCCGGTGGTCGGCTGGGTGGTGCCGGTGATGAGCTTGAGCAGCGTGCTCTTGCCGGCGCCGTTGATGCCGATCAGGCCCACGGCCTCGCCCGGCGCCACCTGGAAGTTGATGTCGGTGAGCACCCACTTGAGCTTGTGGCGCGCCCCGCCCACGGGCAGCAGCCATTCGCCCAGGCGCGACCAGCGCGTCGGGTACTGCTTGTAGGCCTTGCCCAGGTTCTGTACGACGATGGTGCCCATCAGAGTTCGTCCACCATTTCGCCGGAGCGCTTGCGGAACAGGCGCAGGCCCAGGATGCACAGCAGCAGGGCCAGCACGGTTGCCGGGAGCAGCGCATTCCAGTCCGGTGCGCGGCCTTCGACCAGGATCGCCTGGTGCGCCTGCACCACTGCCGCCATCGGGTTCCAGGTCAGCACCGGGCGGATGTTGTCCGGCAGGATCGAGGCCGGGTAGACGATCGGGGTGAGCCAGAACCAGAACTGCATGGCGATCGTCACGAACTGGCCGACGTCGCGGAAAAACACGTTCAGGATGCCCGTCACCATGCCCAGGCCGACGGCCAGCAGCACCTGCACCAGCAGCACTGGAACGATGGCGAAGAAGACCGCGCCCGGGAAATGGCCGGACGCGATGAGGTAGACCAGGAACAGGCCGAAGATGATGCCAAAGTTCACCAGGGCATTGAGCACCACCACCACCGGCAGGCAGATGCGGGGGAAGCTGATCTTCTTGAGCAGGTTGGCCTGCTCGAGGAACATGCCCTGGGCCCGGGCCACGATTTCCGCAAACAGGCCCCAGGTCAGGATACCGGCGCACAGGTAGATCGAGTAGGCGGCGCTGGACGTATGGCCGGGCAGCTTGGCGCGCATGACCTCGGAAAAGATCACGGTGTATACCAGGATCATGGCCAGCGGGCTGAGCACCGACCAGACGGCGCCCAGCATCGCGTTCACGTATTTCGACTGGAATTCGCGCTTGACGCTGCCCAGCACGAAACCACGATAGGCCCACAGGCCGCGCAGCATCAGTGGCGAGATCATGAGGCAGCCTGCGCAGGCGGCGCCCCGTTCGGGTACGTCAGGTATGTCGACATGTGGAATGGCTGAGCCGGATGAACCCAAAATTATACTTCATCCAACACGCGATCCCTTGTTACAGGTGTAACACCTTGTCTGAGATTAACGATGGCTTGTCACGAATTGTCGCGCGCTCAGCTACCAATATTAGTAAAGATCCCGACGGCCATCTCTGCCCAGCAATAAAGGAAGCCAAGACCGACCAGGGCGGCGGCGAGCAGGCGGCTTCTTGCGGTACGGAAGCTGCGCAGTGCGGCTGTGAGGGCCAGGCCGGTGGCAGCCAGCAGCAGGCCCGCGGCGAGGAAATCGCCGGCGGTCCACACGACCTCGGGAGTAAACTGCATGGCGACCAGCGGGACCATCAGGATGGCGGCGGTCGCCAGCGCGATGGTGCGCAGACTCTTGCCCAGGCCGGGCTGAAAATTGTTGCGGCTCATTGCATTCATCATCGTCTCCAGGTGAAAGCCATCCTGGCAATAATGTAGCACGGCGGGCGTCGCCGCCGGCAGGAAATCAGGAGCCCTGCACCAGCTTCTGCAGGGCGTCCGGCTTCACGATGATGAGCCGGTGCGCGTCCTTCTGCACGATCCCCTGCTGGGTCAGCGCGGTCAGCGCGCGGGTCACGGTCTCGCGGCTGGTGTTGATCATGTTGGCGATGTCCTGGTGGGTCGGCAGGTTTTCCACCACGGCGGGCGCCCCCGGTTCCGGCTGCTTGTTCTTCTGCATCAGCACCAGGTAGGTGTAGATGCGCTTGGCGGTATTGTTGATGCTCAGCAGCGAACGGAATTCCGAATCGCGCTGGATCTTCTGCGCCAGGTGTTTCAGCATGTGGGTCGCCACCGAAGGCGCGTGCGCGAACAGGTGCATCGCGGTCGCGGCCGGCAGGAAGGCGACCAGCGCGTCGGACATCGCCACGACCGAGGCCGAACGGGTCGAGTTGTTGATCAGCGCAATCTCGCCGAAGAAGTCGCCCGGAACAAGCATGCGCAGGCCGATCGCGCGGCCGTCCTCGGTCACGTCGATTACCTGAAGCTGCCCCGAGAGCAGGAACATCAGGCCGTCGCCGTGGCCCCCTTTCTGCAGCACGATGTCGCGCTTGCCGTACTGGCGGAAGCGCAGATCCTGCTTGACCCGGATGATTTCCTCGTCCGACAGCTCGGCCAGCAAGGGGATCTTGCGCAGGTGGATTTGCACCTGGCGTTCCTCCGGTGCGGCGTCCTGCTTGTCGGCGGCGTTCTTGCGGACGAAGGATTTGGCGGTGTCAGTCATCGACTCTCTGGAAAAATCTGCTTCAGGACTCAGGAGAAACTTGCATACAGCTGGGCTGCACATGCTGTGAAGGCGATCCCGGACGCATTCGCCGCCATGTCGCGCCAGCAGAAGCGCCGGTCGGCCACGAAGGCTCCCTGCAGGCATTCGATGAGCCAGCCGGCGATGAGCAGGCCCAGCAGCCATAGCACGGCTTCGGTCCGGCCCTGGGCCACGCGCAGCGCCAGGCCGGCCAGCACGGCGAAGCTGGCGAAGTGCAGGAGCTTGTCGTTCGGCAAGGGTGGAAGCCAGCGGTTCGGCACCAGGCAACCCACCAGTACGGCGCTCATGGCCATTCCCAACAGCAGCAGATCAAGCACCTTCGCTTGTCCTTCAAGAATCTCGACAGCCGACATTGTATACGGTCGTGCCAGCTTGAGTGCGCTTGCAGCCGGCCATGGCGCTGCCAAATGCAAACCTGGCGCTTTCCAGCAACGAAGCATGGCCAGCTTGTCAACGACTGAAACCGGACCTCGAGAGCGTGCCGGCGAAGAAGCGTTGGGAAGCACTGCGCCGCCGTTCGATACGGGTTTTGCTGTGCATTGCCGTAGCCGCTCAGGGCAGCTGCAATTGCCAGCTCAGCTGCAACTGGCGGTTGTTGTACTGGAAAATCGAGATGTTTTCCCGGTTGCGCACGAAGCGCGCTTCCAGCACCAGCGCCTGGCGCCGGTCGATCGCATGGCTCACACTGCCGCGCAGTACCTGGGTTTCCTGCCTGCGCACCTGGTCGATCAGGCCCGGCGAGTAGGCGCGGTTGCTGTTCCAGGACTGGTGGGAATAGCCGAGTTCGGTGTTGATGCCATGGCCGAGGCTGCGGCGCAGCAGCAGGCTGGCGAAGCCGCCCCTGCGGTTGCCG
>Ga0265780_10012319_pt1 | contig 10038 bp, 10 predicted proteins | sample P1T30metagenome_FD_192432 | JGI IMG/M metagenome (GOLD analysis project Ga0265780, IMG submission 192432) | Plant litter microbial communities from East Loma Ridge, Irvine, California - P1 T30 | ecosystem: Environmental > Terrestrial > Plant litter > Unclassified | place: USA: California... | reverse complement strand
TCGGGTAGGTCGTGCGCGTCGGTACGATATCGGTGCGGATGAAAATTGCCGAGCCGGCGCCAATGGGCGCGGTGGTCGCCGGAATCACGTCGTTGCTTGCCGCCACGGCAGCGACCGTACTGACCGGTGCGAGGACGATGCTGCCGCCCCTGGAAGTACCACCGCTGCCGGTATTGTTCGAGATGGTACCCACTACCAGCGCCTGGCCCGCCGCCCCGGACTGGGTGGTCATCACGCATACCGCGCTGCTTGAGGCCGCAGTACAGGTGTCCGAATAGCCAGGGGTGCCCCCGACGACAGCGCTGATGTTGGTGGCCCTCACCGCGCCGGCGATGGCCGTCGCAATCGTGTTGCTCGATGCGGAGGTGTTGAACGAAAGGTTGGTCAGCAAGCCGGTGTTCCCCAGTTTCAGGCTCGACAGCACCGGCCTGTTGCTGGTGCTGGCGGTGCCAGACACATTCAGGATCGCGGTGGCTGGCTGGAACGGCGAACCGGTGACAGCCTGGACGGTGACGGCCCAGCCACTGCGGGTATTGTCCGACAGCAGCGAACACTGGCCGATGGCCTTGCTGGTGGCGCCCGGCGTGCAGTCGAGCGGGACGACGGCGACGATGTTCGTGGCCGCCAGCGTGATGCCGTAGGTGGAACAGGCTGGCACGGCGGAGTTGGTGGGCGTCTTGACGCAGGCGCCGTACTGGTTGACCAGGCCGGACTTGTTGATGATCGACAGCGCCAGGTCGTTGGCCAGGCTCGCTTCCTTCGCGGTGGTATTGGTGCCGGCCGCCGCGGTAACGGCGCCATCGGTGATGACGACCGTGCCACCCGATTCAGCCACCGACACGCTGGCGACGGTGAGGGTATTGGCGGTACTGGAAGCGCCGATGGTAATCGTGCCGTAGGCCGCAACGACGGCGCTGTTAGGATTGGAAAACCGCGGATACTTGTAATTGCCAACGTATTTCGCCTGGCAGGTGGTCAGCGCGGCGCTCGTGCACCAGCGCACCTTGGCCGGAAACGAATAGCCGGCTGGCGCGGGCGCGCCCACGGCAGTCGTCACGCAGGTGGTCAGTGCCGCCGTGGTGCAATATTCCGCGACCATGATGTTGTAGTAGTACGGATTGGTGGTGAAGCTGACCGCGGTGTAGCGAGTATCGTTGGGATACGAATAGGTGGCCGAATTGAAGACGCAGTTGGCAGACGACGTGTCACACCATTTAATGTCGGGAAAACCCGTGACCAGGTTGGTACTGGACGCGCTGCCGCCAAGCAGATTGGTGCTGTTCACGCCGAACGCGTCGGTGGTCACCACCGCCCATTCGCTGGTGTTGGCGCGGTTCAGGCTGGGGTAGCTGCTGCCGTCCCATTTGACAGGCGGGGTGTACAGGACATTCGGATTGTAATACTGGCGATTGAAATCGGGACTGTTGAACGGCGGATGGCCAACCGTGCAGCCGCGCGTCCCGCTGCTCATCAACAGGCGCGAGCGGCACGTCGTACTGTCATCGATGTAGTCCGGCGTGAAGGCGGAGGCCATCGATCCCGAGTTATCGTACAGCAGCATCAGGTTCGGCCGCACGCTACCGGTACCGTCGATGTTGAGCAGCGGGAGCTGGGCGATGCTGGTGACGGCAGCGTTCGCGCCGCTTGAAAACAGCACCAGTACCGCGGCGCAAAGGGAAATCAGGAAGGTCATGCGGGAGTCCCGTCAAATAGTACGTCAGGCGTCGATCAGCGCGATCATCTGGTTCACTACATAGCCGCCGCGCGGCCCGTAGATCCGGGCGGTGATCATGTAGTGGATTTGCGGCGCGCTGGTATAGCTCGCGCTGGTAATGGCGACGCTTGCGCCGAGCGCCACCGGGCTGCCGGTGGACAACGGATTTTCCGAGGTCTGCACACAGGCGTTGGTCTTGTCGTCGTACGCAATCGCGAGCAGGCAGGCGCGGTGAATCACGTACTGGATCTTGAATGGCTGGTCGGCAGTCGGGTTGATCGTGGTGGCGTTGTCCCAGAAACTGCTCGCCGTGGGCGGCGTGACGCCGTCGTAGCTGGCGTTGTAGCCGTTGCCTGTGCCGTCGGACTTGTGATCGTCCACCAGCATCAACGCCTTGTTGGCTTTCGAGCGCACCTGCAGGTACTGGAAACCGGCCTGCAAGCCCAGGTCGGCTGCTTTCGCCAGGCTGTCGTCATACGCCAGGTTGGCCGCGCCGATCGTCGACGAGTTGCTCGACTTGAGCAGGTAGATGCTGCTGACCAGCATCACGACCAGCATGATGAGCATGACAGGCAGCGCCACGCCATGCTGGCGGCGGAGGTTCAGATGGCCCATGCGGTCGGCCTCCAGGCATTATTGCGGATCGGGACAATGGTCTCGAACACGCGATAGCGGTAGCATTTCCAGTCGACGGTGTCGCCGGTGACCGCGAGATTAAGGTTGTCCACCTTCACTGCCGCCAGGGTCTGCGGCTGCGGCGTGCCGAACAGCGTCGGCGCCACTTTGGTGGCATCGCACACGGTGCCCGTGCTGGGGCGCTCCGGCGCCTTGCTGCGCGCCACCACGGCGATGCGCACGGCCACGACCCGCGCGTAGTCGCCGGGGCTGCCGATACCACCGGCCTGGTCGGCGTCGATCATCGTGTTCGACCATTGGCCCACGACGGTCCCCTGCTCCGGCGTGAAGATGGCGCCAGGGCGCGTATCGAAGCCGTACTGCGCCTTGATCGCCACGATATTGTCGGCCACCGTGGCGGCCTTGGCGCCAGTACTGTTCGGCATGTCGGTCGCGCGCAGTTGCAGGAAACCGCTGCTGACCGACCAGGTGTGGAACGACAGCTTGTCGGCGGGGCCGAGGTCGAAGATCCGCGCGCCGAGGCCGGTGTAGGTATTGCCACTCACTCCGTTGCCGTTGAAGCGGGTATCGGCGGTGGTGGCGAACTTCAGGACGGCGTTGCCGCTGGAATCGGTCGCGGTAGCCGATATCTGCACCAGGCTGCATTTCGCGCTGCCCGACTCTGGCGCGATGACGATCACATCCGGCTGCGCGGTCACGCTCCCTTTCCCTGCCGAAAAACCATACGGTTTGCGGTCGATGGTCAGCGATGTGCCGCCATTGAGAGGATTGAGCAAACGCGCGCTGGGCGTGCCGGCCACGCCGGAGCCGCTGTAGAACGTGATGCGGTCCGAGACGGTGTCATTGCTTTCGATGATCACCGGCGCCAGCGGATGGACCGCGCTGCCGGCTGCCGCGGGCATCAGGGTGTAGCCTGACGAATCGACCATCGTCGTGTCGCAGCCGGCAATGATCGGGTCGTTCAGGCCGAAGCCGGCCTGGTTCGCGTCATTGCTGAGCGAGAACATCGCAAGCATGCCGTTCTGCATCGAATCGGAGCCGGCCAAGGCGGTCTGCTTGGTGCGTTCGCCGCTGGTGACCATCCTGGTCGCGAACATCAGGGCCAGCATGGCAATCACGACGCTGACCATCAGCTCGACGATGGAAAAGCCGCGCTGGGGGCGGCACCGGGTGATGGAAAAGCTGGTCATGTCGAGCCTGCCAGGTAGGAAGTGACGACGTTCTGGTTGCCGTTGACGTCGGTAGGCTTGCGCTTCCACACGATCTTCACCGTCACGGCCGTGCTGTTGCCGGTGGGCGCCGCAGCCATCACGACCGAGATGGTCGCGCCCGGGATTGCCTTGATCGTGTCTGCATACCAGGGCGCCAGCGCGGCGCCTGGCTGGGCGCCCGCGGCGAGCGCGTAGCTGCCCAGGTGGCCGATATCGGTGTTCATCATGCCGAACAGCTTGTCGGACGCGATCACCGCCTCGGCGCGCGTGCCGGCGTCGTTCATGGCGGAATAGGCGCGCGCCTGCAGGCCGATCGTGCCAAGCAGCCCGATGGCGAGGATCACGCAGGCAATCATCGCCTCCAGCAGCGCCACGCCGCGTTGGGTCCGGCGCGCGGTCATGGCGGGCACCCGCGCGAATCGGTGACTGGCCGGCCCGGATCGCATTTGCTGATCGCGCCGGCGAGTGTGATGGCCACGGTTGCCCCGGGAAAGGCGCCGGCGTTGGCGGTGCCAGGTTTGATCTGCAACTGCGTCAGGGCCGGCGCCACCGTCGGGTCGCTGTCGACCCAGCCCAGCGGCGTGAAGTAAATGTCGGTGGCAGCGCCGGGCACGCGGGTCAGCGTCATGACGGCGACGGGCGGCAAGGAATTGGCGCTGCGGAACACCGAACGGAAATCGGCGCCGCGGGTGTCGTCCGGGTCGGACGATGTCGCTGGCGCCGCTACGGTCGACCAGCTGCTGCCGGACTCGTGACAAGTCACGCCAGAACCGGGCAGGCAGATGTCGACCTGCCAGTCCTGCTGGCCATTGGTGGTATTGTCGGTCAGGCTCAGGCGGCTGACGACGTTGCGTTTCATGGCCTCGGCGCGCGCAATCCGCAGCCCTTCGGCATAGAATTCACTGGCGGCCTGGGCGCGCGTGGCGGTCAGCCAGCCGGTCATCGCCGGCCAGCCCACCGCCAGCGTGATCGACAGGATGGCAAGACCGACCATCAGCTCGATCATCGTGAAGCCGCCGGGGCGGTGCAAGGGACACGCGGAGCACGCGGGGCGCATCGCCGCTGCCGTGGTTACTGCGTGCATTGGCCGCCCGACCGGTCGACCCAGCAGGTGGTGCTCGTGACCCAGCCGGTCCACGTCGGTGGCACCGCTGTGGTCTTGCGCGTACCGGACTGGTCGATGGTGTAGACCAGGCCGTTCATCTTGTTGATGCCGCTGGCGGTGGCGACAAACGTCGTGTCGGTACCGGCAAAGCTGTAGCTGAAATTGGGCGTGGAGGTCGGCGCCACGAAATTCGTGAAACTCCGGTTATTGGTCCAGTATTGTTCAGCGTTCGGCTGGATCGCACCGAGCACCGTAAAGGCTTCGGTGGTGCGCGCACGCAAAACGTAGCTGTTGTAAGCCGGCACGGCGACTGCCGTCAGGATGCCGACGATGGCGACGGTGACCATGATTTCGATCAGGGTGAATCCGCGCTGCCGTACTGTCGATGCCATCGTGTTCTCCATTTCAAGACGCAAGCAATATTGCTTTGGAGAATAATATCGCACGAAGCTTGCATTACCCTGAGGAAATGCTGACAAAATCCTGACAGAGACCCGGTTCCAGCGGCAATGTGGACGATTTACGTCAAGTTGGGAACGTGACTACAAACAAGGCCCCGCCATGCGTGCCGGCATCGGCGACTGTGGCGCTGGCGCCATGGACCTGCGCAATGTCGCGCACGATGGCCAGGCCCAGGCCGCTGCCACTGGTTTGCTGGTCGAGGCGCACGTGGCGCTGGAAGACACTGGCCCTTTGCGTAACAGGGATGCCCGGGCCGGAATCTTCGACTTCCAGCGTCGTTGCGCCCGCGTGTTTTCGCGTGCGCACTGTCACGCTGCCTCCTGCCGGCGTGTAGCGCAAGGCGTTGTCGACCAGGTTGTCGACCAGGTCGCGCAGCATGAACCGCTCTCCCATGACCGGCGCTGGCGCCAGCTCGAAGCCCAGGTCGATCCTGCGCTCCGCGGCCTGGTTCACAAACACCTGGACCGACTCGGCCACCACATCAGCCAGGTCCAGTGGAGCGAACCGGGCCTTGATCGCGCGACCCGGCTCGGCACGCGCCAGGGCCAGCAACTGGTTGGTTTGCCGGATCATGCGCTCGTTGGCCTGCGCCATCAGGCCGAGCGCATGCCGGGATGCGGCGTCGCCGGCGTGGCGCCCGGCCAGCCATTCGAGCTGCAGCTTGGCGCCGGCCAGTGGCGTGCGCAACTGGTGGGCAACGTCGGCCAGGAACGCATCCTGCGCGCTGGCTGACGCATCGAGGCGCTCGAGCAAGCTGTTGAATGCGCCGACGACTGGCGCCAGCTCGGTTGGCGTGGCGGCCGGATCGAGCGGCGACAGTTCGGCCCGCTCACGCCGGTTCAGGGCACTGCGCAGGCGTGCCAGCGGGGCCAGGCCATTGCCAATCGAAAACCACGCAAGGCCGGCCAGGCCCAGCGTAAAAGCAATTTCCAGCAATACCAGCGCACGGGCGATGGCGCGTTTGACCTGCTGGCGCTGGCGGACAGTTTTCGCCACCGTCACCACGAGGAGTTCGCCATGCGCGGCCAGGCGCCGGCTGGCAAAGCGCACCGGGTCCAGGCCGATGCGCGCATCGTGCACGCCCTGCCCCAGCCCGGCTGGCACCGCGGCCGCACCGGCCAGCAATGCGCCATCTTGCTCGCGGCGCACGGCAAACCAGGTCGTGTCGGGGTCGTCAGCTTCCCCGGGCGCGGCCAGCGTCGCAAGGGACGCCCCGCCAGCCGCCTGCCGCGCCAGTGCGGCGGCGCTGCCCTCCAGGGCCTGGTCGAACGCCAGCTGGGCCGGCGTCCACGCCAGGACATAGGTCAGCGCGGCGGCGGCAAAATTGAACAGGAGAATGGGACCGAACAGCCATGCGAGCAGGCGCAGGCGGATGCTGTTCACGCGCTCGCTTCCAGCATGTAGCCGAAGCCGCGAATGGTGCGGATTTCAATGCCCGCGTCGACCAGTTTCAGGCGCAGGCGCGAGACATAGACTTCGACCGCATTCGTGGTCAGGTCGTCGCCCCACGGCAAGATCGCTTCGATGATCTGCTGCTTCGACACCACGCGTCCGAGCTGGCGCAGCAGGTACTCGAGCACTGCCCATTCGCGCACCGACAGGTCGAGCGCGCGATGGCCGATCCGGGCGCGGCGGGCATCCGGATCGAGCGTCAGCTGGCCGGCGGTAAGCACTGCCGACGGCGCGGCGGCGCGGCGCGCCAGTGCCCGGATGCGTGCCACGAGCTCGGCAGTGGCAAATGGTTTCACCAAATAATCGTCAGCGCCCAGTTCAAGTCCACGGACGCGGTCTTCCACCGCATCGCGGGCAGTGAGCAACAGCACTGGCAGCTGGCTGCCGCGCGCGCGCAGGCGCCGCACCACCTCGAAGCCGTCGATCCCCGGCAGGCCGATATCGAGCACGGCAACACTGCATTGGGGATTGAGGAGAAGCTGGTCCGCCACCAGGCCGTCGGACGCCATGTCGACCTGCATGCCGTGGGACTGCAGTATGCGCATCAGGCCGTCTGCCAGTACGGCATCATCTTCGACGAGTAAAACTTGCATTCAGGATGATGATTAGAAGGAAGGAAGTGATGATTATCAGCGAATTCGTTGCCAAGTCTCAAGAAAATCGCTGTTTTGTGCCAGTTCTCCCAGTAGGACTAGGACGACAAAACATTATGCATGCGGCCTACGCTGGTGCGACTGCTAATCTTATGTTCGCCAACAGACGGAAGCCCTATTGTGTACACATCGCGATGAGGTTGTTGTTTCCCCAAGAAGCAGCCCCGACAAATCGCTCCCGATGTAATCTGAAAGAACAAGGAAACAACATGAACAACACTCAATTTGTTGGTAGCGCCCAGAAACAGCAGCCGGTCAGCACAGTGGCCAAAGTGCCCGGCAAGCCAGTCATCAGCATCAGTGGCACCCAGCAAAATGAGTTGCTCGCCGCAATGCCGCGCGCGGATCTGGAAGCCTTGTTCGAACATCTGGAGCTGGTCGCCATGCCTTTCGGCAAGGAACTGTTCGAGTATGGCAGCAAACTGGAATACGTGTATTTTCCAACGACTTCAATCGTGTCGCTGCTCTACGTCATGGAAGACGGCGCCACCACGGAAATCGCCGTGATCGGCCATGAAGGCGTGGTTGGCGTGTCGCTCTTCATGGGTGAAAGCGCCATGTGCAGCGCAGTCGTGCAGAGTGCGGGCTACGGCTACCGCCTCAAAACCCAATTCCTGCGTGAAGCGTTTGCAAAAGGCGGCGCCCTGCCCCAGCTGCTGATGCGCTACACCAACGCGCTGTTTGCGCAAATGGCACAAAACGCTGTCGGTGGCCGCCATAGCTCGATCGAACAGAAACTGTGCCGCTGGTTGCTGGACCGCCTGGACCGTTCCCCATCGAACGAATTGAAAGTGACGCAAGAGCTGATCTCGATCATGCTCGGCGTGCGCCGCGAAAGCATCACCGCTGCCGCTGGCAAACTGCAAGACGACGGCCTCATCCAATACCGTCGCGGCAACATCACAGTGCTCGACCGTGCTGGCCTGGAAGCTTACGCCGGCGAATGCTACAAAGTCGCCAAGACGGAATACAAGCGCCTGCTGGAAAACGTCAGCTGATCGACATTGCTTTAACAAAAGGCACCTGCGGGTGCTTTTTTTATTGGCCCTGCGTCGCGCGCGATTTGTGGAGCAAAAAAAAGCGCCCCGCGGGGCGCCGGTGTCGACTCTGGCGAAATCAATCGAGCAAATTGTTTTTCATCGCGTAGTAAGTCAGGTCGCTATTTGACTGCAAGCCCATCTTTTCCATGATGCGGGTCCGGTAGGTCGAGACCGTTTTAATGGACAGCGACAGCGCGGTGCCGATATCGGAAACGGTTGCCCCCTTCGCCAGCCGCAGGAAAACCTGGAACTCGCGGTCGGACAACTCCGTGTGCAGCGCCGTATTGGGATCGCGATCAAAACTTTGCGCCAGCAATTCGCCCACGGTGGAGCTGACGTAGCGGCGACCTTGGTGCACGGTGCGCACGGCGGTTTTCAGCTCATCGGCTTCGCATTCCTTGTTCAGGTAACCATTGGCGCCCATTTTGAACAGGTTCAGCGCATATTGTTGCGCAGGATAACCCGACAAAATCAGCACCGGCAAATTTGGCTGACCCTGGCGAATGGTGCGCAGGATATCGATGCCGGACTGGTCGGGCATGGCGATATCGAGCAGCAGCACATCACAGATTTCGCGGCGCGCGATATCGAGGGCCTCACGCCCGGTTGCGCCTTCGGCAACCACTTCGAAATCAGGTGACGACGAAAAAATCTGCTTGAACCCTGCTCGTACTATCTGGTGATCGTCACAAATGGCAACGCGTATCATTGTCTTCCTTATATTTTCCTGAGCCAGGAAGAGCCGAGGCCGACCCCCGTGCCCGTCGGTGTTTTGCGTGTAGTCAGCAACACCGCAGGTGACATTCTAACACCCCGACGCCACGCTACAAGGGCAGCGCGACGGCAGGAATCATGCCTTTTGTGTACCGTTCCTGAGCAGGTCGAGAATTGCCAGCAGTTCGTCGCGCAACGCCAGGGGATCGACGGGCGCGACGGCCGGCTCCGCGGTCACCTGGTCCAGGTCTGGATCAGCTTCGCCATCTTCTTCAAAAGGCAATGGCTCGATGCCACGCAGCTCGCCTGCGCGGTGGTCGCCGCCGCGATTATCCAGCTTGTTGCGTGCGCCGCTGATGGTAAAACCCTGCTCGTAAAGCAACTCGCGGATACGGCGTATCAATAACACTTCGTGGTGCTGGTAGTAACGCCGGTTACCACGACGTTTGACAGGTTTCAGCTGCGTGAATTCCTGCTCCCAGTAGCGCAGGACGTGGGGCTTGACCCCGCACAATTCACTGACTTCGCCGATGGTGAAGTAGCGCTTGGCCGGAATCGGCGGCAGCGCTGCCAGTTCATTTTTGTTGGCGCGATCGTTCATCATTCAATCAAGCGGCGCGCGCCATGGAGGCACTGGCGCCACCAGCAGCGCCGGCAGCAGGTGCGCCAGGACTGACCTCTTCGACCATGCCCTTGAGCTTCTGGCTGGCATGGAAGGTCACCACGCGGCGCGCCGTGATGGGAATTTCTTCGCCTGTCTTTGGATTACGCCCGGGCCGCTGTGGCTTGTCGCGCAACTGGAAATTACCGAAGCCGGACAGCTTGACTGCTTCACCGCGTTCGAGCGCATTGCGGATTTCATCGAAAAACGTCTCGACCATATCTTTTGCTTCGCGCTTGTTCAGGCCAACCTGCTCGAACAGCAGTTCGGCCAGTTCCGCTTTGGTCAGCGTTGGCAGCGCCTTTTCGGCTTCCTGGCGACTGCGCGCCAACAACATGGCGCGATGCAGGTCGGCGGTCAACGCCGACTGGAGCACCGCCGAATCTACGT
>Ga0265780_10012318_pt1 | contig 10038 bp, 9 predicted proteins | sample P1T30metagenome_FD_192432 | JGI IMG/M metagenome (GOLD analysis project Ga0265780, IMG submission 192432) | Plant litter microbial communities from East Loma Ridge, Irvine, California - P1 T30 | ecosystem: Environmental > Terrestrial > Plant litter > Unclassified | place: USA: California... | reverse complement strand
GACGACCAGCCGGGCACACCTATAGCGTTGAGCTCGAAGCCAGTCTAAGCGGTGTGGTGGTGAGCAGGACTGAAAGAACTGCCCTGCCTCGAGACTCAGACATCGTCTCTCTCACAGCAAACATGCAGCTCTCCGCCTCACAGACATCTCAACTGCCTTCTGAGCTTACATCTGTCGCTCCCCTTTCCGACTCCACAGCCTGGCTCAACAATGTCGCACTCTGGTCGCCTGAGCACCCCACACTCTACGACATAACCATCCACCTATACTGCACATCTTCTGAAACTCCAGTTGATACCATCCACACCACAACTGGCATGCGCTCTCTCCATTGGAACAACTCCACTTTCCGCCTCAACAACCGTCCTTACTTCCAAGCGCTCTTCCTCGATCAAGGCTATTGGCCTGCCACGTTTATGACGCCGCCCAGCCCATCTGCCCTGAAACAAGACATAGAGCTAAGCAAAAACATGGGTTTCAATGGCTGCCGCAAGCACCAAAAAGTGGAAGACCCTCTTTTCCACTACTGGGCCGACCGCCTTGGTTTCCTTGTCTGGGGCGAAATTGCCAATGCATATGCCTTCTCAGAAGACTACGTGCAGCGCATGGATCAAGAGTGGCGCGAGGCAGTCTTGAGAGATCGAAACCATCCATGCGTTGTTGCGTGGACGCCGGTGAATGAATCGTGGGCATATACCGATCTGGGAGCGAGTAAAGAGCAGAGAGATCACATCAGGAGCTTGTACTACGCGACAAAGGTGCTCGATCCGACAAGGCCTGTGAATGACAATTGTGGCTGGGAACACGTGGTCACGGACCTAACGACCTTCCATGACTACGCTGATGCGGATGAGCTTACCAGTACCTGCAAGACTTTGGATAGCATCTTGGAGAAGAAAGCAAATCGACCCATGTTCCTAGCCCCGATTGAGAACCTATCAGATCCAGGCTCCAAGCACACGCCCGGTGCACCGGTCATCTGCACAGAGTTCGGCGGCGTAAATATTGCACGCGAAGCTGCTGGTGGAGATGGGAACACGACGCGCGACTGGGGCTACACGACTGCCACTGATCCCAAAGATCTGCTGAAGCGTATCGAGAAGATGATGAAGGGGATTGTGGAAGGAGGACACTGCTGCGGTTTCGTGTACACGCAACTCACAGACATCGAGCAAGAAGTCAACGGAGTGTATACCCCAGACCGGAAAGAGAAGCTGAACGCAGCAGAAGTGAAGAAAGTTGTTGAGAACGTTATGAAAACGTACGCGCAGATGCACAAGTAGCAAGGTATACATTACATTGGGCTATGTACATGACAACGACAGGATCTAGGTAGCTAGCGTCTCGAGCAAACTGAAACTTAGCATCTCTCGAATACCCGATACAGACCCTTCAAGTTTGCGACTTCCATGACACCACTTTCCAGCAGCCCTTTTGTCGCCACCAACCTCGCTTTACACGCGGGAAAGATGTTGAACTCAAGGGCTCTTAGTAGCTTCTTACGCCGTACAGCAATCTCTGCGTCTTCTTCAATTATCTTGCCCTTGCCCTTCCCACCGTGCTTCACCTGTGCCTCCGGTGGAAGTGGCAGGCTCTCCGGGACATAGAAGGAAGCAAGCTCTCTCAATATAGTCTGGAAGCAGCCCTTTTCATCATTCCAATTGACATGCGGACCAAGACGCAGGAGGAACTGGGGTAGTTTCGCCATGCAAGGCATATAATCCTTCATCAAGAGCGGAATAGAACATAGCTCGCCTTCTGCAGTGATGTTCATTGAGAAGTACTCGCGCAGCAGTGGTGCCTTGTCGATCAGCTGGTTCTTGACAACGTCAACGACTTCGTCCCAGTCTACCTCATCTGCTGCATCGCCAGCATTCTTCTTCTCTTGCTCCGCTGCTACTGTTAATAGCTCGCCGAGTGGTAACGGCGGGTTAAAACGTATGGACCCATAGTTTGCAAAGTCGGTGAGACCAACTTGGTAGAAGTACTCATTGCACATCATAGCGTAGTCGATCAGGAAGAGCTTTACACCGCCTTGTATGGCTGCGATGCGTTTTTGCTCGTCGACAATGCCGACAAATGTATGAGAAGAAATCATGTCCGTAAGCTCGTTATGCATGGCATTCTGAACCTCGGCGCGGAGATCAATGATAGAAGTAAGACGACATGTGATCGGCTCCTTCTCCGTAGACTCATATTCCTTTTCTTTTTCATCATTTGCAATCTCTTCAACCGACTTTTGCGGCTGCAACATTGACGTAATCTTTCGTGCTGAGGAATCCGTGCGGACAAGATTGCTTTCGTTGCGTTTCCTGGGAGCTGTCTGTGGGACTCTCGAGACGCTGTGATCTGATGCATCGCCTGTTCCTGGTGTCGCAGGTGTAATCTGCTTCATGGGCGTTGCAAAAGGAACCTTTGGGTTTGAAAGCAGCGACTGCGTCATGAAGGACCTGCTTGTGTCGACTTTGCTCAAGTTGTCGCGAATTGAGTCGCAGATAACGGCAATGATCTCGTCCTCATTCAGAAAGTGGACTTCACGCTTCGTTGGATGGACATTGACATCAACTCGCTGTGGCTCAATCTCAAGGCTTAGGTAAAAGAACGGATGCCCTCCTTTTGGTAGGAAAGTGGCATATGTTTGCTCGACGCTCTTCTTGATCACCTGTGACTCAACTGATCGGTGATTGATGAAGAGAAGCATCTGCGTCCTTTTTGCGCTGTAGTTAGCACTGCTGACCCAGCCGTTGCACTTGAAGCCCCAGCGATCGTCTTCGACGCTCAATTCGACTAGCTCGTTGGCAGCGCTGCTGCCATGAATTTGCCGTATACGATCTTTCGCACTAGCAGCGGCGGGAACTGTCACACTGCTGCCAGTATTATCTCCCATTTTCTTGCACGAAAAGGCTACTCCCTCGCAGTGGACAGCATAGCGTCCAACGAGCTCGAGGATTTTAGCATACTCTTCACTGGCTGAGCGAAAAGCTCGCCGCCGCGAAGGAACATTGTAGAAGAGATCTTCAACCTAGCAACTTGTCAGTTACAGTCTCTGAATGCCCACGAGTTTCAACATACTGTGATGATAGTACCCTGTCGTCCAGCCTTAGGCTTCGGCTCTGCGCTTTGGCCCGGCTTCGGACTGGCCAGCTTGCCATCAGCAAAATGGGCTTCCCAGGCACAACTCGACTCTTTCGTCCTAGTGGTGACTTTGAGGTGGGCAATATGACTGATACTTGCCAAGGCCTCGCCACGAAACCCGTAGGTGCCGATAGAAGTCAGGTCTTCAAAAGCCTTGAGCTTGGAAGTAGTAAATCGTTCGCACAAAATGGGTAAATCTTGCTTCTACAATAACATTAGTAAACCACCAGCCTTCACTTTGAACAAACATACGTCGATACCGTGTCCATTATCCGTGATTTGTAGAAGCTTGAGGCCACCGTCTTTGACGAGTATCTCGAGTGCAGTTGACCCTGCATCTACAGCATTTTCGATCAACTCTTTTAGCGCGTGTACTGGCGCGACGATGATTTCTCCGGCTGCAATCTTGTTAACGACATCTTGCGCAAGTGCTTTGATTCTTCGTGGCGCTGGAAGCGGAAGGCTATCGTCGCCTTTCCGTTTGGTCCCACGTGGCGAAGGCGGCGAGACGTTCATTTCATCCGCCATAGCTACACATCAAGTTGTGAACCAGAAGGACAGTTTGTGGTGATGGTGCCTGATGCGCCAGCGAAGCATTAGTAGAAAGTGAAAGTCGCGAAGGGCCCCACTTTCGCGCTATCACGTGACTGTACATGAGACGTCGGGACGCATGTCCCTTCCCCTCGCGCGTTTGAACATCACCATGACAAACTTCCCAAAGTAAGACAGTTGCAGTGCATGTTTACGCAATAGCCACAGATCTAGATATCGGAGTGGGCTCCGATGATGCAGAAACAGTTGGATACCAGCCACGCAACGCCACAGTAGTGGCAAACCCAGGCAGGCGTACTGTATACACTCTGGACGGAATAGCCGACATCTATATGTCAACTCCTACGATTCTGGAATAATAGCCTATCGATATATGCGAGAGAGAATTCAACTTCGAAATGGCTTCCCCATCATACACCCGCGCCACCACGTCGTCCGAATCCAGGTCCAGAGCTATCCCCAGGCCTTCAACCACCACCACCACAACAACAACAACAACGGCTAAGCCATCCCGAGCAAAACCAGCCCTCGCACTGCGGTCCCCCCAAAAATCCAGTCAAGGCCCATCAAAACCAATTACCACACCAAAAAAGCCCCTTAAGCGACCCTCCCTTCTCACACCCCAAACAAAAACCTACCTAGCCTACACGTCCGACCTTTACAGGATCACGCCCAAAGACGCCAAAAAGGCCTGTCCGCTAGGAACGCTTCCGTCCGAACTACGGAGCCTAATTTACACCTTCCTCTTCCCCACCGCAATCTACGTTTCCAGCGCCCGGTCCCTGCATGCCCAGGCGCGCCCGCCAGCCTTACTCCACGTATGCCGCGCCATCCGCATCGAAGCTGCATACACGTACTACCTGCACACACGCTTTACCTTTACGGTGCGCAACCTAAACTTCAGTTCCATCACGCGCTGGCTCGACAGCCTACCCAAGCAGCACAAGGCGCTTGTAACGCGGAATCGGCGGTTGGAAATCAATGTTTTGCCTTGTGTAAAGAGCACATGCACATATCCACCTCCAGGGTTCTTGGTCGACGGATTCCTAGAAGAGCAATGGGTATCTTGCCAGCCATTTGGCAATCTGTACGATCTGCCTAGTGCGCTGCATAAGCGGCATTTTCTGGTCTTTTGTCGTATGGCGGCGTGGTGGATGTGGTGTTCTCGACTGGGCAACAAGGGAGTGAGGTGGAATTATAAGTTTGAGCAGTCGACGTGGCAGAATGCGTTTGCCGTGCCAGATGCACGGGATGCGGCAGTGTTGGAGGGGTTTTTGGTAGAGTGTGGCATGGTGGTTGCGATGCCCTGTGTTGAGAAGGCGTGGAGGAGGAATAGGGCTACAGCGGGGGGCATGCGGGATGAGGCGATGAGGTGGTTCGAGGCACTGGACGGATGGTACAAAGAACGGTATGCGAAGGAAGGGGGGGACGTTGAGTGGGATGGTAACATGATGGTGGTACGGGAGAGTATCAAGAAGTGGTAGTTGAATAATGGTGAATGGCTGTGTAAAGGATAAAGTTCACGCCAGGTAAATCTGTAAATTACATTTGAAAATATTCATTGGGCTTCATTGATTGTCACGGAATACCAGACTCGCCACTTGGTACTTTTCTTCCTTGCAGTGGTTCACACAGCGCTCAAGCGCGTAATACTATATAAGATCCAATCCATTTTCCATCCAAGGAACGCCATAGCCCACAATGAAGCCGTATGATGCACGCAATTGTCTGTCGTATACGCATAAATATCGTCAGAAACCATGTTGAGAGTTCACTCCTCACACTGTCCTCACGTTCGAGCCCATCCTCAACGTTCACGTAGGAATGCCGGCTCAAAGCCGTAGATCGGGTTTCCAAGCTTAGCCCAACTGTTAGTACTCTACAAAGCAATCATTGGAAAGAAGACTTACCCCTCGAAGCGTGAAGACGATATCACTGACTGACACAGTCTTGCGACCGCTCGAATCTATGATGGCGCAAACCCGCTGTAGAATCTACAAGGTGTTAGCGCTTTCTCTGGGATATCTCTTCTCCTAGTGAAATGGCTTACTAGTCTGAGGCGTCCTCTGAGGGCATCCCGAACATCATCGTAGATGGTGGCCGAGATACGCTTGACACCGCCACGGCGTGCTAGTCGTCTGTGACTCGAGGTTAGCGAGCGGTGTTGTGATAGAAAAGTTACAATAGGCCAAATGAAAAGAGAGAGAGAGAGAGTTGAAGAATGCCATCTTGTGCCCCTCCATTGGCCGGCCGTTGTCTGTGCTCCTGCCTGAACTCACTCACCTAATATCGCCCTTTGTAACCCCATAGATGTTGTCTTTATGCAACTTCCTACACTAATCAGTATTATTACTACAATGTTGATCAATAAGCTTACACATGTCGCTTTAGCGTGCCTCTACCAAGACCCTTTCCTCTCCCTAGACCGGCTGCACCCTTGCCTAGGCCTAGGCCCATTTGGCTAGCTCTGGAAGCCGTCGGCGCAGATGCTGACGAAGGTTGTAAGCGCACAGGAGTTTGGGTTGGACGGACGGATGCGCCATAGCGCGAAGGACCACCGAATTGCTTGGGACGTTCGTTCACCATGGTGTAGCAGTGTGATATTGAGTGAATGTTGTGGTCGAGACGTGGCTGAGTCGATCGAACGGTGCACGGCCCACCTATATACAATACGTCACGCGACGCGCTGTTTTGGCACGCTGTCAGGTGAAATAGATGCAAGTAGCTATGCTGTGTTATCTGTGTTGTTTTTGCGAGCGCAGTTGAGCTGATGATTGCAACACTAAGTTGTAGATTGATAAGATTGACACAGAGGTTTGACTTGCTGTTGCCTTGCCTTGTGTCTGATCGTACCGTTCAACTCCAGACGAGTGCCACGGTTGTGCAGGTGGCTACGAGATAGTCGGCAAGGGCAGATGAGAAGTGATAGTGGCAAATGTCAAGACAGTCACCGGTAGATAGATTGAGCGGCGTTGGTGTAAGGTTTCCAGCACGGTCAGCCTAGGAAGTTGGGGTAATGTAAGTGCGTGGCAAGAAGAGTGGTTCAGGTATGAGCCGAAGCCTTCCGACTGGCTTGCTTGGTGCCAGAAAAGATGCATGTACATGGCGCAACAAAGTTGATTCATTAAATCGTCAGGCGTAAGCCATGATGCATTACTAGTAGGGTATCCGAGAGCATGGGGTCTTTATATCCAAGTTTGGCAAGGCATCTACGAAATGAATGTAGCCTCTGTGAAAAGCGTACCTTCCTCTTCTTTGACCTCGTCACCTACCTTTACCTTGATGGTCATCTTGGGCGCGTATTGGTAGATGTATGGCTTTGTTCCTGCCGCGCTCGCAACAATGGTCTTGATGAAGCCAGGCACCTCGGCCATGACATCCACACGGTCAATGTTCTGTCCAAGAGCACCAGCGAGATCTGCGGTGACTTCCTTGCCATCCTCGGTCTTGCCCACCCAGTGGTAGCTTGCCGCGGTGGGCTCTGCCCAGCCGGTCTCGTCCTGCTTGGTTTCGGTGTGCTTGACCTCGGCCCCGTCGGTGTTGGCAAATAGTAGTTTGCCATCGGTGGCGATACCGCAGACGCGGACAACGGTCGATGCGTACGAGGCCGGGGTGGTGAACTCCATGATGATGGCGGAGTAGGAGGGCGATTGGAAGTTGGCAAAGTTCCATCGGGCAGCTGCACATGTTAGCCCGGAGCATTAGTGGTAGTCGACGTACGGGGCTTACCGGCGTGGTGCGGCTTCATTCCCTGCAGGGCGTGGCTGAGCATGCCTCGGCCCTTGACGTCGACCTCTCCCTCCTTGGTGATTATAGAACCCTCGACGCTGCATCGCGGCCAGAAGTGGTGGTGCATGGAACCCCATGGCGCCTTTGGGTCTGTGCCGTAGTTGGTCGTGCCGTCCTTTCCCCCCATAAAGCCGGGGGCGGTCCTCGTGAACTTGACGTTGATCATGCTGTTCTCGTTGACGGCTGCCTTGATCTCGTACGAGTCGCCGTCGGCGGAAAGCTCGATGGAGACGCCGTCGGCATAGAAGGAGTGCTGGTCCTCGTCGAAACCATAGTTTTGGACGGGGTCGCTCGCCCAGAGGAAGGGCTTCTCGTTGTTTGGGTAGAAGAGCTTGCAGTTGAACTGCACCGTCACGCGGAGCCCGCTATTCCATGTAAGCACTGGGCGGGTGTCTACAGGCCACGCCAACCTACGCTATGTTGTTGTAGATGACCTGCAGGAAGCCCTTGTGGCCGGCGTCGGTGAAGAGGTAGAAGGTCTGCGTCTCGACATTGGTGTAGTCGAGCGTGACCCACTTGAGGTCCTTCTTGGTCAACTCGGTGTAGGCGGGCTCGTCGCCCTTCTTGCCCACGGGCTGGATGGCGTCAGGGCCGTATTCGGGCTCTTGGGTGCCGGCAACCGCGGCTAGCCTGCAGCACTCAGTACGCGTCCTCCATCTCCATGCAAACAACACGCAAAACAACGCCGCCACTCGTATCGCGCAAGCACTTGTGCGAGAGACGGAAGGGCAACACTCACGTTGACTTTGCCCAACTGAACATGATGCGGGCACGTCGACACACTATCCAAAAGATGCGTGCGTGCGAAAAGGGGTCACGGCGTTTGATTGGACGGGTGCAGAAAAATCTCTCGACAGGTTTTGTTCAACAGGTCTGGATTTGAATTTTTTTTGTGGTGACGGAAGCACGGTCGGCTGCTGGTACAGAGACGGCTATGGACGTCAGAACAGGCCGCTGGGGCACTTGCGGCGGCGAGTCTGAGGGCGGCGAGACAGGCAGAAGACCAGCGCTGGGATGCCGTGCTGGGGGTGGGGGGGGAGGGCTACAGGAGTCGTCGTCGTGGTGGTTGCGAGCGGACGGGCCTGGGGATGGATGTTTTGGGATGCCAGAGTCGAGTCGGCGTGAGGCGTCGCCATGGCAGTTGAGGCGGTGGATAGCCATGGGCTTAGCCGTAGCTTCCCGATGTCGAGCGAATAGGGCAACCCGCGCGCCCTGTGCATGCAGCTGAGTGTGCTATTGTCGACCCCTCTGAAGATCGTTTCTTGTCGCTGTTCTCGCCGAACCTCGACGCTGCCTGGTTTTTTCTTTTGCATACATATAGAGGCGCTCCCCGGCATCGATCGCCCTTCATTCGTGCATATTCCGCACATTCCGCGGGCTTACGGACGAATTGCTTGCAGGCTACCCTGAGCTAGCGCGGGGCTTCTTCACAACCCTAGCCTCCGATGACGATTCTCGATGCTTTGTAGCCAGGCACACGAGCAGAGCACCTCATTCTTCCACCTCGGTCCCCCCATTGCTGAGCCTTTCGCTCCCTCCCATAATCCGCTCTGCATTCTCCGCGCGCTCCGTTGGACTCCGGCCTGAAGCCAGAGAGAGGGACCGATTGCGCCTCCTGCAACTCGCTGACTACCAGCCAAGCTAAAGCTGTTTGGTCTAGACATGTGCGTCTTTCGTCATGCCCTGAGCCAACCCAACTAACACTGACTGACAGAAACCCCTCTCACCATCATGACGTCTTCGCCCCAGCCTCAATCTGTGCGCTTCAGCGACGTTCATGAGGAGATTGAACCGGAGCAGGCTGTCAAGGATGTCGCTGAACTCACAGGCACCGCCAGCGTGCCCCACCATGGTCCATTGAGCCCCCAGGCAGAAGAAGACCTGCGCAATCTGTCTTCGACGCTCCAGAAATCCCGCATACAGGCCAAGCGCATGGAGAACTTCTCATACGAACCTGTCTCACTTCCTCCATCACGAGTAAGCAAGCTCTTTGGCATGGTCTATGAGCCCCCGCCCCCCCAGCACAGCTAACACATGCAAGGCTCCTTCGCCCAATCCAGCCTCGAGAACTACCTCAGTGCATTCGGGACACCGCTCTTCCATCGCCTCGTCGCCTGCATCCGCCATGCACTCTCCGCCACTGACACCCGCAGGTACCTCTTCCCGGGACGAGAAGACTGGCGCAGAGGGACACAGGAAGCATTCAAGCGACCCCGCCATGATCACTCCACAAGTTTCGCCGCCCCACGAGCCGCCGCCAACGTCAATGGACGCCTCTGTCCAAAGTCCGAATGAGAGCCAGTTGTCCTTGCCAGTGCCTGCATCTCCAAGGACAGTACCACAGTCTCGCCCATCGTCAGATCTATCCGGTGCTGTTCAGCCTGTCCCAAAACGGGCTTCAGCGTTTTCAATGGGCCCCGCCGGTGATTCAAATCCAGCCTCTCGCGATGCCAGTCCGGCTAGATCCGGTGGGGAGCGCACGTCAGGCACATCGACCCCAGCGCCCGGTAGCCGGCCATACACACCACAGGGGGAGAGAGAAGATACATATACTCGTTCCAA
>Ga0265780_10012317_pt1 | contig 10039 bp, 9 predicted proteins | sample P1T30metagenome_FD_192432 | JGI IMG/M metagenome (GOLD analysis project Ga0265780, IMG submission 192432) | Plant litter microbial communities from East Loma Ridge, Irvine, California - P1 T30 | ecosystem: Environmental > Terrestrial > Plant litter > Unclassified | place: USA: California... | reverse complement strand
AGGCAACCACCGCAGCTAACGGCGTGAGCGCAGCCAGTACCCGCGTCATCCCCAACGATTGAAAGATACCCAGCGCCCAGAACGTGGAATGCGCCGCGATATATGCCACAATGCTGCCATACACCAACAGTAGCTCGGCCGGCCACTGTGCAGACAGGCGCCGCCACTGCGGCCGCACCCAAGCGGCGGCTCCACGCGCCATTCCCAGCCAGAACAGCACCACCAGCACCCAGCCCAAAAGGCCTGGCAGTTGCACTACAAAATCGGTCCAGCCGCCGTGCCCATAGCTCTCGGCTTTATAGCGGTAGGCATTGCGGCCAAACACCCAACCCAACTCCCCTAGCACTGCCCAACCCACCAAGCTATACACAACATACCCCAGGGCCAGTAGTGGCAGCCAGCGCACCTGCCGGCTAATTATTAGGTAAACGGCCCATACTGCCAGCAGAATAAACCCCTCGGCCCGCACAAATGGCAACCAGGAAAGCACTGCTGCCGACCAGCCCACGCGGCCGTGCACAGCTAGGGCCACGCCCATCACCAGCACCAGCCCAAATAAAGGCTCCGTAAGCCCCGAAAACTGCATCAGGAAATAATCCGGTGCAGCATAGGTGAATAGCACGGCAAGCCACGGCAGCGGCAGTCGCAGACCCACTGCCACCCGAAAGGCCAGATGAGCCGATACTGCCGCCACCATGCATTGAAATAGCATCAGCCCAATTAAGCCGGCCTGCGCCGGCAGCACTGTGAGCAAGACAAACAATGGCTTGGCCCATGAATCCAGAAACAAGTAGGGATGGGCCGGCGCGTAGCGGCTGCATAGATAATGCTGAATACTATCGCCGGTATCGTAGGTATTTTGGGTTACGAACGCCAATACCACCGACACTACCAGCAAAACTGTTCCCACAAAATAAGCCTTGCGCGTATCGGCCCAATCAGCTCTCAGAAGTCCATTATCCATCATTGTCTGCAAAAGTAGGCAGCCTGTCAACAGGTCGTTTCACAAAAACTACTGCGCCACGTTTTGCTATTTCCCCATAAATCAGTACCTTTGTGTCCGTTTTTCCCGAAGCCTTCCAGGCTCCGAACTCATATTCAATAGTTTAGCATACCTTTTTTTTCGACTCATGGACCACCTGAGCTTCAAGACGACCCACGTCAATAAGGCCAACGCCCAGAAGAGCTGGGTTATCGTAGACGCCAGCGTGGCCCCGCTGGGCCGCGTTGCCAGCCAAATTGCCAACATCCTGCGTGGCAAGCACAAGCCTTCGTTCACCCCCAACTCCGACTGCGGCGACAACGTTATCGTTCTCAATGCCGATAAGCTGCGTGTAACGGGCAAGAAAATGACCGAAAAGGTCTACATCACCCACTCGGGCTACCCCGGCGGCCAGAAGCGTCGCACGGTGCGCGAGCAGATGAACCGCGACTCGCGTCGCGTGATTGAGCATGCTGTGAAAGGCATGCTGCAAGACAACCGCCTCGGCGCCGCCCAGTACCGCAACCTGTACGTGTACGCCGGCACCGAGCACCCCCACGAGGCCCAGCAGCCCGTGGCAATCGAACTGAAAAACCTGTAAGCCAACGACGGCTTACGCTTTTATTTTTCCACTAAATGGCAATTACCAACACCTCTGGTAGAAGAAAAACCTCGGTGGCCCGCATCTACATGCAGGCCGGGCAAGGGAATATCACTATCAATGACCGGGACATGAAATCGTACTTCAGCAACGAGTTGCTGGAAAACGTTGTGAACCAACCCCTGGCAATTCTTGAGCAAGTCGGCCAGTACGACATCAAGGTGAACGTGCGCGGCGGCGGTATTTCGGCTCAGGCCGAGGCTATCCGTCTGGCTATCACCAAAGCGCTGGTTAGCGACAACGAAGAAGTTCGTCCTGCTTTGAAAAAGGAAGGCTTCATGACCCGCGACCCGCGCATGGTGGAACGCAAGAAATTCGGCAAGCGCAAGGCTCGTCGTTCGTTCCAGTTCTCGAAACGCTAATCCAGGAGGAAACATATCATGGCCCAGACTACCTATAAGGACCTGCTCGACGCAGGTGCCCACTTTGGTCACCTCACCCGCAAGTGGGACCCCAAAATGGCGCCGTACATCTTCATGGAGAAGAACGGCATCCACATCATTGACCTCAACAAGACGTTGGTTTCGCTTGATTACGCAGCCCAGGCTATTCGCAACATCGCGAAGAGCGGCCGCAAAATCATGTTCGTAGCCACGAAAAAGCAGGCGCAGGAAATCGTTACAACGGAAGCCGAGCGTTTGAAAATGCCCTTCGTGACCGACCGGTGGTTGGGCGGCATGCTCACCAACTTCGCCACTGTTCGCAAGAGCCTGAAGAAGATGGCCACCATCGACAAGATGGTGAAAGAAAACACCGCCTACGCCGCACTGGCTAAGCGCGAAAAGCTGATGATGTCGCGTGAGCGTGAGAAACTCGGCCGTGTGCTGGGTGGTATCTCCGACCTCGGCCGTCTGCCCGCCGCCCTGTTCGTAGTGGACGTGAAGCGCGAGCACATCGCCGTGAAAGAGGCTGCTAAACTGGGCATCCCGGTTTTCGCTATCTGCGACACAAACTCGAACCCCGAGCTGGTACAGTTCCCGATTCCTGCCAACGATGACGCTTCGAAATCTATCCAGCTGATTGTTGGCGTGATTGGCAAAGCCATCGAAGAAGGCCTGTCGGAGCGCAAAGTTGACAAAGAAGATGCCGACCGCAAGGAAGCTGATGAGGCTGCTATTGCTGAGAAAACGGCTGCTGACGAAGAATAAGCTCTTCTTAGCTCTTTGAAAGAAGGGAACCTTCGAGTAGTCTAGGCTCCGGAGGTTCCCTTTTTCTTTTCCCTGAATTCCAACCCAACAAAAAAAACTCTAATGGCCGCTATTACCGCCGCAGACGTAAACAAGCTCCGCACCATGACCGGTGCGGGCATGATGGATTGCAAAAAAGCCCTGACCGAAGCCGATGGCGACTTCGAAGCTGCGCGCGACATTTTGCGCAAGGCTGGTCAGAAAATCGCCGACAAGCGTGCTGAGAACACGACGTCGGAAGGCTTCGTGGCCGTGGCAGTGAGCGAAGATGGCACCAATGGCAAACTGGTGGCCCTGGCCTGCGAAACCGAATCGGTAGCCAAAGTGGCTAACTTCCGCGAGCTGGTTCAGCGCATCTTGGATGCTGCTGTGCGCACCAACGCGACCACGAAGGAAGAGCTGCTGGCTGTGAAAGAGGACGATGGCCTGACCATTCAGGAGCACATCACCGACCTGACCGGCAAAATTGGCGAGAAGCTGGACCTGACCTACGTGACGCTGACTGCTGAGAAAGTGGCTTCGTACATCCACTCCGACAGCAAGAAAGGCGTACTCGTGGGCCTGAAAAACGTAGGCTCGGCCGACGTAGCTGCCGTGGGCCGCGATGTAGCCATGCAAATTGTAGCCATGAAGCCCGTTGCCGTTGACAAAGACGGTGTGGACTCGGCTACGGTGGAGCGCGAAATCGAAATTGGCAAAGAGCAGGCGCGTGCCGAAGGCAAGCCCGAGGCGATGCTGGAGAAAATTGCTCAAGGCAAGCTCAACAAATTCTACAAAGAGCAGACCCTGCTGAACCAGGAGTTTGTGAAAGACGGCTCGATGACCATCGCGCAGCTGCTCGACAGCAAGTCGAAAGGCATGACGGTTTCGGACTTCAAGCGCGTAGCTATCGGCGCTTAATTGCGGCTTGACGCTAAATTGAAAGCCCCGCTGGCATTGTGCCGGCGGGGCTTTTTTTTGATGTAGTAACTTTCCAAAAATGGAATCACACAGAAAGAGGGCGTACCGTTACTTGCTTTATCAATTCTTACTTGATATTCGCACAACCCCTACACTAGACAGCTCCGCGCGATTCACTGACCAACAGTGCCGTGACCAAGTCAACTACTCCGGTGCAGTAGCTTACCAACTTCACAATTTCGCTTTAGCAGCAGCTGAAGACTTCATCACATTTGATGAAGCTGAATTTTGGCAAGGATTAGAACATTTTAGCCAAGCTTACCCACAGTTGAGTGTGCAGCATTTCAAGAAGGCCTTAGAATTCGCTTTAGCGGAAAAGCTTCACTGATTGAGTGTACCCTCATTTGCATCAATGCTTTTTCAACCAGCCGGTAGGCAAAAATCTACCAGCAGGCGACATAATATGCCGTTTGAGCGGGAGAATAAGCGTGGGAGTTTAGCCGGCAGGTAATTTGCCTGCATTGCTGGCGCTTGGATAATGAAACGCATCCGGTAAGGCTTCAACTTATAAATTATCTGGAGTAATGAACGTGTTTTCGAATCGAGTAGCTGGGGGCTTATTGCTGCTGGCGGTATTCAGCAGCCTCGCGTTTCTGCCACGCAAGGCAAATAGGGTCTATATTTCTGACTATGAGAATGTGCTGGGTACGTCCATGGAAATCAAGATGACGGCTGATGAGGAGCAACATGCCGCAACCGCCGAAGATGCGGCGCTTCGGGAGGTGGACCGATTGAACAAAATCCTCAGCGGCTATGATGCCAGCAGCGAATTCAGTCGCTGGGTGAAGGCTGGGAAAGCGCCGGTGCCGGTTTCGACGGAGTTGTATGAGGTGCTGGCCCTTTTTGAGCAGTGGCGGGCTAAGAGCAATGGGGCGTTGGATGCTTCGGCTGAAACGGTGAGCAAGCTGTGGCGGGAGGCCGCGAAGCAGAACCGGCGGCCGTCGGAGGCGGAAATTGCGGCGGCGGTGGCAGCGGTGCATCAGCAGCATTATGTGCTGAATGCGCAAAACCACACGGCCCAGCGCACCAGCGACGCACCGCTGATGCTCAACTCATTTGCCAAAAGCTACATCATGAACAAGGCTGCTAATGTGGCCCTGGCTACGCCCGGCGTAGATGGCGTGGTGCTTAATATTGGCGGCGACATTATGGTGCGGGGCGCACACGTCGAGCAGATTAATGTGAGCAACCCAAAGGCGGATGCGGAGAACGATGCACCGGTCGCGCAGCTGCAAATCAGCGACAAAACGGTGGCCACCAGCGGCAACTACCGGCGGGGCGAAAGCATTGACGGCAAATGGTATTCGCATATCGTGGACCCGCGCACGGGGCTGCCGGTGAGCGAGGTAATCAGTGCAACGGTGGTGGCTGACAAGGCTACGGATGCCGGCGCACTGGCCACTGCCCTGAACGTGCTACCGACGGCGGAAGGCCAGGCGCTGGTAGCGGCCGTGCCCGGGGCCGAATACATGTTGATTACGGCGGATGGCAAGCGGCTGGAAAGCGCCGGCTGGAAGAAGCTTGAGCTGCCGGCGACGAAGGCTAGTGCCGACAAGCTGGTTTCGGTGTCGAAGGACAAGCCCTGGGATGCGAAGTATGAGGTGGCCATCAACTTGGAACTGGCCACTATTGAGGGTATGCGGGTGCACCGGCCTTTCGTGGCCATTTGGGTGGTTGATGCCCAGAATGCCGCAGTGCGGCAGGTGGCGCTGTGGTACAACAAGCCGCGCTGGCTCAATGACATGCGTTCCTGGTATTCGACCTATTATGAGCAGTTTTCGGCCGGCAACAGCAGCGTTAGCTCTACTACCAGTGCTACAAGGTCGCCGGGGAAATACACGCTGAGATGGGACGGCAAGGACGATAAAGGCAACCTGGTGAGCCAGGGCAACTATACCGTGTACATTGAAGTGGCCCGCGAGCACGGCACGCACCAGCTCATGAAGCAGGAAATCACCGCGAAAAAGGCCCAGCATTTCGACCTGCCTGCAAATACCGAAGTGGCATCGGCCTCGGTGGACTACCGGAAGAAAACGGATGAAAAGCAGTAGCGAGGCGCTGAAGGTAGGCTCAGGCGTACCCGGTAAGGCCAAACAGGTGTGGCGAAAGCGCACAGCTTCGTTCTCACGCTGGCTGCACCTGTACCTGTCGATGCTCAGCTTTTTGGTGGTGCTATTTTTCTCGGTGACGGGAATTACCCTGAACCACGCCGACTGGTTTGATGGGAAGCAGGTGGAAAACAAGCGCACCGGAACCCTGCCGGCCGCATGGGTAAACGCACCGGATACCGCTAAAATCAGGAAGCTGGAAGTGGTGGAGTTTCTGCGCAGCAAGTACGCCATCAAGGGCGCGGTGAGCGACTTTCTGGTGGAAGACGACCAGTGCTCGCTCTCTTTCAAAGGCCCCGGCTATAGCGCCGATGCGTTTATCAACCGCAAGGATGGCACCTTCAAGCTGACGGAAATTCGGCTGGGACTGGTGGCGGTACTGAACGACTTGCACAAGGGCCGCGACAGCGGTCCCGGCTGGAGCTGGCTGATTGATGTTTCGGCTGGCTTCCTGGTCATCGTATCGCTGAGTGGCCTGGCAATGCTGTTCTTCCTGAAGAATAAGCGGGTGAAGGGCATTCTGGTGGCCTTGGCAGGCGGGGCACTCTGCTACTTGGTATATGGGCTGTGGGTGCCGTAAGCATTGGCCTTCTTTTTAGATTCGTGTTGAAAAGAAGGCCCGCTGGCATTGGGCTAGCGGGCCTTTCTTTTGTGATTATGAATGCGGCTTTTCAAACTTCCAGTATGTTGTCACGAGTGGGTAACATACTGGCTATTAGCATTGGCACACTATTACTGGATGGGTTTTTAGTGGCGTGGGTATGGGCTACAGGCGTTGACTTCGCTACACAGGACATAGTACTGCCGGGTGGGTCTGGCTTTCATATAAGTCCCCTTCCCGTTAGTTATAAATGGTTATTAAGCGCAATACTGATGATTAACATTGGGTTGCTGCTGTACTTATTGGCGAGGAATGAAAGACGGCATGCCCTAAGCTTTGCAGTGGGAGCAATAGTGCCAATTGGCTATCTAATCAGCATTTTAGCATCAAGCTAATGATTCTGCCAGGCCCCTACCCTGGCCTTCGCATTCTGACGGATATTCATATAGAACAGGCCGTAGTCAGCGATGTGGAAGGAGTGGCGCAGCTCGGGGCGGCCGGGGAGTAAGAAGCGTGGGTAGCCGCCGGGCTTGGGCGGGGTGACCCAGAGCAGGCCCTTATGAATCTTGGCGTCGGTGACGTGCAGGTCGATGCGCTTGAAATCCTGGCCGACGCCGCCACGGTTGAGGCGGGCGGGGGCCAGCAGGGTGTCGAGCGTCCAAGTGAGGGGGTTGGTGACGGCGAAGGGATGAAAGGGCGGGTAGTCGTAGCTGGTGGCCACGGAATTATAGGTGATGAAGCAGCCCGTTGCAAGGGAGTCGGCGCAGGGGAGAATGGTTTGGTACTCATTGGGCTTCACTTTGAAGCCTATGAGATAGGCAGCCACAAGCTGGCGGCGCAGTTTGGGGTCGTTGTCGAAGAACTCGTGGAGAAGGCGCGTGGCATGGGCCGTGCCCTGGCTGTGGCCGGCAATGATGATGGGACGGCCTTGGTTATAATGGGCGAGGTAATATTGGAAAGCCGCTTTTACGTCGGCATAGGCCAAGGCGAGAGCTGCCTGACCGTTGGTTGTTTCCTCATCGAAGAAAGAATAGAGCGTGGCCTGCCGATAGCGCGGGGCGTAGATGCGGCCAGCGGCATTGAAGGCGCTGGCTTGCTGGCGGATGGTGGTACGGTCGGTGTAGCGGTTTAGCTTGGCACGGCTGAGGTCGGCGTTCCAGGCTTCGTGCCAGTAGTAGGTGGTGGGGTGGATGAAGAAAACATCGGCGGCAGCAGTGGCCTGCTCATCGCGCAGGCCGGTATTGCGCGGGACGGCATCGGCAGAATCGCGGCGCGTGGGCAGGGCGGCCCATAGGCTGTCCTGGGCATAGTCGGGACCGGTGTGGGGCGTGTACGTCGTGAAATTGTGCCGCGGCTTCAGGATATTGAGGCAGCTGGCGAGGATGGGCAAAAGGAGCACCATGGCCCAAACGAAGCCCCTCAACTCGTACTTCCCCCTCTGTTTGAGTGGAGATTGCCATTTTTCCTTGAAGTCGCTCATGCTGCTTATGCTTCGCTTCGAACCGGCCAGTGCTCCAGCTCGCGGGGGCTGCCGTCGGGGTTGTAAAGCAGGGTAAGCGGTTCGGCGGGTCTGGCTACTACGTCGGCAAGGGTAATGTTCCAGCGTTGCCACATTTCAGCTAAAGCCTGGGTATAGGCACCGTTTTCCCAGGGGTTGAAAATGGTGCCCGTAACGTCATCTAGTAAAGCATCATAAACCAGGTGGGTATCGCCGGGCTGAGGGTGACGAGGATAGATGTCGGGCACGACGTTGAGGAGGTGAGCGGCGTAGTACACGCGGGCTTTGAACTCGGCAATCTGCACGGGGTGTAGGGGGCGCTGAGCATCGGCGTACACTTTGCGCATGGCTTGGCTCACGAGGCCGATATCGACCAGACAGGCTACCAACACGGCTTTATCAAGCTTAATGCTAAAGACAAGGGTGGTGAGGTCGTCGTCGTACTCAAAGGGCGTGACGTCTTCGGTAGCGTCGGCTTCGAGCACGAACACCGAGCCGGGCACGAAATCGGCGTATTCGGTGGGCACGCGCAGGCCTTGCAGTAACTGATAGAAGGCCTGGAAGCGGCGCACCAGCGCTGCATTTTCGGCCAGCGGGTATTTGGGTTTTATCAGCGGCTCCAATTCGTTCAGCAGCTCGGTGATGAAGATGCCGTAGAACATTTTACCCATCCAGAGAAACAGGGTATCGGGGCCAAGGGCGCGGAGGGCAGCAGGGCCTTGCAGGCTGGCAGCCGCTACCCTGTTCTCCAAATCTTCAATACGCTGACGGGCGGCCGGACTGGTGGGAATGCGCAGGTCGGCCATGCGTACGATGCGCTGGTCGAGCAGTTGAATGGGGCGGTCGGCTAAGTGGTAGCGAGCCTGCAGCCATTCGGCAAAAACGGACACAGTATCATCGGGGCCAACGGGCTGCCCACTTAGAAAGCAGGTTTCGGGGCCAAACCGCATGCCATCAAAGGGGTCATAAGGCAGCAGGTCGGCAGGAGTGAGCTGAGTCATAAAAGCAGTAGCGCGAGCTTCGTCATTCGCGTCGCCACACGGCCAGCCGGAAAATCCGGACGACGCGGGGACGCGAACTACAAAGTTCGCGCTACAATGGTTACGAAATCGAGCGTTTAGCGCGAGAGCGTATTGCCAGCTTTGATGAGCAGCTTGCTCAGGTTGGTGAGCGGCGCGGCGTAGTCGCCACCGGCTTCATCGGCTACTTTGGCGGTTTCGGCACCGAGGCTGGCCAGCACTTCGGCAATGTCGTGGGCCGGGGTTTTGCTATCGGCCAGCAGCTCACTGAGCTGATTAAGCTCCTGCTTGATTTTGGCCAGCCCGGGGCGCTCAGAAGCGGAGAGCACGGCCGTCCAACGCTCTATCTCGGTGATGCCCTGCGGGCCCGAGTTGGTAGGTGTACCAGCCGTGAGAAACGTGAGCGTATCATCGAGGAGGGCGGTATTTTGCTGGTCGCTCACGGCGATGGGCACTTCGGGCGTGGCGGGCGTTTGCGGCGTGTTGGCGGTGGAATCCATGAAAATGCGTGGGATGAAGATGCGTAAGGGCTATACTCCTACCGGGCTGGAAAAGTTAGCTGGGCGGTTTATACAAGGTAGCGGGTTACCTTTTTACGGCGGCTTGATTAACGTTCATCATCTCACCCCCATTCCTCAAAAATCATGAAACTTTCCGTTAAAACCCTGTTCGTAGCTGCCGCCGTTGCTTTCGCCGCCACCGCTTGCGAGCAAACCAAAACCACCGAAACCACTACTACTACGCCCGAAGGCACTACTGCTACGGTAACCACGGATTCGACTGCTACCCTATCGGCCGAAGAAGCGGGTGCTAAAATGGATGCCGCTGGCGAAAAAGTAGAAGGAAAAATGGAAGAAGCCGGTGCCAAAATGGACGCCAAGATGGAAGAAGCCGGCGCGAAAATGGACGCCGCTGGTGCCAAAATGGACGCGAAAATGGAAGCTGCCGGCAACAAGATGGAAGCCATGGGCGATGCGGCCGCTAAATCGGCTCAGCAAACCAAAGAGAACATGAAAGAAGCTG
>Ga0265780_10012315_pt1 | contig 10040 bp, 11 predicted proteins | sample P1T30metagenome_FD_192432 | JGI IMG/M metagenome (GOLD analysis project Ga0265780, IMG submission 192432) | Plant litter microbial communities from East Loma Ridge, Irvine, California - P1 T30 | ecosystem: Environmental > Terrestrial > Plant litter > Unclassified | place: USA: California... | reverse complement strand
ATCATTTATTAGGGATAAAATATATCAACAAAAACGATATTGACCTTATTTTTGAAACTGCCGATCAATTTAAAGAAGTAATAAACCGACCTATTAAAAAAGTTCCTTCGCTTAGGGACATTACAATAGCCAATATATTTTTTGAAAACAGTACAAGAACAAAGCTGTCTTTTGAACTGGCGCAAAAAAGGCTTTCTGCCGATGTGATAAGCTTTTCAGCGGCACAGTCATCAGTTAAAAAAGGAGAAACACTTATAGATACTGTAAATAATATCCTTTCCATGAAAGTTGATATGGTAGTTATGCGTCATGAAAGGCCGGGAGCTGCCCATTTTCTGTCAAGAAATGTAAATGCAAGTATCGTTAATGCCGGAGACGGTGCTCATGAACACCCTACACAGGGTTTACTTGATTCATACACTATTAGAGAAAAGCTTGGTGAAGTGGGTGGTAAAAAAGTAGTTATAGTAGGTGATATCCTTCATTCAAGGGTAGCCTTGTCAAATATATTTGCATTACAAATGCAGGGTGCGGAAGTTAGAGTTTGCGGTCCAAAAACGCTTATCCCGAAATACATTGAATCATTAGGTGTTAAGGTTGAACCAAACTTACGGAAAGCTTTAGAATGGGCAGATGTTGCCAATATGCTAAGGGTTCAAAACGAAAGGCTTGACGTGAATTATTTTCCATCTACACGGGAATATGCACAGCAATATGGTGTAGATAAAGCGTTGCTTGATTCGCTTAATAAAGAAATAGTTATAATGCACCCCGGACCTATAAACCGTGGTGTAGAGATAACAAGCGATGTTGCCGATTCGCAACAATCAGTAATACTGGAACAGGTAGAAAATGGGGTAGCCATCAGGATGGCCGTTATTTATCTGCTCGCTTCCAAGATTAAGCAGTAATAAACTTTCAGTCATAAATCATTATGAAACTGATATCACGATAATATTCAACTTTGTAACTTAGAAATTAAGCTACTAAGCAACTTTAAAGAAATGAAAGTAGAAGAAAAAGGACATACAGTTATTATTAAAGATACTCAGGGGGATACTAAATCTTTTCTCGATAAGGTAACAGCTGAATATAATTCTTACAGAGAACATAATATAATTCTTGATCTTACTCAGGATAAAGATATCAATTTAGGGGTTGTGCTTACTTTTCTGTCGCTTTCCAATAAACATAGAAAGTCAAAAAAATCATTTGTGCTTGTTGCTTCCGATATTAACTTTAATGATGTTCCTGATGAAATGATAGTTGTACCTACACTTCTTGAGGCAAATGACATTATTGAAATGGAGGAAATTGAAAGAGACCTCGGATTTTAAACTGATTAATTAATTTTCTATTGGTTAGGGTTATGGGTAAACTTGAACCCAAAACCTAAAACTTTTAATAGATGAACTTAACTATTCTTGGCTGTTATGCCGCTACTCCCCGTACTATGACCAATCCTACATCGCAGGTATTGGAAATGAAGAACAGAATGTTTCTTATAGATTGCGGTGAGGGTACGCAGGTACAGTTAAGAAAGCATAAGCTTAAATTTTCCAGAATAAATCATGTATTTATATCTCACCTACATGGAGACCATTTTTATGGACTTATAGGTTTGATCTCTACATTTTCACTCTTAGGACGCAAGGCAGATTTACATGTTTATGGTCCGAAAGGGGTAAAGGAGATAACATTACTTCAACTTAAATTATCCGCATCGTGGACAAGTTATAATCTCTATTTTCATGAACTTGAATCTAAAGAACCTCAGGTTATATTTGAAGATGATAAAGTGGTAGTAAGTACGATTCCACTTAGACACAGGGTCTATACTAATGGTTTTCTTTTTCAGGAAAAGTCGGGTGACAGGAAGCTAAACCTTGATGCTGTGCAGGAATATGGTATTGAAACATGCTACTACAATAAAATAAAAAGTGGTAGCGATATGACACTTGATGACGGCAGGGTTATCCTGAACGAAACACTTACCTTTGATCCATTTCCACCAAAGAGTTATGCGTTTTGCTCGGATACTATGTATGACGAAAGCATTGTTTCATTAATAAGGGATGTAGATGTATTGTATCATGAAAGTACATTCTTAGATTCAGAAGAACATCTGTGTGAAAAAACAATGCATTCTACCGCAAAGCAGGCTGCAACTATTGCTTTAAAGGCAAATGCCGGGCAATTAGTATTGGGACACTTTTCGACCCGTTATGGTTCGATTGAACCTTTTAAAGAACAAGCTGAAACTGTATTCAAAAATGTAGAGCTGGCAGATGACGGTAAAGTTTTTGAATTTTAAATCGAATATTAAGCTTTTTTATAAGTCTGAAAATCCAACAATCTAAAAATCTAAATAATGGCTGATTTAAGCAACTATCGCAGATCATACGAAAAAAGTGAACTTACAGAAGATCATTTGCCTGAAGATCCTATAAACCTCTTTAAAAAATGGTTTATTGAGGTTGAAGAGTTTGACGGCCCTGGAGAGGTAAATGCTATGACAGTTTCAACATTTGGACTTGATGGTTTTCCTAAAAACCGTGTGGTACTGCTAAAACAATATACACATGAAGGATTTATATTCTTTACTAATTACGAATCGGAAAAAGGCAAAGCAATAGCAGAAAACCCTAATATTTGTTTGTCTTTCTTCTGGGAAGGTATGGAGCGTCAGGTTATTATAAAAGGTACCGCTGAAAAAGTTTCCCAAAACACATCTGACGGTTATTTTGAAAGCAGGCCGGAAGGTAGCAGATTAGGAGCAATAGTATCTCCCCAAAGTCAGGTTATACCGTCCAGGGAGTACCTCGAAAAGAATTTAAAAGACCTTGAAAAAGAATTTGAAGGAAAAGAAATTCCGAGACCAGAAAACTGGGGCGGCTACTTAGTACGGCCTATAGAAGTAGAATTTTGGCAAGGCAGGGCTAATAGGCTTCATGACAGGATACGTTATAAATTACAGGAAGATTTTTTATGGAATACAGATAGATTAGCTCCCTAGATCTTTAATTTAACAAAATTTAAAGAATAGGACTTTGTTTTTTTTTGGATATTTAATAGACACATAACTATTAAAACCTTCGTATGAAAAATTTAATCCTTATCAGGCATGCCAAATCGAGTTGGGAAGCTCCATTGGTAGACAAAGACCGACCCTTAACTCAGCGAGGGATTAACGATGCGCATCTTATAGCGTCTGAAGTAGAAAATCTTTTACCTAAATCATATATTGTTTGGAGCAGTACTGCACAACGTGCTAAAAATACGGCATATATTTTTGCAGAAACGTTGTCGATTCCTCTTGAAACAATAATATTTAAGGATGACCTTTACACATTTGATGAAAAAAATCTTGAAAACGTAATTAAAAGCTGCAATAATCAATTTGATAACCTAATTCTTTTTGGTCATAACGACGCTATTACTAATTTTGTTAATACCTTTGGGAACTATGCCGTAGATAACGTGCCTACTGCTGGTTTTGTATCCCTTTCCTTTCAGGAAAATGACTGGAAAAACATCCAAAAGGGAAAGATAAATAAAGTATTATTTCCAAGCGAATTAAAAAAACATGATCCACCACTCACCGGTAAACAGGTACATTGATAGAGAAAAAAGCTGGCTGGCATTTAACGCAAGGGTTTTGCAGGAAGCAGGAGATGACAAGGTGCCTTTGTTAGACAGACTTAGATTTTTAGGAATATTTTCAAATAATTTCGATGAATTTTTTAGGGTGCGTTATGCAGCCATTCGTCGTCTTAGCCTTACAGGTCAGACCGGAGAAAAAATACTTGGTGGGATTAGTGCTCAAAAACTTCTTACCGAAATTACTGATATTGTTATAGAACAACAATCAGAAAGCCTTCGAATTCTTAGTGTTATTGAAAAAGAATTGGAGAAGGAAAACATCTTTATGGTTAATGAATTTCAGCTTACAAAAGAGCAGGAAATTTATGTAAAAGATTTTTTTATACAAAAAGTTAGTCCGGAGCTCGTTACCATTATCCTTAATGACCTTGATGAATTTCCGTTGCTTAAAGATACTTCAGGTTATTTAGCTGTTAAATTAGTTATGCAGCCTAAAGAATGCCATGAAGATGATGATGCTATTCAGGAGACTCGTTACGCTGTTATTGAAATTCCAAAAACAGTTAACCGATTTGTAATACTGCCATCTAAAAGTGATAAGCAGTATATCATTATGCTTGACGATGTTATACGTTTTAACCTGCACAGTATATTTAATATATTTAAATATGCCAGTATCAGTGCTCACATGATAAAAATAACACGCGATGCTGAGTTGGAGATTGACAGTGATCAGAGCAAAAGTTTGATGGAAAAAATTTCCACGAGTGTAAAAGACAGGCGTATAGGGGAACCGGTTCGATTTGTATATGATCAGGCCATTGGCGAGGATACACTTGAGTTTTTCCTTTCCCGTATGGAAATTGATTCGTCCGATAGTATTATTCCGGGAGGTAGATACCACAACAGGAGAGATTATATGGATTTTCCTAATTTAGGAAGATTCGATTTATTATATAAGCAAAATGTACCGTTACCTGTACCGGGTTTAAGTCTTGAAGGTAGTATACTCCATAAAATAAGACAAAAAGATTATCTTCAAAATTCGCCATATCAGTCGTATGCTTATGTGATTAAATTTTTGCGGGAAGCAGCGTTAGACCCTAAGGTTACCTCAATAAGTATAACCTTATATAGGCTTGCTAAAAATTCTCAAATAATAAGTTCACTTGTAAATGCTGCTAAAAATGGTAAAAAAGTTACCGTTCAGATAGAATTGCAGGCTCGTTTTGATGAAGCCAGTAATATATCGTATGCAGAGCAGATGCAGACTGAAGGAATTAATTTAATATTTGGGGTTAAAGGCCTTAAAGTGCATAGTAAAATATGTGTTATTGAGCGTGTGGAAAGTGGTAAGATAAAACGCTATGGCTTTATATCAACAGGTAATTTTAATGAATCCACAGCTAAAGTTTATACTGATGTAACATTATTTACCGGGCATCAGCAATTATTAAAAGAAACACAAAGGATATTTGAGTTTTTTGAAGTTAACTATCGTGTACATCGTTATAAGCATTTATTTGTATCTCCGCATTACACCAGATCAAAGTTTTATAAACTGATAGATAAGGAAATATTAAATGCTATAGCCGGAAAAGAAGCCTGTATAAAGCTTAAGATGAATAGTCTTACCGACTTTAAAATGATCGATAAGTTATACGAAGCAAGCAGAGAAGGTGTTAAAATTCAGTTGATTATTCGTGGAATATGCTGCCTTATACCTGGTGTTCAGGGAATGAGTGATAATATAGAAGCGATAAGTATTGTAGATAATTACCTTGAACATTCAAGGGTCTACATATTTTCAAATTCCGGTGATCCTGAAGTTTATATTTCATCAGCTGATTTTATGACACGAAATCTTGATGCAAGGGTGGAAGTGACCTGTCCTATTTATGACGCTGATATCAAGCAGGAGTTAATTGATACATTTGATATTGGCTGGAAAGCAAACGTAAAAGCCAGGCTGCATTCTGAAACACTTGAAAACAAATATAGAAAACGCCCTGATGAAAAGCCTTTCCGTGCACAACTGGAAACTTATAATTATTACAGGGACAAACTTGAAGTTATTTACGAACAATTATAATTTTTGGTGCTTAGCTGCTTAGGTGCTTAGAACCTTAGCTACTCAGTATCTCAGAACCTCAGTACCTTAGGGATGATTACAATAAAAAAATATGCTGCGATAGATATTGGCTCAAATGCCATGAGGTTACTCATTTCTAATATTGTAGAGCAGGAAGGTAAAGAACCGCAATTTAATAAAAGTTCATTGGTAAGGGTGCCTATCCGCCTTGGACAGGATGCTTTTACTGTAGGCGAGATTACCGATGAAAATATAGAGCGCATGGTAGATGCCATGAAAGCATACAAACTCCTTATGAAAGTACATAAGGTAGAAAAGTATATGGCATGTGCTACATCAGCAATGCGTGAAGCATTTAATGGGAAAGAAGTCGCCGATATTATTGAAAGGGAATCGGGTATTAAAATAGAAATTATAGACGGTAAAAAAGAAGCTGCAATTATAGCTTCAACCGATTTACATCACCTTGTGAAGACAGATCAGACATATCTCTATGTTGATGTTGGTGGTGGCAGTACGGAATTTTCCCTTTTTGCTAATGGTAAAATTGTTGCTTCAAAATCATTCAAGAATGGGACTGTTCGTTTATTGAACAATATGGTTAACGATGTTGTGTGGCTTGAAATAGAAAAATGGATTAAAACCATATCAGAACCTTACGAAACTATCACATTGATTGGATCTGGAGGTAATATTAATAAGCTATTTAAGATGTCGGGCAAGCAACAGGAAAAACCATTGTCTTATTTTTATGTAAATAGCCAATATCAGTTCCTTAATAGCCTTAGTTACGAGCAGCGTATCGCTGAACTCGGACTCAATCCGGATCGCGCAGACGTTATTATATATGCCGTTAGAATATATCTTAATGCCATGAAGTGGAGTGGTGCACGCAATATATACGTTCCTAAAATTGGATTGTCTGACGGTATTGTGAAAGCGATGTATTACGGTAATATATAGGGAAAGTATACCTATGGAAAGGATAAAATTAATTAAAGGTGATATCACGAAAATTGATGCTGATGCTATAGTGAATGCAGCAAATTCGTCGTTACTTGGTGGCGGTGGAGTAGACGGAGCTATTCACAGAGCAGGGGGAAAGGCAATTTTAGATGAGTGCATTGCTATACGTAATCGTCAGGGCGGTTGCGACACAGGCGAAGCTGTAATAACTACTGCAGGCAATTTACCTTCCAAATATGTTATCCATACTGTTGGCCCGGTTTGGAACGGAGACAAAGAACAAAAGGAAAAACTATTAGCAAACTGTTATAGTAATACCTTGAAACTTGCCGTGGAGAATGGTATTAAAACCATTGCTTTTCCTAATATAAGTACAGGTATCTATCATTTTCCAAAAGATAAAGCGGCTAAAATTGCTGTAGCAACAGTGCGTGATTTTTTAAACCAAAATAAAACTGTAACTGAAATAATTTTTGTTTGTTTTGATGATGAAAATTATGAGTTATATAGCACCTTTCTAACCTAATTATATATGAGGACGAGTATTATTATCACTACCCTATTGTTTTTTTTTCAGGTTTATGCACAGAAATGTGTGCATTCTAATCTATCAAAAGAATATGATTTTAAAACTAGCCTAATACGTGAAACTAAAAATAATGAGTTAAGTAATGAATGTGAAGTTGTTATAAATATTATAAACAAAACAACTAAAACAGGACAGATCATTAAATTTCATTCTGACTGGATGTTAAATGGTGATTATAAAGATTGCAAAACAGTTAGATCATACACGACAAAATTTAATCATAAAGCTGTAGCTCAGGATAATGATTTTGGAGATTTAATTATCGCAGATTTTAATTTTGACGAAAAAGATGATATTGCAATAAAAGCTGAATCTGGTGGTAATGGCGGACCCCTATATAAATTTTATCTTCAGGAGAATAATAAAAACTTTGTGGAGGATAAATATCTTTCAAATATCGTTACCTTTTTTCCGGTAGACATTAATGCCAAATCAAAAACACTTAAGACAAAGGTGTATGCTAATGCCTACGAACAGCAAGAAACTATCTATAAGGCTAATAAGATTAACGGTAACTGGAAAATAATCAGTCAACGACTTATTAAGTAATCTAATTACATTATATAAAACTCATCTTTTGTTATAGGGTCCGGTACATCTTCTTCTTTAAGTAATTGCCTAATATTGATCTCTATAGACCTTGCTATTGCAGTAACAGAAACATCGCTTGGCCTGTTTCTGAATGGATCTTGTAAGTAATAGGCAGTCTTTTCTAACATGAAGAATACTAATGAAATAAGAAGTAATAATGGTATTTCATAACCAAGTATAACTCCTTTTAGCGCAATTGAAAGTATGGCGACAAATAAGTAGATTGTAAAATGTAGAAACATTCTGTATGTCGTTGGAAAAACAGTAGAATTTATTCTTTCTGCAGCGCCCATACTGTCTGAAAAGCGAACTGCTGTTGTATTAAGCTGAATATTTTCAAAGTCAGTTAAGTATCCGGCTTCTCTCAATTTACTTATTTGTGCCACATTTAGCTGTAATATTCCCAAAGGTTTATTTTTAAAGTTTTTAAGTTCATTTATTTCGTTTTCTAAAAGAAAACTATCGCAATTTTCTAAAGGTGATAATCCTCTTAAAGATTGTCCAAGGCAATAACACCATGCTATTTGACGGTAGGCCATTTGCTTCGTTTGTATATTTTTATCATCGCTTTTAAGAAATGTCTGCAACTGAAGAACAAAACTTCTTGAGTCATTAACTATTGCTCCCCAAACTTTTCTAGCTTCCCACCAACGGTCGTACGACTGGCTCATTTTAAACGATAAAAGAACCGATATTGCCGTACCTAAAAAAGTAGCAATAGTTAAAGGCATTTCAGGGACATAAGTATAAAAACATTCAGTCAAAAAATGTATGACTATACCTAATACAAGTACAATCAGCATTTCATACTTAACCATATTTAATAAGTAGCGTATAGGAACACGTTTGTCTACAAGCATATAAGTTAGTTTGTTGTTACTAAAGTTACATAATGTTTTAGTCTCTGACGAAAACTATCTGACAATTATTAAAAAAATAATAATTATATATTACCAGTTTGCTTTAGCTTTAGAAGGTATTTTATCCTGATGATGTTCACTCATTTGCCTGTAAAATCTTCCATCAGGTTTTATTATAATATAGTTGCAGTTTGATCCATAAGGGAATAACATTTTTCTTATTACATCATTTTTATCCTCGAAGACAAAATCTTTAGGGTATTTAAAGCCTTGTTCACTTATATATAATTGACAAAATTGTTCTTTATTTTTAAAATAATTACGATAGGATTTTACTGAACTGTAATAATCGAGACAGTGTGCCTGATTTGGAGTTGATTGTTTAAAAGCAAAATTTATTATAATGGTTTGGCTTTCATTAATTTTCTTAGAAGTTATTTCTTTTAAATAAGCAATAAGCTCGGCTTTTTGATTCTTATTTATTTCACCATATTGCTCTCTTAAAATCAATCTGGCATTTAGTGAATCTTTAGTTTCATAAATTACCCATGTATATTGACCTGATTTTGCCATCTGATTAAAATTTTGCTGTGTTATAATTTCTCCTCTCTCATTAAAAAGTTCACTCTTTTTTTCGGATGTCTGTCCAAATAAAGAGAGGCTAATTAAAAGAAATATTACAATTAGTTTCATGAGCAATATTTTACTTCTTATATATCAAGGTCAAACATCTTCCTTAAAGTTTCCATTGCAGGGTTAATGGATTTTAATTTTTCAAATTTTTCGATGGGAGTAAAGGCGTGTTTTGATGAAGTAACTTCGTTTACATGAACATCTATAATAATATCATGGTTATGTAGTTTACCGCGCAGATAACCTAAGAGTTCATGCTTATTATTGTCAAAATCTACTTTAGATCCCTCGTTGGGTAATTCCAGTTTAATAGTTGTACCATCAAGCACAGGGTCATTAATCTGCATGTAGGTCGCAAGAATCTTTTGTCCCGTATCACTCAAACGCTGGGCAAACTTATTCCATTGTAATAACATGTCAGTTTCACTGAAAGGCTCACGAGGTAATTCATCGGTATGCCTGACCATTGCTTTTTGACTTTCCTGTAATTCCTTTTTTTGGCGTAATCCCGCTAAAGAAAAAGCAGATACTTTTGGTGTGCCATCATCATCAACTTTTATTACAGGTGGTTTTACAACTTCGGGCTCTTCAACTTCAAGTTGTGCCGGAGGTAGTGGGGTAATAAGTAATGGAGTCGTTTCTGTAGTTACATTAATGACATCAGCGGTTGTTGTTGCTGTCGGTACAACAGTTTATTCTACAGTAA
>Ga0265780_10012314_pt1 | contig 10040 bp, 5 predicted proteins | sample P1T30metagenome_FD_192432 | JGI IMG/M metagenome (GOLD analysis project Ga0265780, IMG submission 192432) | Plant litter microbial communities from East Loma Ridge, Irvine, California - P1 T30 | ecosystem: Environmental > Terrestrial > Plant litter > Unclassified | place: USA: California... | reverse complement strand
CCGGACTGACCGCCTGGCGCGCCTTGGTGGTCGACGGCAAGCTGAAGGCCGGAGACCGCGTGCTGTTGCTGGGGACCGGCGGCGTTTCGATCTGGGCCTTGCAGATCGCCAAGCTGATGGGCGCGCAGGTCGCGATCACCTCGTCGTCCGACGAAAAGCTGGAACGGGCGCACGCCTTGGGTGCCGACCACGTCCTCAACTATCGCAGCCAGCTAGACTGGGGGCGCGCGATCCGCGACTGGAGCAACGGGCGCGGCGTCGATCATGTCGTCGAGGTCGGCGGGCCGGGCACCCTCGCGCAGTCGATCGAGGCGGTGCGGGTCGGCGGTCACATCTCGTTGATCGGCGTGCTGACCGGCGCCAGCGGCGAGGTGCCGACCGCCGTGCTGATGGGCAAGCAGGCGCGGCTGCAAGGTTTGATCGTCGGCAGCCGCAGCGAGCAGCAGGACTTCGTTCGCGCGATCGAGCAGGGCAAGCTCCGCCCCGTGGTCGATCGCCGGTTCGCGCTCGAGGATTTGGCCGAGGCATTCCGCTACGAAATGGGCGCGACGCATTTCGGCAAGATCGGGGTCGCGTGGTGACCTGAATAGTGGAAGGCGTTCAGGGAAGTTGCTGATCCTGCACCGCCGGGCGCGACGGAACGGACCACGCCAGCCGGTAGGTTACGCGCAGTCCGTCATGATCCGAAAGCCGCGGCTGGCCTTCCGTCCCGTCGAACATCGCCTCGATCCGGGTCGGGGTGATGGTGACGCTCGCCCCCGAGCGGAAGAGCTGCAAGTCTTCGGTGTCGATCCACGGTTCGTCGCCGTCCCATGACAGCCGCACTTCGCATGGCGACCCGGGCGCGGCGCAGAAGCGATGGACCATCGCATAACGCGACAGCGCCTCTTCGAGCTTTTCGAGCCGGTCGGGCGCACCGGCCATGTTGAAGTCGCCGCCGATGATCGCCGGCAGCCGCTCGGAACCGGTCGCGGCGAGGAAGCGGGTGAGGTCGGCGCGCTGCAGCGCCTGCGCTGCGCCGTGACGCGCCGCCGGCACGCGCGATTCCGCCTGTGAATTGAGATGGGTATTGAACAGGTCGATCGCGCTCGGCACGCCCGGCACCATGACGCGCGCCTGCTGAGCGCCCTTGTTGCTGAGACAGTCGAAGCCGGCGCAATGCCGGCTGCCGAACGGCTCCGACGTCGCCGCGACGATCGGATAACGGCTGAGGATCGCCAGCCCGGACCCCACCAGATGGAAGCCGGTCTCGCCCTTGCCCCAGCGACGCGGCCCCGGCACCCGGCCCGAGCCGGTCAGTACCCGCCCTTGCGTCCGCGTCGGTCCCCATACCCGGTAGCGATAGCCGGCCTGCGACAGCGCGCGCACCGCGGCGGGGCTGAACATCTCCTGCACCAGAATGATGTCCGGCGCCGCGCCGCGCGCGTTGAGCTGCGCGAGGATGCGACCGATCTTTGCCAGCGATGGCGCCCTTCCCCGCCGGGCGGGCCAGGCGAGGCCTTCGACGTTGAAACTCAACACGTCGATCGTGGTGCTCGCCTGCCCTTGCGCCTGGTCGACCCGGATCGGTGGCGCGGGCGTGGCGGGCAGCGGGCCATGCGCCACCCGCGCCGGCGGCAGCGACGTACAGGCAGCGCTCGCCAGCACGATTGCCAGCGCGATCAGACGACGCATCCTCGGCCTTACCGCGCGGCGATGACGCCGTTCGCCAGCATCAGCAGCACTGCGGCCCCCGCCACGACCCGGTAGACCACAAACGGCAGGAAGCTGCGCGTGCGCAACAGGCGCAGGAAGCCGACGATCACCGCATAGCCGACGCCGAAGGCCAGCACGGTGGCCAGCAACGTCGGTCCGCCGCCGATCGGGTTCGGCTTGTCCCAGCTGTCGATCAGCTCGAAGACCCCGGAGGCGAGCACGGCTGGAATCGCCAGCAGGAACGAATAGCGCGCCGCCGCCTCGCGCGTATAACCGAGCAGCAACGCCGCACTGATCGTGCCGCCCGAGCGCGAGACACCCGGCACCAGCGCGAGCGCCTGCGCAAAGCCGAGCAGCAGGCCATGCCCCCAGCCCAGCCGCTCCAGCGTCAGCCGCCGCGTACCGATCCGGTCGGCCGCCCCGAGGATCAATCCGAAGCCGATCAGCATCGTCGCGGTAATGTAGAGGTTGCGCAGATTGCCTTCGATCTGATGCTTGAGCACCAGCCCGAGAATGGCGATGGGCAAGGTCCCGAGGATAATGAGCCAGCCAAGCCGCGCATCCGGGGACAGCGTGGCGGGGCGCTTCGCCACTGCGGTCAGCCACGCCAGCGCGATCCGCCATATGTCGCGGCGGAAATACAGCAGCACCGCGGCTTCGGTCCCGATCTGCGTAATCGCGGTGAACGCCGCGCCCGGATCGGTGCCCGAGGGCAGCAGCGCGCCCGCGATCCGAAGATGCGCGCTCGACGAGACGGGCAGGAATTCCGTCAGCCCCTGCAACAGCCCGAGGAACGCGGCCTCGAGCCATTGCGCGTTGGTATAGGTGGTCATCGATACTCCAGAACTCTTCAGGCGTCGCGCGACCTGCGCAACGCCACGACCTCATGGCCGGCGAACAACACGACCCCGAGCGCGAGCGGGATCAGATAATAGACGAGCCGGAAGGTCAGCAGCGCGGCGACGAGCCCGGTCCGCTCGATCTGCGGCAGCGCCGCGAGCATCACCACCTCGAACACGCCGAGGCCTCCGGGCGCGTGGACCAGCAGGCTGGAAATGATCGCGAGCAGATAGCCGACCAGCACCAGCGGATAGAGCGCGACATCGGGCGCGGGCAGCACCACGAACAAAACGGCAGTCGCGGTGAGCAGGTCGAGCGTGCCGAGCGCGAACTGCGCCATCGCCATGCGCCAGGTCGGCAGCCGGACCTGCCAGCGCCACAGCCGGACGGAGCGGCCGTCGAGAACGGCGAGCGCGATCATATAGCCGGCGAGCAGGGCTAGCGTCGCCAGCCCCGCGGCGGTCTGGAAGGCGGGCGGCACCGCGCGGTCGCCGATCGCGGGTAGATCGGGCAGGACGACGAACGCCAGCCCCAGCAGCAGGAAGGCGCCCAGCCAGAAGGTCACCCCCGCGACGATCATGATCTGCCCGACGTCGCCCAGCGGCACGCCGTGACGGCCGTAGATGCGGTAGCGCGCGGCGCCGCCGGTCAGCGCGGCAAACCCGAGATTGTGGCTGAAGATATAGCTGGTGAAGGCTGCCAGCGCCGTGACCGGATAGGGAACGCGTCGCCCCACCAGCCGGAGTGCGAGCACGTCGAAGCCGGTCAGGATGAAATAGCTGACGGCGGTCAGCACCCCCGACAGGGCGAGTGCCGCCGTCGGAATCGCATGAACCGCGGTGACGACATCGTTCCACACGATGCCCGCGAGCAGGTGATGCAGCGCCACCCCCGAGACCGCCAGCACGGCGATCGTCGCCGCGACGACCAGAAGATGACGCAAGGACACTTGTGAGAAGCTCAGGACACCAGGATGCAGGCAGGGCGCACCCATCTAGCCGGACAAGCGGCGCTGTCAAAAGCCGTCATGCGGGGTGCGCTACACCTATTCGGGGGCAAAGTCTGCCCCGCTGTCGATGTGAGATGGTCGCTCGGGGCAGGTCTGTCTGTGAGCCTGCCACGAAGATTGTTCCGATAGCTGACGATGACCGGGGTGCCGGCGAAAGAAGCGATGGCGCCTCATCCGAGACGCAGCCATTTGGGGGCACCCCACTGCGCGCAAAAGAAAGTCCATGTCGCATCGAAGATCATGATCGACGCCAAGCGCGAAACCCAAAGGCAGAAGCCGATCCGCCGCCCTCGGCGCTCACCGTCATGCAGAAGAAGTGCCGGACGCCTGGCCGCTCCGCGCCAAAGCCGCCGTGCGCGCGCATGGCTGCCCTGATCGCGCCCGACCCTCGATCAGCCGACTTCGAAGCGGTAGGTGCCCGCCGGAACGCTCAGAACGGCCTCCTCGGCGGTGCGCTGCTCGACGGGTATGGGCCTGCCGCCTTCGAGGACCCGCGCACCTTGCGTTGCAGGGAGATGGACGCGCGCTACGCTCCCGACCGGCACCGTCAGGTCGAGCGAGAAGCGGTCCTTGTCCTCCTTCCAGCGCGTGCTGATCCGCCCGAGCCGGGAGTCGTAGGTCGCTCCCGCCGAGGACATACGCGCGTCGCGCAGCGGACGGACGTCGAAGCGCGTGAAGCCCGGTGCGGTCGGCGCGATCCCGGCAATGCGGCGGAACATGAAGCCGACCACCGCGCCTAGCGCATAATGGTTGAACGAATTCATCGATCGGTCACCCGCGTCGCTGTTCCAGCGTTCCCAGGTGGTGGTCGCGCCCTTCGCGAGCATATAGCCCCACGACGGAAATTCGGTGCGCAGCAACAGGTCGTAGACCAGTGCGATCTCCCCCGCATCCGCCAACACGTCGAGGCTGTAGGGCGTGCCGAGGAACCCGGTCGCCAGCAATGTGCCGCGCCGCCGGATGTCGGCCACCAGCCGCTCCGCCGCGCCCGTGCGTGCGCCGGGCGCGAGCAGATCGAAATGCAGCGCGAGAATATAGCCGGTCTGCGAGCCGTTCCCGATCGTGCCGTCCGCCTTCACGAAGCTGCGCCGGAACGCGTCACCCAGCCTGCCGGCGAGCCCCGCATAGCGCGCCGCTTCCGCCGCGCGTCCGCTGGCGCGCGCCATGTCGGCCATCTGGTCGGCCGCACCTTTCCAGAAGGCGGTGCCGATCAGATCCTTGGGCGTGGTCGGGTCGCCGGGGTTGACCGCGTCCAGCGCGAGCCAGTCGCCGTAATCCACCCCGCGCGCCTTGCTCCAGACGAGGTCCGGATTGTCGGCCTCGATCGAGGCGAGGAAGCGCGCCATCGACGTCCAATGCTGGTCGATGATCCCGGTATCGCCATAGCGCTGCCACACCGTCCACGGCAGCGCGACCCCGGCGTCGCCCCAGCCCGGCGAGGAACCCGGCTCGGCAAAATGGTCGTGCCGCGCAACCGGGGCGATGTCCGAATAGCCGCCGCTGTCCCGCTGTGCGTCACGCATGTCGCGCATGAAGCGCTGCGTGAACGCGGCGGTGTCCATGTTGAAGCTGGCCGCATCCCAAAAGACGTGCGCGTCCCCGGTCCAGCCAAGCCGCTCGTCGCGCTGCGGGCAATCGGTCGGGATGCCGGTGAAGTTCGAGCGCTGGCTCCAGCGGCTGTTCTGCCACAGCCGTTGCGGGACGTAGCTGCCGAGCTGCAGGTCGCTGGTCTCGGGCAGGTCGCTGCGGATCGAGATGCCGGTGATCTCGGCGGCGGTGATCGGTCGCTCCAGCCCCTCGACCTGCACGTAGCGGAAGCCGTGATAGGTGAAGCGCGGCTCGTAACGCTCGACGCGGTCACCTGCGAACGTATAGTGATCGGTGGCATCGGCGGCGCGCAGATTGCTCTGGTCGACGCTGCCGTCCGGGTTGACCAGCTCGGCATAGCGCAGCCGGATCGTCTGGCCACGCCGGCCCGATAGCGCGATCCGCGTCCAGCCGGTAAAATTCTGCCCGAAGTCGATCACCGACGCGCCATCGGCAAGCGTCGCGATCGCTTGCGCCGGCATCCGCTCCTTGCGGCGGATCGGTGGCACGGTCGCCGCGACCAGCGCGGCGGTCGCAGCCTCGGCGGATACCGCCGGCGACCAGTCGCCGTCCGGTCGGTAGTCGGCGCGGCTCCACCCGGCCCGTTCGCGCCGTGCGTCATAGAGTTCGCCATCGTAGATCGTCGCGCTGGTGATCGGCGACTCGGCGACCGCCCAGCCCGGCCCCGTCGCGACGGTCTGCATGCGCCCGTCGGCATAACGAATCTCGAGCTGACCGAAGATCCGCAACGGCGGCTCGCCGTAGGAATAGCGGCCGTCCGGTGAGATATAGCTGCCGTACCAGCCATCCGCGACATGCACGCCCAGCACGTTGTCACCGGGCACCAGCGTGTCGGTCACATCCTCGACACAATAAAGGCAGTGTTTGCGATAGTCGGTGAACTCGGGCCGCAGCAGCGCATCGTCGAGCCGTTTGCCGTTGAGCTCGGCCTCGTACATGCCGAGCGCGGTCAGATAGAGCCGCGCCGAGGCGACGCGCCCCTCGACGCGGAACGGCCGGCGCAACAACGTCGCGGCGCGCGCCGGCATCGTCGCCTGCCCCGCTGCCGCCCTGGTCGGCGACCACCCGGAGTCGCTGTCAACGACCGCCCCGATACGGCTCTCGAGCTGTTCCCCGCCGATGCGGATCGTGCGACCGTCGCGCAGGGTCAGGCGCAGCAGCGCAGCGGCTTGTGCCGCTACGTCACCGGGCGCGCGCGTCTCGATCGTCAGAACATGCGCCCCCGCCGCGACGGGCACCAAGGCGCTGCGTGGCCCGGGCGAGCCCCAGCCGCCGCGTTTGGGCGCGATGATCTCGGCGCCGTCGAGCCGCACGCGGCAATTGCCGCCGCAGCCGATCAACGCGGTTATCTCACCGTGCTGTGGCGCGTCGAAGCGCAGCCGGAACGCCACCTGCTCACCACGCTTCGCCACGGGGCCAGCCCGCCACGCCAGCCCGGTCGCGCGGTCCTCGCGTTGCGCCGGGGTTTCCGCCGACAACCATGCCGCCGACCAGTCGCCCGGGGTCAGCAGCCCCATTTCCCAGAACGCGACCGGTGAGGTCGCGCCCGTGCCGCGCTCGTCCCAGGCCGTGACCCGCCACCACGCCCGCTGCCGCGAAGCGAGCGGGGTGCCGGCGTAAGCGACGTCGAAGCACTTTTCCCCGGCGACGCGTCCGCTGTCCCACAGATCGTATCGCCCGGCTGCAGCTGCCGCCTGCGACGAAGCCACCCCGATCCGCCATGCGACCTGTCGCGCGCCCCGGCGGCTGGAGCCAAGCTGCCACGACAGGCGCGGAAGGTCGTGCAGCCCCAGTGGGTTGCACAGCCCACCAGTCAACAGGCCATCGACGCCCCACGCCGGCACCTCGGCCGTCGCGGCCACGGCGCCGACATGCGTCGGGAGCAACGCGAGGCCAGCACCGGCCCCCAGCAGAACGGAACGTCGCCTCGGCACCAACTTCACCTCCCTGACCGCCGCCCGTCGATCGCGCGGCGCATGCTCCGCGGGCGCACCGACGCGAGCATTTCGTCGTCAGGTGATCCTATTCACGATTTGAACCAATGTCCATGATATGAATGTCAGCTTTTCTGGCGCTTGTTCACGCCGGCAGGCTGATGCCCAATCGCAGCGCTGATCCGCGCCGCCGCTGCCAGCACGTCGCTGCTCAGCGCGGCCATGCGCGCATCTTCCATATAATGCGCCGCACCCGAAACACTGATCGCCGCGACGATCCGGCCGTGCACGTCGCGGATCGGGGCAGCGACGCAGCGGATACGATCCTCATTCTCTTCGAGGTCGAAGGCGCGGCCCCGTTCCCGATAGTCGGTCATCCGCTGCTGCCACGTCTTCCAGCGCCGCGCGTCGCTGCCCTGCTCCGCGTCGAGCCGCGCCGCCCAATAATCGGGATCGCGATCGAGCATCAGCGCCTTGCCGAGCCCCGTCGAGGTCAGCGGATGACGATCGCCGACGCGGCTCGACACGATGACGCGCCGCCGCCCCGGCACCTTATCGAGATACAGCGCCTGATCGGCGTCGAGGACGCCAAGGTGCACTGTGTCTTCGGTCAGCGCAGCGAGCTCCTCCATGATCGGCCGCGCCGCCTGGACGAGATCGACCTGATCGCGCGCCGCCGATCCCAGCGCCAGCAGCCGCGGCCCCAGCCGATATCCCGCGCGCGGGGTCGCCGCGAGATAGCCGCGATCGGTCAGCGCCGAAGCCAGCCGATAGGTGGTGCTCTTGTTCAGCCCCACCTTCTCCGCCAGCTCGCCGACGGTGAGCTGCTCCTCGGCGAGCGCTTCCAGCACGTCGAGCCCGCGCATCAACGTCTGGCTGCCCGCCCCGATCGCCGCCGGTGCAAGGATGTCATCATCGGACGAGGCGTTTCGACGGGGCATCGGAACCTTTCTTCACCGGGAAACGCCGCGTGCGCGCCATCGGAGCTGTCCTTATCCTATGATCCGCAGCCAGCGCCAAGGGGGTAGCCGTTGTGGGTCAGCCGACGATGGTGCGCGCGTCCGGAGTGGCTAGGGTCGACGTCCGGGAATGAGAGGACAGCGGGCCGTGACGAGTGTATCCGGGCTGTTGCCGACCACTTGCCGACAACAGGGTTCGGCCGGGTGACAAGGGGGAGAGGCACGGGTGAAGCTCGACGGCGGGATGAAGCAGGTGCTGCGAACCATCAGTGCGGCGATGATCTTGGCCGCGACCGCCGCGCAGGCGCAGGTCGCGGCACCAACCCCGCCGATGGGATGGAACCCCTATAACGCCTTCGACCTGAACTACGGCGAGGCCGAGGTGATGGCGCAGGCTAATCTGCTGGTTTCGAACGGACTGGCGCGGCTCGGCTACGATCACGTCAACATCGACGACGGTTGGTGGCTTCGTCGCGAGCACGACACCATCGAGGTCCGCACCGGTATCTATCCCTCCGCGGCATTGCCCGATGGCACCACCAGCCTGCGCCCGTTCGTGGACCGCCTCCACGCGATGGGGTTGAAGGCGGGCATCTACACCGACATCGGACGGAACACCTGTTCGCAACGCTGGCGACCGCACACCCCCAATCTGCCGGTGGGCAACGTCCGTCAGCGCGAGGTCGGCGCTTATGGGCATCATGCGCAGGACGCGGCCTTGCTGTTCGCCCGATGGGGGTTCGACTTCATCAAGGTCGACGCCTGCGGAGCCGGCGATTACGGCCCCGACGTGCCCGAGGTGAAAAATGGCACGTTCCGGGCATTCCCGCCGCTGATCGTACGCGAGCAACCCGCGCGCTCGAATGCCGCCGAGCTGGCGCGGCAATATGCCAGCTTCGCCGACGCGGTGCGTCGCGCGGCGCAAGGGCGGACGCCGCTGGTGTCGATCTGCGCCTGGGGACAGGCGGATGTGAACGACTGGGCGCGCCGCTACGGCCAAATGTCGCGGACCAGCTTCGACATCGCGCCGACGTGGGAAGCGATGCTGTTCAATTTCGACAGCGCCGCATCGCGTGCGCTGTTCGCCGGGCCGGGACATTGGAACGACCCTGACATGCTGGAGGTCGGAAACGGCGCGTTCGATGGCGAGCATCTCGTCGCGGCGCGCGCGCACATGGGCCTATGGGCGGTGCTCGCCGCGCCGCTGATCCTCGGCAACGACCTGCGGCGGATGACGCCGGGCATCGCCGCGATCATCGGCAACCGCGACGTGATCGCGGTCGATCAGGACGCGGCCGGGAACCAGGGCGTGGTCATATCGCGCGCCGGCGACGGCGAAGTTCTGGCCAAGGCGCTATCCACGACTGGGCACAAGGCGGTCGCGCTCGTCAACCGCGGAAGAGCATCGCTGACGCTGGCAGTCGACCTCGCCGACCTCGGCCTGTCCTCGACCGCGCCGACGACGCTGCGCGATCTGTGGAGCGGTGCGTCGCGCAGAGTGAGCAACGGACGGATCAGCGTCGAGCTGGCACCACAGGAAACCGCCCTGCTGAAGGTGGAAGGCCGGCCCGCCGAGGACGATGTCGACCGACCCGCCGATCTCCCGGCGCGCTTCGACGTCGCCGACGAGGGGTATAAGGCCCCGGACCGCACCCCGGCGCGACAATGGGTTCTCGCGCAGATCGGCTTCCGTCCCGACGGCCAGCCGCTGATGCGCAACGGGGCGCAGGATCATGCCGGCCTCGGCGTGACGGCGGGATCGCGCGTCCGCATCGATCTCGCCGGCCGCTATGATCGCGTGTCGCTCGATCCACGGACGCTCGGGAAGGCGACCGGCCCCTTCGCGATCCGCGTCGATGGGCGAACGCTGGTGGAGGGGGTCGCGTCGCAGCAGCCGCATCCGGTCGTGCTTCATGTCCGCGGCGCGCAGCAGCTCGAATTGATCGCGCCACCCGCGGCGAACGGCAGCACGCAATTCGCCTGGCACGACGCTCG
>Ga0265780_10012313_pt1 | contig 10040 bp, 5 predicted proteins | sample P1T30metagenome_FD_192432 | JGI IMG/M metagenome (GOLD analysis project Ga0265780, IMG submission 192432) | Plant litter microbial communities from East Loma Ridge, Irvine, California - P1 T30 | ecosystem: Environmental > Terrestrial > Plant litter > Unclassified | place: USA: California... | reverse complement strand
TCTCTGCCCGAATGTCGCCAGTGTAGAGTACTGCTTTGCCGTGACCCTCAATGAGAAACATGACCCCACCAACGCAGTGATTAGCATCGATAAGAGTAACTCTGATGCTGTTACCCGGCGCTAGTTCTATAATGGTCGGCGTGTCTAAAGGAAGTGCCTTGGCCAACTTGCGCATACTCCGGTCGTAGGTGACATTGTGACTTTCCAGAATGCCTTTAGCAAAGTTCATGCGATGACGGCACTTTTCTAGTCGCAGGAGTATCTCTTTAGTAGCAGCTGAGCAATACAAAAATGGCGCACGCAGCGACTCGAGACCAGCCAGATGATCAGAATGAACATGACTTAAAAAACACGCCAGGGGCGCTTTGTACTCTGGTTGTTGGCGAAAGTAGTCGATTCTGATTTGAGGAAACTCTGCAGCGAGCTGTGAGTCTGCGTTGACGCCAATGGATTGTATGGCAGCCGATAGGCCGGTAGAGAAGGGAGAACGGGAGAGAGGAAGGCGTACTTACCAGCGACAATGCCTTGAAAGGTAGACATGATGATATGATGCAGGATAGGTTGAGCCTAACATTTCAGGGCAAGATTGATGTAGAATTAAGCAGATGAAACGCCGCAGCCATGGTGAAAGAACGACGCGTCCTATTTAGCGCCACCACGCTGGCATGTGTAACCACACCTTTCTGACGTTTGCACGCGATTCCGAGTCACGCTCCCAAGATTACTCTTTATGGGAATAGGAATAACAACAATTTGCAAAGTCTTTACAAAAAAACATCCTCATATTCCGTCATGTGAATGCAACGCCAGACCATGCATATGCCACTCTCTCTCTATACAAGACACTCATACAAAGCTTACTAATACAAGTCCTTCGTTTTTTCCTTACAATGCACACATGAACCACGCGAGCTCGCTAAGAATGCAATAGTAATAACCCCCGAAATACAAGAAGGTATACTAGTATTTCTTCTTCCGATGCCTTACGTGAGGATCCTGACCTTTGCGATTTCTTTTCTGTCGATCGGTTGGTGGTCGATAAGGCTCTTTGCCATATTCCTCACGATACAGACTAAGCATGTACTCGTCAACATGCCTTGTCTTCTTTTGATTGCCTTCCATATCGAGATCTTCGTCGTCTTTAGTGGCGGCAGCAGTCTCCGAGGCGGCTCTGGTAGCATTCAGGCTCTCGTTGAAGTCGACTTGGTCTTCTTGAATCTCGTCGACAATTTCCTTTTGCGCAATGGAAGCGGCGGTGCGATCTTCCGTATCTTCTACGTTGCCCATTACGCGAGCGTCGCCGAGGAGACCAATCTTCTCGCCGAGAACGCGTTCCATCGCTGCACCTGCTTCGTCGGTTGTATCAATACCCATGTTCTCGTCGAGTGCATCACGCCAGGTGACTCTGTTGAACGTATCGGTAGTAAAGTCACCCTTCTGAATGATGACGTCGTCGAGAAGACGCTTTTGGTTCGACTTTCTGAGAATGTTGGCCTCGATTGTATATTCGCTGACAAACTTGTAGATGTGCACGTCGCGTGTTTGACCAATTCGATGGGCACGATCTTGACATTGTTTGTCCATTGCTGGATTCCAGTCAAGATCGTAGAAGATGACGCTGTCAGCACCCGTGAGGTTGATGCCGAGACCACCGGACCGAGAAGAGAGAATGAAGCACAAGATGCGCGGATCGGTGTTGAAGCGGTCGGTAAGGATCTGGCGTTGTTCGATTTTGGTAGACCCATCAAGACGCAGGTACCGATATCCATGGATGTTGAGGAACTGCTCAAGGATGTCGAGAACCTTTGTCATCTGTGTGAAAATGAGAGCACGGTGGCCACCAGCTTGTAGGTCCCGTAGAAGCGTAGCAAGTCGTTGAAGTTTACCGCAATCGTACTGGAGAAGACGCTTGTCAGGAAAGGCGATAGATTGACGGATGCGTGAAGCATGGAAGGGATCAGGCTGATGCGCTAATTCTGAGGTCCGGATCAGATCGACACCACGTTTCGACAATGTCAGTGGAGCCAGTTCCTCGGCCGCAACAGCAGGTGTGACGCATGTGAAGCGGGTGATGAGAGGCTCGAAAGCTTCAGCACGCTGCTCTAATGTCGGTATCATGTCGTAGAAGTGTGTAATCTGCTGATCATGCCATTGTGAGATGACGGCATCAGAGCGTGGAGACCTGAATCCAAGAACACCACGACGACGCTTCACAATATCGTATTGTACAATCTCTTCTTGCCTGGGCAGCATCTGCGCTTGACCAAAGCCATGGTAGGTGGGATATGGGGTATGATGTGTTCGGTATGGAGCGGGTTTAGGTATCTTCTTTCCTTCTGTGATGCCTCCAAAGGTGTAGTCGTGCCAGTCGACGGTTAGTGCGTCTATGATATCCTTTCCATAGATGGGCATGAATTGGGTACGAGCGCGAGTGAGGTTGAGACACATTTGCAGGTGATCTTGAACGGCCACTTCCTCCCTCTTCCTCATAGCTGCCATGGTCGACTGTAATGAAGTGCTCGCTTCAACGGGATCTTTGAGACGCCGTGATTTGCATTCAACCAGGAGGTCCTCCAGGGGCCGTGTGGCACGGATCTTGTACGTACGTCGCGCATGGCCTAGCTGAGTTTGTTCTCGTCGCGCGAACACTAGATTTAGAGCGTCCAGGTTGACTAGTTTGTCCTCCATGCCCTCTTGCAGACGCTTCCTGATAAGGAGGTCCTTGATTTCGTACTCTGCAGGCACCGATTTTGGCATAGCCATGGATGTCACAATGGCTCGCGTCTCGAACAGGTCGGGGTGATTACAGACTTTTCGTAATGACATTAAACAGTTAATAATCGACATGTAGTTGCCGGAGGACAGGATCTCCTTTGTTGAGGCGCGACCCATGAATCCGTCATAGAGCTGTCGCTGCCGTTTGGAAAGCTTGCAGTAGACGACATGTTCATATTTGCCTGGCATCTGCTTCTCAACCTCCGACTTCAATCGTCGAAGCAGATATGGACGGAGAACTTCGTGCAGTCGCTTAACGATTTTCTGCGCTTCTGCATCAAGTTGTTGGCGTCCTTGGTCCAGAATCTGTGATGTGGGATTCTTCAGTGCCAAGGTAAACTCCTCCAGACCAGCAATGCGACCTTCTCCAGCAAAGCCAGCTGGCATCAGGAAGTAAAGCAAGGACCAGAGTTCGTCGATGTTGTTTTGCAATGGTGTACCGGTCAATAACAGTCGCCGCTCTGTCCGGAGATTAAGCATGGTCTGCCACCGTTGAGACTTGAAGTTCTTGATGTTGTGAGCTTCATCTAACACGAGATATCGCCAAGGGCGCATCTTGAACGCTGCTGCGTCTTGTAGAATGAGCTGGTACGAGGTGATGACAACATTATACATGTCTTTGCCAGTGTTGCGCCAACCCAAGCGTTTCCGTTTCCGTTCGTTAATATCGCCATAGTACGTCAGAATCTTGAAACCAGGCAAGAACTTCTTGAATTCCATCTCCCAGTTGAGCATGACACTCGTGGGCACCACAACCAAGTGTGGTCCCCATATCTCTCGGCGAACAGCGAGATAGGCCAGAAGCGATATAGTTTGTATCGTTTTACCGAGACCCATTTCGTCTGCCAAGATACCGTTGGTATCAGATTCGTAAAGATTCGCGAGCCAGTCCAAACCGTCGTGTTGGTACTCTCGAAGCGTACCGCGCAACAGAGATGGTACCTCAGTGCGCGGCGGAGAAGACGCATGGCGAGATCTGGATGCACTCTTAGGCTGTTCTGCAACCTCAGTTGAAGCAGGCTCCGCAACTTCGACTGAAGGGGCGGGCTCAGCAGTGGTGTCTCCATTGACATGTTGTTCTTGGTCTTCAGCAACTGAATCATGACCGTTGATGTGGGGCTTCTCCTCATCAACGTCCATTGGGGATGGAGCACGGCCATTCGTCTGTTCTGCGTGGGGTGTCGCCTCCCCCGATTCTCCATCCTCCACTGTAGTCTTGGCGGCTTCTTTTAGCTTCTTGATATCCTTGGGAGCCAGGAAGCCCATCATGCCCATGTCTTCTTCTCCGCTTTCGTCGTCCTCTTCTTCAGATTCTTCTGCCTCGTGCTCATCGCCATCAGTCTCGGACCCCTCGTTGCTCGACCAAGCTTCGCTGCCCGACTCGGAGCCCTTGTCTTCATCATCAGAGTCCAGTAAAGCGTCATCAACCTGATCGAGTTCTACTGTGGCGGGATCAATATATCCGGGTCTACTCTCGTCTTCCTTGTCATGGTCGTCGTGAAACCCGTTCGTGTGGAGAAATGGATCCTCGGGCAATTCGTCGGGAGCAACAAGATCAAGCTCGGGGTCGGGCGTTGGCGCGGGGGTACCTTCTTCATCATCTTCCGCATGCTCTTCCTCATCAGAACTTGCTTCAGCTTCAGAGCTACTCTCAGGAAGGTCAGGAAGTTGCCCGTATTTTTCGCGTAGTTGTTCGGCCGTCAGGTTGGCATCATCATCATCCTCTTCGTTCTCTTGTTCGCTATCGGAACTCGAAGACATGACGTCGTCGTCGTGAGGTAGTTCGGAGGTGTTGGACGCCCCGCTTTGAGATTCCTCGTCAAAGTCCCGGTCCTCGCTGATGAGAGAGGAAGCCCCGTCGCCTACATTGCGACCGCCCAGAATCTCTTGAGCCTGGTTAAACATGTCGTCCATGGCCTTGTGTCCGAGCTGCAACTGCTCCTCTTCCCACTTTGCCACGCGCTCCTTGTCAATCTCAACCCTGACCAGTCCCCACGCATCCTTGACGTCTTTCACGAGCTGTTTATATCTCGTCACTTGTCGCTCAGCCTCCTCTTGCTCAATCTCATCCTGGCTCTTGCGCTTGAATTTGTTCTTCCAGAAATCGTATGCCTCCCTTGCCAGAATCTTGGCCGTCCGACGATGGAAGGCCTTTTCCTCCTTTAGGAGCTTGTTGAAGTGCACGGCGTGCGCGACCACATGATCCCAATGACCGTACTGTGGCGGCGGTTCTGGGGCGGCCTCGGGCGCATAGATGCTGCACCGTGCCTGGCTCAACACACCATGCTCGGCGGCTTCAACAATTTGCAACCGTCGCTCAGCCTCCTCTTCCGCCTTGTCTTCTGTTATCCGCAACGATTCCTCGCCATCCAGCGGGTCGTCTTGGCCCAGCCATTCTTCTAGCGATGCGTACTGCGACTTGGGCGGGGCATGGTGGGGATGGCGATTCGGGGGGTCGGGCTTACGTAGCCGTAGGCGAAGGCGTGGTGCTGGTATGGATGGATTGGAGTCGTCGGGAGATCCATACACACCGGCGTGAGGATCATGCTCGTTCGGGTCGGGCTCGGGATCTGCTACATGTACATCATCAGTCGATGCTTGCGCACCCCGCCTCGAACGCCCGGACCGCTTGCGCGCACCCTCGGGCGACGCATTTGGTAATGCTGGCGATAGCAGGGGCGATGTCGTTGCAATTGCAGGAGCCTTCCTGTGACGTTCCGACTTGCGCGCAGGCGTTACCAAGGATTGCGTAGACGCCTTCTTGGTCAAGGTGGGTGTGGCCTTTCCTTTCAAGACAGACGGGGGTCCTGGACCATTGCGCGCCTCCCGCTTGACGGCAGTCTTTGGTGTGCCATTCGTCTGTGTTGCCTTTGTCGGTCGCGGGGTCCGCTTTACAGGCTCTGGCGTTGGCGGTGCAGCATCCTTGTTTACACGCGACGATTTTCGCACCCCATTTTCGAACACCGTCGTCGGTCCATCTGCCACGAATGACCTCCAGGGCGGCGACACAGCGCGTGATGCCGAGCGGCGCGGTGTGTTGTTGTCGTCGACGAGTTTCCGCCGCTTAGTGGGCCTCTCAATGACGCCACCATCATGACCATTTACAGGTGCCGACTCATCTTCGTCCTTGATTACAGATGCGTCGTCTGAATGTGTGCCATCTCCGTTGCGTGCAGTGTCGTATGCGGTGCGTGTGTCGGTCGAGTCGCGTGGTGGGATGGGGTCGATGTCGCGATCCGCGGCGGTAACTTCTTCCATTCAGGAAGGGCGAAGAGGCGGCCTGGGAAGCCTGGAGACCACCCGGCGCGCGGCCAAATCGACATATACCAGCTCAAACCCGGTGTTGCAAGGAAGCTGGACGCGTGCTGAAGACGGTGGTGTTGTCGGATTTTGGTTTCGGTTGCGCGTTGGGCGGATGCAGTGTGATGTCGAGTGATGAGACAAAAAGAGAGGCGTGGATAATGTTTGGTAAAGGATCACGCTAAGTACCGGCACGGGCGCGCATCCATCCCTTTGACGCCAGCAAGAGCAAGAGCAAGTGAAAATGCAAAGACGGAAAGTTCGGCCTCTGCTGCAAAGTGCGATTGTGGCGGTCCAAGATCCCCGCCAGTTGGTTCGGGCAGGCGTCAAGCTAATCCGTCGCGTATGTACACGGCTTTTGGTGTGACATCCAATGTGGTGGGAGTATACGCCGTGGTGCAGACGGACCCACTTCGATGCCAAGCCATAGCCTACCGGCCTGCCCCAACTGAGCTCATCGCGAACGACACACGATACCGCAATTCCACCACCCCCCGCATCTAAGCCGCCACGTACGAAAGACTCCCCGTCCGCATCTCCCCGGTGTACTCACAGTGCCCCAGCATGCTCTCCAGGCGCATTGTAGCGGCCCGCCCGCTGGCTCGCGCCATTGTCCCGGCCGTAGCCCGCCCACGCCCGCAATTCACCCAGATCCGCACAGCCCTCACCGATGCCGAGAAGCAGGAGCTCGCAGACCCAAACCAGGTGCGATGCCAATTTTGAAGGAAAGGAGCGGCTCAATGCTGATAGTCGCAGAATGGCGGCTACATCAACCCTGCCCCAGAGAAGCGCGGAAACCGCGACCCGTACGGCGATTGGTGGGACAAGCAAGAGCGCCGCAACTACGGCGAGCCCTGCCACGAGGACAATGACATTCTCGGCGTCCTGTCGCTACACGACTACAACCACTTCACACCTGGATGGGGCGCCGTTCTGCTGGGCATCTCCGTTGCGACAGTCTTCGGACTCTGTGCAGCTGTAGGCACCGTCTACCCGGACAAGATCAGTGTACCAAAGACATACCCAGGTGGCCTCGATGTTGAGCTGGGAGGCAAGGGCGCTGTACCAGTAAGTGTTTTGGTATGTGGAACTGACATATCGCTAACGATTGCAACAGGCCAGGAAGCCAGGTGAGACTTGGTAGACATGCAGCAGTGAGTTGAAACGTACATACATACCACTGGAATACACTTCTTTTTTGTCAATGATAAATTTCAATGTCTCGTTTCCATATTTGTGAGAGATGTCAGTGACACTACAAGCTTTCTCTTGTGGGTGTGCTTCTGTCTTGCGCTCCCCGATAAATTTTTGTTCTTCACGTGTTCAATATTCTCTTTAGTCCATCTGACCTGCACGTGCAAAAAAACCAAAGTCACAAGGATTGTCCTGGGTCTGCCTCCATCAGTCACCACATGATGTAGATCTGCTACCTCCGACTATACATTTGCGTTTGCTTTTCCAGGTCAGCTGCACAACACCACTGTTTAGATATTATATTCTCCGACCTCGTGATAGATACACAATCCACACCCTTCTCGCTCTTTGCCGTATAAATCTCCTCATTTAATCCGTTTATTACGCCCCCTAGGCTCATCAGGGTCCAGTGCGCGTTTGCACAATCTATGCCTAATACACTCTTTCACTTTTCACCTATCTGTTTGCGCGGCGGAGTCATCTGCCCCACTTTAGCTGTTCCCCCTCGACTATATAGCCTATACTTGTACTCTTTTCCCTCGACGTATATACTCCTCAATTTCCACTCTACTAGTATACCACCTCAGAATGACTTCCCTTGAGATATCATGTCACGCACAATACGTAGCTACTGCGCCTTCACGAGCCACTGAAATGGTAACGTTCAAAGTCGGCCAAGGAGACGCCTACAGCGAGTTCGAAATATCAACCGTATGTCTACGCCAATGCCCTGGAAACTTCCAAGACTGGTATGCTCATTTCCTCCTGTTTCCTCTGCGCATGATTTGAAGACTATACCTAAACATCCACGAAGAGAAAACGTTGGAAGCACACTAACACGCTCCAGGCTGGCAAAGAACAGGTATCTGGTAAAGAAGATCTTGGTCTTAACAGACACTACATCCACTATCTTCTCCCTCTTCAACACCTTTCTCCATACTGCCTCACTCCAGTATGATGTCGAGGCTGGAAGCTACCCAGATTACATCACCCTCGTTCAATTCTTCACCTTTGCCAATGACAACAATACAACCCCGCTCCAAAATACAGTAATCGACACTTTTCTCAAACTCATCGCTTCTACACCCTCCAAGCTACCTTGCGAGCACTCTTTTCCACTGGGAAGGAACCAACGACTAATTTGGTCACATGCCAGGGATTTCCCAAATAATAGTACATAGCCATTGTCACATAATCACGAGTGTATGGACATCTTCTTACGAGACACCCATTCGACAGAACAATAGATACATTAACATTAACTTGTGCATACCTCACAGCCATTAAAGTGTGCTAACATATAAGCTGCAAATGACTGGTAGTATTGTATAGAATCTTGACTGCTACACGTGCCATGTTCATCAAAGAGATGCATTGAACAGTTCCAGTCAGTATCGACGGTGACTGAGAAGCTCGACTTGCCTCGAGAGGTGTAGACACATAAGCCTAGAGTTTCTGGGAGTTACGGTATCTATGTTGAACGTGTATGTATGTGACAGTGATACTTATATACAAGACAGCTTTTGCAAACCTATCCCTCAAGCTTGAACCCGCATGCTGGAGGTATCTACTCATTTCCCCAGCGATGAACGCACATTTAGTAGCGTTCTCTGGACGGTAAAGGCTCCAGGAGATGCCTCATCCGGGCTTCTGATTCCTCGTTGAACAACCTTTTCATCTCCTGGATGCCCCCATCATCCTCATCATACTCTTCCTCTTCAGAACCATCCCACTCCTCCCCCTCATCCTCATACCTCTCGGCCAACACATTCGTCTCCCTCCTGATATCCCTCAGGACACTACTCACAGCACTCATCCGATTCTGCCTGGCCCTCCTTGTCAACTCCCCTGCCCTCTCCCACACCTGTTGTCTACCGACCTTCTTCCCGCGGGGCCGATAGTCCTCCCTGCCATCATCAAGACTATCCGCTGTGTCGTGTATGTGATACTCCGCACAGACCGTCTCCGCCTTCTCCTTCAACCAGCTCATCACCCCCTCGTCATCTCTTCCGCGGTGAAAAGGCACAACTGCCAAGTCGCTTGCCACGGTAAGACAGTCCAACATGAACTCTTTTGGTAGTGAAGACAGGTTCTCGCGTACATTGGCCGCGGCACCGATTTCAACTGCCGTGCATACGAAGAGGTCGCGCAGCGAAGATGTCGGTGTTGTCGCGGCGTATATTGATGGGATGATGGTGTAAGGTATGGCGAAAGGGGTGTCTGCGATGACGGTGAAGAAGCTGGAGATAACAGTGTTTCGAAGGGGTTTTATATCCTGCTTGTTTGCGAAGTTGAAGAGTTTCACAAGCATTTTGTAATCTAGATACTTCTCCTTATCCTGGACCGGACAGAGGGAGCCAGTCTTCAGAAAGCGGGTGAAGAGGGCGAATACTGCCGGCTCGGTATCCGGCAGGGTGATCACTTTCTTGACTTGGTACTTGTTTTTGATGAGCCTGGGAGGATGTCAGTACATTGGGTACCTAGTAGATGTTTGTTGATATATCAAGGAGCTGTAGGTGTTTTGGAAGAAGTAGAAAATGTCTCCATAGTTCATCATACCATTTCTGGAACCCACCATCGCACTGTCGCAGCCACGCTGCCTCCACCTCAAACTCCTGGTGTAAATTTCCTTGACCCACTTTGAATGTGACAAGTTCGCTAGCTGCAGTGGGAGCTGTGGGCGCGTAAGATGCGCAACAGGGGATCGTCATTGCTAGCATTTCTGCTATTACTAAGTTAAATTCTGAGAAGGTAGAGTAGAATATAATGTG
>Ga0265780_10012310_pt1 | contig 10042 bp, 7 predicted proteins | sample P1T30metagenome_FD_192432 | JGI IMG/M metagenome (GOLD analysis project Ga0265780, IMG submission 192432) | Plant litter microbial communities from East Loma Ridge, Irvine, California - P1 T30 | ecosystem: Environmental > Terrestrial > Plant litter > Unclassified | place: USA: California... | reverse complement strand
GTGCGCGCCCTGCTCGCCACGGCGCTGTTGATTGTGGCCGTCGTCTGCGGCGCACTGCTGCTGGGCGCCGTGCCGTTCGACGGCGCCGGCGCCGCGGCGCTGGCCCGCTGGGCCGGGATCGTGCTGCTGTACTCGGCGTTCTGGAGCGGCGTCGGCATCGCCGTCTGCGCCGTCTGCGCGAACCGCATGAGCGCCGCCTTTGCCGGCTTCGGCCTGTGGCTGCTGTTTGCGATCGTGATTCCGGCAGCGCTCGATGCCGTCACCCGCATCGCGGCGCCGGTGCCGCCGCGCGAGCGCTATGTGCAAGCCATGCGCGATGCGCTCGACCAGGTCAATGCCGACCAGGCCGGCAGCCTGGCGCGCTTCTACGACAGCCATCCGGAATGGCGGCCGAAGCGCACCGCGCCGGGCGCCGTGTCGTCGAGCGTCTCGCGCCTGCACCGGGCCCAGGAGATCGACCGCATCATGCTGGGAGTCGAACGCGAGTTCGCACAGGCCGAAAACGCGCGCGCCACCTTCTTTGCCCGCCTGAGCGTGATGAGCCCCGTGAGCCTGGCCAATGCCGCGCTGGCCGACGCCGCCGGCAACGACCGCGCCCGCCACCGCCGCTTCATCGGCGAAGTCGCGCACCACCAGGGCCGCTTGCGCGACTGGTTCCAGAATGCGATCCAGCGCGCGGCGCTCGGCGACGAACAGGCCCCGTGTGTGCGCACCTGCCTGGGCGGCTATGGCTTCCGCGACTTCGATGCGGTGCCGCGCTTCGCCGCCTCGCCCGATCTGGCCATTCCCGCCAGCATGCCAGCGCGCACCTGGACGCTGCTGGCGTGGGCGTTCGCTTTTTCCGTGCTGGCCGTGATTGCCCTCGCGCGCGAGCGCAGCCGGCAGCGCCGCTGAACCTGAGCAACTACGTCTTTATCTTGTCATCTACCCTGGAGTAATGATCTTGCAATCCGTCACCCGTTGTACCCGGCTGCGCGCCATTCCGCGCGCCGTCATGCTCACCTGCGCCTTCGCCGGCTCTGCCATCGCGGACGACGAAGCCCCTGACATGGCGCCGTCGGCGCACGTCGTCGAAGTCAAAGGCCAGCGCAGCATGGATGAACGGCTGGCCCCTGGCCTGGGCGCCAAATCCCTCCCCGGCAGCGTGACCACGGTGACCGCCGAAGACCTGGCCACCCTTGACATCGGCCGCGACATCTCCAACGTGTTCCGCCGCGTGCCGGGCGTGGTGGCCAACAATATCGATCAGGGCGACACCGGCAACGGGTTCCGGATGCGCGGCTTCGCCACCCAGGGCACGCACGGCGCCGACACCGCCATCTACATCGACGGCGTGCCGCAGAATATCCCGTCAAGCCAGGGCGGCGCCGGCCACGGCCCGGCCTTCCTCGAATGGATGACCGGCGACATGATCGACACGTTCGACGTCATCAAGGGCCCGGTCTCGGCGTTGTATGGCGACCAGAACCGCGCCGGCTCGGTGGCGATCCGCACCCGCGAAGGCGGCGCCGCCACGCCATCGAGCGTCACGGCGACCGTGGAAAGCTATGGCGGCCGGCGCGGCTCGCTGGTGCTGTCGAACGAGGTCGGCCGCGTGCGCTCGCTGGTGATCGCCGACCGCTACAGCCTCGATGGCTTCCGCCATGGCGCCAGCCTGGATCGCCACAACCTGTTCTGGAAACTGTCGACCAACATCGGCGACGGCCTCTACAGCCTGCGCGCCACCTATTACAAGTCGGACTACGCGGGCGCCGGCTACCTGTCGCTGCCGGCCATGGAAGCCGGCACAGTCGATCCGCACGACACCATGTTCAATCTGCCGGGCTTTGGCGACGCGCACCGCAAGACGCTCGTGTTCAACCGCCGGCCAGCCTCGGGGGATGCCGGCTGGTTCGCCACCGCCTACGCCGAGGATTTTGCGCGCAGCCGCGCGATCCAGACCAGCACCACTCAGCATACCTACGGCTACGACGAGCGCGACATTTTTGGGGTGCGCGGCGGCAACACCTGGACCTTTGGCGAGACCGGCGTGCTGACGGTGGGCGCCGAGGCCCGCCAGGACAAGGGCGACGCGTTTCGCCAGCAATACCGCAACCGGCAGCCGACCGCCAGTTACGTCAACAACCAGGACCTCGACCTCTTGACCTATGGCGTGTTCGTGCAGGGCCAGTACCGCATCCTGCCGACGCTCAAGCTGCACGGCGGCGCGCGCTACGACCGCTTCGACTACGACCTGCTCAACCGCAAGCTGCCGGCCGCCTCCACCGATTACAAGAGCTCGGTGGTGACACCAAAATACGGCGCGATCTGGAACATTCAACCCGACGTCGAGCTGTACGCCAACATCGCGCAAGGCTTCCGTTCGCCGGCCGCCGAACAGATCAGCACCAGCGGCAGCCTGGGCCCATTGGGCGCGCTGGGCGGGCGCAGCAATCCCGGTATCGACCCGAGCCGGGTACGCTCGCATGACATCGGCTTCAATGCGCGCCCGCTCGAGGGCCTAGACGTGTCCGGCGCCTACTATTACATCCAGAACGCTGACGAGATCATCAACACCGCGCCGGATGTGTTCGTGGCGTCCGGCCAGACCACCCGTCGCGGCCTCGAACTCGACCTGCACTACCAGATCAGCAGCGCACTGAGCACCTACCTGAGCTACGGCCGTATCCTGCGCGCGCAACTGGACAACCCGGCGCCTGGCGCCGGCGCGCGCCTGTCGGTGCCTGAGGACACGTGGAAAGCCGGCGTCCAGTACCGCACGGCGATGGGCCCGGGACGGCTGTCGCTGAGCGGCGATGTGTACGTGACCGCTGGCAATCCCTACTACATGGGCACGCCGCTGTACGAACGCGACATGCCGACCTATGTGCGGTATGACCTGAAGGCCAGCTACGATCTGGGCAAGTATCAGGGCGCGCTGTTCGCCACGCTGCAGCCGCACAAGTTCGCCAGCGATATCGCGTACGGAACGGCCGGTGGTTTGCTGGTGACCACCGTACCCGAGGCCACGGCCGGGGCGTCGCTGCGCTATTTCTTTTGAACGGCAAACGCACGCCACTGCGTTCGATTCTGTTCCTGGCTAACGATTGCACACCAGGAACGGTGCCTACATGCAGGCCGCGCCAGCGCCGGTCATGCGCATGCCCTGCCGTGCTCGAGCATCGCCTTGAGCTGGGCCAGCTGTTCCAGTTGCAGGTCAAGGGCGGCCCGTTCGGCCTGCGCTGCCTGCGTGCGCAGGGCAATCTGCGCCAGCACGCGCGCGTGGTCGCATTGGCCCTGACCGATGAGAAAGCCGCGGATCTCGTCCAGCGTGAAGCCGAGCGATTGCGAGATGCGCACGGTGCGCAGTTGCTGCATTGCGCGCTCGGTATAGAAGCGGTAGCCGTTGCGATGGCGCCCCGCCGGCTCCAGTAACCCCTGCTCTTCGTAGTAGCGGATGGCCGATGCCGCCACGCCGGTTTTCTGCGACAGTTCACTGATCTTCATGCGGTGCTTGACCTTCAAGTTGGCTTGAAACTTATTATAAATGCGAGGCGAACCCACCGTGGCGTTCGCCCGTTTTTATAGGGATGATGCATGAGCATACTGATCGACAAACTGCACTGGCGTTACGCCACCAAGAAATTCGACCCGGCGCGGACCGTGCCGGCTGAAAAAATCGAACGCATCGTCGAAGCGGTGCGGCTGGCGCCGACGTCCAGCGGATTGCAGCCCTTCGAACTGCTGATTGTGACGAACCGGGACGTGCGCCGACAGATCCAGGCCATCGGCTACGACCAGCAGCAGATCGCCGACTGCTCGCACTTGCTGGTATTCGCTGCCTGGGACGACACGACGCCCGACCGCATCGACACCATGTTCGACCTGGCCAATACCGAGCGCGGCACGGTCAATTCGCAATGGGAAAGCTATCGCGCGATGCTCAAGGGGATCTGCGCCGAGCGCGGCGCGCAGGCGAACTACGAGGCCGCCGCGCGCCAGGCGTATATTGGACTGGGCGCGGCATTGATCGCGGCAGCGTTCGAAGAAGTCGACGCCACGCCAATGGAAGGATTCGATCCAGCCGCGCTCGACAAGTTGCTGGGGCTGAATGAACGCCATTTGCGCAGCGTGCTGATCGTCCCGCTTGGCTACCGCGCCGCGCAGGACGACTGGCTGGTCAACTTGAAAAAAGTGCGGCGCGCCCGCGCTGACTTCGTAACCGAGATCAACTGACGGCGGGTGCCGGCGCCGATCTCGTCGCCGGCTCGCGGCGCATCGGGATCGATGCCGCAAGCTGCATCGATCAGATAGCCACTCCGGGACCATGGCCTGCAACCTCCGCCAACCTCGGCGAAGGCAAGGCCAGCAATTAACTAACTAGTTAGTTATAATGAGGCCTGCGCTGTATTTGCACATGGCCGACGCACGAATTGCGAGGCCGATTGATCGGCTCGCATGGGCCGGCACCTCTATTCAGGACTGTTCTCGGAGAAACAAGATGATGAAAAGTGAAACCCAGCCCGCGATGGCGCTCAAGGCCGGGTGCATCCTGCTCGGGTTGATATTGCTGGCCGTTGGCCTGTTCTTCGTGGTCGGCGGCGCAAAGCTGGCGAGCCTGCACGGCAGCCTGTATTTCCTGATCGCCGGCATCGTCATCGTTGCCGCAGCAGTCCAGTTCATGCGCCTCAAATCGTCCGCCGTCATTGTCTATGGCGCAGCCTTCGCCGGCACCCTGATCTGGGCGCTGGCGGAGGTGGGTCTCGATTTCTGGCCCCTGATATCGCGCCTGATGCTGCCCGCCGGCCTGATGGTGCTGGCGCTGCTGACCTGGCCGTCGCTGCGCAAGGCGGGCGGGACAACGGAGAGCAAGGCCGCCTACGTCCTGGCCGGCGTGCTGGCGCTGGCGATGGTCATCGCCTTCATCGGGATGTTCCAGCCGCACCCGAGCGTCCCCTTCGAAGGCAAGCCAACCGCGCTGGTACCCGTCGCCAAAGGCCAGGCGCAAACAGACTGGAGCCACTACGGCAACACGGCGGGCGGCAGTCGTTTCGCGGCGCTCGACCAGATCACGCGCGACAACGTCAGGAATTTGCAGGTCGCCTGGACCTTCCATACCGGCGACGTCCCGCTGAGCCCCACCGGCAACGGCGCGGAAGACCAGCAAACGCCGCTGCAGATCGGCGAGCGCGTGTATCTGTGCACGCCGCATAACAATGTGATCGCGCTCGACGCCGACAGCGGCAAGAAACTCTGGGAGCGCGACATCAATGCGCAGTCGCAGGTCTGGAACCGTTGCCGTGGCCTGGCGTATTTCGACGCCGCCGCCCCGCTGCCGAAGCCGACCGCGGCCGGCGCCACGCCGGTGCTGCCGGCCACGCTGGCCGCCGGCGCCAACTGCCAGCGCCGCATCCTGATGAATACGATCGACGCGCGCCTGGTCGCCATTGACGCCGACAGCGGCGCCATGTGCGAAGGCTTCGGCGCCAATGGCGTCGTCGACCTGAAAGCGGGCCTGGGCGCGGCCGCCGATCCGATGTACCAGCTGACGTCGGCACCGACGGTTGCCGGAACCACCGTGGTGGTGGGCGGCCGCGTGGCGGACAACGTCCAGACCGATATGCCGGGCGGCGTGCTGCGCGGCTTCGACGTGATCACCGGCCAGATGCGCTGGGCATTCGATCCCGGCCATGACGATCCCAACGCACGCCTGGCGCCAGGCCAGACGTACGCCCGCAGCACGCCCAATTCGTGGGCGCCGATGTCGTACGACGCCGCCATGAACACGGTCTTCATTCCAATGGGCAGTTCGTCGGTCGACCTGTGGGGCGGCAAGCGCACGCCGCTGGACCATCGCTACGCCACGTCGATCCTGGCGCTGGACGCGACGACCGGCAAGGAGAAATGGGTGTACCAGACGGTCCATAACGACCTGTGGGACTTCGACGTGCCGATGCAGCCGAGCCTGATCGACTTTCCCGGCAAGGACGGTGCGACCACGCCCGCCGTCGTGTTCGGCTCGAAGTCCGGCCAGCTGTTCGTGCTCGACCGCATGACCGGCAAGCCACTGACGCGGGTCGAAGAGCGCCCGGTGAAGACGGCCGGCATCTTCCAGGAACAATACTCGGCAACGCAACCGTTTTCGAGCGGCATGCCGCAGATCGGCGCCGATACCCTGACCGAGTCCGATATGTGGGGCGCCACGCCGTTCGACCAGCTGGCGTGCCGCATCAGTTTCAAGTCGATGCGCTATGAAGGCCTGTTCACGGCGCCCGGCACCGACGTCTCTCTCAGCTTCCCTGGCTCGCTGGGCGGCATGAACTGGGGCAGCCTGTCGACCGACCCGAACCACAACGTCATCTTCGTCAACGACATGCGCCTGGGCTTGTGGGTGCAGATGATCCCGCAGAAGGCCGACAGCGGCCCGGCCAGCAACGGCGGCGAGGCGGTCAACGCCGGCATGGGCGCGGTGCCACTCAAGGGCACGCCGTATGCGGTCAACAAGAACCGCTTCATGTCGCCGCTGGGTATTCCCTGCCAGAAGCCGCCGTTCGGCTCGCTCTCGGCGGTGGATCTGAAGACCCAAAAAATTCTGTGGCAAGTCCCGGTCGGCACCGTGCAGGACACGGGTCCGTTCGGCATCAAGATGCGCATGCCGATGCCGGTCGGAATGCCGACGCTGGGCGGCACCCTGGCCACGCAGGGCGGGCTGGTGTTCATCGCGGGCACCCAGGATTATTACTTGCGCGCCTTTGACAGCGCGACGGGCAAGGAAGTCTGGAAAGCGCGCCTGCCGGTGGGCAGCCAGGGCGGACCGATGAGCTACGTGTCGCCGAAGACCGGCAAGCAGTACGTGCTGATCTCGGCCGGCGGCGCGCGCCAGTCGCCTGATCGTGGCGACTACGTGATTGCGTATGCGCTCGAGCGCTGATCGATTCAACGGACCGGGAACAATAATGCAATCCACGAATCGAACCTGCATGACGACTGCCGCGGGCGCTAGCTGCCTGGCCCTGCTGGCGATGACGGCACTTGCCCCCGTGAGCGCACTGGCCCAGGTGCGCGGCGTACCGGCCGCGGCAACCGTACCAACGCCGGCGCCAGCGCCGGCGGCCGGCGCGGCGACCCTCACCGGCGACTGGGGCGGCGCGCGCACCCGCTATCTTGACGCCGGCTTGACCTTCCGGGGCGATTACGTCTCGGAGACCTTCGCCAACGTCAGCGGCGGCCTGGCGCGGGGCAGCGCCTATGCCCAGCAACTGCGCCTGGGCGCGGACTTCGACATGGACCGCATTGCCGGCTGGGCCGGCACGACGCTGCACGTCACGATCAACGACCGGCGCGGCACTGGCATTTCGTCCGACACCATCGGCAACCGGCTGCCGGTACAGGAAGTCTACGGCGGGCTGTACACACGCCTGAGCGAAGCCAGCATCGAGCAGGACCTGCTGGCTGGCCGGCTGAACCTGCGGCTCGGCTATTTCGCCATGGGCAATGACCTCGGTGGCATGGCGCTTGGATGCCAGTTCGTGAACGCGGCGTTTTGCGCCCACCCGCTGTCGCAATCGGGCAATAGCGGCTGGTACAACTATCCGAACGCGCGCTGGGGCACCGCCGTGCGCTACCGCTTGCAGCCGGAGCTGCTGCTGCGCACCGGCGTGTTCCAGAACAATCCGCGCCTTGGCGAAGAGCACAACGCCTTCAAGCCATTCGCCTCGGGCACGACGGGCATGGTGCTGCCGCTGGAACTGGAATACGCGCCCGGCAGCGCCCCTGGCAGCGCGGCGCTGCCCGGGCATTACAAGCTCGGGGCCTTCTACGATACGGCGAGCGCGGCGCGCCAGGGTGAAGCCGGCATGGTGGGCCAGCGCTACGGCGCCTACCTGCTGGCGGACCAGATGATTTGGCGCACCGGCCCTGGCGGGCGTGGCCTGTCCGTGTTCGGCCAGTTCACCGCCCATCCGGGCGCGTCGGCCCCGATCACGCGCTGGTATGCGGCCGGCCTGGTCAAGACCGGCACGTTCGCGGGCCGCGATGCGGATACGCTCGCGCTGGGCGTGGTGCATGCGCAGCTGAACCCGCGTTTGCGCGCGAATGCCGTTGCCACCAATCTCACGACCGGTGGCGACGCATCGCTGCCGCCTGGCGAAACCGTGATCGAACTCAGCTACGGTGTGCAGCCGCTGCGCTGGCTCGGGGTGCGCGCCAGCGTCCAGTACATCGCCGATCCGGGCGCCTTTGCCTACCGTTCGACCCCGGATGCCATTGCGCTCGGCACCCAGCTCAGGATCGCGTTCTGACCGGGCCTTCAGGCTGCGCGCACTGAGCGCACGATGGTGTCGATCACGGACGCGCGGCGCGCGGCGTGAACGGCGCGCGCGCCCAGGTCGCGCTCGAAAATGAAGCTGAACGTGTGGCGGTTCGACACGTTGTAGAACGACAGCGCGCTGATCGTCATGTGCAGGTCGACCGGGTCGACGTCGGCCCGGAACACGCCCTCCGCAATGCCACGCTGGCACAGGCGCTCCAGCACCGTGATGGCCGACTGGTTGATCGCGCGCAGCTCTGGAATCTTGCGGATGTATTCGCCCTGGTTGATGTTCTCGCTCATCACCATCCGGATGAAGCCGGGGTGCGCTGCATGGAAGTCAAAGCTGGCGCCGACCAGCTTGCGCAGCGCCGGTTCGGCCGCTAGCGCCTCATCGATATCGAGCTCGCCTTCGATCTGGCGAAAGCGGCGATAACTCTCTTCCAGCGCGGCGACGTACAGCCCGTCCTTGCTCCCGAAATGATAGTAAATCATGGCCTTGTTGAGCCCACTTTCGGCGGCGATGGCATCGATGCGGGCGCCGCTCAGGCCAAGTCGAGAGAACTCGTCGAGCGCGACATCGAGGATTCTGCTGCGGGTACTGTCTTGCTTGTCCTCGACGGGCGTTGCCTTCGATCTGCTGGCTTTGGTCATCGGACTATTTTAAACGATCGTGCAACGTCAGGGCACAGGCGGCACTGGCGCATTCAATGCCGCCAGCAGCCAGTCCTTGAACTGCAGGAACGCCGGATGCTGGTGCTGGCGCTTCGGATACACCAGGTAGTGGCCGACATAGCGCACGCTCGTTGTCTGCGCCCGCAGCGGCGCCACCAGCGCCCCGGATGCCAGCTCGCGCTCGGCCAGCAAGGTCGATTCCATGATCACACCCAGGCCGTCTACCGCAGCCGCGATCGACATCGCGCTGCGGTCGAACGCCAGCGCAAAGTCGCTCGGCGTCACCAGATTATTGGCGCTGAACCAGCCGCCCCAGCGCACCGTTTGCCCGGTGCTCTGGATCAGCGGCCTGGCATATAGATCCTGCACGCTCTGGATCGTGCGCGCCAGCGCCGGATTGCACAGTGGCGTGAGTTCCTCGATCACGAGCGGCAGCCGTTCATGTCGGCCAACCGCCGGCTCGCCATACACGATATCGATGTCGTAATCGTCGTTGTCGAAGTTGGCGTACTGGGTGTCCGCCGAAAAACGCAGGTTGATGCCGGGGTGGTCGGCGACAAAGCGCGCCAGGCGCGGCATCAGCCACTGCGTGCCGAAGGTCGGCGCGGTGTGCAGGCGCAGCGGCAGCACGGTCGGCTGCGGCGCCGCCTGCTGGAAGCCGCGCTGCATTTCTTCGAAGCCCCGCTGTACATGTTCCAGCAACACGCGGCCCGCGCCAGTGAGCTTGATGGCGCGCGCGCCACGCTCGAACAGCACCACGCCGGCGGTTTCTTCGAGCTTGCGAATCGCATGGCTGACGGCGCTTGGCGACAGGTCGAGCTCGGTGGCGGCAACGGCGAACGACTCGCTGCGCCCGGCTGCTTCGAAGATGCGCAAGGCCGCCAGCGACAGCCGGCGAAACTTCGCCATGGATGAATCAAATTCACGAGAGGCTGCAGAAATGCCTTTTGCCAGGGGCATGGTTTTACGTAAAAATCCATCAAGTTTAAAGAATAGCGCAAAACGGTGAATATTTTGCACCCGCGCACGATTCTACGTCAATACCGGAGGAGACCATGACGACACCATTTTGCGAACAGG
>Ga0265780_10012309_pt1 | contig 10042 bp, 7 predicted proteins | sample P1T30metagenome_FD_192432 | JGI IMG/M metagenome (GOLD analysis project Ga0265780, IMG submission 192432) | Plant litter microbial communities from East Loma Ridge, Irvine, California - P1 T30 | ecosystem: Environmental > Terrestrial > Plant litter > Unclassified | place: USA: California... | reverse complement strand
ACAGGGTGCTCCCGGGTCAGCCCCGGGCCTCACCGTCGTCCCCGGCACGCTCGGCGACCACGCACCGCTGCTCGGCGCCGCCAGCTGGGCCGAGCAGAACTGACCCGGCCGGACCGACCCGGCCAGGCCGGCTGGCCCCGCCGAGCCCGCCCCGCCGGACCGCTCACTCGTCCCGGGCCGTGCCGCGCACCGACGCCTTGACGGTCCCCAACCGCTGCCCCACGCCGCTCCCGTGCGGTCGGACCGTGTACGGCCCGACGGCCGCCGGCACGATGAACGTCTCGGCGTAGTGCACCACGAAAGGTTCGAACGCCCCGGTCGGGCTCTCGACGACCACCTCGGCCCCCTCGACGAGGTTGAGCACGTTGACGGTGCCCCGGGTGTCGTGGGGAACGACGTCGTCGAACCAGTGGCGACGCACTTCGATGAACTCGAGTTCGTGCAGCCCCGTCCGCTCCTCGACCCAGCCGTCGCCGCGCTCGACCTCCACCACCTGACCGACCAGCTCGTCACGGGCGAACTGCTCGTCGCGGTCCCACTGGACGTTGGCGAGTGCGTGGTCGAGGTGGACCGGCCGAGGCACGCCGTCGAGACCGAGGCGCCCCCAGTCCCACATCTTGAAGGTGAAGATGTAGGGCGTCGCCGAGATCTCGAGCACCATGGAATCGGACCCGGAGCAGTGGACCGTGCCGGCCGGGATCAGGAAGTGGTCGTGCTTCGCGGCCGGGAAGGCCGCGACGAACCGTTCGGCCTCGAACGGCTCCCCGCCGGCGGCCGCCGTGCGGAGGGCCGACTCCATCTCGTCGCGGTCGATGCCCTCGCGAAGACCGAGGTAGACGACCGCGTCGTCCGACGCGTCGAGCAGGTAGTAGCTCTCGTCCTGCGTGTACGGCATGCCGAAGACGTCCTGCATGTAGTCGGTCAACGGATGGACCTGCAAGGACAGGTTGCCGCCGTCCATCGTGTCGAGGAAGTCGAATCGGATGGGGAACTCGGCTCCGAACCGCGCATGGGTCCGAGCGCCCAGCAGTTCGCGTGGGTGGCGGAACACCAGGTCGAGTGCGGGCAACTCGACGACGGTCCCGTCGACGGAGAGCAGCAGGCTGTTCTCCTCGGGCACGCAGTCGAAGCACCACGCATAGTTGCTCTCGTCGCCGACCTCGAGAACCGTCTTCATCCACTGCCCGCCCCAGACCCCGGGATCGAAGAACGGCACGACGCGGAACGGCCGCCGCGAGGCGATCTCGAGGCCCGCGAAGAAGGTCCGCGCCTCGACGAGCTTGGCGCCGGGCATCGAGTCGTTCGCGTCGAGCACGAAGTCGAGCCGGTCGAAGAGCGCGCGCTTGTGCCGGTCGGCCGTCCGCCACTCGACGAAGTATCCGCGCTTGACCTTGCGCAGCTGGTCCTGGTCGCCGTTGTCGGCCCGCCAGTTGGGTGCCCCCGCGCGCTGACGCCGCTGGATCTCCCACCTCGCGAGGTCGGCGAGCACGATCACGTCGACGTCGACCGGGACGAGGGCGGCACCCCAGCCATAGAGGACGACGGGCCCGTCGGCACGTCGGGCCGCGTCCGCCACGGCGGCGAGACGGTCCGCGTCGTAGAACTCGTCGAGCGTGTGGTGGCTCAGCACCCCGAAGACGCGGTCGTCGGTGAGGTCACGTGCGATGAGCCCGTCGATCTCGTCGGTCGCGCGGGCCGCGGCGTCCTCGACGTCGATCAAGGAGGCGCGGGGGGCGACCGCCTGCAACTCACGACGGAGCGCCTCGAGGTCGGTGCCGGGGTAGGTGTCGACGGCCAGCACGACGCCCGGTTCGAGCAGGTCGGCGAGGTGGCGCCAGGCGTCGGGGCCCGTCCAGGCCCGGTGCCCCTCGGGCAGCTCGATGACGGGGGTCTTGTCGTAGGCGCCGGGGACGACGCCGGCGGGGACGGAGGTGGTCATGCTCGCCTGCTTTCGTTGATAACGTTACCAACACTAACGGACGGCCTGGGTCGCGGCAATGGCGCCCGCCCGTCGACCCCGATCGACGGCCACCCGCGACGGGGCGCCGGACTCAGTGGTGGACGATGTGCACGGGCAGCTCGACGAGCCGCGGAGGCTCGCCCTCGGCCGATCCATCGAGGCGCGCCAGCAGCATCCGAGCGGAGGCGCGCCCCAGCTCGACGGGGTCGTGGTCGATGACCGAGAGCGGGACGGGCGCCATGTCGGCGAAGTCGAACGAGTCGAAGGCGAACAGTCGCGGCACGGCGGCCGTCGGCGAGCCTCCCCCCCTCTGCGACAGGGCACGCAACACCCCCACGCTGATGCGGTTGTTCGCGGCGAAGATCGCCGTGGGCGGATCATCGGTCGCGAGGAGGTCGCGCGTCGCCGCCTCGGAGGCCGAGGCCTCTTGCAGCCCGAAGACGACGAGGTCGTCGTCGACCGTGAGCCCGCGCTGCTCGAGGGCGGCCCGGAAACCGGCCAGACGACGACGCCCGGTCGACACGGTCTCTTTGTTGCCGAGGAACGCGATCCGTCGGTGACCCTCGTCGAGCATCTGCGAGGCGGCCTGCCGAGCGCCCTCGACGTCGTCGATCAGGACGGCGTCGGCCTCTACGCCGTCGACCGTCCGCGACGCGAGGACGAGCGGGATGCCGCCGAGGCGCTCGGGCAGAAAGCGGGCGGCGTCCCCGCCGACCGGCACGACGACGAGGCCCTCGACCTGGCGCCCCAGGAAGTCGGACAGCAGCTGGCGCTCGAGGTCCGCGTCCTCGTTGGTCGTACCGACGAGGATGCGCCGCCCCGTCGCGGCGACGACCTGCTCGATCCCCTGGACCACGCCGGCATAGTAGGGGTTGGCGATGTTCGTGATCATCACGCCCACGAGCCCCGAGCGGTGTCCGGGCCGGAGGCTGCGCGCGTTCTCGTTCCGGTGGTAGCCGACCTCGGCGACGACGCGCTCGACGTGTTCGCGGAGCGCGGGACGGACGTTCTTGCCCCCCGAGAGCACGCGGGAGACGGTCATCGGGCTGACGCCGGCCACCCGGGCGATGTCCTTGACCGTGACGGCCGCACCCCTGCCCGTACCCGTGGGGCCGGTGCCGGCCGTCTGTGATCCTGCCCCTGCCGCCATCCCCCCAGATATACAGGCCCACCCCTGCTTGTCAAACCTGAAGGACTGTGGCACGGTGTTGGTAACGTTATCAATTCAACGACGAACGGAAACGACCATGGCCCACCCGATCCCTGGCGGTCCCACGGTGACCCGGCGCACGGCACTCGCCCTGGGCGGCGTGGGGCTGCTCACCGCGACCCTGGCCGCCTGCGCCCGCGGCACGGACACCCGCCCGTCGGCGCCCGGCACCGTCACCCTGAACAGCGACAATCCCACCTGGGGCCCGGGCTACGACGCGGCGTCGGCGGTCCTCGAGGCGCGCATCGGCTACCGCATCACGTCGCGCTCGATCGCCAGCGTGGCGAACTACAACCAGATCATCCGCATGACCGCGCAGACGAACAGCACGACCGACCTGATCAAGTGGACGAACGGCTACCGCCTGCAGGACATCGCCCGGGCCGACATCCTCACCGACCTCAACGAGGTGTGGGACGACGCCATCGGCCACGGCTGGGTCGACCCGGCCCAGCGCGCATCGTTCACCTACGAGGGCAAGGCCTACGGGGTGCCCCTGTACAAGAGCTACTACGCCGTCTTCTACAGCAAGCGCGCCTTCGCCGAGAACGGCATCGACGTCCCCACGACCTTCGACGAACTGATGAGCGCCGCGCAGACCCTCAAGGACGCCGACATCACGCCGTTCCTGGCCCCGGGCGCGACGACGTGGGAGTCCGAGATCTGGTTCATGCAGCTGCTGGCCTCGATCGACCCCGACTACTACGCCGCGGTCACCACGAACCGGGCCAGCTACCTCGACGATCCGGCCCGACAGGCCATGGACACCTGGTCGACGATGTACGCGGACGGCTTCTTCTCAGCCCCCGACGTCACGTCGAACGACCTTCCCGGCCTGGTGTCCGAAGGCCGCTTCGGCATGATGCTCTACGGCACCTGGTTCGCGAACACCCTGCTGGCCTCCGGCCTGACCGACGACGATATCGGGTTCTTCCGGGTGCCACCACGAGAATCGTCCACGGCCCCGGCCGTCGTCGTCGAGAGCGGCTCGCTCTCCGTGCCCGTCAAGGCCCACCGACGTGACGCTGCCATCGACGTCGCGCGGAACTGGCTGTCGACCGACGTGCAAGAGGCATGGGTCGGCTTCCTGGGCGACACCAGCCCCAACCCCGCGGCCCTGCCGAAGTCCGACCTCGTCAAAGACCTGGCCGCCGACATCGCCACGAACAAGCCGACCGAGCTCATCCGCTACTGGGAGGCGTCACCGACTCCCCTGGTCGAAGGCAACGTCCAAGACCTCGGGTCGTTCATGGTGACCCCGAGCACGCAGCACGGCGAGTCGGCCCTCCGGTCGATGGAGGCGCGCGCCCGCACCGAGTGGAAGATCTGGGACGCCGCATGACGCTCACCCAGCCCCCGGTCCCCCGAGAAGCCGCGGCCCCGTCGGACGACCCGACCCGCGCCTCCGCCGTCGCACCGCATCGCCCCGGCCGGGCACCACTCGCCGGAGCCGCCTTCCTCGCGCCGGCCGTCGCGCTCGTGGTGCTCCTGCTCGTGCTGCCTTTCGCGTTCACGATCTACCGCAGCTTCTTCGACGACAACGGTTTCACCCGCAGCTGGGTGGGGTTCGACAACTACACGGCGATGTTCGTCGACCCGGCGTTCGGCCAGTCGGTGCTGAACACGTTCTTCTGGGTCGTCGGGACCCTCGTGTTGCCCGTCGGACTCGGCCTCGCGATCGCGGTCGGGACGTGGAAGCTCAAGCTCGGTGCCCTCGCCCGGTTCGCCGTCATCCTGCCGTACGCGATCTCGGGATCCGCCACCGCGGTGGTGTGGACCTTCATGCTCTCGACCGACGGTGGTCTCGACACGCTGCTGCGCCTCCTCGGGCTCGATCCCCTGGTCTCGCAGTGGCTGCTGCAGTGGCCCCTGAACACCGTGATGATGATCGTCGCCACGACGTGGCAGGCGACCGGTGCGTGCGTCATCCTCTTCCTCGTCGGCCTGCAGTCCATCCCGCCGAGCACGCTCGAGGCGGCGCAACTCGACGGCGCCTCGGGCTGGCGGCTGTTCTGGGCCGTGACCTTCCCCCAGCTGCGACCCATGACGATCGTCGTCGTCGGCATCTCGATCGTCGGCAGCCTCAAGGTCTTCGACCAGGTGCTGCTGCTGACGAACGGCGGGCCGGGCACCGCGTCCGAGACTCTCGCGCTGACCATGTACCGCGAGACCTTCACCCTGTCGCGCTACGGCTCGGGGGCCGCAGTGGCGGTCTTCCTCACGGTCGTGGTCGTCGTCGCCTCGTACGCCTACCTGCGTCGCCAGCTCCGGCCGGCGAAAGACTAGGAGCCCCCGATGACCAAGACCTCCCGCCGCGTGCTCACCGTCGTCCTGTCGGTCACGTCGCTGATCTGGCTGATCCCCTCGTGGCTGCTCGTCGTGAACGCCTTCACGCTGAGCAGCGAGTACTCGGGCACGCCTTCGTGGTGGCCGACCTCGTTCTCCCTCTTCACCAACATCCGGACGGCGTTCGAGAACGCCAACGTCGGCCAGGGCATGCTCAACAGCCTGCTGTACTCGGTCGTGGGGGCGGGAGCCGCCGTGTTCATCGCCTCGCTGGCCTCGTTCGCGGTGACGATCATGCCGCTCAAGCGCCCGACCCTGTGGTTCTGGGTCATCTACGTCGGCACGATCCTCCCGCTGCAGGCATTCCTCTCGCCCCTGTTCACGGGCTACGCCGCGGCGTCACTGTTCGACACGCAGTACGGCATGCTCCTCGTCTACGTCGCGCTGACGATCCCGTTCGCGTTCTTCGTCGTGCGGGGCCACATGACGGGCCTGCCTAACGAGGTGCGCGAGGCGGCGTCCCTCGACGGCGCCGGCTGGGCGCGCATGTTCTTCCAGGTGCACCTGCCCCTGTCCACGAGTGCGCTGATGGCTGCCTTCGTCTTCCAGTTCACCTGGATCTGGAACGACCTGCTCTTCGGCCTGACCCTGTCGTCGAGCTCGAACATCCGGCCCGTCATGGCGACCCTCGCCGACCTCACCGGCAACTACTCGACCTACGGCCCGCCCGTCGCGCTGGCCGGGGCCCTGGTCGCATCGTTGCCGACGATCGTCGTGTTCTTCTCGTTCCAGCGCTTCTTCGCGCGGGGGCTGAACCCGACCGCCTGAGTGCGGCCGCCCGCCCTCGCACCCCGTCCCCTCGCCCCACACCGACCCCCGCACCACCGTCTGGAGATCCCCCCGATGACCGAAGCCGCCCTCGTCTCCGCCCAGCCCTGGTCCCACCTCGAGGCCCGCGCCGGCCTGCTCGACCGGGCCACCGCCGTGACGGCCACCGTCGGCGGGGTGCGCGTGCGCGTCCTGCCCGAGCCGCTGAAGACGACCGTCGACGGCATCGCCGCGCAGAGCGTACGGCTGCTGGTCGACGACGAGGCCGCCGTCGCGGCCCTGGACCGCGTCTCGGTCACGGGGGCGGACGGCGCGGAGCTGGTGGTCGGACGACCGGCGGCTCCGGATGCTCTGTCGGTGCGCCTCCTCGTGAGGGAGGTCGACGCCCCGACCGAGGTGCACCTCCGCCTGCCCGGCCTCGGCGACGACGTGATCGCGGTCACGCTCGAGCCGCAGCGCGACTGGCACGTGCACGTCGTCCACCACTCGCACTTCGACTTCGGCTACACCGACCCCCAGACGAACGTCATCTCGTCGCAGCGGTCGTACCTCGACTCGGTCGTCGAGCTCGCCGCGGCGACCGACGACTGGCCCGACGCCGCCCGGTTCCGCTGGAACGTCGAGGCCCTCTGGGCCTTCGCCGACTGGGAGCGCCACCGCCCCGCGGCCGCGGTCGCCGAGTTCGTGCGCCTGGTCAAGGAGGGGCGGGTCGGCCTGAGCGCGCTGCCCTACAACCTGCACACCGACACCTGCTCGACCGAAGAGCTGCACCAACTGCTGCGCGAGGCGAGGCGCATCCGCGACGAGCACGGCATCGACTTCACGACGGCGATGCAGACCGACGTGCCCGGACAGGTCGCGGGCCTGCCCGACGCCCTGCAAGAGGTCGGCGTCAAGTACCTCGCCGTCGCGCACAACTGGGCCGGCCGGTCGATGCCGCACACGAACGGCGCGCTCGACCTGCCGCGGATGTTCCGCTGGCGGACGCCCGCCGGCGGGTCGGTGATCGTCTGGATGACCGACAGCCCGCACGGCCTCGCCTACATGGAGGGCCCGATGGTCGGCCTCACCGAGCGCTACGAGGTCGCCGAGACGTACCTGCCGGCCTACCTCACCGCCCTCGCCACCCGCGGCTACCCGTTCCCTCCCGGGGTCTTCGGGGCGCACGGCGAAGAGGCGGAGGGGCGGCCCGGCTACCCGTGGGACGTCCTGCACCTGCGCACTCAGGGCTTCATGGGCGACAACGGTCCGGCCCGCCTGCACCTCGCCGAGACTGTCCGGCGCTGGAACGAGACCTGGACCTCGCCGACGCTGCGGGTCTCGACGAACGAGGACTTCTTCGCCGAGGCCGAGGCCCGGCACGGCGACGACCTCGTCACGGTCGAGGGCGACTGGGGCGACTGGTGGGTCGAGGGCGTCGGCTCGGGTGCGGTGCCGCTGGCGCTGACCCGGGAGGCGCAGGCGTCGGTCAGCGACGCGCGCTCGTTCTCACAGGCGGCCGCGTGGCTCGGCGGGTCGGCCGTGCCGACCGAGACGGCGGACGCCGACCGGGTCTACGACGCGATCTCGATGTTCAACGAGCACACCTGGGGGGCGAGCAACTCGTGGACCCACGGCGACGAGGGCTACGACTCCGGCGAGCGCCAGTGGCAGTGGAAGGTCGGCCAGGGCATCGCGGCCCACCAGCGCGGCCGCGACCTCGAGGAGCACGCGCTGGTCTACCTGGCCGGGGCGGTCCGTGCCGCCGACGGTGCCCTGACGAGCATCGTGGTCGCGAACGCGTCCGGGGCGACGAGGACGGGTGCCGTGCGGTTCCTGCTGAAGGAGTCGACGGTGCCGCTCGCCGACGCGATCGCCCTGCGTGACGGTCGCAGCGGTGACGACCTGCCCCACGTCGAGGACGCGCAGTCGAACGTCCTGCACCGCGAGTCCGGCCGGTGGGTGACGGCGCAGGTGCGCGACGTGCCGGCGTGGGGCTTCGTCCGCGTCGACGTCGTGGCGGCGGACTCGGTGCCGGTCGAGCCGGTCGTGCACCCGGCCCTGACGACGTCGGCCGCCGAACTCTTCACCCTCGAGAACGAGTACCTGCGGGTGCGGGTCGACCCGCGGACGTCGGCGATCGGCTCGCTGGTCGAGCTCGCCACCGGGCGGGAGCTCGTCGACCCGGGTGCCCCGACCGGCTTCAACGCGTACGTCTACGACGAGTACGGCTCGTCGGGGGCGGGTGTGAACCACCTGGCGAACAAGCTGTGGAGCTCGGACCGGCTCGAGCTGCTCGCGTCGCGCTCCACGGGCGGGCCGGCGGTGCTGGTCGAGCGGGTCACGGACGCGGTCGAGGAGCGGCTGGTCTGGTCGTTCGCGGCGGCAGGCGTGGACGAGGTCCGCGTGACGCTCCGTCTGCGCCACGGCGAGCCGCGCCTCCTGATCGCGAACCGGCTGACGAAGCCTGTGACCCGCACGAAGGAGAGCGCGTTCTTCGCGTTCCCGTTCGCGGCCGCCGAGCCGACGGTGCGCTACGAGGTGTCCGGCGGCGTGACGGGTTCCGGGCTCACCCACGTGCCCGGCGCCCCGCAGCACATGAGGGCGATCCGCAACTGGGTGACTGTCGAGGACGGACCGGAGGCGGTGGCGTGGGTCACAAAGGACGCGCCGCTCGTCATGCCGGGCACGATCAGCCTGCCCTACGCGCCGTTCCCGGCGAGCACGAGCCCGGTGGGCACGGCGACGGTGTACTCGTGGGTGCACAACAACGTCTGGGACACGAACTTCCCCATCGAGCAAGGCTTCGACGCGACCTTCGAGTACGCGGTCGGCGTGCGTGCCCGCCCGGGCCAGGCCGTCGAGGCCGTCGCGCTGGCGACGACCGCGGACCTCGTCCGGCCTCTGACGTCGGTGCCGGCCGGCACGTCGGGGGTCGAGGAGCGCGCCTCGGTCGAGCTGCTCACCCTCGACGACGACCGGGTGCGGCTCGTCGCGATCGTGTCCGACGGCGAGGCCTCGTCGCTGGTGCAGCTGCAGTCGGTCGCCGACGAGGCCACGACGGTCACGCTCGGGCTCGGTGTCGACGTCGCGTCGGTCGAGCGCACGACCTTCCTCGGCGACACGATCGGGCCGCTCGATCTGCAGGGCTCGACGATCGCGGTGGCGCTGCGGCCGTACGAGTCGGTGGGCGTTCGCGTGCGACGCGGGTGAGCCGAGTCTCGCGACGTCGTCCCCCGTAGCGTTGAGGGGTGTCAGCGGGTGTCGTGGGTCGGACGTCTGCCCGCAGCCTCGCCGCGCGCGGGGACGCCCGCGAGGCACCGCGCGTCGGCCCGCCGGCCCACGACCCGCCACGCGTCGGCCCGCCGGCCGACGACGACTCCCTGCGCCTCGGGACGGAACGGAGCATGGCGGCGACGCTGGCCGTCGCCGCGTCCCTGCTGGTGCTGCCCGCCCTGCCGGACTTCACGGCGGATCACCTGCCAGGGATGACGCCGCTCGTCGTCGTGTCGCTGTTCCTCGGCGGGTCGATGCTCGCGGCCCTGCCGCTCGCGCTGCTCCGGCGGCCGGGGCCCGTCCGGGCAGGCCTGTGGTGGCTGCCGGGGTCGCACCCCGAGGAGGCGAGCGTCGACCACATCCGTCGGCTCCCGTCGGCAGCACCTCGCCCGCTGTTGTCACAAATCATCGATAAGTGTCATCATTGGCTCAGTTGTTGACGATTGGATGACCGATGGCGAACTGGCCGGCACACTCGACGCGCACCGTGCCGTGGACCAGCT
>Ga0265780_10012308_pt1 | contig 10042 bp, 6 predicted proteins | sample P1T30metagenome_FD_192432 | JGI IMG/M metagenome (GOLD analysis project Ga0265780, IMG submission 192432) | Plant litter microbial communities from East Loma Ridge, Irvine, California - P1 T30 | ecosystem: Environmental > Terrestrial > Plant litter > Unclassified | place: USA: California... | reverse complement strand
CGCGCGGCTGAGGCGCGGCGCCCCCGCGGCAGCCACGACCGCACGGGCAACCCGGCACCCGGCACCCGGCCCACGGGACCGGCCGCCCCCGCGACCGATCCTGCGAACCGAGGAGGCGCCTCCTACTTGATCTTCTGGGTCACGGCCTTCGAGGTGCTCGCGCCGATGCTGCCGTTGCCCGAGTAGGTGACCGTCAGCGGGTAGCTGCCCGCTGAACGGAACGCCTTCACGCCCACGGTGAGCTTGCCCTTGGCGGCCGCGGTGAGCGTCGCCGTCCCGACGACCGTCTTGCCCTGCTTGATGGTGACCGTCCCGGTCGGAGCGGCCACGCCCGGCACGCTGACGCTCACCGCCATGTTGAAGCCCTTGCCCTTCGGCATGGCCGAGCGCTGCGTGAGCACGCTCGACGAGCTCGCCTTCGAGACCGTGAAGCCGCGGGCGACGCTCGTCGACGGCGCCGCTCCCGAGACCGCCGGGGTGAAGGTCGCCACGAGCCGGTGCGACCCGACGGCGGTGCCGCTCGGCACGCCCCACGATGCCTTGCCCTTGACGAGTCCGACGCGGGCGACGACCTTGCCGTCGAGCGAGAAGGCGACGGTGCCGGTGGCGACCTCCCCCGCGATGGCCGGCACGGTGGCGGTGGCCGCGATCCGACGCGTCGACGCGTACTGCTGCGACGAGGCGCTCAGCGTCAGCGAGGTCGAGGTGGCCGCGTGGTCGACGGTCAGCACGGTCGCCGCCGAGGTCGAGGCGGCCTGGTCGTCGCCGGCGGGCGTGAAGGCGGCGCGCAGCGAGTGGCTGCCCGGGGCCAGCCCGGTCGGGAGGCGGAACGCGATCGCGCCGCCCTCCGGCACGGCGGCCTCGCCGAGGGTCTTGGCCCCGTCGAGCAGGGCCACGGTGCCCGCGGCGGGGGCGCCTCCCTCGACCGCGACCCGCACGGTCACGAGCGCGGTGGGCTGCGCGCCCCAGGTCTGACGGGCGCGGTCGGAGCTCAGCGCCGTCGTGGTCGCAGCAGGGGCGACGGGCTCGTCGACGGGCGCGGGCTCGCCGGTCTGCTCGGACGTGCCGCCGCCGACGGGCTTGGTGTCGGTGGTCGGGGCCGATCCGGCGAGCGCCACGTCGAGCACGGCGCCCTTCGACGGGCTCGCCGAGAGCACCGAGACGGTGAAGCCGCCTCCTGTGCTCGTGAACTCCTCGCCCGGGTCGAGGAACGTCTCGCGGCGCAGCGTGTCGCCGTCCTGCGGGCCGGCCGCGACGGCGACCGTGCTCACGGCGCTGCCGAACAGCGGGATCGCGCGCAGCACCCGCACCTCGCCGACCGCCCGGTCGCCGGTCAGCGCACAGCGCAGCAGCCGGCTGTCGAGCGACGAGCAGCGCTGCTGCGCTCCCCAGAACTCGGCGCTGCTCGCGTCGGCGCCGCTCGCGGTGCGGTACTCGAGCCAGTAGACGTCGCCGCTGAGCGGGTCGACGACCTGCACGGCGCGGCCGGACGCGGGGCCGTCGAGGGCTCCGACGGCGACCTGCCGGCGGCTGCCGGGCTCGGTCAGCGTCGCGCCGTCGGTGAGGAAGCCGGCACGGATGCGCTGCGGCGTCGAGAGGTGCGGTCGCGCCCCCGAGACCGAGTAGCCCATGATGTCGAGGAAGTCGCCGTACTCCTCCACCGGGCAGCGCACCGAGGTGTCGCCGTCGGAGGCGTGGCGGTAGTCGCCGATCGGGGCGTCGACCTCGTCGGCGCTGCGGCACATGCCCGCGCCGGCGTGGCCGAAGCCGAGGTTGTGGCCGAACTCGTGCAGCAGCACCGGCACGCCGAGGGCGGTGTCCGTGCCGACCGAGCTGAAGATCTCGCCTCCGCCGCCGCCGACGGTGCCGAAGGCGGCCGAGCCGCAGACCTCCTGGGTGAGCACGAGGAGGTGGCGGCCCGTCCCAGCCCAGCGGTACGACGCGAAGGAGCCCCCGAAGGCGGTCGTGCGCACGGTGTCGAGCACCGACGACGGGTCGCACGTGCTGCGGTTCAGCGAGGTGCGCTCGACGGCGTCCAGCCGCACGTCGACGGTGCCGCCCGACTCGGCCGCCCAGTAGTCGCGCAGCTGCGAGATGGCCGTCGCCACGGAGGCGTCGTCGGGGGCGGAGCGCTGGTCGTCCGCGGTCGAGGCGGTCACCGTGACGATGCTCACCGAGATGCGGTGCACCTCGACGGCGGTCGACGCGTCGGCCGTGGGCGGGGTGGTGGAGGTGGTGGCGTCGCTGGTGTCGGCGGCGCGGGCCTCGTCGGCGGGGGCGTCGTCGGGGGTGTCCGTGCCGGTGGAGTCGGTGTCGGCGGAGTCGGTACCGGTGGTGGACTCGGGGGCGCTCTCGCCCTCGGCACCGGCGTCGGCGTCGGTGTCCGCCCCGGCCAGGTCGTGGTCGTGGTCGTGCGCCGCCTCCGGCTCGCGCGCGGCGGTCTCGGCGGCGGCGGCCTGCAGGTGGGGGCGCGTGATCGGCGTGCTCGGCACCTCGATCATGTCGCCGGAGAGGTCGAGCGACTCGCCCTCGTCCGCACCCACGACGGGCGTCGTGCCGGGCACGTCCGACGCGGTGTCGGCCGGGTCGGACGCGCCGGCCGGGTCGACGATCGCCGCCGGCGACGTGGGGTCGAGGGCTGCGGCGTGGGCGGCCGGATCGGCGGCGAGGCCGGCGACGACGACGGCCGTGGCGATGACGAGGGCAGGGACACGGGTCCAGGCAGAGGTGGGCACAGCGAGCTCCAGTCGTGCGGCAGGGTGCTAGGCCGTCCGTGGCCATGCGCTCACCGCGAGGTCGATGGAACCACGGGTCCATCCCCCGGACGACCCCCCAGAACGGGCCGCGTGCGCCGCGCGGACAGGGCCGGCCGCCTCGCCGTGTCCCCCGATCGGGGACACCGGACCCCCGCCTCCTCGTCCTGTCGGACCCTGCCCGGACGCCCCCAGGACGCCTCGACGACGCCTCGGCGACGCACGAACGGACGAGCCGAGGAGGCGCGGCGCACGTCCGCAGCAGCGGCTCGCGCACCGGCCCCCTCGGCTCGTCCGTCGGGGTGGGTCGTGCGGGGGCGCCCGGGTGGGCGCCCCGTCGGGCTCCCGGGCCGGGCGCCCCCGTCGGGCTCAGTCGGCGTCGACCACGCCCCGACGTCGGCGCGCCACGACCACGGCGCCCAGCCCCGCGAGGAGCAGTCCGGCCGCGGCGAGGGCTCCGCCGATCAGCTCGGCGCCGGTCCAGGCCAGGCCGTCTCGGGTGCCGCCGGCGGTCGCGGCGTCCGTGCCCGCGCCTCCTGCGGTTCCTGCTCCGGCGCCGGTGCCGGTGCCTCCACTGCCGGTGCCTCCGCTGCCGGGGGCGCCGCCGTCGCCGGGGAGCGCGCCGCCGGTGCCCGGGTCGACGACCGGCGGGTCGGCCGGGTCGACGGGCTCTACCGCGGCGGCGAACCGGAACTCGACCGGGGCGGCCGAGCGCGTGCCGAGCGACTGGGTCGCCGTGGCGACGAGCTGCTCCGCGGCCGCGAGCGAGACGCCTGCCGCGTCGGCAGGGGCGCCCGCTGCGTCTGCAGCGAGCCCGGCGCCCGTGGGCACGACGGTCCACGTGCCGTCGGCCGCGACGACGGTCGAGCCGCCCAGCGCGCCGCCGAGCGTGACGGCGGCGCCGGCGAGCCCGCTGCCGCCGACGGCGACGACAGCGCCCGCCGCGTCGAGCACCGGCTCGCCGACGGTCAGGCCGGTGAGGTCGGCGCGGGCGGTGAGCCACTGCGACGCCTCGGTCGGGTGGTCGACCACGCGGGTCTCGCCGATGCAGCCGGCCCAGCCGTTGGTCGCCCGGTCGTCGACCCAGTCGCTGCCGAACAGCCAGGGCATGCCCTGCTGCACGGTCTGGCCGGCGGTGTCGACGGTGTTGCGCAGCACGGGAGCCCCGTCGACGTACATCGTCGTCGTCGCCGACGCGGGGTCGTTGACGAGAGCGACGTGCATCCAGCGGTCGAGCACGACCTCACCCGACCAGGCGGTGCGGTCGCCCTTCGCGGGGTCGGAGGGGATCTCGGTCCACTGCAGCTCCTTGAGGTTCGACAGGCCGAGGGCGGCGGGCGACGCCGTCCAGTCCCAGCGGGTCTCGGGCACGCCGATCTGCGAGCGGTTGCCGCTGCGGACGATCGCCTTGGCCCACGCGTTCGCGTCCTCCGACCAGTCGGCGTCGACCTTGAGGAACGTCTCGATCGTGTAGCCGTCCGCGAAGGCCGCGTCGTTGACCGGCGCGCCCTCGTCGGTGGTCAGGTAGCTGAACCGGCCGGCCGACTTGTCCGAGTCGACGAAGCACATCGAGGCCCCGGCCGACGAGAGCGGGTCGGCGTCGGCGCTCGCGACGACGTCGCCCACCTGGGCGGTCGCCGAGCCGGACGCCGCGAGGGAGGCGCGGTGCAGGTCCTGCCCGCCGGCCACGTCGGCGACGGCCTCGCCCTCGCTGACCACGCCCTGGGCGGCGTCCGGGCGCCAGTGCGCGAGGGTCCCGTCGACGAGCGGGTAGTCGGCGACCGAGCCGGGCGCCTCCGTGGTCGCGGGCGGAGCGCCCTCGAAGCCGTCGAGCAGGATGCGGCGAGCCGCGTCCGACAAGGAGGAGCGGGTCGGCTCCCCGGCGGAGAAGGCGGGTGCGAAGCCCGCGAACCGCTCGGCGAAGTCGACGTCGAGGACGAACTGCTGCTGCGGGCCCTCCTGGAACGGCTGGTCGAAGCTGGTCAGCGCCTCCTCGGGCTTCGAGACCACCCACGGCGACGCGGTCTGCACCTGGATGGTGCCCGCGGTCAGGTCGAACTCGAACAGGCCGAGGTAGCCGTTGCCGCCCTCGTAGGCCATCTGGTAGTCCATCAGCACCTGGGTGACGTCGTGGCCGGCGTCGTTGACGCGCACCTGACGCGTCGCGCCGTGGAAGTGCCCGTTCAGCGTGAGGAACACCTGGTCGTTCGGGGCGATCAGGTCGCGCCAGAGGCGGTCGCCGTACTCGGTGTCCTTCGCGGTGACGCCGTCGTTGTCGACGTCGATGATCTGGTGCGACGTGAGGATCGTCGGCAGCGTCGGGTGCTCGGCGAGCACCTGGTCGGCCCAGGCGAGCGTCGCGTCCGACGAGCGCCAGCCCAGCGCCAGCACGAGGAACTGCTGCCCCTCGGCCTCGAACACCTGGAACTGGCTGAGGCCGGTCGGGTCGGTGCCGCTGTCGACCGACGCCTGCGACGTCGCCCGCGAGGCGGGGAAGTGCTGCAGGTACGGCTCGGCCGCGAGGTCGTAGCTCGTGTCGTAGCGGTCGTCGCTCGAGTCGAGCACGTCGTGGTTGCCGGGCAGGATCGAGTACGGCAGGCCCGCCTCCTCGAGGGTCGACATGGCGTCGTCGGCCACCGCCCACTGCGCCGGCACGCCGACCTGGTCGACGACGTCGCCGAGGTGGGCGACGAACGGCACGTTGAGCTCGTCGCGGTGCTCGGCCAGCCACTCCGTCTGCACGCGGTAGGGGTCGGTGCCGTAGCGGGGCACGAACTGCGCGTCGGAGTAGCGCGAGTAGAACTGCGTGTCGGGCAGCACCGCGAGGGCGAAGCGGGAGGCGAGGTCGGCGGCGGGGGCTGCTGCGTCCGTGGCTGCTGCGGCCGTGGTGCCTGTCGGGGCGGCGGCGGGGTCGCCTGTCGGGGCGGCGGCGGCCTGGGCGCCCGCGGGGGCGACGAGGGCCGCCGGGGCGAGCAGCGCGCACGAGACGGCGGCGACCGCCCCGAGCACGAGGGGACGGAGCCGTCGGGGACGACGACGAGGGGTGAGCGGCACGGGCATCCAGACGTACGGGCCGGCCCGGAGGCCGACGAGGGAGGGAGACCCGCCCACCCTGTCGACCTCCGATGCACCGCCAGTGGACCGCCTGTGAACCACGCGTCGCCGCCCCGTGAACGGGGGGTGCGGCCGCGCGGGCCCGGGCGGCCGTCGCGGAGCCGGTGTCCCGACGGCCGGCCGTCGACCCGAGGACGCGCGCCGCGCCTCCTCGGCTCTCCACAGCCGACCCGAGGAGGCGCCCCCGCTGTCGGACGTCCCACCTAGGCTCTCCCCATGGCTCGTCCCACCACCCCGCCCTTCCGCTGCACCGAGTGCGGCTGGACCAGCCTCAAGTGGGCCGGCCGCTGCGGCGAGTGCCAGCGGTGGGGCACCGTCGTCGACGTCACCTCGGCGCTCGTCAGCGCCCGCGGCACCGCGCCCGTCAGCGTCGGCGGCGACCGCGTCGCCCGCCCGATCACGCAGGTCGAGGCCGGTGCCGTCGCCTCGTGGCCGAGCGGCATCGCCGAGTTCGACCGGGTGCTCGGCGGCGGCATCGTGCCCGGCGCGGCGATCCTGCTCAGCGGCGAGCCCGGCGTCGGCAAGTCGACGCTGCTGCTCGAGGTCGCCTCCCGTGCCGCCGCGACCGGTGCGCGCGTGCTCTACGTGACCGCCGAAGAGAGCGCGCAGCAGGTCCGCATGCGCGCGCAGCGCACCGGGGCGATGCACGACAACTTGTTCCTCGCGGCCGAGGTCGACCTCGCCGTCATCCTCGGGCAGATCGAGCAGGTCGACCCGCAGCTGGTCATCGTCGACTCGGTGCAGACGGTCTCGTCGTCGTCGATCGACGGCATCGCGGGCGGCACCTCGCAGGTGCGCGAGGTGGCGTCGACGCTGATCCGCGTCAGCAAGGACCGGAACCTGCCGGTGCTGCTGGTGGGGCACGTCACGAAAGACGGCACGATCGCCGGGCCGCGCCTCCTCGAGCACCTGGTCGACGTCGTCTGCCAGTTCGAGGGCGACCGGCAGACGGCGCTGCGGTTCATCCGGGCGCACAAGAACCGCTTCGGACCGACCGACGAGGTGGGCTGCTTCGAGATGACCGGCGACGGCATCGCCGAGGTCGCCGACCCCAGCGGCCTCTTCATGTCGCGCACCGGTGCCCCGGTCAGCGGCACCTGCATCATGATCGCGATGGAGGGGCGGCGTGCGCTGCCCGTCGAGGTCCAGGCCCTGATCGTCGCGAGCAGCACTCCTCAGCCCCGGCGGGTCGTCAACGGCGTCGACTCGTCGCGGGTCGCGATGCTGCTCGCGGTGCTCGAGCGGCGGGCCGGCATCCGCCTCGGCGACGCCGACGTCTACGTCTCGACCGTCGGCGGCATCAAGATCACCGAGCCCGGGGCCGACCTCGCGATCGCCCTCGCCCTCGCGAGCGCCAGCCGCGACGTCAGCTACCCGCACACGATGGCCGCCGTCGGCGAGATCAGCCTCGCGGGCGAGATCCGCCCCGTCTCGTCGTCGAAGCAGCGCGCCAGCGAGGCGCGGCGGCTCGGCTTCGGGCAGCTCGTCGACGCCGAGTCGGGCAACCTCCGCGAGGCGCTGCGCCGCGCCTTCAGCGCCGCCGCCACCCCCCGCGACCGCGAGCTCGACGGCGCATTCTAGGGCGCCGCGCCCGGCGCGCGGCGCGCCCGGCGCGGCGCAGCGCGGCGCGGGCGGGGCGCGGGCGGGGCGGTGCGCGGCGCGGGCGGCGCGGGCGCGGCCGGGCGCGCGGCCGGGGCAGCTCCCGCGACCTGCGGCGAAAGGGACGAGCTATCCGCGGGCCCCCGGGCAAGTCGTCCCATTCCTGTCTGACAGGACGCGCGGCCCGGCCGCCGCAGCGCGCACGGGCGAGTGCGTCGCAGACGGGCCCCCGCGAACGCCCGCACCCCACGAACACGCCCGCCGTCCGCCGCCCGCACACCGCGCGCCCGACCTGCCCGGAAAGGGACGAGCTACCCGCGGGCCCCCGGGCAAGTCGTCCCATTCCCGTGCGTCAGGACGCGCGGCCCGGCCACCGCACCGCGCACGGGCGGGTTCGTCGCAGACGGGCCGCCGCGACCGCCCGAACGCGACGAACACGCCCGCCGAACGGGGCTGCGCCCGGGCCGGGCGGGCTACTTCAGGGCCTTGAGCAGGTCCTCGGGCGCGGCGGCCATCGTGTGGGGCCCGGCGATGTCGAAGAAGACCTGCTCGAGCACGTCGAGGTGCACCTCCATGAAGGCACGCAGCGCGTCGGAGTCGTAGAGCATCACCTCGAGGTGCGGGTCGTCCGGCACCATCGCGGCGTACGCCTCCTTCGAGGAGAAGAGCAGCAGGATCCGCTTGTCGGTGTTCTCCCGCCCGAAGACCCGCACCTGCTCCGCCGCGCCGAAGACCGGGTCGGACGAGTCGCCGTCGCCGTCGCCCAGAGCCGCACCGGCACCGTCGCCGGCGCACGCACCGTCACCGGCACTCGCATCCGCGGCACCCGCCGTACCCGCACCGGCAGCACCCGCACCCGCACCCGGCGGCACCACCAGCTTGGGCACCACGACCACGTCGTGGCGCAGCGCGAACGCGACGGCGGCGACGTCCTGGCTGGCCAGGGCCAGCTCGAGCGCCTCGGAACGGGGGGAAGCAGCGTCGGTCATCGCTCAGTTCAGGATCATGGGGGCGGAGTCGGCGGACGTGACGTCGCCGACGCTGACGGTCAGACGGTAGGTGGCGCCCCCGCCCGGCACGGACTGACGCGAGTCGGCGTCGCAGGTGTCGGGGGTCGAGCGGGTGCGGTCCCAGGTGATCGCCGGGGTCGAGAGGGTCTTGCCCGCGGTGAGGGTGACGTCCTGGTCGGTGGGGTCGACCTGGCAGTCGGCGGACGACCACCACTGCTCCTCGCCGCTGGTGACGACGAGCTTCTGCTGGCCCGAGCCCAGGTTGACGACGCAGTCGGTCGAGCCGGTGTTGGTCACCGACATCGAGATCTGGGGCAGCTCGGTGGGCGCGAAGACCTGCTCGTCGACCACGGGGACGAGCTCGAGCGAGCCCGCCGCGCACCGCGCACCGGCGGCGGCCGTCGCCTCGTCGCCGGGAGCGGCGGTCGCGTCGGCCGCGGGCGCCGTCGCGGCGGGGGTGGTCGCGGCGGGTGCCGGGTCGGCGGCCGGGGTGGTCGTGGCCGCCGCACCGGGCTCGTCGCCCGAGGCCCCGGGCCTCACCACGATGAGCACCACGACGACGACGGCGACGACCAGGCCGAGCAGCACGAGGGCCCGGCGACGCCAGTACACCGAGGGCGGCTGCGGCCCGGTCGGATTCGTGAACGTCGACATGCGCACAGGTTAAGTGCTGGCCACCGCCCTGCCCCGGACGCTGGCGGCGTGTGCGCCTGAGAAGTTCCGACGAGCACGAGGAGGCGCGGGTGCAGACCGCAGGACCGGCCGAGGCGCCCTGTCCTCACCTCCCGGCCCGCGCCTCCTCGGCTACGCCGTGAGCGGCGGCAGCGCCTTGAGCATCCGCGAGTTGCCGAGCGTGTTCGGCTTCACCCGCGCCAGGTCGAGGAACTCGGCCACGCCCTCGTCGGTCGAGCGGACCAGCTCGGCGTAGACCTCGGGCGGCACGAGCCCCTCGTCGCCGACGTTGAGGTACTCGTGCTTCTCGAAGAAGTCGACCTCGAAGGTGAGGCAGAACAGGCGGCCGATCTCGAGCCGGCGGGCGGCGCCCTCCAGCGAGTCGAGGAGGCGGTGGCCGACTCCCTTGCGGATCCACGCGGGGTCGAGGGCGAGGGTGCGGATCTCGGCGAGGTCGTCCCACATGACGTGGAGCGCCCCGCACCCGACCGGGACGCCGTCGGGGCCGACGGCGATCTGGAACTCCTGCACGTCGCCGTAGAGCGTGACGAGGTCCTTGCCGAGCAGGATGCGCTTCTGCACGAAGGGCTCACAGAGCCGCTGGATGTGCGGCACGTCGCTGACGACGGCGTCGCGGACGGTGATGCCGTGCTGGTCCGCTGATGTCATCCCCCGAGCCTACCCAGCCGGGCCGCACCCGCGGCGGGGTGCCTGTCCGACCGACCCGCGCCTCCTTCGGGTCCGGCCTCGCACAGGCTCCCCCGCACCCCGCACCCGCGCGCCGCAGCGCACCCCGCACCCCGCAGCGCACCCGCGCCGCGTCCCACGAGCACACCCCGCCCCCGCACGCACCAGAGGGCGGCCCGGCCTCTCGGCCGGACCGCCCTCTCGGCG
>Ga0265780_10012307_pt1 | contig 10042 bp, 7 predicted proteins | sample P1T30metagenome_FD_192432 | JGI IMG/M metagenome (GOLD analysis project Ga0265780, IMG submission 192432) | Plant litter microbial communities from East Loma Ridge, Irvine, California - P1 T30 | ecosystem: Environmental > Terrestrial > Plant litter > Unclassified | place: USA: California... | reverse complement strand
CATGATGCTCCAGATGCTCCAGGCCTCTTCCGCCAGAAATAGAATGGTACCTCGCCTCTTCCTGATTTCAGTACATGTATGCATGACATGGACTGCGATGTTGTCCTCCTACTCTTTCCAATGTTCTCTCCTCCCCATGTATACAAGCTGCCGCGGAGATCGACTTTACCCAATTTCCATCATTGCGTGCGCTTTTTGTATTTGCCTCCAGAGTCCGGCTGGTTTCTCAAGGCCACCACTTCATGCGCTTGTAGCTCTCGATCACGGCCTCGATTTCCTCTTTTGTCATCTTCTCATGCTTGGGTCTGGAGAGAGAGAAAAATGGTTAGCAAAAGCCCCCTCCAAGTCATCCTCAAAACGTCAAAACTTACTTGAAACCGACCGCGCTCTCAAACTTGCTCCCGTCAAGACACAAATCGGCATCCCTTAACAACTCCTTTTCCATGAAAGGGCTCAGTGGGCCTCCGTGCTCCTTCAAGCCCGCGTCCTCCAGCAGATCCGCCCAGTCGTCCAGAGTGTCATCGTTGAGATCATCGACAACATGCTCCAAGTTCATGCGCGCAAAAGTGTTGACCAGCGTGTTCTGGAAGCCCGTCTCGATGCCAAAGACCTCCTTGACGATCGCCGCCATCGTCCCTTGCGAAGTGTTGCCCTTGTCGACGACGTTGAAAACCGTACGGGCGTCGGCGTTGCTGCCATCCGGGAGGCTCTTCTGCGCCGCCGTCCACTCTGCGGCTTGCCAGGCGGCCGAAGCGGCGTCCTCGACGTGCAGGGTGTTGACGCGCATGTCGCTGCTCCAGAGGTATTTGAGGGTTTCGGGCTTGTCCTTGCTGTCCTTGTTGCGCGCCTGGTACAAGCGAGCCAGAGCCAGTTGCGTGCCGAGCCAGCGGCCTGCGTAGGGTCCGTATACGTGCGGGAGGCGGAGGACGCAGAGGCGCAGGTTGGGAATCTTGCCTAGCTCCTCTTCGGCCGCGAGTTTCCACTTGGCCTGCTTGGTGTGTGGCTTGCTGGTCTTGTCGCTCTCCTTTTGCGGCGAGCGGTTCGAGTTGTAGACTGTGCCTGTGCTCATCTCGATGTACGCTTTCACGCCGCGCTTGGCTGCCTCCTTGCCGATCGTCACGCTCAGCTGGTAGCTGCGCAGCTTGTACACCTCGTCTTCTTGCGAGAAGCGCGTCTCGCCGCCGCAGTTGAAGACATAGTCGAATTCTCGTTTTGAGCCGTCCGCGTTGTCGGGGAGGTCGAATATGCGCGCTTGCGATTGCTCACGCGAGGCGTCCGCTTGGACGAAGTTGTCTTGTGAGCATGCTGCTTCGTGCTCGGGTGCTAGCGATGCTAGTTGTGGGAGTTGCTTGTCGACTATGCGCAGCGTTGAAGCGAGCTCGTTGCTGTGGATGTGGTGTGTGAGGAAACGGCCAATGTATCCTGGGATTGACGATTCAAGTCAGTTTTCTCGTTCGCCCAATTTCGCGGTGAACTGGCGCATGAAGCAGCAATCGTCTCAGGCCCCCAGCACTCCATAAGACATACCTAAACCGCCAATGATCAAAACCGCAGGCTTGGTGGGGCTCGCGGGGCCGGCGGAATCGCCCATGGTGCCCTTTCTGAAGAGTCTAGGGACAGCGGGCCGATACGAGGAAGACTGATCCAAGGACGCAGATGGAAGCAGAGGTCGCAAGCTGTGGTATGAGCGACGAGAGAGCGTGTTTGGTAAAGGCGATTGTGTGGTAGACGAGCGGGAGAGGAGCAAGACGGAACGGTCAGGTAGGGAATGGCAAGACCGATATTGTTCGGCGGCCTTGGGGCACGAGTCAGACGATCCCTGGATTGCCAGCCGGCTGGGTTAAGTTGCGCGCTTGGTTCGCGGTTGGAAAGGACTAGCAGAAAGTGACGGTTCGCTTGTGCTGCAGGGCGTCAGTGTAGAGTGTGGGATTGACGCGCGGATGAGTCGATGGTTGTCGTATTGGTGGTATTGGTTGTTGGAGGTGGGATGTGTGAGACAGACAACCTAGACAGAAACAGGAGGGTTCGAGGGTGGGGGTGCGTGGGCAATAGAAGAGGGAGTGGCAACAATATTATCAGGGTGGTGGAGACATCAATATAATAGCAGAAAATAGTCGCTTCCTTGGTGGGTGGTAGTAATAATGCCCGAGATGTGATGTGGCTGCCGTACCTGTCATCTGCCATCTGCCTTAGTGGTATCTGCCTACTGCAGCACTATCTGAAGTCCCGCACATGATGAGATGTGCCAATCGCCCTGTACACTGACGCCAGACCTGCTTGACCATAAGAGGGACACGATATAGCCCAGTCAACATCGGCATACAATCAAGTACAACTTATGCTGTGATGCACCCAGCACGAAGTCCGGGTAGGACGTGTTCCAATGATGCCCGATACCTAGATGAAGATACCGAGTCTACCGACTCGCTAACAACGACACATCGCAATGACATACTCCCTCGCGAAACGGGTAGGATTTATTGACAATGTAATAACAAGCGCACGCTACAGCCGGCTTTTCTTCACCTAGCGCTCGGGGCACGATAGATTAGTGGGGGGCAAGGGCGTGGGACACGACGAGATGATTCTCTCTCCCACCAAAGTAGGACGCTACAAAGGAGATGAGATGAGAAAAGATGTTTCTGCTTCTCCTGAGATGTGCAGTATACTACATTGGACTAGCATCGATGTGGTAGTAGATTGGGCAAGTAGGGCATTAAGCTTTTCTGCTCCTTCCTACTTTTGGCTTGCTGTGTATGCATGTATACATGTATGTACCAGAGTACTTGTGCGTACCCAAGTATCGCGACGGTTGATGCTGCGCGGTAATCTCATCACAATCGAGGGACACCGCATTATTCCATCGCTTAAGCGCACCTGTTCTGCGCGTGATGGTGATGTGCACATATGCGAGTTGTAATGCAATATAATTACATGCTGTATACATGCATTCATGCTCGCTAACCCGCATAGAAGACGCTGTCGCATTGGTATTGCCGGTTAACACCGATCCTTCCATTATTTCGTCCGCATGAACAGCATTGTGTAGCAGTTCCGAAGCGAAATCAAAACAGTCTCGCTAATCGACATCCCTATTGATGAATGATTACCGACCGATCTCCCCTTGCCTTTTCGGTTCGATGCCGGCCCGTCCGTCCTTCTCTTCCCTCCTCTTCGCGCGGCCCCTGTCCTAGGCGGACATCTCCGGAGGATTATTAAGGTCGTACAACTACGCCGCCGTCCGCCCCGAAAAGAAGACCGTCATCTGATTGAACTTGCTTCGCCATCACGGGCGAATTCTTCCAGTTGGTGAAGATGCTATTCAAGCCCCGCATGTCGACTATATTCGTTGCCGCAACATGGAATGAAACGGACGGGATGCAGAACACTCTATGTGCTACTAGGTTTGATCTGCATGTCGGTCTGAAGACGAAGAAGTCCCGTGCGGTCTACCTGGACTGGGCCTGACTTAGCGTACGAGGGTGGTTCTTTTAATCTTTTCCCCTTGTAAATCTAAAGTGCGAAAAGTGGGCTGTACTTCATCATTTGTCCCTCTTCCGTTTCGCTCCAGCGGAGGCCTTCAGGCTGAAAGTCAAAAAGGCTGTCTTTGATAATTTGAATGTTTGTTTGTTGATCAGACTGCCATGGTTCTCGGGCAGAACTATTACTCCGCACACCGCGACTTCTCTGGTGCCTCTTTTTCTGCTTCATTTCCATCATGGCGCTTGCATCAATCGACTTCGGCCCCGCAGAACAAACAGCACACCTTTTCCGAATACTGCTCGCCATCCTCGATTGTGATAATGATCTCGTCTTCCTTCGCCGACTCGCCTTCGACGCCGTCTGGGTGTCCTTTGAAGAACACCTCTGCCATGGTTGAGCCTTTACTCACTTCCGCGACGGGAGTGACATTTGGTTTGCTGACCGACTTCCTCGACATGCTCTTCTTTCTCTGCGCTTTCGAGGATCGTTTAGGTGCTGCTTGGTCGTCGACTGGGAGATGGTCAGACATGATACTCTTGCATGCAGAGAGATTGGATTTGATCGACTCACTCGCGCGCTGCAACGCTTGCTCTGCTATGCATCGGACGTGCAACCATTTACGGCAACCGGCACTCGAGCATTGTACTATCAATTCGTCGGGGTTTTGCGGCGCCTCGTCGACACAGATCTTCCGTAAGTCCTGTAAGTTCTTGTTAGTAAGATGTCTTACGACTTCACAAAAGCGCACTCAATCCCATACCGAAAAGGTCTTTGTGTTGGCAAAATCAAACGTCTGTCTCCAGAAGTACTCGTCTTCCCTAGGCATGCTCGTCTCATCGTCATCCGCCGTCTCATCCCAATGCTTCACTTTCAAGCCGCCGTTAACGGCCATTGCATCGATGATGTCCATTTGATTCGTGGGTACAAGCTCGTTCTTTCCATGGTAGTCTTTCCGCCCGCTACCCAGATCCTCAGGTCGGTTCAACCAACTCAGCCGGATGTAAACATGCTCTGGGTCCAATGCGCGCACTTCCAGGACTTTCGCCTTCCATTGCGACCCAGAATCGACTCTTGGGTCATCCGTCTCGTCGTGCTTGACCAAGATACACTCGCCTGTCGCGATGCTTTCGGTTCCGACTGTTCACCGCTCTGTCAGCCACGTCTCTTACAATCAATCGCTCGATCTTCCTTACCAGTGAACTTCTTGTACCGTCGCAGACTCTCCCACTTGTCCCTTGGCTTCACCTCAAATTGCACCGTCAATCTCTCCTGAAACAAATCATCCTGAACCTGCAGCTGGTTGACATTGTTCCGTTTCCTCTTTCTTGACAGCGGGACAGTGTGGACTGCGAATGGGTTGTCGGTATGATCGAGCCAGTCGCGCAGACGCGTGCGGTACTCTTCGGAGAGTTCGGCTGGTTGTGAGATGTGCACTGCGGGTGATTTGCGCGCTTTGGATGTGGGTGCTGGTGTTGTGTCTACGCTGGCCGATTTGTGAGTCGTTGATCTCGGCGTGCCGTTCAATTGAGGGTTGACCTCTGATATGCGCGTCGCGGAAGCTTTCGCTTGTGTTTTGGACTTCTTCGTTCGCATCGTGTTGTCATGAACCAAGACGTGTTTGTTGCGATCCAGTCGCGTTGGAGTGAGCCTTCGCGCAAAAATCGCGACGCGAGTCTGTGCGGCAGGAACGCTTGCAGATATTGTTGGCACAGGCAAGAGCGAGGTGAGAGGAATGAGAAATGAGTGTTGTCAGACCTCTGCTCGCGATCTGTGGCAAACACTGGTCGGTGTCGCAAAGCAAGCTGCTTTCTCGTCAATGCGACCGAAAACGCGCGAAGGCGCGAAGGACAGCATGACTCGCGCGTCGGGCCTCGGCCTTTGTTGTTGTCGATGAATCACTCAAGATCAAGAGGTATTTAATGATTAAGAAACGAACGAAGTCCACTTGGAGCCTGATAGAACCTGGACTTGACGACTATCTAGCACATATGCTCACACGTTCACTGATATGGTACGTCGCATGCGAGGCATTACAACGCAAATGTAAGTTGCACGCCTAGTTAACGACATACTGTAGCGTAGAGTGGCTGACTGGCATGCTACGAGAGCACAACTGAGATAGTCTGTGTCGCCCAGCGATAATGCCGAGTCGTATCATATTGGCCACTTGCGATGGTCGACGGAAAATCTTGTCCAAATGATAGAAAGATTCTTTCCTCCTACCTAAGTATCAGGATCACTCTACAACAACAAGTGAGTTTCATTGTCAAGCGAGGCGCCAAGGCTGAGACGAGACGTTTGTCTCCACAAAAAGAGGCCCGACCCTTCCCATAACTTGCTCAATGCTGCTCACGACTCCACCATACCGTGATGGCGAGGCAAAGGGCAGCGAGTAGGCGGCGCGCCCAAAGGTAAGACCCCAGTAGGCGAGGCCTTGGGTAAAGGCTCGAACTCTCTCATGCCAATACCTGCTCACTCCACTCTTCCCTTCCTGCCAACCTACACTCTCAAATAAAGACTACCACAGCGCCGCCTCATCTCGTTTCGCCAGAGTCAAAACTACAACATCTCTCATCAGTACCCGACATATCAGCCAGATCCGACGAGGACAGACCTTCAATAGAGACATCTCCGACAGGCCCTCGAACACAATCCATCGTATCACCGGAGTACAACCCTACCCAAAATGGACCACGATATGTCGAGCATGGACATGGGGAGCTCATCATCATCCTCCTCCAGCAGCATGATGTCTCACTCAATGCCCATGGCCTTCACAAACGACCACAGCACACCACTCTTCTCCGCACAGTGGGCGCCATCCTCAACCGGCGGCTATGCCGGCACTTGCATCTTCCTCATCGTCTTGGCCATCATCAGTCGCATGCTTGTCGCGTACCACCACATCATCGAGGCCAAGTGGCACGACCGCGCCGTGAACCGACGTTACATATCCGTGGCGGGCGATAACAACGCCGATAGAGAGCGACAGGCACTTCCCGCCAGCGAAAAGAACGACGAAGCCACCTTGACCATCAGAGGACTGGACGAGAAGGTCAAGGTTATCCGGACACCTACACACGCAGGCGTGCACATTACACCTTGGCGACTCAGCACCGACCTGCCCAGGGCGTGCATATTCACTGTCAAGGCTGGTGTTGGATACTTGCTGTAAGCTTTGCCGTTCTCATGACGTGCATATCATTTTCTGAATACTGACTGTTTGCAGCATGCTGGCGGTCATGACCCTCAATGTTGGCTATTTCCTCTCAGTACTGGCCGGGTTATTCGTCGGCGAACTCGCTGTCGGTCGCTATGCCGGGTTGGATGCAGACGAGCATCACTAAGTGCTCTGGAAGTGCTCCAGAAGCTCTTTCGAAGGCTCTCACATTATTGATTCACGAATTTGACTTGCAGCGTTCAAGCATTATTGGCATTCCAGGTAACACAGACCCAGATAGATGGATCACAACCACACCGCATTCCAGCCAATTCTCCGCATCCAGATCTTCATTGCCTGTCCTCGCTTTCGTACATTCCACCCAATTTGCATTCTTGGCTCTCGAGATTTGTTATGACTACGACAAAGGCCTCCGGTCTGGCCGTCTTCAGTACACCAGTGGGCTGACTGACCTAAAGTAGAGTTCGCAGCCACCTCTCGTCACCGATAGAATCTTTCCTGTACACCCAACTCTTGCACATTCACTCCGTTCATACTCAAAAGCACTTCTAGCCAAGCAACTTCCAGCTCTTGCGCATCCAGTCACTACAGCTTTGGAGTCGAATAAGCAAATCGCTAGCATGTCCTTCACTAAATGCGCCGCCGTGCTCGGCCTGGTAGCCTCGTCCTGGGCCCTTCCCCAGCCTATGAGCCTGGCAAAAAGACAGAGCCTGATGGATTTCGATGACAGTAAGTCACGTCACCCTCCATCAACACGAGACAGTCAATCCTAACAACCCAACCCAGTCAAAATCCTCAACTACGCCCTCACCCTCGAACACCTCGAAGCAACCTTCTACCGCCAAGGCCTGGCCAAGTTCACCGAGAGCGACTTCACCACCGCCGGCTTCCCAGCAAACACCTACACGCGCCTGACGCAGATCGCCAGCCACGAGAAGACGCACGTCGACTTCCTCTCGGGCGCCCTCGGCGCCGCCGCCACCAAGGAATGCGCCTACGCCTTCCCCATGTCCTCGGTCGCAGAGTTCCTGGGCGTCGCCAGCATCCTCGAGGGCGTCGGCGTCAGCGCCTACCTCGGCGCCGCCCACCAGATCCTCAAAAAGGACTACCTGACCGCCGCGGGGAGTATTTTGACGGTCGAGAGCAGGCACTCGGCTTTCATCCGTGACGCGTCGGCGATGGCGAAGCTGAGCCCGTTCCCGTCGGCGCAGGATGTTCCTCTCACCCCCAACTCCGTCTACACCCTGGCATCGGCTTTCATCACCTCCTGCCCGGTGGACAACCCTGCTCTGCCCGTCAAGGCGTACCCTGCGCTCGCGGCGTCTGCTACGGGGCCCGTGAGTGCTGGCGCGACGGTCGCGTTCAAGACTGCGTCTGTGGTCTTGTCGATGAAGGGGGGCAGCGATGCTAAGCTTTACGCTGCTTTCATCACTGCTGCCGGGCCGGTTTACGCTGATCTGGCCGAGGCTGGTGACGGCGTCAACTTTAGTGTCAAGGTCCCTGCTGTGGGTGTTGATGGCCAGAGCTACCTTGTTCTGTGCAACTGCAAGGAGGTCGTTGACGATAAATCTATCGTTGCTGGGCCGGCGGTTGTGGAGGTTCTGCCTGCTTCGATTGCGTCGAAGTAAGGTATGCAAAAGAGATGGTGATGGGATGTTTTTATTTTTTTCCGTAACGTTCGCCATGTCGAAGGGAGATCGCGAGATTTGATATTAATTAATTAATATGCAAACGTTATCTTCTATGACTTCCTGGTATCTTGCTGTCTTCCAATCGGGTGTGCTACCAAATCTCGAATCAAATCAATTGGATTATGACGCCAGCTCGTTTCCCGCGCCTGTACTGGCTCTGTCTAAACAATCCGGAAATCCATAACTATTAGCACGAAACAATCAAGCCCCCTCTCCAGCCCACTTCACCTCCTTCTCCTCCGTCCTCCCATACACCCTGTCCACCGCGCCCGGAACCAGGTAATCCCTCGCCTTGACCAGCCAAACAAACCAACTCGGCACCCGCCAGCCATACACAGCTCCCACGCCTCCGCCCCGGCCCACGGGCACGAGTTGCAACTCCCTCGTCTCAGGCTCATAGATCCTGTCTTTCCCCTGCGGTTTCGTCCCGATGCCTCCGTTGTGGGAAGCCAGCAAGTCGCGCTTCATGTTGGAAGCCAGGACGGGGATCTCGGATAGTATTTCGGGAATTCCGCCGCGGCTGAAGGAGGTGATGTCGCCTAGGGCGTAGACTAAGGGTCCTGCTGAGGGGTTTACGCGGAGGGTGGACTCGTTTGTTAGGAGGTGGGAGGTGGGTGAGAGGAGGTGAGGGGGGATGTATGCTGTTAGGGGCGTAGAGCCGAGGGCGGGGAGGTAGAGGTCTGTGAAGAGCTCGGAGCCATTGGATAGTGAGAGTCTGGTCGGTTTGGTCTTGTCGTTGGTGTCTTTGTTACCGGCGGCGACTGTGGAGGAGTCCAGGACTTTGGTGTTGTACTTGACTTCCACCCCGAGGCGGTTCAGGCGGCGTTCGGCTTGCTTTCCGATGGATGAGCGGAGGTTCGGGAGCAGTTTGTCAGAGCTTGTTAGAAGAGTTATCTGCGCTTTGGGGTTTGCGGGTTTCTTCTGGAACCAGCCTGGCGTGCCGTTGATGTGTTGCGCGATTTCACCTGCTGTCTCTACGCCGGCGGGTCCACCGCCTGCGATCACGATCGATGTAGCTCGTTTGATCTGGGCGTTGACTTCTGAGAGTGCAGCTTCGATCTCCTCGTGTCCGTTGCCGTAGCTAGACCAGATGGGTGAGGCAGATTTGCTACCCGTAGCTAGGACGAGTGCATGGTAGCTGACGGGGATTTCTTTGCCCGACTCGACCGAAGTCACGAACAAGACCCGTTTCTCCGGGTCCCAGGATGTGGCTTTGCCGACCATGAACCGCACTTTGTCGCCGTATTGAGTGAAGCCGGGCTCGATGTCGAGGAGGATCTTCTCCTTTGGGAGGAGTTCTGTGGAGGCGATGGTACGGGGTGAGGCGTGGCGAAGGTACCATTTTGGTGAGGCGTTGATCAGTATTACCTTGTATTTGATGGTTGCTGAGGCGGGGAGGTGAGGGTAGACGTGTTTGAGGAAGTAGTGGGTGGTGCTGATGCCGGCGTACGACGCGCCGAGGACGACAATGTTGCGCGTCTCGGACATGATGGGTGTTGCAGTCTGAGGGACGTTATGGTATACCGTCCAATCTCGTGCACTACTGGATGGCACTTTTGGTGGATGCGTGATGGTATTTGTCTGAATGGTGATGATATCAATGACTGAGCGGCTTCCCTACCTTTTATCTCCGTTCTCCTATGACTGATAGCGAAGACAGACATCCTTGTCTATGGCTAAGTCGACC
>Ga0265780_10012306_pt1 | contig 10043 bp, 5 predicted proteins | sample P1T30metagenome_FD_192432 | JGI IMG/M metagenome (GOLD analysis project Ga0265780, IMG submission 192432) | Plant litter microbial communities from East Loma Ridge, Irvine, California - P1 T30 | ecosystem: Environmental > Terrestrial > Plant litter > Unclassified | place: USA: California... | reverse complement strand
CGACGCTGGCAAATGTCGCGATCAACAACGCAGTGCCGGTCGCCCAAGGGTCGGAGATCGCGCTGGCGCAACGCGAGCGGGTCAACGCCGCGTGGGACATCCCGCGCGAAGACACGATGCGGCTGTTCTATGCTCGTCATCCGCAATGGTCGGGGTCTGCGCCGCTTGGCGACGCGTTCCATTACAAATGGTATCTGGCGTTTCACCAGAATGGTGACGAAAGCGTCGCGGCGAGCGCACGCGCCTATCGCGCTGGCCTACAGCGACGCGACGCGGCCGGTCGCGCGCTCGGCTGGGTGCTGCCTTCGGTCGGCGTTCAGGCATTGCTGACCCGCCTCGCCGGGACCGATCTTGGCGCGCAGCTCGCCTATCGCGATCGTATTCGCGTGTATCACCGGCACGTGCGCGAGTTCTTCTACGACTATCTTTTCACCGATCGGCCGTTCACCAGGGCCGACTTCACGAAGGTGCCCACGTTCCGGGAACCCGGCAAAGATAGTTGACACCGTAGTGCGCATGCGTGTCGCGCCTTTGTCTGCGGCAACACGGGCACTCTATGCTTACGAACACCGAGCGTACACGTCCCGTCCGGGCGGCGCAGTGGTGGCCCATGCCGCGAGTTGGCGGGGCACACTGGCAGGACCATGGTTTATCCAGATTGTTGTACGCTTCGAGAAGGACCGGGCGTGCACCGTCGGCACCGCCGCGTTATCGAGTGACGGCGCGGCTCTTCTTGTCGTCGAAGAATCAAGAGCTATAGCAAGCGTGTAGCGCTACGCCGCACCGGTGCTGCTGCGCGGCGGTTGGGCGCTGGGATCGTCTACCGCCAACGCAGCATGACCCGGCACGTGCGCGGCGCGCCTGCATCGAGAGGCCGAGCCTCGTTCACGTGTTTGTCCCCGGCGTGCCTGCGGTGCGTCGTTTTCTGCAAGGAAATCCTGTGCCGGTCCTCGCCTTTAAGCCCATGCTCAAGCCTCTGCCGCGTGCCTTGCTGGCCTGCACCGCGCTCGCAACGATGCCCTTTGCCGCCGCTGCCACGCCCATGGCCACGATCGACCGGAACGGCAGCCTCGTCTCGGTCGAGCCCTATGCGCCCAACATCGTGCGCGTGACGATCTCCGTCGACCGCGATCAGGCCGACGCGCCGCCCGGCGATGGGCCGAACGCGAAGAGCGACCCGGCCGGCTGGACCCATCGCACCGAAGCGGCCGGCGATGTCTTCGCTTCTTCCGCGCTGACGCTGACCGTGAATGCCCAGCCGTGGCCAAACGCGCCGACGCAGATGGCGCGGTATTTCGCCCCATCGCTCCCGCCGGTCGGGCTGCGCATCGCCGATGGCGCCGGCAAGACGCTGACGGAGATGACCGGCTGGGAGATGGCGCCCCATGTGGTGAACGGCGAGAAGACGTTCCGCGTCGGCGCCAGCTTCTCCGTCGCGCCCGGAGAGCATTATTACGGACTCGGCCAGAACCAGGAAGGCATTCTGGACCTGAAAGGGCGGACGATCGAATGCCGCCACAATTACGACGCACCCGCCGGCGAGACGGTATGCGTCCCCTTCATGGTCACCAACAAGGGCTATGGAATCGTCTGGGACAATCCCTCGAGCACGACGGTCTCGCCCGGACTGAACAACGCCACACGCTGGCATTCCGACGTCGGGGAGCGCGTGTCCTTCTTCGTCATTACAGGCAAGAGCACGGACGAACTCTACGCCGGTTATGCGCGCCTGACGGGCCAGACGCCGCTGCCGCCCAAGGCGGCATTCGGCCTCATCCAGAGCAAGGCGCGCTATGAGACCGAGAAGGAACTGCTCGACATCGCCGAGGGCTACCGCAGCCGTCAACTGCCGCTGGACGTGATGGTGCTCGACTGGTTCCACTGGTCGCGAATGGGCCAACTCGATATCGACCGGACGTTCTTCCCCAACCCAAAAGCCATGAACGACAAGCTGCATGGCATGGGGATGCGCTCGATCATCAGCGTCTGGCCGCGCTTCGAGAAGGAGTCGCGCTACTTCAACACGCTCGCGAGCAAGGGCTGGTTTCTGAAAGACAAGGACGGCAACGTCGTCGATGGCCTGCCGTTCCGATCCGATCGGGCCGGGGCGCTGATCGACACGACCAATCCGGACGCGCGCCGCTGGTTCTGGGATCGCATCCGCGACAATATCGCCAGCGAAGGCTTCGACTGGTTCTGGCTGGACGAAACCGAGCCGGACCTGGTGCCGGACGGCAGCTTCTATTCGATCGGGTCCGGCGATCGCTTTCACAACATCTTCCCGCTGCTTCACACCAGCGGCGTTGCGGAAGGCTCGGCACGGGATCGGCCCACGATGCGCAACCTGATCCTGTCGCGCGCCGCCTATCTGGGCGTGCAGCGCAACGGCGCGCTGTTCTGGTCGTCGGACATCCAATCGACTTGGGAGGTTTATCGCCGCCAGATCCCGACCGGCCTCGGCTTCACCGCGACCGGCATGGCCTATTGGGGAAGCGATATCGGCGGCTGGCAGTGGCCGAACGGGCCGAAGGCGGAGAAGCCGCCGCTGCTTGATCCGGCCGGGGCAACGGCGATGGCGCCCAGTTACGCGGACTATCCGGAATTGTTCACCCGCTGGTTCGCCTATAGCGTTTTCACGCCGACGTTGCGCATCCACGGTCAACGGCCCGGCACCGCATTGTGGGAGTACGGCAAAGCCGCCGAGCCCGTGCTCGCGAGCTTCCTCAAGCTGCGATATACGCTGATGCCGTACATCTATTCGCTGGGTCGCCAAACTTACGAGACGGGCGCGCCCTTCATGCGGGCGTTGTTCATGGATTTCCCGAACGATCCCAAGGTCGCGAACATGGGCGACGAATATATGTTCGGTCCCGCCTTCCTTGTCGCACCCGTGACCGAACAGGGTCAGACCAGCCGCGAGGTCTATCTGCCCGCGGGCACCGACTGGTACGATTACTGGACGAACGAGCGCCATGGCGGTGGTCGAACCGTCACCGTGCCGACCCCGATCGACCGTATCCCTCTGTTCGTCCGCGCGGGATCCATTGTGCCGATGGGAGTGCAGGTCCCGAGCACGGCGACGAAGCAGGCGCTGGACAGCATTCGGGTCTATCCCGGCGCGGACACCAGCTTTGCTGTCTACGACGATGACGGCGTGACCAACGCGTACAAGGCCGGCAAGAATGGCACCACTGCGTTGCTACGCTGGGACGACAAGGCGGGTCGGCTGCGCGCCGAGGGCAAGCTGCCGACCGGTCAGGACGCGACGGCGCTGGTTCAGGTGATCGGCGCCCGGTAAGCGGCGACGTTGCAGGGGCGCTTTCCACGTTGCCCCTGGAACGTCCTCGCGGGCAAGCGGCAGGAGCGAGTGCAACGCCCGCTCCTGCCGCTTGCCCGCGGACGGTCAGCGATAGCGCCCCATCGTCACCTTGAGCAGCACCGGACGGTCGACGAGATTGATGCCGTAATCCGTCTGATCGCCGTTCCAGACCCGATCGGTGATCCACCGGCCCGCGACGAAGCGGCCCTCCTCCACCTTCACGACCATGCCCGTCGCCGGCCCGCCCTCGCGCGGGGCGAAGGTGAGACGCACGTGATCGCCGGTGAAAAGGAACTGGTCGGCGGACAATTGCGCGACCACGACGCCGCCGACCGGCTCGCTACCCCATGGCACGGGTTCCGATTTCAGCCAGGTCCACTCTTTCATGCCGAACTGCCATTCGCCCCAACTGGCAGTGATCTTCCAGTCGCCCATCGTCGTCGATGCCGCAGCACCGTCGTCGGGCTTGCCTGCCCCCCAGGTCGGATGCTCGAACGCGATCCGCGCCCATTCCCGGTTCATCCCGCGGAAGACGGCATAGGGCCTGGCGAAAGCGTCGAGCGTTTCGGCATCCAGTGCCTTCGCACCCAGCGGGTAGTTGAAGAACCCGGTGTCATCCATACCGAACGGAGAAAAGCCGATCGCGCCACGTCCGACGGCGTCATAGAAATAACGCGCGAACGCTCGGGCGTTGCCGATCTCGGGCACCATAAGCGCATTGTCCGCCCGGTTATACGCATCGAGGTACAGGCCGACGTTCTTACTGACCTTGTCGTAGATGTCCGGGGCCGCAAAATCGATCGAAGGCGCTGCCGCCTTCCAGATGTCGAGGACGTCCTGCTGCGGCCCGCCGCTGGCGACGCCGGTCGGGTCCGGAACGTTGGACGGTCCCGCGAGCGCCGCGTTGACGTACATCGGCAGCGGCTTGACCGCCTTGCCCGCCGCGACGATCTCGTCGATGTACCTGGCCGTGTACCAGGTATTGAAAGCACGATCCGCCTGCCCGGCGAACACTTGCGTCCATGTGCCGGCCTTGCCGACCCTGCGCGCCAGCGGCGCTGGCACCGGCTGGGCGAACAGGCGGTTCGCCGACGCGCTATAGTCGCGCGGGTTGCGGTAGCTTCCGACTTCGTTCTCCGGCTGGACCAGGATGACGGTGTGCTGCTGGTCGTGATCCCGCAGATAGGACATCAACGCCACGAACGCGCGCTTGTCTGCCTCCAGCGTGCTGCGCGCCATGGGCGACAGGACGTAATGATCCTTTCCCGCCTTGTCCTTCATGCGTGGGAAGCGGCGGTTGTCCAGCTTGACCCAGTCCGGGGTGTAGCTGGGCGACGTGTTCTTCCACGTCCCGAACCACAGCAGCACGATCCGTTTGTCGTGGGCGCGCGCCTGATCGAGAAGGGTCTGAACGAACGTGAAGTCGAACTTGCCTTCACTCGGCTCGATCTGCTGCCACGCCACCGGGATCTCGACGGTGTTCGCATTCATCCGATCGAGGATCGGCCAGACCTGCGGTAGGGCTGACGCATAATTGCTCGAATTGTTGACCTGGCCGGCGAGGATAAGGAAAGGCGCATCGTCGACTAACAGCGCATGGCGACCACCCCTCGTTTCCAGATGTGGCAGGGCGGCGGCGTTCGGTTGCGTAGCACCAGGCACGGTCGAGAGCAGCAACATGCCTGCAAGAAGGGAGTTGAGACGTTTCATGTTTGTGCCTTGCAGCCCCGTTTCGACATGACAGAAAACCGTGCGGTCGGCTCGCCGTAGATCGCGTGCCTCATGCCGTTCGTAAATGCCTCTATTAAGCAGAACAATTGATCGACGTTGCGCCGGTCTGCGAGACACCTCGCGGACGTCCCCAGTCTGCCGATGAGCCGCGCGGCACATCCGTTCGGGTCAGTGAGAACGAGCGAGACGAATTGTCCAAGTGACACCTCACAAAGACGGCGATAACCGACATCCGTGCAGACCGTCAGGCATTTTCTCGCGCAACGCCATCTCGCCGTGCTGCTCTGCGCGGCGGCGCTGCTGCTGAAGCTGCTCGTTCCGACTGGCTACATGATCGAGAGCGATCACGGCCGCCTTGCGGTGGTCGTCTGCTCCGGCATCGCGCCCGCCACGTCGATGGAAATGCACGACGGGATGGCCGATCACGGCAAGTCGAAGGACCATGGCAAGGCTGACATGCCCTGCGCCTTCTCCGGTTTCTCCGCGGCCATGACGACGGCGATCGATCCCGTCCAGCTCGCTGCACTCATCGCCTTCGTAATGGCGCTTGGCCTGATGGTCGCGACGGTGCCGGTGCCATCACGCCCGGCTTTTCTGCGCCCCCCGTTACGCGGCCCACCCGCCTACCTCTGACACCTCATCCCGCGCTGCTTCAAACGGCTGCGTTCATGAACCGCGGCCCCGGTCATTATCGACGGCGGGCCGGTCGAAGGTATTCCCATGTTCCGTTACTACCTTCCGTCGGGCGCACTTGCGTCCTGCCTGCTGCTCGCCGCGCCGGCTTTCGCTCAGTCGGGCGACACCACAGGCGACCGCAGCGATATGACGATCGTCGTCACCGCCCTGCGCGATCCGCTCAAGCTCGACGATCAAGCCCAGGCGGCCAGCCGCCTGGGCTTGTCGATCCGCGAGACGCCGGCGAGTGTCGAGGTGCTGACCCAGCAAGAGCTACAGTTGCGCGGCCTGCGCACCGCGCGCGAAACCTTCAACGACGTGGTGGGTGCGATCGCCGGCAACGTGCCGGGCAACCCGGCCGTGGTCAGCCTGCGCGGCTTCGCCGGCAATACCGTCTCGATTTTACAGGACGGGGTCCGCGTATCGGGATCGACGGTCGTGCAGCGCGATAGCAACAACTGGCACTACGATCGGGTCGAGGTGCTGAAGGGACCGGCTTCGGTCCTCTACGGCGAGGGCGCATTGGCAGGTGTCATCAACAAGGTGACGCGCAAGCCGGTGTTGAACGAGCGCCATCTGGATACATTGCTGACGGTCGGCAGCTTCGACACAACGCTCGCGGCCGGCGGGGTCAACCTGCCGTTGTCGTCGACGCTCGCGGTGCGCGCCGACGCCAGCTACCAGCGATCGGACAGCCTCTATGATGTCGACAACAACGACACCTTCTCGGCCGGATTGACCGCAAGCGCATTGTGGAAGGCCAGTGACCGCCTGTCATTACTGGTCGCGGTCGATCACTTCGAGGATCGCTACGATGCGACCTACCAGGGTCTGCCGCTTATCCCGGGCCGGTATGCGTTGCGACCGACCGATGCGGTGACGTCGTCAACAGGGCTCGTCGCCGACCGCGCACTCCGCCGCCGCAACTACAATCCACAGGGAGCCTATTCGGGGGCGGATGAGACGACGGCACGCGCACGACTCGGCTGGACGTCCGGCAACGGCTGGACAGTCGCACTCGACCTTACCGGTTACACCGCGAAGCGCGCGTTCCTGCTGGCGGATACCCAGACTTTCGTCGGCCCGAGTGCGGCGTTCCCCAACGGTGCCTTTCGACAAAGCTACCAGGACTTCCGCCACGATCATCAGTTCTGGAACGCGCGCGCGGTCGTCGGCAACGACAGCCGCGTCGCCGGCATGCGCAATCGGCTCAGCGTCGGGATTGAGCACAATGACACCGACTTCGTCAGCCTGCGCCAGACGGCGCCTCCCTCGGCCTTGCCGACGGTGGACATTCGCGATCCAGCCGTCATCCCGCTACCTTCCACGGCAGCGATCTTTACCGCCGGCAACATAACCTTTGATTCGAGACTCAAGCAGACGGCCGTGTTTGCGGAGAATGCGCTGAACCTGACACCCCGATGGCTGCTCGTCGGCGGTGTCCGCTGGGACCATATCGCGCTGGAGCGTCGGACGATCCAGAACGTCTCAGGCAACGTCGATCGCAACAACCCGACGTTCGACCCCGTATCGTGGCGAGCGGGTACGACATGGGAAGCCGCACCGGCGCTGACGCTTTACGCCCAATATACGACGGCGGTATCGCCGGTTTCCTCGATCCTGCTTGCCTCGATCGCCAACAGCCGGTTTCGGCTGACCACGGGTCGCGCCTACGAGGCCGGGTTCAAGGCAAGCACGTGGGGTGGCCGGGCAAGCCTCACCGGCGCCGCCTACCGCATCGAGCAGCGTGACATCCTGACCCGCGATCCCACCAACCCGGCGCTCGCGGTGCAGGGCGGTCGCCAGTCGTCGCAGGGGGTCGAGTTGTCCGCGATCGTATCTCCGGTGAAAGCGCTACGCCTGTCGGGCGGGGTCTCCTACACCGACGCGCGATATGATGAACTTTCCGAGCTGGTGAACGGTGCACGGGTAGAGCGGAGCGGCAATCGACCGATCAACATACCCTCGACGACGGTGAACCTCTCGGCGCTTTATACGCTTGCCGACAAGGTGACGATCGGCGGCTTTTTCCGCCACGTCGGTGCGTTTTACACCGACACCGCGAACACGATCCGCGTGGCGGGGCATGACGTGCTGGATGCCAGCCTGTCGGTGCCGGTAAGCCAACACGCAACGCTTACATTGCGCGGCCGCAATCTTACCGACGCCTTCTACGGCGAGTATTCCGGCTATCCCACCACCAACGTCTATATCGGCGCGCCGCGATCTTTCGAAGTCGCGTTGGCAAGACGCTTCTGACGATCAAACGGCATCCGCGATCTGTGGCATCGCGGATGCCCGGCGGGTATCGCGCTCGTTCGATCCCGCCCGCGTCCTTGCACGATCGATCCGTCGCTTCGCGGCGCGCTTAGAACGAGGACCAATCCTGCTGCACGGCTGCCGCGCTCCGCCCGGACCGCGCACCAGCGGCGATACGCGCCCCGGCCTGCGCCGCCCGTGCCTGAAGCTGGTGCACCGAAGACGCCGCGCGCGGCACGGCGGAACGCTTATCCAGTCGGAAGCGGCTGACCTGCCGCGACATGTTCTCGGTTTCATCCGCCAGGCTGCGTGCGGCGGCAGTTGCCTCCTCGACCATCGCGGCGTTCTGCTGTGTCACGCCGTCCATCTCGCCCACCGCGGTGTTGACCTGCTGGAGTCCGATCGCTTGCTGTTCGGCGGCCGCGGCGATGTCGGACACGAGCCCGCTGATCTCTCCGATCCGCCCGGTGATCCGCGTCAGCGCTTCACCAGCCTGTCCCACGAGCGTCACGCCGGCGTCGACCTGCTGCGCGGAGGCGCCGATCTTGCTTTTCACGTCCTTTGCCGCATCCGCCGAGCGCTGCGCGAGTGCGCGAACTTCCGACGCGACGACTGCGAAACCCTTGCCGGCATCCCCTGCCCGCGCGGCCTCGACGCCCGCATTGAGCGCAAGCAGATTGGTCTGGAAGGCGATGCCATCGATCACCGCGATGATCTCGCTGATCTCGTTGGATGAACGCTCGATCCCGTTCATCGCCTCTACCGCACGCCGTACGACCTCGCCCGATTGTTCCGCGTCGGTTCGCGCACCCAGCACGACGGCGTTACAGCGGTTGGCGTTCGCGGCGGTCTCCCGGACGGTTGTCGTGATCTCATGCATGGCGGCCGCGGTTTCCTCGAGGCTCGCCGCTTGTTGCTCGGTGCGTTGCGAGAGATCGTCCGAAGCCTGGCGAATATCGCTGGCGCCATTCGTTATGCCCGCGGCGCTTTCATTCATTGCCACCAGCGTTGCCGAGACGGACGTCATCGCGTTGTTGAAATCGTCTTTCAGCTTGGCGAAGGGGCCGGTCAGGTCGGCTTCGATGCGCGCGGTAAGATCGCCGTTCGCCAGCGCGTCGAGTCCGCTGCCGACGCTGTCGACGATCAGCGCGGTCTGCTCCTGCTTTGCACGCTCTGCGCTTGCCAGTTGATCGCGGAACGTGACCATCGCGCCCGCGAGTTCACCAACCTCGTCGCGCCGATCGCCGACAGGCACCACGACGTTCAGGTCCCCGGCCGCAAGCTTGCCCAACGCCTGCGTCATCGACGAAAGTGGCCGCGCGATTCCGCGGATGAGTGATATCAACAGTCCGATCGCCAGAGCGATTACCGCGATGGACAGCCCGACCGACAAGTCCCGTGACGTCGTATAGGTTGCATTTGCGTCGGCCATGTCGGTATCCATCAGACCGATCTGGATCGATTTGAGCTTACCCGCATCGTTGCTCGCTTGATCGAAGGCCGTTTTACTGCGTCGGAAGCTGGCAAGTGCGTCGGCATTGCGGTTCACATGGGAAAACTGCAGCGTCTGTTCGGAGTCGGCCAGATAAGCTTTCCAATCCGACCTGAATGCGCCGAATGCGGCCCGTGCTTGCGGGTTCTTCAACGAGTGTTCAAGGAACGCCACGTCTTTTGTGATCCCTGCGGCCTGCGTGACAGCCTCATGCTCCGCAGCCGAAATTTCGTCAGGTGCCTGCGACAAGATGCTGGTGGCCTCGGCATTCCGGTAATCCGACGTTTCCGTATCCAGTGCCGCTACGGCGACAAGCTTGTCCCTGCGATCATGGCCAAGCATTTCTGCGACATCGTTCAGCGTACGCTGACTGACGATCGAGGTCGTCGCCATGGCCAGGAGAGACCCCAGCAGGATACAAAAGACGACGATCAGTTTTGCACTAATCTTGAGGTTTTTCACGCGTGGAAGCCCTTGCCAACTCCCAGCAACATACAGCAACATGTATTAATAATGTACCTGCATCGGGCTGCCGGCCGCGCGCTTCGTCGATGCGGTATCGGGCAC
>Ga0265780_10012303_pt1 | contig 10043 bp, 14 predicted proteins | sample P1T30metagenome_FD_192432 | JGI IMG/M metagenome (GOLD analysis project Ga0265780, IMG submission 192432) | Plant litter microbial communities from East Loma Ridge, Irvine, California - P1 T30 | ecosystem: Environmental > Terrestrial > Plant litter > Unclassified | place: USA: California... | reverse complement strand
CATGTTGCTGCATATCAGTACTCGTATGTATTGAGCTCTCCAAGTTGTAGGAAGAGTAGGTGTCAACAGATCAGTAAAGGGACAGGCACGTCCCTCAAACCCCTGGATTCAATGACGATGATCGACCCAGTCTAGCATCTTACTCCTCTGTGCCCTGATTGTCATGCCTGGACCCTGATGTTTCCCAATTTGCGATGGAATCCTCGCTGTCTGCATCTCGTTTTAACATCCTTCGTCATACATATACTCTATCCTGCCTTCCAGGACGACGTCAAGGCCGACAACAAGGTCTCAGGAGGACATACACACGCCGATACGCCGATTTACCCATCGATTCCGATCGTCGGCAGTCTCCTCTCGGTTGCCTAGCTCCCCCGGAGCACTCCAGGATGAATGTCCCCAGCGTCGACGTTTTCAATAGCCATGGCCTATACGACATCGTTGTCGACTCGACTGGGTCCAAGTCGGTCGGACAATCAGTATCTGGATGGGCGAACTTACGACCCAACGCTACTCATCCCCTCTTGGAACCATCGTCGGGAACTGTAGTGAAATTCTATTGGTGTTCAAATACGGATCGGGATGCGGCAAGACAATTTCGAAGACGTTGTCAGGGTTACGCCATCGCTACCTTACCTACAGGACCGGCGGATAAAGGCAAACAGACGGATAATGGTCGGAGAGTGCTGGCATGGTGGGAGACGGACGGTCTATGGATGATCACGAATGAGTCAGAAGAGGAGGTCGTAGCTCTCGGAACCTGGTGGACCGATAGATTGGCGGAACAACAAGAAGGAGAATCAAATGGTCACGGAACCTCAGAGACTGCTGGTGTCAAGGCAGCATCTTCCGAAGTGATTTATGCGGACGCGTGCGAGGTATTTGCGGGAATGTCGGAGGCAATCAGGGTACGTAATCGCCATCTGCCTGACTAATCAGACAGCATGTTCATCAGCACAATATCATCATGGGAGCCATCCAGCCATCAGTATTTGGTGTTATACCTCAACGACAACGGAGTCCTCGTGTAGAAATAATCCGCTATCAGGATCCATTCGGGTTGCCCAACTTCAACCTGTCGGATCAAATCAGTGGCACTCCATTTGAGCATAGTTCCTTATTCGCCTTGGATCAGATCGACCCAGCAAATCGACTGGCGGACGATCGGATCAAGAAGAACTTGCGCTATCTTGGACCCGAAGTCGTTAGTACCCGCCAATTGACTGTTTCGTCCGATATCTTCGCCTTGGGAGTTATCATGTATGAGATCCTGACAGGGACAACGATAGACGGTGGACCTGACTCGCCCGACATTACCACGGTCGATATCCTACAAGACTTTCAGCGTCACATGCTTCTCGAAATTCCTCCACCTCACGTCTACCTTGAGCGCGAAGCCGCCATCGGAGCCTACACCGTTCAATTGCCGCCTACGCAACTGTCAGAGATTGTCATGAAGTGCTTGGCTAAGGATACGGACGAACGTTACTCGAGCATCGACGCCCTCAAATACGATCTAGGCCGACTCGCACAAGTCATACGTGCTCGGGGCGACTTGTCGAAACTTCAAGTAGGCGAGGTGGATCGAATATCGCGCTACAGAGTCCCAAAAGATCTCGTTGGGCGTCAAGAACAGCTCAAGGAATTGGATAAAGCATTATTGGAATGCTCGGCGTTGGCAGATAGCGAGACATGGAGTACAAAGGTCATGGCTGTCTATGGACTATCTGGATCAGGAAAGACTAGGTTGCTACAAGATTGGGCCCAGAAGCTCGAACAAAAGGGACTTGGCAAGACATACATGATGTCCTATGCCAAGGAGGACGAACACATTACTCGGCCACTGTCTTCTTTTACGCAGATTTTCGATTCCCTTCTCGAACGGGTGCTGGCGGATGCGAATGAGGACGCGGATGATTGGCGGAAACGAATATATTCCATTCTGGGTGGGCATCTCGATCTTTTCATCAAGCTTCTATCTCCCGGCAGTCAACGATTATTAGCGCCTGATAGACGGGAAAAGAAGCCAGAAAGTATGGATTGGTCCAATTTCATCCCTGCATTCAAGACGTGGAGTCAACGTCTCTTGCAACTTTTCGCTACCGAATCTCGACCTCTGGTCTTGGTCATCGATGATTGCCAGTGGCTCGAGACCAGTGAAGTCGCGTTATGGCGGCATTTCCTGGAAAGTCGTCATGCGCTCAATCACATCTTGGTCGCTTGCGCATATCGTGTCGAGGAGAATTTACCACCACCGGCACCGATGCTTTTGTCGGCATCATCCACATTCCTCATGGTCGACAAGCTACCAGAAGAAGGGATCATGAACCTGCTCCAGATTTGCTTCCATGACCGCCTCGAAAAGGCTTCTAGTCTGGTCAGCTTTTTGCATGCCGAAACCGCTGGATCACCCCTCTATCTTCGGAGTCTTCTCACTACGCTTGTAAGGCAATTCCCTCGAGGAAATCACAGCAGCATCTGACGGACAGGTACGAGATCATATCGTCTACTTTGACTTTACAATCTTGCTGTGGCGTTTCGACCCGCTCGCCTTGCAGGCACACTTGACTAACCGTAAAGTGGACGAGTTCCTGACTTCGATCATGCGAGAATTTTCAGATTTGACCCAACAGCTCCTCAAGGTATTTCTACGATGTCGGTACAAGCTGACAAACAGACGCTGTCGTGTCTGCCTTCCATTGGTGTGCCGACTGAACTCCTGGCACGAACTTTAGACATATCGGTAGACGAGGTAGAATTGTCATTAGAGCCGTCTATGATGACTGGATGTACCACAGGAGGTCGGTCGGGCCAAAGTTACACGGTCAGGTTCAGTCATGATCGGTATAGAGTGAGTTTGAGCTTGTGGTCAGTTGCTAACCTCTAGTCGACGGCGAATTCCCTGATGTTACCCGACGAACAGACGGCCAGCATGCTCCAGGTCTCTCTACTTTTGCGCGAATCTGATCTACGGGACGAGTACCTATTGGTCTCAGCCGATCTGGCCCTCTACGCCAAAGATCGCGGCAGTCCAGGCGAAATTGACAGCTTCATGCAATTGATGATTGCGGCGGCCGGTCAATCGGCCTTGCGCGCCGCATTCATCAATGCCAAGCGCTTTCTGGACGGCTACGAGAGTACGTTTTGCTATCTGCCTGCCCGTCTATACTTATCGTCAGGTGTCCTTGAGCGAGCTGGTGGTCTAGACGATATACTCAAGACCTCTAGAGAAGACTACTTTACGTACCTCAAGCTCGTGGCCGAAGTATACGGAGTGCTGAAATTGACCGCCGAGGCCGAGGTCAAGGTGAGCACCGGACCGCGAGCGCGAATCTGACGGTAGCTCGAGAAAGCATTATCTCTTTGCCAGAGTCCGGTGGAAGACGTCAAACTGTCGCTTTGTCGTATCCAAAGCAGGATTTGGGATAGTCAATATGCCGACGCAATGCGGTTACTCAAGGACGTTCTGAAGCGCGCAGGATACGATCCAGAAAGGCCCGAGCTGCTTCGCCTCAAGGTCCCTCGAACTCTGGCTGAAGTCGAGACCTTTCGGGCGGGCTTGAAGGATATTCCATATGATGAAGAGAGCGATGTGCGGATCCTCCTCTCGACTTTGATATGTAAGCGGACATTTGTGAAGAGGTGTCCTGCGCTGAATATAAGGTGCCGCAGGATCTACGATATTCGTCGCTTTGCCCGATCTCTGGGTCACCATCTTTTCACTGGGCATCACGTTGTTGGGAGAAATCGGAATCATCCAAGAGTCGAGCGCGTATCTGATCTCTGTTTTTGCGCTCAGTCTACCTGATGTCCCGGTCCGACACATGCTGTGCGATTATGCTCAATCCTTGGCCAGCGAAAGGCGTGGCTCACAATACGCTTGTACGGCTCTGGTAGGCGTTGCAGCCCAGATTCACGTAAGCTTGTCAAGCCTATATATAATCAGGCTAACGATACAGTGTTGGTCGCCTCTGCGTGATGTGCAGGAGATCATGGACTCCGCATTCAACATTATCTTCGCTCATGGTAATTACGAGATGGCGGCGTGTAAGCTCAATTCGACAATATGTTGATCAGCGCTGATCGTGCCAGATATCGTTTGTCTTGATGTCGCTACACAGCTGTTCGGCTCTCAGCCGATCCAATGGCAACTAATCCAGACCCGATACTCCAGTTTACGACCGGTCGCTTCAAGTGGTATGAACATGTTTTTGTCGATTCGTGAGTCCTGTTCAACGAAGCGTGTGCTGATTAAAGCTTTGCAATATGCCGAAAGCTTCTCGACTTTCTCGGAAAGGAATCCACCATGGGATCTCCACGGGACCTACCTCACCGACATGTCTCTCATTAAGGGTCTGGTATTGCAACAGGCTATGTGGTACTGCTTCTCTCTTCGCCTAGCGGTCTTGTTCGACGCGCCTTTGAAAGTAAGGGAGCGTATCATCGCGGATGGCCAGACAGTCGCGAATAGCGCCTCGATGATAACCACGGGAACCGAATGGCAGTTCTTCAAGGCTTTGCACCTGATTCGCATAAATTCAAAAGACCCGAGAATCCAAGAAGTCCGCGATCATTTATGTACGATGCCGCTGAGTAAATCCTTTCCACTACCTTTTTGTGGGACTGGGCTGACATCAAGATATCGATTACGCCAAATCCGTCGAAGTTCTTGATTGCCTGGGCTATCTGTGTGATGATCCATTCACGGGTATAGCTGCTGTCGACAAAATGTCTGCTGACCTCGAATCTAAGTTTCCCAATTTGCATGGTATGTCCAGTTATAATCACAACGCTCACGAATTTTAGCCGTTCTGTGTCTTATGACTGGTTATCGGATAATCGAAGTCACTCGCAGCCAGACGCTCGCGTCAGGATACTTTGTCAATGCCATCAGGTCATTGCGAAAGATTGGCGGTCACGGGGTCTGTCAAATGCTGCAGCAACGAATGCCCGATCATGTCACCTCGAATATTTACTCTGACCCATCACCCATACACATGTTCAAGTCTGGACCGGGTGCCCCACCGCAACTCCTGCGGAGCAGCGCTTCAGAAAGTGCGACCCACACATCCTCGGACGACACTTCGTTAGAGGACGACACTACTAAGATGGAGAACCTGGAGACCGTCACGTAAGTTCCAAAATCGGTTCATCAGCTGATAATGCAGATTGATGCGGTCATCTCTCGCACTCGCTTCCGAACAGGATCCTCAGGTGCTAATGGCCACCCTTCTCAGGGTGCTATGTCAATACACAAGGGCAGACTATGCTGCCATAGCTCTCGCCGATTCGGAAGACCCAAGCAGTTTCAGGCTGGTCGCAAGCGGTGCCTACGAGAGGATCGCTCCACGTGATCTATCTCTGACTGCTGACGAAGCCCACAAGTATTGTCCGGCCAATCTCATGATCAAGGTCGCCTTGACTGGCAAGGTACGTCCGGTGTGATGCCGACATTTTTCGTTCGCTGACTGCCAAAAGCCGATCACTAAAGTCGCGTCTTCCGCTGTCACCTCGAGCGAGTGGTTTGATGGTTATTACGGAAATAAACGGCCTCGAACCGCCTTGTGTCTTCCTATCTCGGCTCAAGGGCGACCCGCAGGAGTGAGTCTATTCCCCTCTGGTCGAAGTCCACTAATCATCAGGTCATTCTACTTTCCTCGATGGTGGTCGATAATCCTCGCGCTCGATCCGCTGCTGCTCGAGAAGTCATTACCTGTTTGTCGACATTCGCCACACTTGTCGCCATGAATCAGAATTTCACGCGGCGACTAAAACGAGAGGTCGACGAGAGGACAAAACAGTTGCGAGACGCTTTGGCTGCAAAGACTCAGTTCTTGTCACAGTGCAGTCATGAACTTCGTAGTCCACTATCTGCCGTTCTAGTGAGTATTCAAATCCAGCGGATGTAGCTCGAGCTGACATGCACAGGGCCTTGCAACGGTCCTCAGGGAATCACCAGGACTTTCCGAAGTCCAACGGGAACACTTGCAGACCATCCAGTCGAGCGGCGAAGATCTGCTGGGTCTGATCAACAACATTCTTGATGTCGCTCGACTGGAGAACAGTTCGGTCTCGCTTGAACGTACGCCATTCTCGCTTCGAGAAGTGACCGAGGCTGCACTTGATACAATGGCATCTAGCGCCCAGAAGAAGGGTCTCGAGATCTGCCTGATTAGTGCTTTTACCGATGACCCACCTGGTCTCATTGGTGATAGTTTCCGAATCAAGCAGGTGCTCCTTAACCTGTTGTCAAATGCTATCAAGTTCACCTCGAAAGGCAAAGTGACGGTTCGATGGTCACACGAGCAACGTCCGGATAACAAGGTGTACATCTCCTTATATGTGGAAGACACGGTAAGCTGGCATCGCGATTTGTGCGTTCTGGGAACGGTCACTGATAGTGCAGGGGATCGGTATTCCTTCGCAAAAGATGGACAAGCTGTTTCGATCCTTCAGCCAAGTCGACGAGAGTATTACTAGAAGTTATGGTGGTAGTGGTGAGTCCTTGTAACAGTAACGATAACGATGTCTAATCAGATAGGTCTCGGACTGGTCATTTCGCGTGATTTGGCTAATTTGATGGGAGGGGATTGTCACGCTACCTCAGAGTACGGGAAAGGCAGTTGCTTCACATTTACCTTCTTGGCGGAGCGAGACTCTAAGGCTCGTACTAGCTATGAAGTCTTCCGATCTCCGAGGTACGTTTCGGAACTAGTATGTCCCGTCGCATCGCTGACATCGGCAGGAGCTGTTTCGTTCTCTGTCCGCTCGGACCATCGTGGCCTATGCTGCAGGCCAAGTAAGTATCTCCCCTTTCGATTTGACTTTTCAGCTGATGTTTCAGCTTGGATGCGTTTAATTGCCAACCCGTACGATTCGAGGCCACACTTCATGATAGCCTGGCAAAGGACTACCCAGAGGGCTTAAACTCAAAGCGAACTTTTCATTTTGTCATTGTCGACATTGGTATGATCGACCAAGACTCACTGAAGACGATGCGGGAGCTGCAGCCAGGCGCCAAATTCGTTTTCATGTGTGATAGCATGAACCTCGCCAACGCCATGAAACGGTTCGATATAAAGGTATGTCTAATTCGGCTTTGAGGGTCGATGCTGATCTGTTCAGAGAGAGAGTATTCTGGCTCGACCCATCAAGCTTGCATCGCTCTATAATGCTCTCATCCCCGCTGGCGATTCCGACACTGTCGGTCGTCCGAGGATGCAAGGGCGTTCGCGCGGTGCCGCCGACAAGGTCAACAAGAAGCTTGCACTTGCAAGTCATCCGCATCTCTCCGGGCGATGATGAGGCTGACGAGTAGTCTGCGCCACTCAGTATACTGATAGTGGATGACAATCCCACAAATATCCTTGTTGGCCGCAGGATCCTCGAAATGCTTGGTTACAAGGATATCCCATCTGCTTCGAATGGTCTGGAAGGATTTGAACTGGCCGAAAAGACTCGCTACGACTTGATTCTAATGGATATCCAAATGCCAGTCATGGATGGATATACCTCATTGGAGCGAATCATGTCAAGTCCCTTGACGGGTCAACCATGTGTGGTCGCCCTAACCGCCAATGCCGATATGGTTCGTCAAGCTCCGATCCATGGGGATTTAGCTGACCAAGAAGGCCACTCAGGATAAATGCGAGAAAGCCGGATTTTTCACCTACCTGTCGAAACCACTCAATATCACCAAATTCGAAACGACCCTTACTTCCGCTCATCAATTCCGTCATCGCAATGAGCTTATCGATACCACCCAAGATAGAGGTGAAGAGACTACACCAGAATCGAGCGGTAATAATGCAACTAGAGGTCGTCGGGACATGAACAATAACGTAGAATAGAGGTTTCTCAGCATATTTTTGTACCCATTCATAGTGTCGGAACTCATACATAATGTATTTCATAGAACAAGCTGACCGAACGTCGAGGCTTCCGATCCAGCACCACTTACGACCAATCACAATTTGCGGCTTATCTTATCGTCCGTTGTGTACTACGCGTACTACGCCGATAAGCACTAACCGTATGTCCTGTCTTTCACCTTTCACGTCTCATATCTCTCACTCGTCTAGACAATGGCCGCGAAGACTACTCCAGGAGTACATAGTCCTTCGAAGCTAGTCTCAGCATTCTTGCAAACTATCGAACATGGAATCATTCCCTTGACCGCTATCGGAGTTGCTGGAGGGAACAAAGTCTTTGGAGCTGCTATCTTACGGAAAGACGACCTCAGTATAGTCATTGCTGCTACCAACCAGGAGACTCAGTCACCATTACTTGTAAGATCCTCTTCTTATTCTGGCTGGAATGAGCACCGTTGGCTGAGGACTTCAGCATGGGGAGATAAGCTGTATACAACAATTTTACGCTATTCCACAAGCGGTCAGACCAAGGGAAAAGGACTGTATCTTCTTTGCGACTCATGAGCCCTGCTCTCTATGTGAGTCATAAACTTTGACAGGGGCTCAACTGACGTCCAGGCCTATCAGGTATCACATGGTCAGGATTCGACAACTTCTACTACCTCTTCTCATATGCCCAGACAAGAGACGCATTCGCAATCCCACACGATATCAAGATTCTCCAAGAGGTCCGTACCTCCCATCCTCTGCAAGTTGTTGGCTGATGAAGAAGGTGTACAAGGTACCGGTAGAAGGTGAATCCGAAGAGAGATACAGGAATAGGGAATTGTACAATCGGACCAACGCCTTCTTCACCTCTGCTGGGGTTGATGCTCTGTTGAAGACCATTGAAGAGGGGGAGGATAAGGCCAAAATGTTGGAGCGGATTGAGGATATTCAGAAAAAATACGGCGAGCTATCTGAGGTCTATCAGAAGAGTAAAGGGGGAGCTGGGATCCCCTTGGCCTGAGTAAGTTCGTAACAGAGTAGTCAAGTAGAGCCATACAGTGCATTACAAGTGCAAAACCTGTCCCAATAACAATCTAAGCAGTCTCCTGATTCCTACTAATCCGACTCTTGACTCTACTAATCCACCCTTTTTCCTCTTCTACATAAATGCCACCCCTTCTACGATGTAACCATTCCTGAACACACACCGGCCCAAGGCAGACGATAGCGTAAACCCCACTAACGATGACTAGCGGTACTTCATACAGCACCAGAATGTACATTGGTGAGGCTCCATCACCGTTATCGCTATATAATGCCAGGTCGACTTCTTTACTGCCGATATCGAGTAGGCCGAGAAGAGAGACACATACTCCAGCGGCTATTTGGAAGTAGAGAATGATTCGGTGGCCTAGGGATTGATAGGCCGGGTTCCAGAGGATCGTACGGATCGCGCAGAGGATTAGGATAATTCCCTATACGTCAGTGGTGACAGGAACTCTGGATAGGATGCAACTCACGGCGGTCGGATAAAGCCATAATGTCCCGGTCAGAGCCAATGTAAAAGGCTCACCGATAATCTGAGTAACGTTATATGATGCCGCCAAAATGAGCTGCTCGTCCACTGGTCCAGTGCCAACGATAGTGGTGTTGACAGCCGACAAGTCCTGGTAGGTGTTATAAGTCTCATCGGGGACTTCCAGAGCGTAAAGCTGGAAAGAGGTAATAGCGATCTGACCAAGATATTGGAGGTTGATCAAATCAGGGCTTTCTACGTTGTCAGCGCATCCCTGACAAGGGGGGGTGAACGAACGAGGTGGATTTGTCTGATTCCAAAGTGCACCAAGTTGGGCAAGTTGGACATCCCAGTCGGGATCTAGCTGAAGCTTGTAAAGGTACCTTCCGAGATTTCTGATTTCGAGGTCACTAAGCGTTCCACCACCTTGCACTTTCTCAGTGGCCTTCGTCCAGCCCTCGAGGACGAGTACTGTGCCTGTGCCATTTGCTATCACCAAGACCACATTCTACTTGATCAATCTTGATTTCCAAATAGTAAAAACGACCTACGACAATGGCTCCGAGCAAGAGAAGTAGGCCGAAGCTGAGTGGGAAATGCAGCAGTTCCCATAATTTGACATTCCGGTCGGTGACCCTTGCACTTTTGTCGAATCTGGAACATAGGAA
>Ga0265780_10012302_pt1 | contig 10044 bp, 9 predicted proteins | sample P1T30metagenome_FD_192432 | JGI IMG/M metagenome (GOLD analysis project Ga0265780, IMG submission 192432) | Plant litter microbial communities from East Loma Ridge, Irvine, California - P1 T30 | ecosystem: Environmental > Terrestrial > Plant litter > Unclassified | place: USA: California... | reverse complement strand
GGGCGAAGCGCATGCGGAGGCGATGCGGGCGCTGGCCGGGCTGACCAATCCCAGGCCGTTTGCCGCGCGCACCCACCAGCTTGGCGAGTTCATCGGGATTCGCGAACAGGGTGTGCTTGTCGCGATGACGGGCGAACGGATGCGGCTCGATGACGCCACCGAGGTGAGCGCGGTCTGCGTGCACCCAGGACATCGCGGCAAGGACTATGCACGGCAATTGCTGGCCGAGCGGACCCGGCGCATCATGGCGTGCGGCCGGCTGGCCTTCCTGCATGTGTATCCCAGCAACCATGGCGCGATCGCGCTGTATGCATCGCTGGGCTATGTGGTGCGGAATCAATTGCACCTGACGCGGGTGGAATTGGCTGGCTGAGCGTTCTCAGGTATGCAGCAGCTGGATCAGCTGCTCGATGCGGTAGGGCTTGGCGAGGAACAGGCGCTTGAGCGGCTGGCCCGCCGTCATGTCGGGCGCCATGTAGCCCGATGCCAGCACGATTTTCACCTTCGGATATTGGTGGTCGATCTGCTCGGCGAGCTGCAGGCCGGTCATGCCGGGCATCATCACGTCGCTGACGACGGCGTCGATGTCCGGATGCGCCGCCAGTAGCGCCAGGGCATCGGCGCCGGAGTAGGCGACCAGGGCCTCCAGGCCATGCGCTCCCAGCAATACCTCGGCCATGTCGGCGACGTCGGGCTCGTCGTCGACGACCAGCACCTTGCGGATACGGCCAACGGTCTCTTCCACATCCGGTCCGGACGCATCAGCCCCGCCAGGCAGGAAAACTGAACCTTTCCTACCCGCCAGACTAGCGCTGTGCATTGCTCCAGACACACGTCCTCCACTGTGAATTTCCAATGTTCACCCACGGCGAATGCATGCCGTGGACAGTCACAGTATCGGCGAAGATGGGTAATCGAAGCGCCCGCTATGGCAGCGGAGCTGAGACAAAGCGGGACGAAATGGGGTCACTTTCTGCTTCGTTGCAACTTTTGGAACGATGCAAGTGCAAAAGTTATTCCGTAGCACCTTCTGCATCATGATGGCTTTGTGAAGGCGGATGTCGTATTCAACGCAGAATTCTGGCCCAAGGTCATGGATGGTTTGATCTAGAACATTCATCGAAAGGATCAAATTATCATTATTGGTATAAATTGACTGGATTAAGAACCATCATTTTTTTCTGGAATTTGCGCCCACGCTCAATTATTCATCTCTTGAACAAGGATTCGTCATGGACGGAGGCGAGCAGAATATTTTCTTCGTTGATTGGAGAAATGATGAGAATTTATCGATTGAAATAGATCGGGCAGTGTACCTGCGCACCTATTATGGCATCCTTGTTGGCGTGCGTTATCTACTCAGCAGGGGTGTCAGAGTCAGGACGACGTTTCGGGTTCTTATTGCAGGACAACGGCGCACCAAAAAACATATTTATCTTCCCTTATCGGATGACAATCGTCCACTCGTAAATATTCAAAGAATACATTGATCAACCAGCCGAGTAGATTTCGCTTGCAAGACAAGTTTGACTGCAGTCGTCGCCTTATTATCTGATCTACACTGCTTACTTTGGCCGCCATGGGTCGATACCTTGCCACCGCAGCCGCTCGCGACCTGCCGGCACGCGCACACGCCCTCTTTGACTTGCTGACTTCGCTGCTTCGAAGACCGGTCCCCACATCGGATGGCCACTCTCACTTGCAAGGAGATCGAAATCAGCGTCAATGCGCAATGCCTGATCGAAAGCCAGTCTGCAATACGCGTAAACTTCCAGTACGCAGTAACTGAAGGCGGTATATTTTAGTGCTTCCACACGGAAGACTATTGGCGCCGCGCCAATTTCAGGCAAGGTGAATTTGGCGATCGCGTCCTGATAATCGCCCTTTTCATAGAGCCTAATTCCCTCAAGCATCAAGGTCGCGGCCTTCTGCATCTGATGATATCCTTGTTGCGGCGCGGACTGCCCTGTCATATTCTCCACATGCGTAACAGAAAGCGAATGCTCAAACGATCGCGTTTCGGTATTGGGTAGTCCAGCACATCCAGACAACACGGCTGGAAACAGGCTGACAAGTGCGGCGAGACGGTAGCACGTCATCATGTGTGCGGATACTGGCAAGGAAATGGCAGGCCTGACATCTTCATTTTGATTCGTCTGTGAACTCGACCGTAACATGACGGTCACCCCGGGCTGTGTCGACTTCGAGCGAGCGGCTACTGGAATTCGCATTCTTTACAAGAATGGTGTGACGTCCTGGCGTTACGGTCATCCGCTTCATGGGGGGACTAACGCCGCGGGCGACACCATCGACATATACCCTTCCCCATGGCTGGATATGCAAATCCAGAACCACGTTGCCGCTTTGCTCGTTCGATGTCGGTGCAACAGGAAGCTGTACAGCCTGCGCCGTCTCCCCGGGATCGCTTTCCTGTTGCGGCAGAGCCCGCGATGTAGCCTGTACCGGCATGTGCCGCGCTGGTTTGACCGGCTTTTCTTGACGGCGATTCGCTGCCTGTCTGGCGCGCGTCGGCACGCTGGCGACGTCGCTTGTCTGATGCCCACTTTTGGTCGGACTGCCCGCAGCAGCGATGGCATGCGATTCGCCCTCCGGCAGATTGACGCGCGGTGTATTGCGGAGCGCTATCTCAGGAATCGGTGAAGTGCCGGCAGCAGGAGGGCCATTGTCCTTGTGTAGCGGTGCTTCAACGACAGCCTGTGGTATTGAAATGGCGCTGCGAAGTTCAGGGTCGCGTGAGCTGTACAGTACTGCCAGGATGACTCCCAGAACAGTGACAGCAGTCATGCTCGTCAAGGCCCATGGCTGCCGGCGACTGACTGCGCGCACCCAGTCCTGTGATGGCAGCGCTCGCGATAGCGGCAGCTGCGGCGAATGAACCGGGAGATCCTGCCTTGCCGTTCGGACTAGCGCTATCTCGCGCAGCGCAACGATACCGAGCAGTGCGCGCAGTTCATCGATCGTGTGCGGACGCTTGGAAGGCTCATGTGCCAGGCTGCGATCGATCGCCGTGATGATGGAGTCGCTATAGCCTTCCAATGCAAGACTCCGCAAAGACCGCGTCGATGCACGGCCCTGCGTGATCGCGTAATGCATTACCTTGGCCAGGGCTGTCAGATCCCTTGCAAGCTCGGGTTGAGGGTCACTTTCTGTTGGAAGCAATATGGGATCGCCATTTTCACGGATGAATACCGTATCCGGGGTGATCGGCCGATGCGGTAACTTCATTGCATATTGGCACTCTAACGACAAGAGCAGTTGTCGGAAAATTTTGCGACACCATACTTCGCTGACCTGTCCAGGATCCTGCTCGACAATCTCCATGACAGTACGCCCCTCGCGGTGGGAGCGCAGTTTCCCGACGACAAACTGGGTTCTCATTCTGCCTAGGACTTTTTCAGCAAAGTCCTGTCTGATTTTGTACATTGTCGTGCGGCTTGGAGTGAGCAGATGGTTTGTCTGCTTGACCTTAGCCGACTCAATTAACATGAACTTTGATGCAACGCATTAGTGCCGAGCTTTTGACGCTACCGTCGTCATAACGAAAAAAAAGATTCTATAGAATATCTTTTTTTCGATTCCGGGACGTGGGCTACGACCTCCAGCCTATCTGGGACAGAATGGCCAGAAATTTCTTGTTGAGCTGAAAATGGATAAAGACCGATTTCTCCGACATCCAGTATGTATCCAGAAATACGATGGGCGAATTCTCAGTTTCTGGTGCAATTTTCCAAGACGCTTGAGCTAGTTCTTTGAAAATCCATATTATCTCGTCGAGAACTTGGTAGTTTCTTGGATAAATTGCGGAGGATAAATCTAGCGCGTCAATCAAGTTTTTAGCGGCAATCATTGTTGGCTGCCCACGCAGCGCTACCGGATTTGCGGTGATCAGCATATTGAGCAGCTTTTCCGCCCGGATGCTTAAATGCGTGTGCTCGACAAGAAGTCGCACTGTTTCGTCACGGTGTATGCTTGTCATCCGTGTGCTCTTCCTGTCAATTCAGATAATCAGCTCGAGACTGAACCATGGCGCTCGCGGTGGAACCGCAAGGCTTGTCAAGGCGCCATTCAGAAGGTCATCGGTAGCCTCAGCATCAAGGAGACGTCCGGTGCATCGCGCGTCAAACCGACACCGAGTGAAATGTTGACTGAACGTATGCGATCGATATGGTAGGAGAATCCGACCATGGCCGTCCCGATCTGTGTTCGTACCGAGCTTGGCACGCGTTGGCCGTTCTGCCGCATGCGTCCAATTGAGCTGTGATCATAACCAAAGCTCACGGCAGCCCTCTCGTCAATGGCCAGCCCCAGGCCAACATTGACGCCAACCCCGGCTCCAGGCTCAAGCTCGCCCAGTGCTTCCCGTTCTCCGTTGCGTACTGTCCGAACGACGTCTTTTCTTTTGAAATTATGCATATAGCTGAAAGTACCAAAAAAAATAGCCCGGTTAGACGGTAGAAGCCAGGTAAGGCTTGGCTCTACTGCCCTGAATCCAGAACCGGTCGGCAAGTCGAGTGGGAGACCGGTTTGGCCGGTGTTATTGGGCACGCAGCGCGTCAGGCAGTCGTTTTCAACCTCGAATGGATCACGGCCGGTGCGCGTCTTGAAACGCAGGCCACCAATAAAATGCAACTTTCCGATCCCACCCTCGTTGAATTGATAACGGCTTGCCAGTTCGACATCGCCGATCGCTTTGCCTTCAGCTCGCACGATGCGGTCCTCAGCCGTTGCGGCGCCCGGCTGCCGTCCTACGATAGTGTCGTCCCGGTAACCGTATGGAACTTTTAATTCCAGCTCCAGACGATTAGTCACCCCATGCCGCACTGCCAGACTTGCTGCGGTACTGTTTCGTTTAATTTCATGCATGTCTATAAAACCGGGCAGGACAGGCACCACGTTGAAGCCAACGACGGCAATTCGTTTACTGCTGGAATGGCTGAACTGGACTGCAGGTTCTATGACGTAACTTCCTTGTGGCGTCAGGATACCGGGCTGCGGAAAGATTGGGGCGATATCGGAAGGCCGCCGCTCATTTCTCGATACTTCTCCTGATTGTTCGATAGTCGACTGGACCGTTTGCGCTTGTGATTGGCTCGGACAAATCATCAATAATCCGCTAACAATCGCCATTTTTGTGTAATCAGAAGAGTGCATATTTTACCTATCAGAATTTTTCAATCGACCTCAAACTTTTTATTAAAAAAATAATTTCTAAACACAATTTTTTTATTAATAAAACAAGCTTGCGACTTCTCAGCTTAGAGTGATGTTCAAGTTAAAGTTTGAGCTAGATCAATTGAAGCTGGGATAGGCTTTTGCTTTTTGGATAAAATGCACAAATTATTTTCCTTTTTATTTGGGCTATTTTTGTTTGCAAAAGATCTATCTTATGGTCTTTCAATTCGATGGGGAAAAGCTTAGGGAAGCGCTGATTTATTCTCCCAGCCCCGTCCCCTACGCTGGCCCGACCTGAGACAATAATGACATCCCCACAGTCCGCAATCGATCATGCAGAAGAGTTTTTCCGATCTTGAGTACGCCGCCAAGAAAAAGCTGACGCGGCGCGACCGCTTCCTGGCGGAGATCGACAACGTGACCCCGTGGGGCAAGTTGCACAAGCTGGTCGAACCGTTTTATCCGAAGGTCGAAGGAGCCGGTCGCCCACCGATTGGGGTGGCGCGCATGCTGCGCATGTACGTGGCCCAACAGTGCTTTGGCTTGTCGGATGAAGGCATCGAAGACGCGATCTACGATAGCCAGTCCATCCGTGCTTTTGTTGGCATCGATCTGGGCCGCGAGTCGGCACCTGATGCCACAACTTTGCTGAAGTTCCGCCACCTTCTGGAGGCCAATGGCCTCACGCGCCAGATCTTCGAGGCGATCAACGGACACCTGGCAGAAAAAGGCTTGATGATGCGCGAAGGGACGATCGTCGATGCAACGCTGATCGCTGCGCCCCCATCGACGAAGAACAAGGACGGCAAGCGCGATCCGGAAATGCACCAGTCGAAGAAAGGCAATGACTGGCACTTTGGCATGAAAGCACACATCGGTGTCGATGCCGCTTCTGGCTTGGTCCACACTGTTATCGGTACAGCTGGCAACGTCGCCGACGTCACACAGGCACACGCGCTGCTGCATGGTGACGAGACTGCCGCGCTGGGCGACGCTGGGTACCAGGGCGTGGAAAAGCGCCCCGAGAACATTGGCAAAACGGTGACGTGGCACGTGGCCATGAAGCGCTCTAAACGCAAGGCTTTGCTCAAGAACAAACTGGGTCGCATGACAGAAAAGCTGGAGCATCTGAAGGCGAGTGTTCGGGCAAAAGTCGAGCATCCGTTCCATGTCCTCAAGAACCTGTTCCGTCATCGTAAAACGCGCTATTGCGGCCTGGCCAAGAACACTGCGCAGTTGTACACGCTGTTCGGACTGGCCAATCTGGTGCTGGCCGGCAGGCGTTTCACAATCACTGAATCCCGTAGTCCGTCCTGATTACAGAAGCACGCGACGTGTCGCGTCGAATCAAGCGAAAAACGGCTCGGCCGGCTCGCCTTTTGATCACTTTGCGCATCAAATCTGCTGAGGAAGCGAATTAATCAGCGCTTCCTTAGGTTTAATGCTAATCAGAACTGGCTGAGTTCAACCAAACAGACCATGCAGATACCAGCGCGGCTCGGCATCCACCCCTGAGCCGATGATGCGTTCGCGGTAGATCCAGTACAAGGTATGGTCCTGCCCTTCCGCAATGAAATAGTCGCGCGTCTGCGTATCGCTCCACCAGCCGGCCTCGATGCGCTCGGGCGTCGAGGCCACCTTCAGGGACGAACCGTAGTAAGGCCGGTGGTTGCGCATCAAGAGCGCAATCGGCTTGGCCAGCAGCCAGCTCGGGCGCGGCAGGCTGGCGACGACGGGCGGCAGGCGCGCGGCGCGCTCGCTCGGGCGCACCCGCTGCTGCACCGGGACCCATTCGTTGGCGACCTCGGGGCGGTAGTCGGCCTGGGGCAAGGCTTGCAGCACGTTTTCCGGTCCCAGCCGCGCCACCAGCAGCTCCAGCATGCGCATCCGGTCTTCTTCGGTGCCGCCGGGTTCGGGGAACAGCGATTCGCTCGGCGGCGCCATCGCCCGCACCTGCAGCGCTTCGAGCGCCAGGCCGATTACCGGGGCCGGCAATTCCTGCTTGGCCAGACGCTCGCGCAGCAGGCGCACCAGATGCTCGTCGCGCCAGGTGGGCTCGGCCAGGGCGACTTCGAGCGGCGTGGGCGGCATCGCCACCCGGCCGCGTTCGTGCTCCATCAGCAGGGTGATGCGCTCGACCGCAAGCTGGCGCGCGCATAGCCAGCCGGTCAGTTGCAGTACCAGGTGATGGGCGCCGGCCAGCAGCAGGTCGGCGCCCTCGATGCGGTCGAACAGTTCCAGCCGCGCGCGAAAACTTTCCGGCGGCGCGACCCAGTCGAACAGTTCCGGACACAGGCCGTAGGCCGCGTCCAGCATGTCGAGCAGTTCGCGCCCGCAGCGGCGCTGCAGGCCGGGACGCGGCAGGCGGCGCAGCTCGCCCAGGCGCTCGCAGCCCAGGCCTTCGAACCAGGCCGCATAGGCGCGGGCCGGCGGCAGCAGCGCCACGGGCAGGCGGTCGAGCCGGCGCTCGAGCGAGGCCATGCGCAAGGCGCGTGCGGCGCGGATGCCAGCGGGTGGGTTGCGATGCGGGCTGCCGTTTGCATTGCCATGCCCGCTACCATGTGCATGGCTGCCCGCGCTATCCCGCGCGCGGTCGCTTGTATCGTCGTGTATGCCACCTTGTGCGCCGCCATTCTTTCCGCCATGCCGGCCACTCTGCCTTCTACCCTGCCCGCCATGGCGCGCCAGCAGCCAGGCCGCGCGCGCCGTCGGTGCGCAGCTGAGCGCCGCCGTGAAGCCGAGCGCATCCAGGCTGGCGCGCACCCGTGCGCACAGGGCGCGGATGCCGCCGAACAGGCGCAGGCTGGCGCCGACGTCCATCAAGAGGGTCGCCTCTTCGGCCAGCGCGACCTGGGGCGTGTACTGCAGCATCGCCAGTGCCACCGCGTCCAGGGCCTCGGCCTCGCGCGCGGGGTCGCGCTCGAGCAGGCGCGCTTCGGGCAGCAGCATCAGCACACCGCCGCGCCGCATGCCGCGCCCGACGCCGGCCGCGCGCGCCAGCGCGGAGCACGCCAGCACGCGCTCCTGCTCCAGCACCACGCTGCCGGGGTCACTGCACCAGTTGGGGCTGAAGACCTCGAGCGGCAGCTGGGGTAAGGACAGGCCGATCCACAAACGCATGTCGTTGCAACAAAGAAGGAGTGAGGGGAAGGAACAGCGGCGCATCGCGCTGCGGTCCCCGGCGCTTGACGAAGTCGATGTTCAGGCCGCCCGCCGCCGGGCGCAGCGCCAGGCGCAGCGGCGCCGGCGAGGCGTCTTGCGCGGCGGCCAGCGGGCGCAGCATGAAGAACAGGGTTTCGCCGTGCTGGGCCGCCAGGTGAAGGCGGCGCAGGCTTTCGCCGCGCACGTGGTTGGCCCAGAACAGCAGCGCGCCGCAACTGCCGCTGCGCAGCACCTGCTCGGCCGCCCACAGGGCGTCGGCGCTGCGCTCGGGCTTCAGCCACAGCAGCTGCGATGGCGGCAGGCCCAGCGCGGCCAGCGCCAGGGCTTGCGGCGGATGCGGCGGCTGCAGCAGTACGATGCGGCGCTCGGCGCAGGCTTGCAGGGCCGGACGCAGCAGGCGCATCTCGCCGATGCCGGCTTGCTGCTGGAGTAGTTCGACCAGGGTGCCGACCGGCCAGCCGCCGCCCGGCAGCTGGGACGTCAGCGGCGCATGCCCGGTGTCGATGCAGCGGGCGCCGCCGCGCGCCAGTTGCGAGGCTTTCCAGAGCGCCGGGTGCAGGGCTTCCGGCGCAGGACGGATAGATGGAATGGATGCGCAGTTCATCATTGTTGGCAAAATATACTGTATAAACATACAGTACTCTTTGAAGCCGGGTTTGGCAAGGTGTATTCAATCTGGCTATACCAATTCGGTGATTGGTATTGACAGAAGTTAAAGGTGGATAAGGTCTGAAAAACCCGGCTTCATGAACGAAACATGAAATAATGTCGCCTCATCCATTTGTACAATGACAATGACTCATCTGTTTACAGAACGCCACGGAGTCTGCCCGTGACCACCATCCAGCTCGTCGGCGCCGTCCTGTTCGCCATCGCCCTTATTCACACTTTTTCCACCAAGCTGTTCCACTCGCTGGCCAAGCGCCATCCGCGCCATGCCGGGCTGTTCCACCTGCTGGGCGAAGTCGAGGTGGTGTTCGGTTTCTGGGCCTTCGTGCTGGTGCTGGCGATCGCCTTGCTGGCCAGCGGCGGCGCGGCGGTCGAATACGCCGAATCGCGCCAGTACACCGAGCCGCTGTTCGTGTTCGTGGTGATGGTGATCGCGGCTTCGCGGCCGGTGCTGGACGCGGTGCGCGACCTGCTGGCGCTGATCGCCCGGCTGGCGCCGCTGCGCACCGAGGTGGCGCTGTGCTGGCTCGGGCTGGCGCTGGTGCCGCTGTCCGGTTCCCTGATCACGGAGCCGGCCGCGATGACCCTGGCGGCGCTGATGCTGGCGCCCCAGGTGTTCCGTCCCGGCATCCCCGAATGGATGAAGTACGGCGCGCTGGGCGTGCTGTTCGTCAATGTCTCGATCGGCGGCACCCTTACTTCCTACGCCGCGCCGCCGGTGCTGATGGTGGCCGGCGTCTGGGGCTGGGACAGCGCCTTCATGGCGTCCACCTTCGGCTGGCGCGCGGCGGTGGCCGTGGTGTTCAACGCGACCGTCGTGACCCTGCTGCTGCGTCCCCACCTGGTACCAGGCGCGGTGGTGCGCGACGTCAGGATGCCGCTGGTGGTGTCCGCCGTGCACTTGCTGCTGCTGGCGGCCGTGGTGCTGCTGGCGCATCACCCGGTGCTGTTCGTCGGCGTGTTCCTGCTGTTCCTCGGCTATACCCAGGCCTATCCGAAGCACCAGTCGCCACTGATCCT
>Ga0265780_10012301_pt1 | contig 10045 bp, 7 predicted proteins | sample P1T30metagenome_FD_192432 | JGI IMG/M metagenome (GOLD analysis project Ga0265780, IMG submission 192432) | Plant litter microbial communities from East Loma Ridge, Irvine, California - P1 T30 | ecosystem: Environmental > Terrestrial > Plant litter > Unclassified | place: USA: California... | reverse complement strand
CTGGACTTCGCCACCATCGCCGAATCGGTGGCCAAGACCGGCCGCTGCGTGATCGTGCAGGAGGCCCCGAAGACGGCGGGCTTCGGCGCGGAGATCGCCGCGCGGCTGGCCGAGGAATCGCTGTACGACCTGCTGGCACCGGTCGAGCGGGTCACCGGCTATGACACCCACATTCCGTTGTTCCGCCTGGAAATGAAGTACCTGCCCAGCGTGGAGCGGATCGTGGCGGCGGCCAAGCGCGCCGTTGCGGCAGGCTGACATGCGGGCCCGTCTTCTCGGCCCGTACCGCAGCCAGTACCCCAACCCGCTCCGGCTGCGCACCGGCCAGATCGTCGAGGTCGGTGTGCGCGACGAGGAATGGCCGGCATTCGCCTGGGTGCGCACCCGCGAAGGTGGCGCAGGCTGGGCGCCGGTCGCCTGGCTGCAGCTGCTGGACGATGGCCACGCAGAAGCCCTGCGTGACTATGACGCCCGCGAGCTGGACGTGGAAAACGGCGAGATGGTACGGCTGCATCATGAACATGGGGGCTGGTGGTGGTCCGAGCGCGCGAATGGCGCGACGGGCTGGCTGCCGGCCCACGAACTGGAACTGCTGGAAGAGAACTGCACATGAGCCAGACCAAGAATTTCAACCTGCCCGACCTGGGCGAAGGCCTGCCGGACGCCACCATCGTGGAATGGTTCGTCAAGGAAGGCGACACCATCCGCCTGGATGAGCCGCTGGTATCGATGGAGACGGCCAAGGCCGTGGTGGAAGTGCCTTCGCCGGTGTCCGGCAGGATACTGAAGCTGTCCGGCGCGGCCGGTGACATCATCCCGACCGGCGCGGTGCTGGCCAGTTTCGAACTGGACCCGAACCTGCCGCAGCGTGCGGACGGCCAGGACACCGGCCACAGCCACGGCCACGCCGCACCGGCGGCGACGCCGAGCACCGGGCAGCCGGCGCCGGCCCAGGCCAATGCCGTGGTGGCCTCCGATGAAGGCGGCGAGATCAAGGACGCCGGCGAGCGCGATGACGCCGGCACCGTGGTCGGCGCGATGCAGAGCTCCAACACCGTGCACGCCGAACAAGCGGTCGCTGTCGGCGGCGTCAAGGCCGTGCCGGCGGTGCGTGCGATGGCGCGCAAGCTGGGCGTGGACCTGTCGCGCGTGCGTGCCAGCGGTACCGATGGCGCGGTGACCATGGCCGACGTCAAGCAGGCCGCCGCCGATGGCACTGCCAAGGTCGGCGCTACGCCGACTGCAGCGGCGGCGCCGCAGGTCGCGCAGGTGTCCGCACCGGCACCGGCACGCGTGGAAAGCCCGCGCGCGCCGATGTCGGCCGCCGGCAAGCCGATGCGCACCCAGCCGCCGGGCGTGTCCGCCAAGGGCCAGCCGGAGCAGCTGAAGGGCGTGCGTCGCAACATGGCGCGGGTGATGGCCGATGCGCACAGCAAGGTCGTGCCGACCACGCTGAACGACGATGCCGATCTGCATGCGTGGCTGCCGGGCAACGATGTCACCGCCCGCCTGGTGCGCGCGATCGTGGTCGCCTGCCAGAAGGTCCCGGCGATGAACGCCTGGTTCGACGGCGAAGCGCTGACCCGCACCCTGCACGCGCACGTGGATGTGGGCATCGCGGTGGATACCGAGGAGGGCCTGTTCGTGCCGGCCCTGCGCAACGCCGACATGCTCGATGCGCGCGGAATCCGCGAAGGCGTCAACCGCCTGCGTGAGCAGGTCGAAGCCCGTTCGATCGCCGCCTCGGAACTGAGTGGCTACACGATCTCGCTGTCCAACTTCGGCATGTTCGCCGGCCGCTACGCCACCCCGGTGGTGGTGCCGCCGTGCGTAGCCATCGTCGGTGCCGGGCGTGCCCGCTACCAGATGACTCCGGTAATGGGCGGCGTGGAATCGCACAAGGTGATCCCGCTGTCGGTCACTTTCGACCACCGCGTGGCCACCGGCGGCGAAGCCGCCCGCTTCCTGCGCGCGATGATGGACGACCTGGCGCTGGCCAACTGATGCGGTAATGACGGCCGTTGTGGGTGACGGCCGTTGGTCGTCACAGCCCGGCCGACACGGTGACGACCAACGGTCGTCACCCACACGTGCTCAGGCCAGCTCAGCGGCGCTGACCACGTGTTCGCCGGGGCGCGGTGCCAATGCGGCATCCACCAGCGCGGCCGCGATGTTCTCCGCCGGATTGATCCGCCAGCCGCGCGGCAACAGCGGACCCAGCACGCCAAGCACCTGCAGCGCCAGCTGTTCACCGGTGCGTTTGTGCGCACGCTGGCCACCGATCAGCCCGGGCCGCACCAGCGTCAATGAATCGAAATCCAGCCCGCGCAGCTCCTGTTCCAGCGCCCCCTTCACCCGGTTGTAGAAGATCCGCGATCCCGCATCCGCGCCCGCCGCGGAGTTCAGTACGAAGGTGCCGGCACCATGCGCAAGGGCCTGGCCGGCGAAGGTCAACGGGTAATCGTGGTCGATGCGCTTGAAGGCCTCGCGGCTGCCGGCCTGGGCCATCGTGCTGCCCAGCGCGCAGATCACCGCATCCACCGCCCACCAAGGCGCGGTGCCGGGCAGGTGCTCGAAATCCAGCACCGGATTGTCCAGCTTGGACGCGGTCGCCTGCAGCGGCCGCCGGCTCGGCGCAACCAGCCCCGTGCAGCGCGGATCGTCCAGCAACAACGCCAGTGCCTGGCTCCCTACGAGTCCGCTCGCGCCCAACAGCATTACCCGCATCGCCTTCTCCCCTGGCCGATTTTCCCCATCGTGAACGCTGGACGGGTATAAAGCCAACGACGGCCGCGCCGATATGCTGTCACCAGCCTTTGCCTCCCCCGGACACTCCTGCATGACGGACCGCCGTGACTCCCGCCCCGCCCCCGGCGCCCAGCCTGGACCGCTGGCGCTGGTCCGTGCGGCCGCCGTGGGTGGCGACGGTCCCCGCGCGGTGACCCGCGGTGGCAACGGACTCAGCCTGCAACAGTTGTTCGCGCACGCCTCACACCCCGAATCCCTGCTGGCGGCCTTTGCCGATGGCATGGCGACCCTGCCCGGCGAGCTCGGCGACATGGGCGACCGCCTGCAGTCGGCGCAGGCCGATGCGGACTGGCCGCGCTACGGCCGCGCGATGCGGCAGCTGATCGACAAATACATCCGCACCATCGAACTGCATGCCCCCGATGCGCCGCCCGACGGCGATCGCCTGCGCTAACAGCTGCGCCAGGTGCTGGGCATCACCGTGGCCGGCCTGCTGCAGCACGATCCGCAGCTGCGCGAACAGGCCGTGGCGCAGGCCGCCGCCTGGAAGCAATGGCAGCCCGGCCAGCCGCTGGACGCGCTGGAACAGGGCCAGCGCGAACTGGGCCACCAGATCGGCGTGCGCAGCGAGGCCTGGCAGGAGCGCGACGAGCTGCTGCTGGGCCTGTTCGACCTGCTGCTGGAAAACATCAGCGAACTGCTCGATGACGGGGCTTGGCTGCACGGACAGATCGACGCGGTGCGCCAGTTGTTGTCCGGTCCGCTGGACACCGCGGCGGTTGAACGGACCCGCAGTGAACTGCGCCAGGTGATCTACAAGCAGGGCCTGCTCAAGCAGGGCATCAGCGAATCCAAGGCCGCCATGCGCGGGCTGATGGGCGACTTCGTGCAACAGCTGGACGGCATGGCCAACAGCACCGGCGAGTACCACGACCGCATCAGCAGCTACGCCTTGGCACTGCGTGAAGCACGCAGCATCGCCGACCTCAACCAGCTGCTGCAGGGCGTGCTGCAGGACACCGGCCGGGTGCAGCAGCAGGCTGCGCAGGCACGCGACCACCTGGCCAACGCGCGGCTGGAAGTGGAAGTGGCCGAACAGCGCATCGCCCAGCTGGAACAGGACCTGCGCGAGGTGACCGACCTGGTCCGTACCGACCCACTGACCGGCGCGCTCAACCGCCGCGGACTGGACGAGCTGTTGCAGTCCGAACTGGCACGTTCGGGCCGGGCCGGCACCGCGCTGGCGGTCGCGGTGATCGATCTGGACGAGTTCAGCCAGACCAATTCGCAGTTCGGCCACGCTGGCGGCGACGCCGTGCTCAAGCATTTCGTCAGTGTCTGCCAACTGCTGCTGCGTGCCAGCGACAACGTGGCGCGGCTCGGGGGCGACGAGTTCGTGCTGGTCATGCCCGATACCCCCGGTGCAGACAGCATGTCGACCCTGCAGCGCCTGCAGCGTTCATTCGCCCAGCGCGTGTTGAACGTGCAGGACCAGCGCGTTCCGGTCCATTTCAGCGCCGGGTTGGCGCAGTGGAGCGCCGGCGATACCGCAGAGTCGCTGCTGCGACGCGCCGACGAAGCGTTGTACGCGGCCAAGCGGCTGGGCCGCAACCGCGTGCAGGCCGGCTGAAGGTAATGACCGCCCGGTAGTGACGGCCGCTCCGGGTGGGTGACGACTGCTCCCGGTGGGTGACGACTGCTCCCGGTGGGTGACGACTGCTCCCGGTGGGTGACGACTGCTCCCGGTGGGTGACGACTGCTCCCGGTGGGTGACGACCGTTGGTCGTCACAGCCTTCGATCCTCGGAAGCGTGACGACCAACGATCGTCACCACCAAGGCCACCTGTCCGTCAATGCGCCGGCTTGCCGCGCAGCTTCTGCACCAGCATCACCGCGCCCAGCACCAGTGCACCGATCACCACGCCCACGCCCACGTTCGCCAGCGCGTTGACCAGCCACGCCCACTGCCCTTCACCACCATGCTCCAGCACCCAGTGGTGCAGCGCCGGCACGTTGTGCACCAGGATGCCGCCACCAACCAGGAACATCGCGGCAGTGCCGGCAATGGACAGGAACTTCATCAACCATGGCGCACTGGCGACCATGCCGCGCCCGAAGGCCGCTACCGCGCCGCCCTTCCTGGCCAGGTACAGCCCGGCGTCATCGATCTTGACGATGCCGGCCACCAGCCCGTAGACGAAGACGGTCATCGCCACGGCCACCACGCTCAGGGTCAGCAGCTGCTGGGTGAATGCCGCGCCGGAGGTGACCACCACGCCCAGGGTCAGCACGATCACCTCGGCCGACAGGATGAAATCGGTGCGGATCGCGCCTTTGATCTTGTCCTTCTCGAAGGCGACCATGTCCACCTGCTCATCGGCCAGCGCCTGGCGCCGCTCCGCCTGCTTGGCCTCATCTTCTTCGGCCGGATGCAGGAAGCGATGAGCCAGCTTCTCCACGCCTTCGTAGCAAAGGAAGGCACCGCCCAGCATCATCAGCGGCACGATCAGCGGCACGTTGTAGCCGCGCGACTTCAGCCAGGCCTCCAGCGCACTGATCGCCAGCGCCGCCGGCACCAGGATCAGCTTGTTGACCAGCGACCCCTTGGCCACCGCCCAGATCACCGGCAGTTCGCGGTTGGCGCTCATGCCGGTGACCTGCTGCGCGTTGAGCGCCAGGTCATCGCCCAGCACGCCGGCGGTCTTCTTTGCCGCGACCTTGGTCAGGACCGCCACATCGTCCAGCAGGGTGGCGATGTCATCGAGCAGGGTGAACAGGCTGGCGCCGGCCATGAAAGGTCCATGTTGGAAGGGAGGTCGAGGCTGGATTCTGACCGAAAAGGCGTGAATCCTGAAAGACGGCGTCCGGATTCACCACTCCACTACCTGGGCGCAGCCACACTGGGCCTCCCGTACCGTCGCGGAGTCCTGCTTGAACAACCCGTCTGCCGCGCCCGCCAACCCGCCCCTGATCACCGGCATGAACCGTCGCAGCCAGATCCTCCGCCTGCTGATGCGCTACCGCAATTCCGGCGTTTTCTCCGGAATGAACCTGGAAGCCGCTGGCGCCCCCGACGTGCCGCCGGACGGCAACCCGGAGCAGTTCGTCACCGATCTGGAATCGCTCGGCCCGACCTTCGTCAAGCTGGGCCAGATGCTGTCCACCCGTCCGGACATGGTGCCGGTGGAGTTCGCCACGGCGCTGGAACGGATGCAGGAAAGCGTCGCGCCGATCCCGGTCGAACGCATCCACACCATCATCGAAAAGGAGCTGGGCGCCACGGTGTCCACCCTGTTCGCCAGCTTCGATCCGGTGCCGCTGGGCTGTGCATCGATCGCCCAGGTCCACCGCGCCACCCTGCGCGATGGCCGCGAAGTGGCGGTGAAAGTGCAGAAGCCGGAGGTTGCCGCGCAGCTGCGTTCGGACCTGGAAGCGCTGCGCAGCTTCGCGCTGGCCGCCGATCACCTGACCCAGGTCGGCCGCCGGGTGCGCCTGCGCGACTGGCTCAACGAGTTCGCCAAGACCCTGATGCAGGAGCTGGACTACCAGGCCGAAGCGGAGAACCTGCAGCGCTTCGGCCAGCACCTGCGCCCCTTCAAGCCGCTGTGGGTACCGCAGCCGGTGTGGGACTACTGCAGCCATCGCGTGCTGACCATGCAGCTGGCCGACGGCGTGCGCGTGGACATGATCCCGGACATCCGCCGCACCGAACAATCGATGGATCCGCTGGCGGCCGCGCTGATCCGCGGTTACCTGGACCAGATCTTCGTGCACGGCGAAATCCATGCCGATCCGCATCCGGGCAACCTGCGGGTGACCCATGACGGCCGCCTGGCGATCTTCGACCTCGGCATGGTCGCGCACATGCCACCGCGGCTGCGCGAGCGCCTGCTGAAGGTGCTGTTTGCCGCCGTGGACGGACGCGGTGAGGAAGTGGCCGATGAGATCATCGCCATCAGCACGCGGCTGGAATCGTTCGAAGAAGAACGTTACCTGCGCGAGACCGGGCAGATGATCGCCCGCTACGCCGCCAGCAACCATTATTCCGAAGGCCGCGTGGTGCTGGACATGGTGCGCATCGCCACCGCCAGTGGCCTGCGCACGCCGCCGGAGCTGAGCCTGATCGGCAAGGCGCTGTTGAACCTGGAAACCGTGTGCCGGCTGTTGTCGCCGACGCTGGATACGCGGCGCATCGTGGAAAAGCAGCTGCAGCATGTGATGCGCGCGCGCCTGAAGAAATCGCTGTCGGCGGCCAACCTGGCCAGCGAAGCAATGGAAGTGCAGGAACTGCTGCGGGTCGGTCCGCGCAAGATGACCGACATCCTGGCGCTGTTGGCCGAGAACCGCCTGCAGATGAAGGTGACCGGGCTGGAAGAATCGCGGCTGATGGAAAACCTGCAGAAGATCGCCAACCGCGTGTCCGCCGGCATCGTCACTGCCGCGCTGATCCTGGCGTCGGCGTTGATGATGAAGGTGGACAACGGCGTGCACCTGTTCGGGTATCCGGCCATCGCGATGATATTGATGCTCATCGGCGTATTCCTGGGCCTGGGCATCATCACCAGTGCGCTGTTGTTCGACCGTCGCGCACGCGCCCGCGAAGAGCGCGGCCACCGGTAATCGTAGTGTCGAACAAGCTCGACACTACGCATTCACGCACGCTGCACAAAGCTGACGGCATCGCAGCTGTCGTCGTTTTCAACAAACATTTCAGTCAGGTTCGTGCAGGCATGATCCGGTCATCGGGCTGTCATGCAGATGTGCTTGGCAGTTCCGGTCGGATGGACACGCGTCGGTACGACGTCCATCACCACCTCCGTCACTGCCGAATACGCCCATGCTCTGGATTCTGTTGCTTACGCTGTTCGTGCTTGCCTGGCTGTTGCTGGTTTCCAGCAAGTGGTTGTGGTGGAAGGCCGGCCTGCTTTCGGTCCTGCTGGTCGCACTGAGCAGCTGGTGGGTGATCGACCAGCTGTCCGGCGACGGCCTGAATGCGGCCACGTTGTACCACCTCGGCGCCGATATGGAAGGCGCGGGTGTCTCCGATTTCAAGCGCGTCATCGCCGGCTATATCGCGCTGCTGCTGGTGTCACTGCTACCGTTGGCGCTGGTGCGCATCAAGCGCTGGCAGCGCCCAGGCAACGGCCGGGCACTGTTCGTCGGCTTCGCCGGTGTGTGGGTGCTGGCGGTATTCATCAGCCCGCTGTTCGCCGATGGCCAGCGCCTGTATTACCAGCTGCGCCCGGTCGATTTCGCCGGGATCGCGCCCGAGTACCAGGTGCCCACGCAGCCGTTGCAGCGTCCGCGCAACATCGTGTGGATCTACGGCGAAAGCCTGGAACGTACTTATCTGGACCAGAAGGTCTTCCCCGGCCTGATGCCCAACCTCAACAAGCTGGCGGCGCGCTCGCTCGACGTGCGCGGGCTGGATTCACCGGAAGGCAGCGGCTGGACCATCGCCGGGCTGGTTTCCTCGATGTGCGGCGTACCGCTGACCACCGCCCAGGGCGATGAGAACAGCATGGACCGCATGGGCAGCTTCCTGCCCAAGGCCGTGTGCCTGGGCGATTACCTGAAGCAGCAGGGTTACACCAATCATTACCTCGGTGGCGCCAACGGGCAGTTCGCCGGCAAGGGCCAGTTCCTGGCCAGCCACGGTTTCGATGAAGTGCATGACCTGGCGTGGTTCAAGCAGCAGAAGAAGGTCGGTCGCATCCATTACTCGGCCTGGGGCGTGCACGACGACGTGCTGCTGGACACCGCGTATCGCCGCTTCGAGCAGCTCTCGCGTGGCAAAGAGCCGTTCATGCTGACCACGCTGACCATGGACACCCATCATCCTGCGGGCCACCTGCCGGTGTCGTGCCGCAACGAGCGCTATGAGAGTGAGCACGGCAACATCGGCCTGCTCAATGCCCTCAAGTGCACCGATCGCCTGATCTCCCAGCTGGTCGCGCGCATCCAGGCCAGCCCGTATGGCAAGGACACGTTGATCGTGGTGTCGTCCGATCACCTGGCCATGCCCAATGATCTCAGCCACGTACTGGCCAAGCAGGAGCGCGAGAACCTTCTGCTGTTCGTGGGAAATGGCATTGAACCGCGCCAGCTGCAGGTGGACGATGCCACCACGCTGGACAGCGGCGCGACCCTGCTGAGCCTGCTGGACCCTTCGATCCAGCGCATCGGCTTCGGCCGCTCGCTTCTGGATCCACAGCGTCCGGCCAGCGCCAGCGTGGCTGCGCGCAAGGACAACGGCCGCGACTACCCCAAATACCTGGCCTTCGCCCGTTCGCTGTGGCTGGGCGAACCCACCCGCGAGCTGCGCATCGACGAGGGCAACCAGGTGGTGGTCGGTGTGCAGCACGTGCAGCCGCCGGTGCTGCTGGAGTACGACAAGGACTGGGCCCTGAAGTCGGTCTACCTGGAGAACACCTCGCGTCAGTTCGACGAGGCCGACAAGGACAGCACGCTGGCTTACGTGGACCGCTGCACCGCCTTTGAAGACGGTTCCGCCGATGGCGACTGGTGCGCGCTGCTGGTCAACCGCGAGAACGGCATCAAGCTGTACCGCGATGACGAACTGCGCGGCGGCGTGCAGGTGGATGCCGCGCTGGACGCCTTCGAGGGTCCGCGCCCCAGCGTGCGCCAGGCGCACATGATCACCGACAAGGGCCGCCGCACGCGCGCCGGCCAGTACATGCTGGAACTGGTGGCGAGTACGCAGCCGCAGCGCGGTTTCTGGATCGAAGCGGTGTCATCGCAGCGGCAGGTGGTGCTGGCCCAGCAATGGGTGCAGCCCGATGCCAGTGGCCGCATCAATCTGAGCTTCGGCCTGGACCATGAGGTGGATGACCTGGAGATCCGGGCGTGGTTGAACCATGCCGAGAAGCTGGCGGTGGATACGTTTGCGCTGGTGCCGTCGCGGCGGCCGCGTGGGTAGTGGGTCGAACGGGTGAGACCCCCTCGCGGGTGGCTTGAAAGCAGCAGCCTTGGTCTGGGCCGGGCGGTGAGGCTGGTCGGGGGACGGCAAAAGCCGCTCCTGCGGGCCTCGTTTCGCGCCATCCATGGCGCTCAACGCCCCCGCCCAGCCTCCCCGCCCGACCCCCTGGCAGGTTCCGGTGGCCGCCACCCGCGCATAGAAAAGAATTAAAAGCGGTAGCGCCGACCCATGGTCGGCGGAGACCATTGGACCCCATTGCCCCACGAATCCGCCGAACATGGGTCGGCGCCACCAGAACCGCATGTCCAAGGCCACCATGGAGCTGTCAAAGGCGGGGCGGGGTGGGTTGGAGGGGGC
>Ga0265780_10012300_pt1 | contig 10045 bp, 8 predicted proteins | sample P1T30metagenome_FD_192432 | JGI IMG/M metagenome (GOLD analysis project Ga0265780, IMG submission 192432) | Plant litter microbial communities from East Loma Ridge, Irvine, California - P1 T30 | ecosystem: Environmental > Terrestrial > Plant litter > Unclassified | place: USA: California... | reverse complement strand
GCACAATTTTCAAAAATTCGGGGTCAGAGCACTTTTTTGATCAATTGCTTCTGAACCGAGCTTGCGTGATGAAATTTTCTTTCATCATGAATTGCTGGGTAAAAGAACATTTCACGCCCGAGCCGCGCAACGCTTCCTGAAACGGCCTTTGCCAGCGGCAGTTTCCCGAAAAAGTGCTCTGACCCCGAATTTGGGAAAGTATGTGCTCTGACCCCGAATTAAGGGCTTAGCCCTGGATTTCCTGGCCCAGTTCGCGCACCCAGCCGAAGGCGGCGAGTTCGATGTCGCGGATCTGCTTGGCGGAGAGGTTCAGGCGGGCCAGGGCTTCGCCCAGGGCGCGGGTGCACTGGGCGCCTTCGAGTTCTTCGGCCACGCTCAGCATGGCGCCGTAGTCGCCGCCGCGTTCCAGCAGGGCGGCGCGGACTTCGGGGGAGACTTCGACGCGGCTCAGGATGTCCTGCATCGGCAGCGAGAACAGCGCGTCCATCAACGACATGATGCCGATCGTGAAGGCGGTGTTGGCGCCGGCTACGTCGCCGGGGCGCAGCGTCAGCGTCATCAGTTCCAGCAGGCGGCCGCGCGTCGTCGCCATCTGCAGCAAGGGGGAATTCAGCTCGACGTTGCCTTCCGGGCCGCTGTACAGCAGGATCTGCACCCAGCGCTGCAGCTGGCTGCGGCCGAGCTGGACCAGCGCCTGCGAAATCGATTCGATGCGCTCGGCGCCGCTGCCGCTCAGGTGGCTGTTGGTGAGGCGCAGCAGGTTCAGGCTCAGCAGCGCGTCGCGCTTGACGGCTTCTTCGATGGCGTCGTTGCCGGCATCGGCATTGATCAGGTCCAGCAAGCGCAGCAGCACCATTTCCGAGGGCGAGATCTTCTTGCCCGACAGGATCGCCGGGCGGGCAAAATAATACCCCTGGAAATATTCGAAGCCCAGTTCCAGGCAGAGCTGGAATTCCTCGATGGTCTCGACTTTTTCCGCCAGCAGCTTCTGGCCCGGGCGGCGCAGCGAGCGTGACAGTTCGATCAGCTGTTCGCGGTCGACGCCCTTGAGGTCGACCTTGATCACGTCGACCATGTCGATCAGCTTGCTTACCAGCTCGGAATGTCCTATAACATCGTCGAGTGCGAACTTGAAACCCAGCTCCTTGAGCTCGGCCACGCGCCGCAACACGTCGGCGCTTGGGCGCACGGTTTCGAGGATTTCGAGAATGACCTTATTGGGAGGCAAAAATCGGACGAAATCGCTCATCAACACGACCTCGTCGACATTGACGAAGGCAACCTGCTCGCCCACCACCTGCTTCATCCCCAGCTGCGAAGCATGGGAGATGACTGCGGCGGTCGCGGCAGCGTAATCGGTCAGTTGCGCGTCCTCGTGCTCCGCGGCGGCGCGAAACAATAGTTCGAACGCCACCAGTTTCTGGTCGCGCCCGAGAATAGGCTGGCGTGCCAGGAAAAAGTCGTCGGACGGCATGGACTTCGCTGCCGTTGCTACCGCATGCATGTAAAACTCCCCTAATCGCGGCGGGCACCATGCACACCGGGTCCCGATTGGCGGGACACGGGGCCGACTATACTACATACGGGCAGTCTTTACATTTCGACATCGTATCAAAACGTTTCAAGAACGGCCTGAAGCGCTCCGTTTGGCGGGGCGGCGCGCGCCTTCCGGACCCTTGTCGCCCGCCGCTGTCGGACGCGACGATTGCGTGCGGGTTCCCGGACGGCTGCCGCCGCCCTCGCGGCCTTCGCCATTTCGCGCCTGGCTTTCGCGCGCACCACCTGCCGGCGCCGAACGCTGCCCCGTGCCAGCGGCAGGCGAACGTGCGCCCGTGCCACCCGCAGACGCACGCTGGCCGCCAGTGCCGCGCGGCGCCGCAGCCGGCTTGGCCCCGCCCGCCGGCGCCGGACGCTGCCCCGCACTGCGCCCCTTCTCCTCGCCGCCCGCGCGCGCCTGCGAACCATCGTCGAAGGGCTGACCCGGCAGGCGCAAGCTGCCCTTGCCCGACAGCGGGCTGGCGCGGCGTGCATTGCCCACCGGCTGGCGCTGGCCGCCGCCGCTGCGCTCGCTCGCGGCGCCGAACTGTCCCGGCATGGCGCCGGTAAGCTGGGTGCCGCGCTCGATGCGGAAGGTGGCGCCGCTGTCCACGCCCAGCACCTTGACCAGGTAGGGCATGGTCTCGCGCAGCGTCGCTTCGAGCGTGTAAGGCGGATTCAAGATGAACATGCCGCTGCTGTGCAGGCCGGTGCCGTCCGGCCCCGGCGTCTCCACCGTCAGGGTCACGTTCAGCCATTCCTTGGCCGGCACGCGCTTCAGGCGATCGGGGAACTGGCGCGATTCCATGCGCTGCAGCACCGGATACCAGACTGCGTAAGTGCCCGACGGGAAGCGCTTGAGGGCGTCGTCGAGGGCGTCGCGCACATGCTTGTAGTCGAGCTTGACTTCATACGGCGGATCGACCAGCACCAGCGCGCGGCGCGAAGGCGGCGGCAGCAGCGACTTCAGGGCGGCGAAGCCGTCGGCGTATTCGATCAGCACGCGCTTGCCGCGCGTCCGCTCGCCCTGCTCGGCTTTATGTGCTTCCAGCTTGCGGAAGTTGTCGACCAGCAGGCGGATGTCGGCCGGATGCAGCTCGAACAGGCGCAGGCGGTCTTCCGAGCGCGACACCTGCTCGGCCACGTAAGGGGAACCCGGGTAGAAGCGCAGCTTGCCGCTCGGGTTCATCTTGCGCACCAGCGCGACGTACTCGGCCAGCGCCGGCGGCAGGTCGTCGCGGTCCCACAGGCGTGCGATACCGCCCTCGTATTCGCCGCTCCTGAGCGCCTGGGCACTGTCCAGCGCGTACACGCCGACACCGGCATGGGTATCGACATAGGTATACGCCGCGTCCTTCTGGTTCATATATTGATGCAACTGAACCTGAATAAAGTGCTTCAGGACATCGGCGTGATTACCCGCGTGATAGGCGTGGCGGTAGCTGAACATAGTGTTTCCAAAGATGAGGCGCGAAGCCGCCATTATCCCCCAGAAGCGGCGCCGCCCCCAAATCGCAACACACCGGGCCGCAACAGCGCGCGCCGTGCAGCCAGGTGATGCAGCCCTTACCCGCTCACGCAGGTCCCGTCACGCAACCTTTTTCTCATCGAAAAATTGTTCGTCTTCCGTGGAACCATGCAAGGCCGTCGTCGAGCTCTGCCCCTGCTGGATCGCCTGCGTCACCGCATCGAAGTAGCCGGTGCCGACCTCGCGCTGGTGCTTCACCGCAGTGAAGCCCTTGTCCGCCGCCGAGAATTCCGCTTCCTGCAGCTCGACGAAGGCCGACATGCCGCGCCGCGCATAGCCGTGGGCCAGGTTGAACATGCTGTAGTTCAGGGCATGGAAGCCGGCCAGGGTGATGAACTGGAACTTGTAGCCCATCGCGCCCAGCTCCTTCTGGAACTTGGCGATGGTGGCGTCGTCCAGGTTCTTTTTCCAGTTGAACGAGGGCGAGCAGTTATAGGCCAGCATCTTGCCGGGGAATTTGGCGTGGATGGCATCGGCGAAGCGCTTGGCGAAGGCCAGGTCGGGCTTGCCGGTTTCGCACCAGACCAGGTCGGCGAAGGGCGCATAGGCCAGGCCGCGCGAGATCGCTTGCTCCACGCCCGGGCGCACCTTGAAGAAGCCCTCGACGGTGCGCTCGCCGGTGCAGAAGGGCTGGTCGTTGGCGTCGACGTCCGAGGTGAGCAGGTCGGCCGCTTCGGCGTCGGTGCGCGCCACCACCAGGGTCGGGGTGCCCATCACGTCGGCCGCCAGGCGCGCCGCGGTCAGCTTCTCGACGGCTTCGCGACTCGGCACCAGCACCTTGCCGCCCATGTGGCCGCATTTCTTGACCGAGGCGAGCTGGTCTTCGAAGTGGACGCCGGCGGCGCCCGCCTCGATCATCGACTTCATCAGCTCATAGGCGTTCAGCACGCCGCCGAATCCCGCTTCGGCATCGGCCACGATGGGCGCGAAATAATCGATGTCGTCCTTGCCTTCCGACCATTGGATCTGGTCGGCGCGCTGGAAGGTGTTGTTGATGCGCTTGACCACCATCGGCACCGAGTTGGCCGGATACAGCGATTGGTCCGGGTACATTTCTCCGGCCAGGTTGGCATCGCCCGCCACCTGCCAGCCCGACAGGTAGATCGCCTTCAGGCCCGCCTTCACCTGCTGCATGGCCTGGTTGCCGGTCAGCGCGCCGAGCGCATTCACGTAGGGCTCCTCCTGGATCAGCGTCCAGAGCTTGTCGGCGCCGCGGCGCGCCAGCGTGTGGTCGATCTGGACCGAGCCGCGCAGGCGGACGACGTCCTCGGCCGTGTAGTTGCGGACCACGCCCTGCCAGCGCGGATTGCTGTCCCAGTCCTGTTGCAATGCGGCGATTTGCTGTTCACGAGTTGCCATGGTGTTCTCCTGATTGAAAGGTGGGTTGGTATGAATGCGCCGTTGAGAAAATGATAGACCGGTTGTGCGCAGCACAAACACTCTTATATAAGACATAGGATCATAATTATTCCCTTACATTTCAATCACTTATATAAAATCTCCCATGATGCGGAAAGCAATTTCTCTAAACGGGAAGCTGGCTGGCTAGACGTTTTGTGCACTTTCCACATCTGTGAAGCGCATTTCACGATACGAAATTTGCACGGATCCATCAGCTGCGCTTGCTGCAGATGGCCGGAATGGTGGGAAAGTATTGATGTCAAAACTGTTACGACTGCTGTGTTAACTATCTAACAGAGTTGCCAGGACGATAGCCCTTAGGCTGCAAGTGCAGGACGTTCGCATGCATCCGGCGCCTTCGCAAGACGCGAAGCGCTGGATGGTCTTGCCCTTCAGATCAGGAGTCCACCCATGACCAAGCCCGTCCGCGCGGCCCCGCCGCGCGCCCCCGTTTGCGCCCATTTTTTCGCTCTTCTCGCAGCAGCCTGTTTGACCCTCATCGCCGCCAGCCCGGCATCCGCCCAGGATGAGCGCGATATCCGCTTTGACGATCCCCTGCTGCGCATCGCCGCCGCCGACGCACCCGACGAAGTTCCCGCCCACTGGACCCTGTCGAGCGGCGAATTGCCCGCCGGCGCCTGCAGCAATGGCACGGTGACGGGTTCGGGCCTGTGCCGCGCCGGTGGACGGATTGCGCCGCCCGACGACGCCGTGTTCGCCTTCGCGGCGCAGGCCGGCGTGGAGGCCGAAGCCGCCGCCCAGGCCGCGCCGGTCGCCCCGGTGGCGCCCGCCCGGCCGGGCGCCAGGACGGCCGCCGGCCAGGTGCCGGCCGGCGTCGCCTCGGTACCGGAGCCGCAACGCTATGCACTGCTGTTCGGCGGCCTGGGCCTGCTCGGCACGCTGGCGCGCCGCAGCGGTCGCCAGCGCCGCCGCACATGAAAAAAGCCCCGCCCGGCAATGCCGGACGGGGCTTTCACGAAACCAGGTAATTGCTTACTTGCCCAGGTCGACCGCCGCCGTTTCCTCGAACACCAGGCGGCCTGCCCTGGCGTCGACGTGGATCGTGTCCTTGGGACCGAAGCGGCCCGCCAGGATTTCCTTCGACAGCGGATTCTCGATCTGCTGCTGGATCGCACGCTTGAGCGGACGCGCGCCATACACCGGATCGAAGCCGGCTTCGGCGATCTTCTGCAGGGCCGCGTCGCTGATATCCAGGCGCATCTCCATCTTCTCCAGGCGCTGTTCCAGGCCCTTCAGCTGGATCTTGGCGATCGAACCGATGTTCTTCTCGTCGAGCGCGTGGAAGACCACGATCTCGTCGATGCGGTTGATGAACTCGGGACGGAAGTGGCCGCGCACCTCGGCCATCACGGCCAGCTTGACCACTTCCGGCTCGTCGGACTCCATCGACTGGATCTTGTGCGAACCGAGGTTCGAGGTCATCGCGATCACGGTGTTCTTGAAATCGACCGTGCGCCCCTGGCCATCGGTCATGCGGCCGTCGTCGAGCACCTGCAGCAGCACGTTGAACACGTCCGGGTGGGCCTTCTCGATCTCGTCGAGCAGGATCACGCTGTAGGGCTTGCGGCGCACCGCTTCCGTCAGGTAGCCGCCCTCTTCATAGCCGACGTAGCCCGGCGGCGCGCCGATCAGGCGGGCCACCGAATGCTTCTCCATGAATTCGCTCATGTCGATGCGGATCAGCGATTCCTCGGTGTCGAACAGGAAGCTCGCCAGCGCCTTGCACAATTCCGTCTTGCCGACGCCGGTCGGGCCCAGGAACATGAAGGAGCCGTAGGGGCGGTTCGGATCGGACAGGCCGGCGCGCGAACGGCGGATCGCATCGGACACGGCGACGATGGCCTCGTCCTGGCCGACCACGCGCTCGTGCAGCTTTTCCTCGATGTGCAGCAGCTTGTCGCGTTCGCCCTGCATCATGCGCGCCACCGGGATGCCGGTCGAGCGCGAGACCACTTCGGCGATCTCCTCGGCGCCGACCTGGGTGCGCAGCAGGCGCGGCTTGTCGCCGTCCTGTTCCGCGGCGGTCGTCGCCTCGGCTTCCTTGAGCTGCTTTTCCAGCTCGGGCAGGCGGCCGTACTGCAGCTCGGACACGCGGCCCCAGTTGCTCTGGCGCTTGGCCTCGTCCATCTGCAGGCGGATGCGCTCGATCTCTTCCTTGATGTGGGTGGTGCCCTGCACGCCGGCCTTCTCGGCCTTCAGGATTTCCTCGAAATCGTTGTACTCGCGCTCCAGCCGTGCGATCTCGTCGTTGATCAGTTCCAGGCGCCGCTGCGATGCCTCGTCGGTTTCCTTCTTGACCGCTTCGCGCTCGATCTTCAGCTGGATCAGGCGGCGGTCGAGCCGGTCCATGACTTCCGGCTTGGAGTCGATCTCGATCTTGATCTTGGCCGCGGCCTCGTCGATCAGGTCGATCGCCTTGTCGGGCAGGAAGCGGTCGGTGATGTAGCGGTGCGACAGCTCGGCCGCGGCGATGATCGCCGGGTCGGTGATCTCCACTTTATGGTGCAGCTCGTATTTCTCCTGCAGCCCGCGCAGGATGGCGATGGTCGCCTCCACGGTCGGCTCATCCACCAGGATCTTCTGGAAGCGGCGCTCCAGCGCGGCGTCCTTCTCGACGTACTTGCGGTATTCGTCGAGCGTGGTCGCGCCGACGCAATGCAGCTCGCCGCGCGCCAGCGCGGGTTTCAGCATGTTCCCGGCGTCCATCGCGCCCTCGGCCTTGCCGGCGCCGACCATCGTGTGGATCTCGTCGATGAAGACGATGGTCTGGCCTTCGTCCTGGGCCAGCTCCTTCAACACCGATTTCAGGCGCTCCTCGAATTCGCCGCGGAACTTGGCGCCGGCCAGCAGGGCCGCCATGTCCAGCGACAGCACGCGCTTGCCCTTGAGCGAATCCGGGACCTCGCCGTTGACGATGCGCTGGGCCAGGCCCTCGACGATGGCGGTCTTGCCCACGCCCGGTTCGCCGATCAGCACCGGATTGTTCTTGCTGCGGCGCTGCAGCACCTGGATCGCGCGGCGGATCTCGTCGTCGCGGCCGATCACCGGGTCGAGCTTGCCCATGCGGGCGCGCTCGGTCAGGTCGAGCGTGTATTTTTTCAGCGCCTCGCGCTGGCCTTCGGCGTCCTGCGAATTCACGCCTTCGCCGCCGCGCACGGCCGTGATCGCGGTTTCCAGCGACTTCTTGCTCAAGCCGTTTTCGCGCGCCAGGCGGCCGGCGTCGGATTTATCGTCCGCCAGCGCCAGCAGCACCATTTCGCTGGACAGGAACTGGTCGCCGCGCTTCTGCGATTCGCGGTCGGCCAGGTTCAGGAGCGAGACCAGCTCGCGTCCCACCTGCACATCGCCGCCGGTGCCGGACACCTTCGGCAGGCGCTCGAAGCCGCTCTTGATCGCCTGCTGCAGGGCGCCGACGTTCACGCCGGCCCGCTGCAGCAGCGAACGCGCGCCGCCGTCGTCCTGGTTCAGCAGGGCGCCGAGCAGGTGGATGGGTTCGATGTACTGGTTATCGTTGCCGACCGCCAGGCTCTGTGCATCCGACAGGGCTTCCTGGAGCTTGGTCGTCAATTTATCTTGCCGCATATTGTGTGCCCCTAGTTAACAGGTTGGTCATTCAGGATGCAACCAATGTAGGGCTGTCCCGGGGGCTTTTCAAGATTAGCAATGGAAACTGGGCGGAAATTAGAGCGCGATGTCCTGCCCCGCTGCCGGGTCCGGCGCAGCGGACGGCCCGGCAGCATGCCCCGCCACGCACGCGGCCCGGGATTCAGGCCTGCTCGATCGCCACGCGGCCGAAGGCGGCCAGGTCGCGCACATTCTTTTGCACGGCGACGATGGCAAACAAGGTCAGCAGGAAGGACATCGCATAGAAGCCCTTCTCGCTCGGCATCAGGGTCGCGTTGAACAGGCCGAGCGCCAGCAGGCCGATCGATGCGGCCAGCGAGACCCAGCACAGCGTCACGTACATGCCGGTCACGCTCAGGCCTTCGGCGCGGTCGCGCAGGGTCTTCTGCAGCGAAACGGCGGCGAAGCAGCCGTACAGCAGGATGGTCAGGTAATAACCCTTCTCGTTGAGCTGCATCTGCGCATTGAACAGGCCGATCAGGTAAGTGGCGGCGCCGACGCACATCGCGCCCCACGAGGCGCCGACGAAGGCAGTGCTGGGACGGCTGGAAGTTTGCTGGTTCATGCTCTTCTCCGGTTAAATTAACAACTAAATATTGCCAGAGTGAAATATGAACGCAGTGATGTCAAGCAAGCCCTATCCCCGTATCAGGCGATGGCACGCCAGGTAGCGAAACCCGCGATGCAGCATCCGATCGCGCCGAACAGGTGCAGCGCCGAATGCGCCAGCGCCCAGCCGTATTCGCCACGCTGCAGCAGCACCATGGCCTCGCCGGAAAAGGTGGAAAAGGTGGTGAGGCCGCCGAGGAAGCCGGTGATGGCGAACAGGCGCCAGGCCGGATGGAGGCCGGCGTGGTCGCCGAAGAAGCCGAGCGCCAGCCCGATCAGGTAGCCGCCAATGAGGTTGACGGCCAGGGTGCCGAGCTGCACCCGCGAATGCAGCTGGCCCAGCAGGACCGACAAGCCCCAGCGCAGCCAGGCGCCGAGGGCGGCGCCGATGCCGACGGCGATCCAGCCGCTGAGCTGGCTCACTTCAGACGGCCCACTTGGTCCTGGCGGCGTCGTCGCTCACGCGCGCATCGACCCAGCGCGCGCCGTTCGGCGTCTGTTCCTTCTTCCAGAACGGGGCCTCGGTCTTGAGGTAATCCATGATGAACTCGCAGGCCGCGAAGGCTTCGCCGCGGTGCGCCGCGCTGCAGGCCACCAGCACGATCTGGTCGAGCGGGCGCAGCGGGCCGACGCGGTGGATCACCAGCGCGCCATACAGCGGCCAGCGCGCCCGGGCCTGCTCGACGATGTCGGCCAGCGAGCGCTCGGTCATGCCCGGATAATGCTCCAGCTCCAGTTCGGCCACGCTGTCGCCGTCGTTCATGTCGCGCACGGTGCCGACGAAGCTGACCACCGCGCCGATGCGCGCGTCGCCGGCGCGCAGGCGCGCCACTTCGGCGCCGAGGTCGAAGTCCTCGGCCTGCACCTGAATGGCGATCATGCGCGCTCTCCCGCCAGGCGCAGGGCCAGGTGTTCGATGCGCGAGGCGGTACGGGCGTCGGTCAGGGCCGGCAGCGCGCACAGGGCGCGCAGCTCGGCCGCGGCGCCGGCGTTGTCGGCGCCGCCCTTGCCCGCCTTCTGGCCGGCCTTCTGCCCGGATCCCAGCGAGGATTGCAGCACCTCGACCTGCAGCTTGAGGCGCTCGCGTGCGAATTCGGCGCCGCTGTCGATGCCGGCGCCGATTTCCAGGCGCAGCAATTCGTGCAGCAGGCGTTCGCGGTTGCGTTCCAGCTGGGCGGCATAGGCGGCCCTTTCCGCGCCCTCAGCGGCCAGCGCGCGCAACGCCGCCTCGAAGCGGGTGCGCAGCACGCCGCCCAGTTCGGCGTCGGGGGCCGGCAAGGCGCTCCAGCGCGCTTCCCAGTCCTGGCCGGCGTCGGCCGCGCCGGC
>Ga0265780_10012299_pt1 | contig 10046 bp, 4 predicted proteins | sample P1T30metagenome_FD_192432 | JGI IMG/M metagenome (GOLD analysis project Ga0265780, IMG submission 192432) | Plant litter microbial communities from East Loma Ridge, Irvine, California - P1 T30 | ecosystem: Environmental > Terrestrial > Plant litter > Unclassified | place: USA: California... | reverse complement strand
CAGACCACCCACACCAGCACCATCCACCGACAAATTGCGGAGACTGGAGACTCCGCTTGCTCCAAGCGGAGAAAGACGCACTTCCTCATGTGACGCTGAGCCGCACGTTCACCGCCCTGATCCAACCATCGGGAACTTGCACTTGGAGATAGCACCGGTTCGCTGCAATTGCACCGTGTACGTAAATCGCCGCCGAGCAGCTCCGCGGGTGAACTTCGGATCGGAGGTTGCAAGCGACACGCCAATGCGAAGGTGTCGCGTGCGGAATTGGTGGGTCGGTTTTTGAGGACTTTCATAGACGGTTGGGTGATTAGTGATCGTGCTGGTGGTGGTGCTGCCCATGTAGAGGAGATCAGTGGTTTTTGGTTTTCGACGTTTTGGAAGGGTTGGTGAGGTATTGACACAGCTGGCACGACGTGATGCGAGACCGGCTGTATTTGTAGTGGAGTGCCGCACAGGGAAAGAGAAGGAACATCGGGGAGTTGGATGAGCTTTTTTGGACACCCGCCATGACATGGTGGTGGTGGCATTTTTTTATTGCATATCGACATCAGAGTGAACTTGCGACTTTTGGAAAGAAAGGGCCAGGACCGACGCAGATCATCGACTTTGGTAAAAGAAGGAAAGAGTGTTTGTGGAAGAAGTGAAGCCCTGTGAGGGCGAGAGCCTGTTTATATAGTCGTTGCAGAGCAAAGACTAGACTGTAAAAAGCTTCGGCCTTACGCCTACAAGGACTCAGCAAAATGGCGGTGGATTTCCATGGTTTCGGCAATATCGTGTATCAGTCTTTCGGAATGATGATGACACCAGAAGCGGATGATTTTCAAAGCATGAAGGCTTTGTACTGAGTTTTGGAAGACGCCGGCAGGCGCAGGACATGGCGCTCTCAAAGTACTGTTTTTGGAGATAATAGTGAGGAAGGTGTGTTGAAGAAGAGAAGCTTTGCAAGAACAGAGGTCCTTTTATATCCCCTCTGCGAAGCTACAACTAGAACGGTTGGAGTACTGAGTCATAAACAATTCAACGCCGTCAAGGCCTTCAGCTTGGTGGCAGCACGATCCCATGACCGAAGACTGCATCAGGTCTGTTCCAATTTCTCGGAGAACTCATACGGCATCCATTGCTGCGTTTTGAAGTATGGAGACGTGCTCTAGTCTTTTTGGAAGGTACTGGGCAGGCGCAGGACAGAACTCGAGGGGTATGCCATTTTGAAAAGACCACAAAGAAAGTTTGGTTAGAAGAGGAGACCTGCAAGAGCGAGTAGGTACTTATAGAGCTATCGCAACTAACACCTTTCAGCGTAGCCTTTCAGCGACGCCGCAAATATTCAGGAAAGATGCCAGCAAGTTCTCATGCGACAGTACTGGTCCATCAACGTTCTCTCCGAGAGTCTCATGCGACATGATCGATGCGCTTTACATCATCATAATGCTACGGACCATTTTTGAAAGACGCCGGAAAGAGGCAGGTCATGTGATAAAGTCCTTTTGATCTTGATGAAAACAACGAGTAAGTGATGTGAAAAGAGTAAAGCTCTGTCGGGCTGAAGAAGCTTATATAGTATATTCATGATCGAGGCTTGACAGCATCATTCGCCGAAAATACAGTCTTTCAAGTCCGAGCAGGCGGCCAGAAAGTCTCATCGCTCACTGTTCCGCTGTTTTTCTAGTGGCTTTTGCCTCGCTCGCTGGATGAAATCATAGATCAGCTGGAAAACACTTTCAAAACATGACGAGATCGTCAAACTCTTCTTGATCTCCGCGCAGCCAGACGCACACATGTGCAGTGGGAATTATAATTTTGGTAATTTACAAGACGGGAATGTAGTACGAAGTAAGGAGCCAAAGCCCCCAAGACTTTATACGTATCCCAGACATGTACTGCTTCTCCAAAGAGCTCAGCCAGACACACATATAGAATTTCTCTTTCTGTTTTTTCTGATGCAGGTCGACGAGGGCAAAGCAGAAGAACGAAATTCAAAGATCATGACTTCGGCAGCATGGCGATGATTGAGGTCCTTTTCCGATCTCAGCGCGTCCACAGACATGATGTGGTGCTAACTTGATTTTGATGATGTGACAATTTGAGGGTGTTTTAAAAATGAAGAAGGAAGAAGTCAAAGCCACGGAACAGAGACTTTATACGCATCCCACACCTCACGCTAGTGACTTTTCGACTCCAGCTCAGCCAGCCTGGCATGAAGAGTTTCTTGTTCTACCTTTTGTCGTGTAGAACGCTGATAGGCAAGTGAATAGATAAAAGTCTCAGATGCCAGGTCTTCCACAGTATCGCAAAGCTGACTTCTGTTTTCGATCTTTCGATCTCTACGCGCTCACGGGCATGGCTGTGCTTCGCAGACTTTTCGGTATTTTCATGAATTGAGAATGTTGTGAGAGGGCATGTGTTGCGGTACACAGCGCAAGAAGCATGAACCATTCCTTCTTCGTATTTGTTATCGCACTTCGACCGCGAGAAGCGAACATTGTGAAAATGTATCTCTCTTTTGATGTCTTATGATGGCTATCAACAGCTCGGTACTCTGATACTTTTAAAATGCTAGAATACTCTTTCTTAGAGTCGATCTCAGCCCGGCCTGGTGCACACATGAAGCGATCGTTTGCTGGATTTGGTGTTATGATCAAGCAAGGACGTTGCAAGTATAAGAGTGTTGAAGAGCGCGAGGCCTCTGGTTATATATGAATCTTGTGCGGTTTTCGTTTTGGGTTTTGGAGTTAGCGGCAGACATGGGTCTTGTTGTGTTCTCTTTTGGCATTTGGTGGTGGCTGTCGAGAGCCCAGGACTTCCACTCCATGACGAGGATGATTGACTTTTCTTTTCTCAAGGATCCAGGTCGGCCCGACACATGTAGAAACTCCGTCGCGCTTTTAGTGTAGGAAGATTTGTAGGTATTACAGGAGTAAAATGTCAGAGACTTCAGCGTCTCAGAACCATTCGAAGTAGGCAACTACGTTTTGATCTCAGCTCAGACGAACATAGTTCCATGTGTTGTATTTTTAGGTAATCTGTAGAGCAAGGATAGAGTAGAGGCATAAGAGCCGGAAGACCCAGACTTCGACACCATGAAGATGAGGTCAGGCTCATTTTTTTGCATCTCGGCTCGGCTGGCCACACACATGGACCTTGAGAATGGCAGTTTTGATATCCGAGGGCCTAATGATGTTTCAGGAGGATAGCAGCTGACGAGCCTAGTTTTTATAGCATCCAGTAAGCGGTTTATCGTCTTCGCGTGTGGTGAAAACCCCTTGGCTCGCACATGACTATCACGAATGAAGCCTTTGTTGTTTCGTAGATCGCGAAATCTTTTAGGATGTATGTATTTAAAGTGCGAGTTCCAGAGACACTAGACTTGAATCTGTGTGATTTATACTCGTTTCTCCGCTCGACTCGCCACACATGAAATGGTTTAGTTGCGTTTTTGGTACTGAAAACTGGAGTGGAAGTAAGAGCGCGAGCTCCACAAGGCAGAAGCATGGAAACCCATTAAAGAACTTTTGATCTCAGCCCACCCGCACATGGGCAGATAATAATCAAATTTTGGTAAACCTCTTTCAGAGAAGAAGGGAAGGTTGTAAGAGTCAGAGAGACGAAGACTTCGCAGGCATGTACATTATGTGTTGCGCTTTGTTCCAGAGCCCGGCGCAGGCACAGACATAGGGTCGACATCTCCGTCTTTTCGTTTTGTATTGTAAGACAGACAATGTTGGTGTGATGCGGGAAGATAGGCCAAGAATCGCGGGATCGAGAAACTGGCGGCATCGGATAGTGGATAGTGCTGTTCTGTTGGTGCCAGCCAGCAGCACATACCTCCAGCCTGTTGTCATTTTGGTGGTCTGCAAATACGAGTGTGCGGTAAAGGAAGAAGAGACTGGGCGTGGGATATTTGAGGTATCTCTAGTACTTTATTCCAAAGCCCGACTCTCCCACATATCGGATGTGACGATCGCGCATTTCGATATTTCGTAAAGACGAATGTGCAATAAGAGAAGGAGAGTTGGAGCGCCCGAGGCTGGGAAAACATACGTCTGTGTTCATTTCTTTTCTGTATCTTCACCAGCGCGTCCACATTCGGAAATCCTACGTAGTTTTTTGGATAATTGAGAGGCGGGTATATCGCAAAAGAGTACAGATTAAGAGAAAGGCAAGATCCGGGAGCATGTCTTCATCCCAGAGTTCTTTTGTTCCGTCTCCACAGACCCGCGCATGGGCAAATGATGATTAGGTTTTGTTGATTTGCAAGGGCGAGTGTGATGTAGAAGTATAGCAGGCGGAGAGCTCAAGACTCCAGAAGCATGAAAGGATGGTTCCATTATTTGTGATAGCAGATCATGGTCGAGCCGACCGCACGCATCATAGGACCGTGTCGGACTTTAGTAATCCGCGAAGGAGAGCGTAATGGAGGAGGACAGAAGCTGGCGATCCCCGAGCACCAGAAGCATGGCGATGTTAAAAATGTACTTTAGGTAGCAGGTCTTGGTGCAGCCAGCGACACACATCAATCAGTCGATCAAGGCTTTCGGTAATTCGCAAAGGCGAGTAGAATGTAGAAGGAAAGAAACCAGCGAACCCAGGAACCAAGGAGCATGAAATTCCAGAATCATCTTTTCAAGTAGCGATTTCCAAACCAGCGAACCTGGCTCGAAAAGCTGTGATCTTGCTCCTTTGTGTTTTTGAACCCCGGTGATGTAGTAAAGGAACGGGACTCGCGGGCTCTCAGATTCATATCGGGTCGCTTCCTGAGTTTTAAGTAGTAGCCGGAGAGCTTGGAACAGCGGGACAAAGCCATTCATCTCTTCCAGAAGTTTTTCGGTTTTTCTCTTTGATGGAAAGGTGATTTTGAAGTAGACGGTAAGAGGGTGAGCGCTGCAGAGAGTTCAAAGACCCAAGAGCATGGACTGTCTTGCATGAGTCTTTTTGAGGTAAAGTTCAACCCAGCAGGCAGAAGACATACCGCCTTTATCTCGTTCTTTTGGTAGTTTGACAAGTCGAGGAAGATGCAAGGAGATGAACTTGAGAGCTTAGTGAGTCCAGCAGCATAGTGTACACGACGCGGTGAGTTTCTCATGTATCTCGGCTCAGGCGGATACGCGCATAGAGTTGTGAAGATTTTCTTTTGGTATACGGCAAGGTGACTGAGGCAGAGGAAGATAAAAGCTCTGGAAGTCCGCGCTCCCAGAGTCATGGAGAATTGGTATACCTTTTTTTTAGCCCGTGGAACTGGCCCCGAGAGTCAGCCAGCGAAGACATAGAACAATAGTTGGCATGTTTTGATATTCGCTGGGCTGAGAGAGGCCGTAGAAGGATGGAAGTGAGAGAGGACAAGTCTCCAGCAGCATACAATATAGGTGGACCATTTTAGTTCTTGCCCAGGTATGAGTCCAGCTCAGCATAGGCAAACACATTGCGTGTCGAAGCTTTTCTTTTTGGTAATTCTCGAAGCGAGAGAAGGTAAAGGATCAGGAAATTAGAAGAGCGCAAGACTCTCAGACCATGCCGCCTTTCTGCTGTGACTTTGGCATAGAGCCATCTCAGCGAAGACCATGGGCATCTAACGATCAAGTTTTGGTATTGTCCCAGTCGCGAGAGGTTGCAGGGGAGGAACATGCATGAAGGGCGAGATAGTTTTATACACCGAGATCTTAGCAGGAAGGTTGATAATAGAGGCAGGCCAGAGAGCGATCTCCATACAGTGACTGTGCCCAGATTTTGGAAGTTTTCCACATGAAAAGACGAGATGAAAGTTTCTTTTGGACAAAGACGACAATCCTCTCTTTTCATCAGGAAGAAGGGTGGTATTTTGTAGATGGAAGTAGACGGCGAAGTCCAGAGACATAACAAGGTAAACTAGTTCTTTTGAGTCAGAGGAAATTGTCATCCGACATCCACGAAGTCGTTTCAAAGGCTCAGGAGACAAGCCAAAACATTTTGACCTAGAAGATGCATTTCGAGGAAGAGAGGAGAAAGAAGCACATGTGTTGTCTCGGCACAGGATTTGGAGAAGCTCACAAGAAGTGTAAATGAGGAGCAACACAGGAAGCCGGCGAAGGAAGAGCTTTTATATGCGACTTGGGTAGCTCAGCGGAGAAAGCCAGGTCTCATGGATGTGGCAGGCGTTGTTTTGAAAAAGAGGAGGGCAGCGAACATTTAGAAAACGGCTGCACATTTTTGGTGAAGATCGCGGGAAGTGCAGGCAAGAGAAGAAGGAGGAAGCCAGCGCATGAAGAGCTTGTATAGATGATTTGGAAAGCCGAGCGGAGACGACCAGATCTCATTTTAATGGCCTTGATGTTTTTTGGAGAGAGCAACGAAAGAGGAGCACATGAGTTCTTCGTCCGTGCGTTTTGGAGAAGCTCACAAGGAGCGTGAATAGGGAAAGAAGGAAGAAGCCGGCAGAGCAAGAGTTTTTATACACCTCCCAGACGGCGCAGCAGGGACGACCAGATCATAGGGAGTCGCTCCTGTCATTTCGGCATGTAGCCAACACCACGTTCTCTCCCGCCATGTTCTTGTCGTATGTTGCATTTTGAGAGTACATCTGTGGCTTTTGGACAAGTCTACAAGCGGGCCACACTCATCGTACTGGAGGGTGAACGTTTTGGAAAATCCCGTACTTGCTTAGCGTTTTGTGTAAAAGAAGTGACTCCTCAGAGAGAACATGGTCTTGTTCGACGGTTTTTTGGGACACCGCCCCAGCGCAGACATATGACTGGATCGTTCATATTTTCGTAAAACACCCAGACGGATGTGGATTGAAGAAAAGAAGCAGAGACAGCGAGGTAAGGTTTTTATAGCCGCTCTTTCCAACGTGCTCATGTGATGTATGATTGGTGGTTTTATAAACATGGCAAGTTTTCTTAGTGCTTTTGGACAAAAGGCGTCGTCTCGCGAGCAAAGACATGGCGTGTCTGGGGTGTTATTTTGAAAAAGGCCTTGCCGGCGCAGACATGAGATTGCGATTCATCTGTTTTGGTAGAACACCTAGAAAGGTGTGTGTTGAAGAAGAGAATCAGAGGCGATAACGTGAGAATTTTATACCCGGCCTTTTCGATCTGCTCATCCTGCCTCTACAAGTCAGATATGGAACATGTAGCGAAATGCGGCAAGTTTTGGATAAAAGGCGCCGTCTCTCAGGAAAGGACATGGTAGAGCTTCAACATCTGTTTTTGGAAAAAGTCTCGCCAGCGCAGACATCCAAGGTTTTCTTCATACTTTTGGCAATACACCCAAAAGGTGTGTGTTGAAGGAAGGAAGAAGCCACGACGACGTGAGACTTTTATACCCGTATTTCAACCATCCACGCTTGAGTGATAAGTTTTCATCATCTTGTCGCAGGCGGATCTCAGAGCCAGAATCATGCGTTGTTTTTGTCTTGATTTGAGACGCGCAAAGCCAGCCATGGCTCAAACATCTTCCTGTTTTGAAGAGCTAGTTTTTCGTCGACGGAGAGGCAGGCATATCTGGTAATTGTTTAGTTTTCCGGGAGGAGACATGCTTCGTATCGCTGTGGATTTGAGTATTTGGGAACGACACTCGGTCTCAGAACCATAGCGTTGGTCTTCCTTTGTTTTAGAGCGCGCAAAGCCAGTCATGCATGGAAGTTCTGCTCATTTCGATGACATCGTGTTTCGTAGAAGAAGAGAGGTAGAAATAGATGAGGAGCGCGCAAGATCGCCGGAGGAGACATCGTTGTCTTTCGTAGCAAGTTTGTGCAGTGGGCGGAGACTCTCAGTCTCAAGACCATAAGATAGATTACGGTTGCTTTATGGGAAGCGCAAAGCCAGCCATACTCCGGTGCTCACACCTTTTGAATAATAGCGGAGGAAGAAGGAGAAGCATCTGGCATGCTGTTTAAATAAAGAGGATCCACAGGAGACATGGCCAGCGGCGTTGTGGCATTTTTAGTAGCAGGCTAAGACACCCAGCCCCAGAACCATGTGAGTTGACAAAGTAGATTTTGGAAGGCGCGAGGCCAGCCATGAAAGACGTTTCTGAGGCTTTTAGGAATACCAGGTTGGAAAGGAGGAGCAACAATCATCAGGCCAGGCGTAGTCCTTTTTCAGAAGGAACATATCCGAGCCGTTTGAGGTTTTTGGGTGATAGTAAAGAGGTGCGAAGAGCAGAAGACATAAGAGTCTTGATCGTATGTTTTGAAGTAAAGTGCTCGACGGACAAGCCAGGCATTCCATGTGCGTCCAGTTGTTTTGAACAAGGTCGGAGATCGAGGGAGGAGCGACAGACATGTAGGCGCGCGTATGGGAATTTTAGAAGCAGACATACAGCGCCCGTGTATCAGTTTTGAGTCGCCAGTCAGAGGAGAGCAGCAGCCATGTTGATTACGACCGGCTCTTCTGAGTAGAAAGATAATCGGTGGAAGAGCCATGCCACGCTTGGTGACCTTTTTGGATATTTTGGATGTTCGGAGTAGTCGTCGAAGAGGCGGCAAAGACGCCAGCCATAGACTCATCGGCTTATGATTTTGAAGAGATGCTCGACGAACGAACCATGATGATACTCGTTGGTTCATTTTGAAAATGTCGAGTAGTCGTCGAAGAGGCGGGAAGAAAACCAGTCATGTCGGTAGCCGATCGTTCTTTCAAGAGAAGTGCTCGACGAACGACCCATAAGACGCACACGAATTCGTTTTTGATACCCCGAGAAGCAATTGAAGAGTCGAAGAGGACGGAGAACATTCATCGCTTCGACTGTTGTTTTGAAGGAGCTGCTGGACAGCCGAGCCAGCGAAGAGGCGAGAAGAGAACCGGTCATACAACATGTCCCTATATGTTTGGAAGAAGTGCTCGACAAACACACCATGAAGATCTTCCATCGGTGTTTTGAACATTCCAGGTCGTAGACGAGAGACAGGAAGAGAACCAGCCATATCTCCTTATTCGCGAATTTTGGAAGAAGTGCTCGACGAGCGCACATGTACATCTTGATATGCTATTTTGGTATTTCGAAAGTAGGAGTGAAGTCGTAGTCGTAGTTTGCGGAGAGGTGGGAAGGACGGCGGACATCGAGAGACGGAATTTTGATTTTGGAAGAAGTGCTCGAGGAGGAAGTCATGTCAAAAAGTGATCTGAGATTTTGGTAGATAGTAGACGACGACGTGGTAGGGTAGTAGTCGGAGGAAGAGGAACCGGGGAAGACATGTAGGTGTTCATTGGTAGTTTTTGGAAAAGCGCTCGACGGACGAGTCATGGAACTAGACTATGAACTCTTTTAGTATTTTGAGAAAAAGAAGTAATGTAGAGAAGAAAGGTAGTACGGCACTGGAGCGAGGTTTATATACACCACCGAAAGACGAGACGGAGAAATTCGTCCCATGGTCACATGCGCAAAGCGTCCAATCCGCACCCACGCAAACCAAATCCACTTCATTCGCACCCCACTAATGAACCATAGTCTCCAGCGTGCCCACCGGCCTCTCAACAATATCAATACACCCATCCACAATACTCTTCCGCGCCGGCTCGGAACTGACATTCTGCCCACCAAGATACAGCAACCAAACCAGCCGCCCCACCCTCTCATCCTTAACCTCACCCAACCAACTGCTCTTCCCCATCGTCTCCTGCTTATCCCCCTTCTGCACAAGCGGCTGGTACAACGCACCCAAACTACCGCTCTTATCCCTCGTCAGAATAATAACAGAGCCCTTTGGCGCCTTCCCCTTCCCCTGGAACAGGTTCCTAAACTCCTTCATCGCAACGCCAAAAGATTCGTCTTGGAACTCGCCTTCCTCGACGGGCTTGGGTAGGGCTATGGATTTGTTTTCCGCGGCTTGTTGGCGGAGGAGCTCGGCTTGCTTGCGTCGGACTTCGTCGGTGCGCGAGGCGATGCCGCGCATCCAGCCGTCTTGGAGGTGCTTGAAATCGGTGCCGCGGCAGGGGACGACGCGGAAGGCCATGTCGACGCCTGCGGTGCCGTCTTTGGCTAAGATGGACTCCCAGATCTTGTTGCTCTTCTCTGGGTCGAGGAGGGCTTCGCGGAGGTCTTTCTTCTCGTTGGGGATCAGGGCGGAGGCG
>Ga0265780_10012298_pt1 | contig 10047 bp, 12 predicted proteins | sample P1T30metagenome_FD_192432 | JGI IMG/M metagenome (GOLD analysis project Ga0265780, IMG submission 192432) | Plant litter microbial communities from East Loma Ridge, Irvine, California - P1 T30 | ecosystem: Environmental > Terrestrial > Plant litter > Unclassified | place: USA: California... | reverse complement strand
CTGTGGCTTGCGCAAACGCCGCAGATGTTCCGCTACCAGCTGCTGTACCGCGCATTGGATGCGGTGACCGATCCTGCAACGATCACCGATGACGCCAGCGCGGTCGAAGCGCTGGGCCTGGCGCCTTTGCTGGTCGAGGGCCACCCTTGCAACCTGAAGGTCACGCGCCCGGACGACGTGCATATCGCGTCCCTGTTTCTAGGTCATCCTTTTTAGCCAACCCAACCCATTGAGTCAACCATCACCATGGCATTAGCATCATACAATCCGGCTCCACCCTTTCGCATCGGCATGGGCTACGACTGCCACGCGCTGGTCGAGGGCCGCAAACTGATCGTCGGCGGCGTCACCATTCCGCATCGAATGGGCCTGCTCGGCCACTCCGATGCCGACGTGCTGCTGCACGCGATCATCGATTCGCTGCTGGGCGCCGCTGCGCTGGGCGACATCGGCAAGCATTTCCCCGACACCGACCCAATGTTCGCCGGCGCCGATTCACGCACGCTGCTGCGCGAAGTGGCGCACCGCGTTGTCGCCACCGGTTACACCATCGGCAATATCGACGCGACCGTCATCGCGCAGCAACCGAAAATGGCGCCGCACATCCCGCAGATGGTGTCGCGCATTGCCGAAGACCTCGGCGTGTCGCCGCAGCAGGTCAACATCAAGGCCAAGACGAATGAAAAGCTCGGCTACCTCGGGCGCGAAGAGGGAATGGCCGCCGAGTCTGTGGCGCTGTTGATCAAGTCCTGACCGGTGGCACGGGACCTGTGGGCGTACCGCGAAGTAGCGGTCGAGTCGTACGTCGACCGGAGCGGCGGTGTCGGCATCCGCCCGATGGCGGGGCAGGCGTTCGCGCCGACAATGAAGGTGCAATGCGCCCGCGCGCTGCGCGAAGCGTATCCGGTGGGGACGCGCTTCCTGCTGAACGCGAAGATGACTGACCGGCAAGGCGGCCCGCACTTCCTGTATGCGTGGCATGGCGACCCGGTGCAGGTGCTAAGCGCCGCTGCGGCAAAGCGCTTCCTGCTGGCGTTCCGCCGCGGCAGGATCTGACGCGCTATCGAATGGGATAGGGTGCGCTCCGGAAGCGCGCAAGTTGGTTACACTGATCGCTTGTACAACTCTACAACCGTTAAAGGAGCCGCCATGGCAACCAGAAAAATCGCAGTGATCGTGGGAAGTTTGCGCCGTGAATCCTTTAATCGGAAAGTCTGTAAGACGCTGATGCTGCTGGCGCCGCCGACGCTGGAAATGGAATTTGTGGAGATCGGCGACCTGGCCCTGTTCAACCAGGATGACGAAGCCAACCCGCCCGCCAACTACATCGAGTTCCGCAACAAGATCAAGGAATTCGATGGCGTCCTGTTTGCCACGCCGGAATACAACCGCTCGGTGCCGGGTGCGCTGAAGAACGCGCTGGACGTCGCGTCGCGGCCGTACGGCGCCAGCGTCTGGAACGGCAAGCCGTGCGCCGTGATCAGCGTCTCGCCCGGCGCCGGCGGCGGGTTCGGCGCCAACCACCACCTGCGCCAGTCGCTGGTATTCCTCAACATGCCGTGCATGGCGCAACCCGAAGCGTATGTCGGCGGCATCGACAAGCTGTACGATAGCGACACGCTGACCAATGACGGCACCCGCGCGTTCTTCCAGCAGTTCATCGACGCATTTTCCACCTGGGTGGAACGCCACGCTGACTAAGCAATCTCGGGGTCGGGCAATGACTGAACCAACCGCCGCGCCAGATTCGGCGCCGCCTTACGTCCCGCAGGCGCCGCCGTCGTACGGCGAGCCGCCGCCGGGACTGCGGCGTGAGATCTACCAGATCATTTTCGAAGCCGACACCACCGCCGGGCGCCGCTTCGACATCATGCTGGTGGTGCTGATCGTGCTGAGCATCCTCGTGGTCGTGCTCGACAGCGTTCCCGCCATTCACGACGACTACCAGGGCACGATGCGCGTGCTCGAATGGGGCTTCACGCTGCTGTTCACTGTCGAATATTTTGCGCGCCTGCTGTGCGTGGCGCGGCCGCTCCGTTACGCCACCGGGTTTTTTGGGGTCATCGACCTGTTGTCGGTGCTGCCCACCTACCTGTCGCTGCTGATGCCGGGCGCGGCGGTCTTCCTGGATATCCGCATCCTGCGCCTGCTGCGCGTATTCCGCATCTTCAAGCTGACGCTGTACATCGAGGAGTACACGCGCCTGGGCGAGGCGCTGCGCGCCAGCGGGCGCAAGATCCTGGTATTCCTGTCGGTGGTGCTGATGGCCGTGCTGATCCTCGGCACCGCCATGTATGTCGTCGAGGGACCGCAGCACGGCTACACCAGCATTCCCGTGGCGATGTACTGGGCCGTCGTGACCATGACCACAGTAGGCTACGGCGACATCACGCCACACACCAACCTGGGCAAGCTGCTGGCTTCGTTCATGATGCTGCTGGGCTGGGGCATTCTCGCGGTGCCCACCGGAATCGTCACGGCCGAGATGACGTCGCGCCATTTCAAGCAGCGCCAGCAGGAGGAAAAGTCCAGCGCCGTCACGTGTGCGACGTGCGGCAGCGGGGGCCACGCGCCCGGCGCGAAGTTCTGCAAGGATTGCGGAGCGGCACTTGTTTAAAACCAAATTATCGCCTGAGCATTAGCAAGAGTGCACGTTTGATTTATATCAAGCCTGGCATGGTGCAGTGCACTAGCCTGTGACTTCGTGCTGCACACCAGTCCCGGCGCCACGCCGAACCACCTGGTGGACAGTTTTCCGCGATACCACGGCAGTCAGATGGCGCAGAACGTGTTTCTGCCGATGCTTCTGCACGTGTATCAGACCGATTAATGAAAACTTTTTACGAGGCACACAATGTATCCATATTCCCAAGCAGTCACCCCAGCAGTTCGCAGCCACCTGGAAGCCCAAACCAATTTTCTGAACGATATTTCAAAATCCCTATTCCGTTCATTCCAGCAAGTTGTTGAACTGAATATCCAGCTGGCACAGACCATGCTCGAAGAATCTGCCACCGCTGGCCAGCAGATGCTGACCTCGGAGCGTCACACCGACGCCATCGGCGCCGCCGCCTCGCGCGCCCAGCCAGCCACCGACAAGCTGCGCGCCTACCAGCAGCATATCTCACGCGTGGCTGCCGATGCCCAGGTCGACCTGACCCGCGTTACCGAAGACCATGTGCAAAAAACCACGCAAACTGCGCGGGCGCTGGCCGATGAAGTCGCCCGTGTCGCCACCGAGGAAACCGAGCGCGGCATGCGCAAGCAGGAAGACACGATGCGCCAGTTCTCCGATCCTTTCAAAACCAGTGGCAGCCGCAACGATGGACAGCAAGCCTCACGTGGCAACAGTGGTGGCGGCAGCAGTGGCGCTACCTTGCAAAGCGGCGCGCAAGGTTCGAGCCAGTCGGCTGACGGCCAGGGCAACCTGGCCGATTCGATCCGGCCAACCACCGGCGCCTCAGCGCAAGGAAACCGTCCTATTCCGACACCGCGCAACCCTTGATGCCGTGCCGCTTGAACAGCATTGCTGATTGAACGGAGGCCGCATTTGCGGCCTCTTTTAATTTGTGCACCGCGCAAATCTTAACGATCCTTTACGATCCGGCATCTTCCTTCTGCGCACGATCGCGGTCGACCTGGTCCTTCATCCCTTCGACGTCGTCGATATAGTGGTCGACGCCTTCATCGGGGCTCGCACGCATCGATGGCGGCAGCAGCACACCCATGTAGAGTTCGTCCGCCACGCGCCCGCTGCGCTGGACATTCGCGATCAGCATCAGGCCCGCGCCCGCAACCGCAAACAGCACGCACAGCCAGCGAAAGCGCAGCCGCAGCTGCGGCTTGACGGTAGCGAGGTGGAAATAGAGGATGCCGGCGGCGAGGGCGATCACGCCGTGCGAACCGTAGCGTGTCAGCGCTTCGAGCGAAAATGCAAATGCGGCGCTGTTCGACACCAGCTCCCACGCCAGCACGGCGGCCAGGCCGGCGCCGGCGATAAAGATATGGCGTCCCAGGCGCGCGTGACGCCCGAACAGCCGGTTCGCGAACGCCCACGCCCCGCCCCAGACGACGGCGCCGGCCACGCCCGCCGCCAGCGCCTGCAAATAATAAAACGCCTGTAACGAGCGGGTGTCAAAGAGCCAGGTGACAATCAATGCCACCAGCGCCGCCAGCAACACACCGGCCATGCCAGGCAGCGCACCCTCCCAGCCGTGCATGGTGCGGTCGACGAGTTCGGGCTGCACGGGAAAATCGGCGGCGCGCACGCGCAGGCTGGTATGGCCGATGCGCACGATCGTGTCGCCGGTCAGCGCAAGGCTGGGCAGCCGCCTGCCGCCTTTCACAACGCCGTTGCGCGAGCCCAGGTCATGCAGCACCAGTTTGTCGTGGCTGTCGGCATCGACCAGCGCATGGCGCGGCGCCACGTAATCGTCGTCGAGGATCACATCGTTGTCGTAAGCGCGCCCGATGCGGATTGGCAGCGCATTGAGTTGCTGGCGGTGCAGCACGTCGCCGTTCCTGGCCAGCGTTTCAATGAACCACGGGCCGGTCATGGCGCGGCCCGGGCAACGGTTCTCGCAATTTCGCGGCGGCGCCCGAGCGAGCCCAGAAAGGCGCGTGTGACGCGCACGCCATTCTCGTACGACACGCCCGAGACATCGATGCGGCTTTGCAGGCTGGCGTGGGCGTCGTCGAGGCTCGCAGTCAGCAGCGTGAAGTTGTACAGGCCGGGAAACTTGCGGAACGCCCGCACGCACGTGACCGCGCGCAGCGGCAGGCTGGCGGTGCGCACGAAGTGTTCGGTGCACATCGGGCGGGTCAGGCGCAAGTCACGCCGGGTGCCGATCCGGTCGACGCGGAAGACTTCGCTGGCCAGCGTGGCAAAGCGCAACGGCGGCATGCCTGGCGCCCGCAGGTACTGGTGCGACATCGATACATGCCCGGTTTGCTGGCTGTCCGACACATATATCGCCGACTCCATCGCACAGCTGATCGTGTCCATCATGAAGCTGGCCTCGGCCTTGACGTTCGAGCGCCCCCAGCAGCGCACCTGTTCGGAGTCGCGCACCGGCACCTGGTACGGCCCCATGTTCTTGATGGAGAGTGGCCGGTCGAGCAGCCGGTCGACCATGCCGCGCTGATGTGCCAATAACTGCTGGGCAATGAGGGGATTGAAGTCGGTCGGCGCCGCGGTTTGCGCTGCGACGCGCCGCAGCAATTCCTCGCCAAACTTGATCGGCACCAGGAAGCTGACCAGTTCGCCGTCGCGCCGCTTGGAGACGTTGACACCGGCCACGACGCCGCCCATCGTCACGCTCGGGCCGCCGCTCATGCCGGAGTTGATCGGTCCCGTGAACATCAGCTGCTCATAGAAACTGCGGGTGATGATGCCGTTGTATGCGCCTTCGGAAATGGCAAAGCCCAGGTCAAGCGGATTGCCGAGGGAGTACAGGTACTGGCCCTGCGTGAGCTTGAGCGGCTTTTCCGGCAGCCTGAAAAACCCGGTGCCGTTGCGGTCGACACGCACCACCGCGAGGTCGTGCAGCACGTCCACGGCAAGCAGGGTCACGGGGCCGGTCTTGCCATCGGTATCGATGTATTCGCCCGCGTAAATGGCCGGGTCGAGCGCCATTTGCGACACCACGTGGTAATTGGTCAGGACCAGGTTGCCGGTGCCGATCAAAAAGCCCGAACCGACCGTCGACTGGCTGCGGCCGTTTTTCAGCAGGATGCGGATCTGCAGCAGGTCGCCGCGCGCGGACGCATACAGCTTCTGCGCGGTGGTGGAGGGTAGCGGCAGCGCCGCCTGCTCATCGGTTTCGCCAGGGCCAGGCGCGGCAGGCGTGGCGGCCGGCGGCGCACTGCGCGGTGTGACCAGGGGCGGCGCCGGACGACCGGCAGCGGGGGCTTGGTTAGCTTGTACCGCCGCGTTGACAGCACCGGCATGAAACAGGCCGGCCAGGAGGAGGATGAATAGAAGACGCTGCATGCGAGCGATCAAAATAGGGTTGCGCCTATCTTGCCACTACTCGCATCTCGATGCGTGTTCTTGCAGTCTCGCATCCCCGCATTTCGTAGGTTCGCAGTTGAGTCTGAAAATGATCTGGCTGCGCCAGGCATTTTCGGCATTTGCAGTTCCAAACGAAAGTAGGGGTTTACTTTCGTTTGAGGTCTTGTAGTTCCAAACGAAAGTAGGGGTTTACTTTCGTTTGAGGGTTACAGCTCGCCGTCTTCGGCGACGGCTAAAACAGGCGGCGTCATCATGTGGCCGAGCTTGGCTTGTTTGGTGTCCAGGTAGCCGGTATTGAACGCGTTGCGGTTGACCAGCAGCGGCACGCGTTCGGTGACGGTGATGCCAAGGCGCGTCATGGCGTCGATCTTGCGCGGATTGTTGGTCATCAGGCGCAGCTGGTCGACGCCGAACTGTTCCAGCATCGGCTTGCACAGCTCGTAGTTGCGCGCGTCGGCGTGAAAGCCCAGCTGCAGGTTGGCTTCGACCGTATCGGCGCCCTGTTCCTGCAGGCGGTAGGCGCGGATTTTATTAACGAGGCCAATGCCGCGCCCTTCCTGGCGCAGGTACAGCAGCACGCCGCGGCCTTCGGCGGCAATCTTCTGCAGCGCGCCTTCGAGCTGGGCGCCGCAATCGCAGCGCTGCGAAAACAGCACGTCGCCAGTGAGGCATTCCGAGTGCACGCGCGCGAGCACGGGGGCGCCGTCACCGATATCGCCCAGCACCATCGCCAGGTGTTCCTTGCCGGTCGCATGCTCGACAAACGCGTGCAGCGTGAATTGCGCCCATGGCGTGGGCAGGGCGCAGGACGTGACATAGTCGACCAGCTGATCGATCGGAGTGGTGGCGGTGACATCGTTGGGTGTGGCAGGCATGACGTTCTCGACTATTAACGGCTTTAACGGGTTACAACGGGGCTATAACGGGCTGCAAAGAAGGCTGAAGTGTAACGGAAAATGATCCGCACCGCCGAGGGCGGGCGGATCAGGCCGCACGGTCAAGCGCCAGGTTTTACTCAGCCGGCAAATCGAACACCAGCACTTCCGCTGCTTCGGCGCCATTCAACGTGATAGCTTCCTCGCCGCTGAGCTTCAACGCGTCGCCGCCGGTCAACGCTTTGCCGTTGACTGTCACACGGCCGCGGATCACGTGCACATACCCCAGGCGGCCGGCTGCCAGCGGATGGCTGACGGCGTCGCTGCCGTTGAGGATGGTGGCGTAGATCGCCGCATCCTGGTGAATCAGCACCGAGCCTTCGCGGCCGTCGCAGGACGCCACCACGCGCAGCTTGCCTTGCTTGTCTTCCGGCGCAAAGCGTTTTTCTTCGTAGCTTGGCGGGATGCCGGTCACATTCGGCTGGATCCAGATTTGCAGGAAATGCACCTGCTCCGTGGTCGAGCCATTGAACTCGCTGTGGCGCACGCCGCTGCCGGCGCTCATGCGCTGGACGTCGCCGTAATGCAGCACCGAACCCGTGCCCATGCTGTCCTTGTGTTCCAGCGCGCCGTCCAGCACGTACGAGATGATTTCCATGTCGCGGTGGCCGTGCGTGCCAAAACCCTGGCCGGCGGCAACGCGGTCTTCATTGATCACCAGCAGGGGGCCGAAGCCAACGTGTTCCGGATCGTGATAGCTGCCGAACGAGAACGTATGTTTCGATTGCAACCAGCCGTGGTTGGCATTACCGCGATGTTCACTTTTACGAATTTCCAACATGATGAGCTCCATTCTTTAGCGTGGTATGCAATTATTTCGAACCGGGGTTTGCATGGGTGCCCCTTGAATGAAATGAAGTATAGACGCGTCGGAGCAGAACCTAAAACGAGTAATCAGGTGGCTCATCATCGAAAAATTCGAATATCGGTTCAGGCGCTGTTGACCGCGTAGGCTGCCACGTCCATCATTAAACGCCCCAGCCATTTCTCCCGGAACGCGACAGTGCCTGCAAGGCGCATGTGCCTGTCGAGCGCGGCCTGGTCCTGCCACCGTTGCGCGAGCACCATTGACCCATCAGGTGCGATATCGGGCGCCAGGCTGTGGAACAGGCAGCCCGACTCAAGGCGTACCGTCTGCGCCAGGATAAGCGCGTCGGCAAGGAAAGCGTCGCGATCGGCGGGCGTCACATCGATCGTCCCCATCAGGATGATCATCCTGCGTTCTCGACAGTGAGCACGATCTTGCCCTGGATATGTCCCTCTGCGGCACGCGCGTGAGCCAGTGCGGCGTCAGCCAGCGGAAACGTGCTGTCGATGGCGACGCGGATGGTGCCCGCATCGAGCAACGCCGCCAGTTGCGCCAGCTGGGCGCCGTTCGAGCGCACCTGCGTGGCCGACACCGTGATGCCGCGTTCCGCCGCTTCCTTCTGCCCATCAAAGCCCAGGAACACCGGCGCCATCATGCCGCCGCGCCGCAGTGTACGCAGGAAGCGGGCGCTGGTAGGGCCGGTGAGGGTGTCGAGCACCACGTCGACATCGTGCGCCACGTCTTCCGCCGCCGTCTGCGTGTAATCGATGACCTCATCGGCGCCGAGGCCGCGCAGGAACGCCGCATGCTTGCCTGACGCGACCGCAATCACCCGCGCGCCACGCCACTTCGCCAGCTGCACCGCCATGTGCCCGACACCGCCCGCCGCGCCATTGACGAGCACGGTTTTACGCGCGTCGAGCACGGGCGGGTGGTGCGGCACCGGCTGGAACGGATTCGGTTCGTTGTGGCCGAGGTCCACCAGGTACTGCCATGCGGTCAGTCCCGCCATCGGCGCCGCGGCTGCCTGGATGTGATCGATGTTGGCGGGTTTCAGGGCCAGGTCGCTTGCTGGCGCCGCAACGTATTCTGCGTATGCCGCACTGTCGCCCACGCTCGGGAAACGCACCATGCCGAACACGGCGTCGCCCACCGCGAAACCTTGCGCGCCCGACCCGACCGCCACGACCACACCCGAGATATCGGTGCCGAGTATTAAAGGAAAGGTCACGTTCGGGCGCCACTCGGGCGGCAGCGCCTTGTAGCCATCGCGCAGGTACCAGTCGGGCGGATTGACGCCCACCGCGTGCACCTGCACCAGCACATCGCCGTCCTGCAGCGCGGGCACCGGCGCATCTTCGTACACCAGTATCTCGGGGCCACCGAATGCATGCTGACGGACCGCTTTCATCATTTTCTCAACCATGTCTTTCTCCTTGGGCCGCAATGGCTTATCATGAACGGAGCGGTGCTCCGCATGTGATTGAATATACGGAGCAGTGCTCCGATTGTCAAGGAATGAAGATGCGGGCTGACGCCAAAAAAAATTACGACCTGTTGCTGGACATTGCGCGCGAGGTGGTCGCGGAGCAGGGCGCCGACGCGTCGCTGCGGGATATTGCGCGCCGCGCTGAAGTGGGGCTGGGCACGCTGTACCGGCACTTCCCGACGCGCGACGCGTTGTTCGAAGCGCTGCTGCGCAACGGCTTCGATGCATTGGAAAAAGAGGCGGGGGCGCTGGCGACGGCAGACTCCGCCGCGGACGCGCTGGTTGCCTGGCTGCGCCAGATCGTGGCGATGGCGCACGCGTGGCGCGGCGTGATTGCAGTGATGGTGGCGGCGATCGATGCGCCCGATTCGGCGCTGCACGCGTCATGCGTCGCCATGAAAGCTGCCGGCACGCGCCTGCTCGAGCGCGCGCAGGCCGAGGGCACGGCGCGAGGGGACATCGACGGCGCCGACCTGTTTGCGCTGGTCGGTGCGCTGGCCTGGCTGGGCGACCAGCCGGCGCTGGCGCCACGCGCCGATCACCTGTTTAGCGTGATTGCAGGCGCATTGCTGACACCACGCTCAAGGACGTGATCGTAATGGATCAAGCAGGCTACGCAGGTTGTTGTGGTCGAGCTCGTACATCAATGCCAGCAGCTGGCCCAGGTCGCCTTTGGGAAAGCCTTCGCGCGCGAACCAGCCGAGATAGTGCCCGGGCAGGTCGGCAATTTTGCGGCCTTTGTATTTCCCGTAAGGCATATCGAGCGTCAGCAGGCGGATCAGGTCGTCAGGTTTCATCGTGT